>Ga0209510_1005019_pt1 | contig 11308 bp, 10 predicted proteins | sample BiotimSIPDNA_FD_185749 | JGI IMG/M metagenome (GOLD analysis project Ga0209510, IMG submission 185749) | Anaerobic biogas reactor microbial communites from Washington, USA - Biogas_R1 time_0 SIP DNA (SPAdes) (version 2) | ecosystem: Engineered > Bioreactor > Anaerobic > Unclassified | place...
GTAAGGAACTTACACGTACCAGGCACTGGGCAGATAATGATTCCACCCAGATAAAGGTGTTGCCTTTTCAGTTTATAAAAAGAGCCTCTGACAACATCAGGAGCATCAATCCCGTTTTTTCCCTTCACCCGGGTGAAAAGATAGTCGGTTGCGGAGAATCTCCCACTGCCCTGAACAAAGTGGGACAGAAAGTACATTTGTTTGTAACCGATCCGCAAAGTCCCGAAGGAGATCAGATGTACAAACCCATTCCGTTCTTTTTCAGCAGCCGGGGATACGGGATGTTCATGCACACATCGGCACCGGTTACCTGTGACTTCGGGGCTTCCCATGCAGGTGCTTCCAAGCTGTTTATGGCCGATGAAACACTGGACCTTTTCCTGTTCTGGGGTAAGCCTGCCCAGATCATTGACCGCTATACCGATCTGACGGGAAAAGCAACCATGCCTCCTGTATGGTCTTTTGGTACATGGATGAGCCGTATCACTTATTTTTCACAGGAAGAAGGGTATGAGATCGCCCGTCAGCTAAGGGACAACAGGATCCCGTCAGATGTGATCCATTTTGACACAGGCTGGTTCCAGACAGACTGGCAGTGTGATTACGTATTTGCTCCGGACCGTTTCCCGGATGCTCAGAAGATGATCAATGACCTTCTGGCAGACGGATTCCACATATCTTTATGGCAGTTGCCGTATTTCACTCCAAAAAACAAGTATTTTCCGGAATTGATAGAAAAGGGCCTTTACGTTAAAAACGAAAAAGGAGGACTTCCCTACGAAGACGTGGTTCTTGATTTTTCCAATCCCCAAACTGTAATCTGGTACCAGGAAAAACTGGAAGCCCTTTTGAAAATGGGTGTGGGAGCAATCAAGGTCGATTTTGGGGAAGGCGCGCCGCTGAACGGATATTATGCCAGCGGGAAAGGCGGCTTGTACGAACACAACCTGTATCCCCTGAGGTATAATAAAGCCGTTGCCGAGATTACCGCCAAAACAAAAAATGAAACCATCATGTGGGCCAGAAGTGCATGGGCCGGGTCCCAGCGTTATCCCCTTCACTGGGGCGGAGATGCATCCAATACCGATATCGGGATGCTGACGACCCTCAGAAGCGGATTGTCTTTGGGCCTTAGCGGCTTTTCGTTCTGGAGTCACGATATTGGCGGATTTGTGCAGAGTTGTCCCGAGGAATTGTACCGTCGCTGGCTGCCTTTCGGATTTCTGACATCACACACCCGTGTGCACGGAGCTCCTCCCACCGAACCGTGGTATTACGGTGAAGATTTCACCGATGCTTTTCGCCAATCTGCCGAATTGAAATACTCCCTGATGCCTTATATCCTGGAACAAGCGGAAAAATGTACGCAAACCGGGTTGCCTATGTTGCGGGCCCTGCTGGTAGAATACCCCGATGATCCGGCCGTATGGCAGGTAGAAGACCAGTATTTGTTCGGTGAAGACATCCTGGTTGCTCCTCTTTTTGAAAGTGCCGGATCCCGTTTTGTCTACTTACCCGGTGACAGGTGGGTGGATTACCAGAGCGGAAAAACATACACTGCCGGTTGGCACCGGATTGAAGCCGGAGAGATCCCCACGGTCATTATGGTAAGGAAAGGAGCTGTTATTCCTCATGTTCCGGTAGCACAAAGTACAGATAAAATTGATTGGGAAAAAGTAAAAAACATCAAATATTAAATTCTATGAAACAGTATACGATCTACATCTTTTTATTGATCGCACTTACAGCCGCGTCCTGCTCTGGTTCACGGCAGGACAACACAGACCCTGACGCACAACAACTCTTCATCGGGGAAGACATTGCTGTTGCTTCCACTACTTACGGTAAAGTAAAGGGTTATGTACTCCGGGACATTTATCATTTTATGGGCATTCCTTACGGGGCGAACACCTCGGGAAAAAACCGGTTCATGCCTCCCTGTCCCCCCGAACCCTGGGAAGGCGTGCTTCCCTGCGTCTATTTTCCCACCTCGGCTCCCCAGATCATCCGGTATCCGCGCAGTTCTGAATCCTACCCGGCATTTGTGGACAGGTGGAATTACGATGAAATAGGGGAAGACTGCTTACGGCTGAATGTATGGACACCCGCCCCGGATGCCCGAAAAAGGCCGGTTATTGTATGGTTGCACGGGGGCGGCTTTTCCAGCGGAAATTCCATTGAACAAAACGGGTACAGCGGTGAAAATCTGTCCCGCTACGGAGATGTGGTGTTCTGTTCCGTAAATCACCGCCTGAATGCCTTCGGTTTTTCAGATTTTTCAAAAGTGGGCGGAGAAGCCTTTAAAAATTCAGGCAATGTGGGATTGCTGGATATCATTGCCGCTTTGCGTTGGGTTCATGATAACATTGAAAATTTTGGAGGCGATCCTTCAAATGTTACCATTATTGGTCAGTCAGGAGGCGGGTCCAAAGTGAGTGCAATAGCCACGATGCCCCTGGCCAAGGGGTTGATTCATAAAGCTGTTGCGTTGAGCGGCAATTCTGTGAAGGCCGGGGATCCTGAATATTCAGCTGCCCTGGGAGCATTTATCCTTGAGGAAGCCGGACTGGAACCATCAGAAATCGGGGTTTTGCAGGAGATGCCCTGGGAAGATTACCTGGAACTGGCTAACCGGGCAGTTGCCAAATTCAATCAACAGTACGAAGGACAAAGTATTCGCGGTGGTTTTGGACCTGTTGCAGACGGGATCGTATTACCGGACGATATATATTTCAATGCCAATGATCCTTCCATTCCCGATGTTCCGATGATCTATTGCACAACATTTCATGAATGGAATCCCAACAGGGACCTTCCCCAAATGGAGGGAATTTCGCTGGATGACGTGGTGAAGCAGCTTCAGAACAGTTACGGGGAAGATGCCTATGAAATTGTTGCTGCCTATGCCGGGCAGTTTCCCGACAAAAAACCTATTGAAATATTGGCACTGATCAATTCCAACAGGGTAAATGTGGTCCATGCGGCCAATACAAAATTGCAGCAGCAGTCTCCCGTCTATATGGCCTGGTTCGGTTGGGAACCGCCTTTGTTCGACGGAAGACAGCGTGCATTCCATTGTATTGACATCTGTTTCTGGTTTTGCAATACGGATCTTATGGTAACGCACACCGGGGGAGGCAAAGTTCCAAGAACACTGTCCGGGAAAATGGCAGATGCCTTGTTGCAGTTTATGAAGACAGGGAATCCCAACGGCGGATCTTTACCCAAATGGCCCGAATACACCCGGGAAAACGGGGAAACTATGGTGCTGAATGTACATTCCAAAGCAATGAACGATCCAGACAGGGAAGCCCGAAAAGTACTTGAAAACGCAATGGGCAGGTAACTGTTTTTATTCCTGTGTCAACAGGGAAAATATACGTTTAGTGGCCGTTGATATCTCCGACTCCGGAGTCCATTCGGTGATGCTTTTGCAGGCGACCATTGCATGAACCATTTCCGGATCAAAAGGCAAATATCCGATTACGGGGATACCTTCCTGTTCACACCATTGGCTGATACGGTCCGTCATCTCTGCATTCAGATCTGATTTGTTTACGACGACATACCTTTTTATCCTGAATCGTCCGGCCAGGTCCAGGATCCGTTTCATATCATGAAGCCCGGTACCGGTCGGTTCCGTGACCACAACCACTTTATCTGCACCTGTCAGGGAGGCAATGGCAGCGCATCCTGTACCCGGAGGTCCGTCAATAATTATGTTTTTTGCTCCACACGCTTCTGCTGTCTGACGGGCTTGTTCCCTCACCACACTGACTAATTTGCCCGAATTTTCTTCTCCGGGGGCAAGACGTGCACGGACCATTTTCCCGTATCTGTAGTTTCCTGTATACCAGTAGCTCTTGTCGCTGGGAACCATGTCGATCGCTTTTACGGGACAAATCCGGGAACACAACCAGCATCCGTCACAGGATGTTTCCACTATGGTTATCTTTCCTTCCGGGGAATCCGGATCCGGCAGACGTTCTATGGCTTGAAAACGGCAATAATCCTTGCACAAACCGCATTGCGTGCAGATGTCGTAATGTATAACCGCTTTGTGACCGGAAATGTATTTTTCGGTTCTGTAATCTTCAGGTTCAAGGATCAAATAAAGATTGGCTGCATCAACGTCACAATCTGCCACTACCGTGTTCTTTCGGAGCGTAGCCAGAGCGGCAGCCAAAGAAGTTTTACCGGTTCCTCCCTTCCCGCTCAAAATGGATATTTCATTTATTTTTTGCATAATCCTTCAATTGTTTTGAGTAAATCAAGAAAACGGGTCGCATAAGAAGGATCTTCACGGACCAGCAAACGGCTTTGTGAATAGATCCGTGCAATATTTTTGTCGAAGGGAATTTTCATCAAAAGCGGTATCTGTTTTTCTTCCAGCCAATCGTAGACCCGCTCATCACCCAGTCCGGTACGGTTAACCACAACCCCGAAAGGTTTTTCCAGCTGTTCAAGTGTTTCCACGGAAAGTTTCAGGTCATTCAACCCGAAAGGCGTGGGTTCGGTAACCAAAACAATAAAATCTGCCGGGACAACGGTGGCAATAAAAGGACAGGAAATACCGGGAGGTGAATCCATCAATATCAAGTCCGTATCCTGAACTTTGTCCAGAGCGGCTTTAATCACGGAAACCGGTGAATAAACTCCGATATCCGAACGTGCTTCTACGATTCTTGCCTGATTTGAATACTCTTTTACGGTAACTGTTCCCAGTCTTTTTTCAATTTCAGTGATCGCATTGTACTGACAGGCTGCCAGGCAGGCACCGCAATCGTGACACAGATCTTCTATCAGGTATATCTGTTTCTTTTCCGGGAGGCATATTATGGCATTGTAATTACACCAATCACGACATTTGCCGCAATAGACACAAGCTTCCTTATTGATAACAGGAAGGTGCTGATTGACAATCTCCGTACTGATGGTTTTACCGTCAATGAATTCAGTAACATTCGGTTCTTCGGCATCACAGTCAACCAACGTTACATTCAGGGCCTCTTTCTCCGCTACAGCAAAGAGATTGGTTGAAACAAAGGTCTTCCCCGTCCCGCCTTTCCCACTGGCAATGGCAATTTTCATTATTTCAGGGGATTAATGGTCGCACGCATTCGAACCGGTGGACAAAGATCCTTTTATCCAGTCGTTGACAAGTTCCACAGGATCTTCAGACCCTGCACCAACGCAGACTTGTATGTTCTGATTTTTAAACAAAGCGAGCGCTCTTTGACCCATTCCGCCAGCAATGATGTGGCTGACACCTTTTTCGGCCAGCCATGCCGGTAATAATCCCGGTTCATGAGGCGGAGGAGTGACCCGTGTTTCCGATACAATGGCATTGTTATCCACGTCAATAATTGAAAATTGCTGGCAATGCCCGAAATGGGCACACAAACGACCGTTTTCCAAGGGAATAGCGATTTTTTTCATAGCTAAAAATTATTGTTTAGAAACCATTTCAATGATGTTGTTTATGGTCATGTTACAATCATTGACAATGACAAGCTGAATCTTGAGACTGTCAAATATTGCCTTGACTTTGGCTCCGAATTCACCGGAAACCACTTTTTCTACGCCTTTGGAGGCTACCAGCTGTATGGATGCAGGGCCGGCTCCTTCCATGGCTTGTTTGTTCGGATTGGGAATAAACTCAGTGGACCCGGATTCCGTGTCGTAAATAACAAAATAGGAACAGCGTCCAAAACGGCTGTCCAATGTTGCGTCCGGACTGTTCCCGGTAGAAGTGATTGCAATTTTCATAATTTTGAAAAATTTTTTATTTGTTTGTTTCGTCAATAGCCTCTGATTGCTCGGTATTCGCAGACCGGCATAGGGGACAAACGATCATAGGATCTTCCTTGTTCAGGTGATTGAACCAGCAGCCGCAGTCTTTGCAAGAGTACCATTCGCTGGAAAAATAGACAGGTCCGCCCTGAAACAGGATAGGGGCACCCTCCACAAACGATTTGGCTACTTTCCGGCGGGCACTTTCATAGATACGTGCGAAGGTGGGTCTGGATATCCCCATTTCAACTGCGGATTCCGATTGACTTTTTAATTCATAGTCGCTCAGGCGCAAGGCTTCGAATTCGTCGTAATCCAAAAGAACAGGGGAAGATCCGTTTCCCGGGAAGGGTCGAATGGGGCTGAATCCCTTGATTTTAGGAGGATTGGTTATTTTTCTCAGTTTTTTTGGCCTGGCCATATTATGAGCATTTGTTCAATACAAAGATAATGGACATTTTTTTATATGCAAAAAAACCGGTCAGATAAAATCAAACCGGCTAAAAAAAGGTAAAAAGATCTTAACGGGCAGTTTCCGCTTCCCGTTGTGCTTCCTCAATCATTTTCTCATTAGGAAGGATTAAGATCTCTACTCGGCGGTTTTGTAACCTGCCTTCTATTGTGTTATTATCAGCAACAGGTTCGTGTATGCCTTTCCCAACGGTGTTCATGCGATCCCCTTGAACACCCTGAAGCAACAGATAATCACGTACACTTCGGGCCCTTCTTTCGGATAATCCCTGGTTGTATTCTACCGTTCCCGTGATATCGGTATGGCCTACGATCTCAATATTGGTATCAGGATTCTGGTTGAGGTTTACCGAGAAATTCTTAAGGGCAGTTTTGGCATTTTCTCCAATGGCCGTTGAATTTGTTGCAAAGAGAATACCCGATTCAAGGGTTACTTTTATGGCCTGTCCTTCATTGACCATTTCAATAGATGCGTCTTCCGGCAGGATCTCTTCAAGTTCGGCTTTTTGTTTATCCATATGACGGCCAATCAAGATTCCGGCAACACCACCCACAACGGCACCAATGGCAGTTCCTACGGCAGTATTTCCGGCAGCTGCCCCGATCCCGGCTCCTGCAGCGGCACCGGCTGCCACTCCGATACCTGCGCCTACGCCTGTTCTTCCTATAGTACCGCAGCTGGTCAGCGTCAGGGAAGCGATAAGCATTCCTGTAATAATTGTTCTTAAAGTTTTCATGTTATTTGATAATAAATGGTTGCACTGCTTTCTGTAAAGATAATGAAAAATCCAATATTTGTAAATACGTCGTTCTGGTTTACGGGGGATCTCCTGTATCAACGGTTCGGTTTTTTTAGGAACAAAATCAGATTTCATTTATGACGGTTGTAGATTACGTGATCTTTCTTGTTTATTTCCTGACCATGTTGGGAGTCGGCTTTTATTTTTACAAAAAAAACAAGAATCTGGAGGATTATTATGTAGGTGGCCGGTCGCTCAAAAGTTGGCATATAGGGTTGTCGGTAGTGGCCACCGATGTGGGAGGTGGTTTTTCCATAGGTCTGGGAGGGCTGGGTTTTGTTATGGGTGTTTCGGGTTCATGGATGCTCTTCACCGGCCTGATAGGCGCCTGGCTGAGTGCTGTGGTTCTGATACCGGTGATCGTAAAATTATCTGCAAAACATAAGTTCTTCACATTTCCCCAGTTGTTCCATCATTTTTATAACGGAAAAGTAGCCATGATAGCCGGTGTGATATCCGCAATCGGGTACATCGGATTTACCAGTTCCCAGTTGTTGGCAGGTGCGAAACTTGCCTCCGCGACTTTTGCCGAGATTGACATGACCACAGCCCTGATCATCATGGGCGTGGTAGCTGTGGTCTATACCGGCATCGGCGGCCTGAAGGCAGTGATTTATACCGATACCATCCAGTGGCTTATCCTGATGTGCGGCCTGGTGCTTATTGGCATTCCAATCGCTTATTCTGCCATTGGCGGTATGGATGTCATTAGGGCAACCATAGGGAAAGAATTTTTATCCATGACAAATGTGACATGGCAACAACTGGTCAATTGGGGAGTTACCATTATTCCAATTTGGTTTGTCGGCATGACCTTATACCAGAGAATATACGCTTCCAAAAATAAAAAGCAGGCCCAAAGAGCCTGGTTTATTGCCGGTTTGTTTGAATGGCCGTTGATGGCACTAATGGGAACTGTTTTAGGGATGTTCGCGCGCGTGGCTTTTGAAAACGGAATGTTTACCGCTGCCGGTTATCCTCCCGGGGCCGGCATAGATTCAGAAACGGCGTTGCCTGTCTTGTTAAACACTGTTCTGCCTGCAGGTTTGATGGGGCTGATGCTGGCGGCCTATTTTTCCGCTATTTTATCTACAGCCGACAGTTGCCTGATGGCAGCTTCCGGAAATGTACAAACAGATATCCTGGACAGGATCTTTAAACCGGCAAAAGGGATGAAAGCACAATTAAGGATTTCCCAGATCATAACGCTGGCCATAGGAGTGCTTGCCCTGGTCCTGGCCCATTCCATGAGCAATGTATTGGAACTTATGCTTTATTCGTATGCTTTTATGGTATCCGGTCTCTTTGTCCCGATACTGGCCGCTTTGTACACAAGAAAGCCGAAAGCTGCAGCTGCTCTCCCGGCCATGATAGCAGGAGGAACGACAACCATCTTGCTTATCCTTTTAAAAGTACCTCTTCCGTTCGGCTTGAATGAAAATATATTCGGGATAACCGTTTCGGCTGTATTTTATATTCTTATATCTATCTTTACACGCAAATCCAACCAAAAACTATCCAATCCATGAAAAACATACTCTTTGCGCTTCTTTTTCTGACATCATGTACAGCAAAACCTCAGGTGCTGGTCAATCAGCTGGGTCATTATCCCGACCGGGAAAAAATTGCCCTTGCAGAGGGTACCTTTTCCGGAATGTTCCGGGTAGTAGACGAACAAACCGGTGAGACGGTTTATGAAAACACGGCGGGGGAAACCGTCGCATCCCCTTTTTCGGGCAAAATGCTTACACAACTGGATTTTACACCATTTAATAAACCGGGGGCATACCGCATATTTACAGAAAACGGAAACTCATCCCCTGTTTTCCGTATTGATGAAAATGTATTGGCACCACTGGCAGCAAGTGCACTGGAAGCATTTACGATGCAGCGCTCCGAACCGGGCCATCCCGATACCTCGGTGATGATTCATGCTTCTGCCGCTTCTCCGGGAAGACCGGAAGGAACCATTATTTCTTCGCCAAAAGGATGGTACGATGCCGGGGATTACAATAAATACATTGTGAATGCCTCTTATACCACCGGGCTTGTTCTTGCGGGTTATGAAAAGTATCCCGGGTATTCGCTCAATGACGGTATCCTGGAAGAAATGATGTACAACCTGCAATGGGCTCTGACCATGCAGGATCCGGGCGACGGTGGGGTGTACCACAAATTGACCACTCCTTCTTTTGAAGGATTTGTCAAACCTGAAGAGTGTAAACAACAGAGGTATGTAGTTCAAAAATCCGTTACGGCCACATTGGATTTTGCTGCATCCATGGCACAGGCAGCAAGGATCTTTAAACAATTTCCGGAATACTCACAGACGGCCACCACGATGGAAAACGCTGCAGAATATGCTTTCCAATGGGCTTTGGATCATCCCGATGCGCTGTACAATCAATTTGAAATGAACAAGCAATTTGATCCCGACGTTCAGACAGGAGCTTACGGAGACCGTTCCGCCCGTGACGAATTTTTTTGGGCATCCTGCGAATTGTACCTCACAACGGGGAAAGATCTTTATTATGAAAAAATGACGGAATATGCTCCCGGTTCATTTACAGCACCCACCTGGGGAAATGTGAACGGATTGGGATATTTTGCATTGCTGACAAACGGAAAGGCAACGGAGACCATGAAACAGCATGTAATAAGTTTCTGTGACAGTATTGCCCTGAAAGCGCAAGGAGCCGCCTATGCTTCTTCTTACGGTAACTCGGAACGGGATTTCTTCTGGGGGTGCTTGTCGGAAAGTTGCCTGGGCAATGCCATTTCTCTTCTTTACGGCTACGAACTGAACGGAAACAAAGACTACAAAGAACAGGCATTTCATAATATGGACTACCTGTTGGGCAGGAATCCGCTGGGATATTGTTATGTAACAGGTATGGGAACAAAAAGTCCGGTGAACCCTCATCATCGCCTGGCAGCTACCGATGATCTTCACGGACCGCTTCCGGGATTCCTGGTGGGAGGACCCAATCCTGCAAAACAAGACGGGTGTGATTATCCGTCAGATTTTCCGGATGAAAGTTACGTTGATGTGGTAGAATCTTATGCGTCTAATGAAATTGCCATAAACTGGAATGCTACTTTGTTGCATCTTGCGGTGGCTCTTGATGCGCTTTCCCAACAGCCCTGACACGCCACAACTGCCAACTGTTCCATATATTCTGCCACAATACGTATGTGGCGGGAACGATCGATGCCATGGGATAAAGGTATATTTGTGTCATCCAAACGGCAAGCAATGTGTTTTTTTGTCCCATAGCCTGGCCCCCGCCTATTCTGTCGCCGTACTTTTTACCTATCCACCTTCCAACTGAAAAAAGCAGTACACATTCCAGCAGGGAGATAAGTGTCATAACCAGGATTACGGGGATCCCGGAACGGTCCTGGTGAATTATGAACTCGATGGTCTGACCGAAAACAAGTGTCAGGGCGAAAGCCCACAGGTAAAAAGGAACATTCCGGAAGCGTACGATCCCTTTTCGGATTTTTGGAAAAAAACGCTGACACACCAAGGCGGCTATAAGAGGAAAGACGATTATGGGGGCAACCCTTTTTATAATCAGCCAGGCGGATAACAGGAACGACATGTCGGAAGTATCCCCGGCAAATGTAAAGATCAAAGGTGCGGTAATGGCCAGAACCAGATTGTTCAGAATGGTGTAGGTAATCATGTTGGACATCTTTGCGCCCAGGATGACCGCAATTACCGTGGATGATACAGCTACAGGAGCCAGTATGCCCATCATGGTTCCTTGTGCTATTACCTGATTAAAAGGGCGAAGGATAAAGTACAAACCCAGAGCGGTGCCTGTCTGAAAAAGGATCAGCCATATATGAAACGGCCTGATACGTACATCCTTCACGTTCATGTCACAAAGGGTCATGAAGAGGATCAAAAAGATCAGGTAGGGGGTAAGAAATTGCAGCCGGGCGCAAAGACCGTGAAACAGGGATCCCAGCAGCAAGGCCACCGGGAGGGCGTAAGGCCTGAATTGATCTAAACGGAGGGCCTTAATGCTCATCAGTGCCTTTTTTATCTCTTTGGCGGAACTGGATGGTAAGTTTTCTGACGATCTTGAAGTTGAAAAGAAATTCACCGGCAAAAACACGCAGTACCGTATACACTGGAATGGCTATCAACATTCCCGTTAAGCCTCCGATACCTGCTCCTGCCAAAATCACAATAAACAATTCCAGAGGGTGGGCCTTTACGCTCTTGGCATAGA
>Ga0209510_1005023_pt1 | contig 11302 bp, 10 predicted proteins | sample BiotimSIPDNA_FD_185749 | JGI IMG/M metagenome (GOLD analysis project Ga0209510, IMG submission 185749) | Anaerobic biogas reactor microbial communites from Washington, USA - Biogas_R1 time_0 SIP DNA (SPAdes) (version 2) | ecosystem: Engineered > Bioreactor > Anaerobic > Unclassified | place...
TATCGTACATGGTGTATACCTGAAAAAAGATGAATACAAAGGTTCCGGCTACGACCAGGCAGAGAAGGATTCTGCGTATCATGTTATCACCCCCTAATAACCTATGCTGCAACAGGGGGTTCCATTCAAAAAAGCAGCCACAGGGACAGACCCCATGGCTGCTTTTGCCTCCACGGGGTCTGTCCCCGTGGCTGGGTTTTATTAGAGCAGTTCTTTTCTGGATAGATTTATCCTGTTTTGGCTGTCGATTTCCGTTACTTTTACGGTTACCACATCACCTACTGCAAGCTCGTCCTCAACTTTTTCAACTCTGTGTTTTGCCATCTTTGAAATATGGAGAAGCCCTTCTTTTCCCGGGAGGATCTCAACAAAGGCACCGAATGCCATGAGTCTGGTGACTTTGCCTTCATAGATGCCACCGACTTCAACGTCTCTCAACAGCAGTTCGATCTCCTTCTGCGCAGCCATTGCACTATCCATATCCGGGGATGCGATGGAAATGATCCCATCATCATCAATGTCAATTTTTGCACCGGTTTCGCAGATGATACGATTGATGGTGCTCCCGCCTTTTCCGATGACGATACGAATTTTATCCGGGTCGATGGACATGGAGATGATTCTGGGAGCATAGGGTGAAAGCTCTGCCCTTGGTTCAGAGATCTCCTCCATCATTTTCTCCATGATATGCATTCTGCCTTCATGGGCCTGTTTCAGGGCAGCCTGCAGTATACCCTTGCCAAGGCCATGGATCTTGATGTCCATTTGTATTGCCGTAACACCTTTGGCTGTTCCTGCAACTTTGAAGTCCATGTCGCCGAGGAAGTCTTCCATTCCTTGAATATCGCTTAAAATAGCGACTTTATCTTCTGATTTGATCAATCCCATGGCAATACCCGCTACCGGGGCTTTAATGGGCACACCGGCGTCCATAAGGGCTAAAGTACTGCCGCATACAGATGCCTGGCTCGTACTGCCATTGGAAGAAAGCACTTCCGAAACCACACGTATTGCATAAGGGAATTCTTCTAACGGAGGAAGAACCGGTAGTAAGGCTCTTTCTGCCAAGGCACCGTGACCGATCTCACGCCTGCCGGGGCTTCTCATTGGTCTGGCTTCCCCTACGCTGTAAGGCGGGAAATTATAGTGGTGCATATACCTTTTTTCTGTTTCCTCGCTGATACCATCGATAGTCTGTGATTCTGCTGCAGGTGCCAGAGTGGCAACTGATAGCACTTGCGTCTGTCCCCTTGTAAAGAGTCCCGTTCCGTGCGTTCTGGGGAGAAAATGAGTCTCACACCAGATGGGCCTTATTTCATCGCACTTTCTGTTGTCCGGGCGAATACCGTCATCGAGGATCAGGCTCCTGACCTGCTCCTTTGTTATGGAATAAAGCACATTGCCGATATCCTTTTCATTATCCGGATAGATTTCACTAAAGTGTGCGAGAGTTTCCGCCTCAACTGCATCCATGTTATCCAGTCGTTCCTGTTTGTCGTAGGTCTGAATAGCGTTGCGCATTTTCTCTGTAGCAAACTCTCTGACAGCTTCCTCGATATCCTCAGGTACCTTGTACAGAGTAACTTCCTGTTTCGGCTTTCCGATCTCTTCTACGATACCGTCAATAAACTCCACTAATTGTTTGATTTCTTCGTGAGCAAAGAGTATGGCTTCCAATATGGTCTCTTCGGGCACTTCGTTGGCTCCGGCTTCCACCATCATAATAGCGTCTCTGGTTCCCGATACCACCAGGTGAAGATCGCTGACCTCTCTCTGAGCAAGAGTCGGGTTAACGACAAACTCTCCATCCACCATACCTATCAGAACCGAAGCTGTCGGTCCTTCAAAGGGAATGTCGGAAATGGAAAGAGCGATGGATGAACCGATCATGGCGACGATATCCGGTGTACAGTCGGGATCCACGCACATAACGGTGGCCACTACCTGCACATCGTTGAAATATCCTTTGGGGAAAAGCGGTCTTAAAGGCCTGTCCATAAGTCTCGAACTCAGGATTGCTTTTTCCGAAGGTCTGCCCTCTCTTTTTATGAATCCGCCGGGGATCTTTCCTGCAGCATACATTTTTTCTTCAAACTCACAGGAAAGAGGAAAAAAGTCGATGTCTGCCCTTGGGGTTGCAGATGCGGTTGCCGTGACGTTTACTACGGTGTCACCGTAGCGCAACGTGACCGCGCCGTTGGCCAGCTGTGCAACTTTGCCGATCTCGGCCTGAAGCAATCTGCCACCTAAGGCGGTGCGATAGGTTTTGTAATCTGTAAATCTCATGTGTAATACCTCCCAATTTCATTCATTTGTAATCGGGTCGGCTTGACAAGTTAACCTACTCTTGTTTTCTGTGGAGTAAGCTAAATTCTCAAGCCCTTACCCGATACCAACCTGTGGCCCTTCTGCCACTTCAGTTAGTGTATGCAATGAAGGCGGAGGAAAATCCTCCGCCTTCGAATTACCTTATTTTCTCAGCCCTAAACGTGCGATGAGGGATCTGTATCTCTCAACATCCTTATCTTTCAGATAGTTGAGCATGTTACGTCTCTGTCCAACCATCTTTAAGAGGCCTCTTCTGGAGTGGTGATCCTTTTTGTGGATCTTAAGATGTTCGTTCAAGTCGTTGATCCGATATGTCAGGATCGCGATCTGAACTTCCGGCGAACCCGTGTCGCCCTCGTGAGTCATGTACTCTTTAATAATCTCTGCTTTCTTTGCCTGATCAATCATAATATTTCTCCTTTTTGTAATTCTCCTATGCCGTGTCTTGCGTCGGAGAGTCGCAAAACTCAGCAATAGGAATCCAGTTTTAACGACTTATGATACCATGGTAGTTAGCTGCTGTCAAGCAATCCTTCTTAATCTGGACAGCCAGCTCTTCCACGCTCTCAAAGGTTATCTCCGGGCGGATCCTCTCCAGAAATTCAACGCGGATCTCCTTCCCATAGATTTCTTTATTAAAATTAAAAATATGCGTTTCCATATTTCTGGCGCATGTATTACATACTGTCGGACGTACACCGACATTAGTAACACTCGGGTATTTAATACCGTTATAATTGCAGTAGGTCACATATACGCCATCTGCCGGACTTACCATCTCTTCATCGATCGAGATGTTCAGCGTGGGAAATCCCAGGGTTCTGCCGAATCGGTTTCCCATAATGACCTTACCTCGCAGGCTGTAGTAATGCCCCATAAAGCCAAGGCATTGGTCCACATCACCATTTGCTATGTAGTTCCGGATGATCGTACTGCTGACGATCTGCCCGCGAACCATATATGGTTCTAAAATGTGAATGCCAAACCCCTCTGACAGGCCAACCTTCATCAGAGTTTCCGGTGTCCCTGCCCCTTCGCGGCCGAATCGGTAGTTAAAGCCGCAATAGGCTTCTTTCATGTGGAGCTTATTTACCAGAATATCTAAAATAAACTGCTCCGGCTCCATATCTCGTATGGTTTCATCAAAGGGAACCATCACCACATAGTCAACTCCCAGATCCCCAAGGATCTTAACCTTTTCATCCCAATACAGGATGTTTTTGACCACATGCTTTCCGGCCAGAAGATTTTTAGGATGGTTGCTGAAGGTAAAGACGGCACTTTTCAGATTTGTTCCGATTGCACTGTTGACAGTTCTACGGATCAATTCCTGATGACCTTTATGCACACCGTCAAAATTACCTAAAGCGATGACGCTCCCCGGTAGATTATCGATTTGTTCAAAACTCGTAAACAATTTCATCTGCATAACACCTTATCCGCAGTATATAGTTTTTTTTCTTCGTCGTAAAGAGCGAGGCCCAGAAACCGATTCTTCGCATAGACGCGATAGATGCGATCCAGGCCATTACGTGTTCTTATATGTGTAGAGATATCATCCTTCCGCGGATGCTGGAGAATTTCCGCCTCGCCGGCTCTGATATACCCCCCGTTGCTGAACCATGTTACCCGGTCTTGTGGAATGTCCAATTTACCGAACCGGTTCATCGGGTAATCCATAGGCAACAGGTGGTCCTGCCAGCAAGCCTCAACTTTCTCCGGAGTCACTGCATCCTTTAATAAGAAATCACCGCTTCCCATGCGAAGTAAAAAGCTCATTGCACCGCCGCAGCCTAGTATTTCACCCACCTCATTGCAAATACTCCGCACATATGTGCCTTTCGAGCATCGAAGATCAAAAATGATCCTATCGGTGTCACTATCGTATTCTATTACCTGCAACTGATGGACGATCACCGGCCTTCCGGCTGCCTTTATTTCCTTGCCCTCCCGTGCATATTCGTAAAGGTGTTTCCCTGCGATTCGTACGGAAGAATATGAAGGCGGCGTCTGGAAAATATCTCCGGCAAAAGACTCGAACGCCTGTTCGATGGTTTTCAGGTCCGGCTTGGGAAAACAGCCTCGTTTATCCTCAATGACTTTGCCCCATATATCCCAGGTGTCCGTAGTAATACCAAGTATCATTTCACAGCGATATACTTTGTGATCCAGGTCCAGATAATCCATGATCCTGGTGGCGTTTCCCACACACAGAGGCAGCACCCCTGCCGCCATAGGATCAAGGGTACCCGTATGTCCAATACGTTTTATTCCGGACACTTTTCTCAGGAAATAGACACAATCATGGGAAGTCATACCTGCCGGCTTGAGAAGATTTATAATACCGTGTTGCTCCATGATAAATCAACCTTCCAAACTGTCCAAATGTCGATCGATCGCTTCCATGATCAGCTCTTTAATATCTTTGATATCACCCGGAATAGTACAGCCCGCAGCTTTTGTATGTCCGCCGCCGCCGAAGCTTCTGGCGATTTCAGAGACATCTGCATGGGTTTTCGCCCGCATCGTTACTTTTACTTTCCCTTCATCTTCTTTCAAAAAGGCGGAGATCTCCACACCATTTATGCTCCTGAGCTCTTCCACAATACCTTCTGTCTCCTCAGTATAGGCTCCCGACTCTGTGAGCATCTGCTGCGTCATGAAAGCTATGTTGCCTTTCCCATTGTGGAATAGTTCCATGGTCCCAAGAATCGCACATGTGATTCTTACTTTTTCTATACGCTTGCTCTGATAGATCTCCACTGTTATGCGACTGTGATCCACGCCCGTTTTTAAGAGCTCAGCCGCTACAAGGTGGGTCTCAGGAGATGTGTTGGAGTACATATAATTACCTGTATCTGTCACGATAGCTGCATAAAGCGGTTCTGCTATATCTGCATCCGGAACAACCTCCATTTTTTTCAGGAGCTGAAAAACGATCTCTCCTGTGGATGAAGTTTCCGGTTCCACATAGTTCAGATCTGCAAATGGCTGCGTGGTCGTATGGTGGTCCAGCAATGCAGTTCGGACGCCCTTTTGAAAATACTCCTGCCTCTTTTCGATCCTGGCCCAATCGCTGCAGTCCAGGGCTATACATACATCGTACTCCCATTCCTGAAAATCAGAAATCGGAATGCAATATCCCTTGTCCAGAAATTTTATATTCGCTGGTATTTTATCCTCGATCAGGACTGCTGCTTTCTTACCCAGCTTCCGAAGCGCCGCACAAAGCGCTGCTGCTGATCCAAGGGCATCACCATCCATTTGCATGTGCGGAAAAATAAGCACAGAAGCTGCATTTTTCAATAGGAGTGCTATATCATCCAGGCTACTGTTATTGCTCTTCCTTATCTCCATCCTCTTCCTCTCGATCAATGCCCAATTCTGCTATGACTTTGGATATATGCCGACCGTATTCCAATGACGTGTCGATCTTAAACAAGATTTCAGGTACGTGTTTCAGCTTGATCTGCCTGCCTACTTCTCTTCTTATGAGGCCTTTTGCACTTTGGAAAGCCTCCAGTACTTCTATTTTGCGTTCCTCCTCTGACTCTCCGGATCCCGGATCGTTGAGGACGGAAATAAAAAGCGTTGCGTAGCTGTAATCTGCCGTCACCTCAACTGCAGAAATGCTCACAATTCCCGATAGGCGCGGGTCTTTTATCTCTCTGAGCAGCAAGTCACTGACTACTCTTCTTATCTCTTCTCCCAGCCTTCCGGTACGATACCCTTTACCCATTTGTTACCTCGCGATTTCCTCCATCTTGAAGGCTTCGATAATGTCGCCCTCTTTAATGTCGTTATAGTTTTCTATGCCGATGCCGCATTCATACCCCTGGTTTACTTCCTTTACATCATCCTTGAATCTCTTTAATGATGATATCTTTCCTTCGTGAATGACAATGCTGTCGCGAACCAGACGGATTTCTGCATGCCTCTGGACTTTTCCTTCCAGAACGTAGGCACCGCCTACTACACCAACACCGGGAACTTTGAACGTGTTACGGATCTCCACTTTTCCAAGAACCACTTCTTTATAAATAGGATCCAGCATACCCTTCATAGCGGCTTCTACTTCATTGATGATGTCGTAGATTACCCTATAGGTACGGATCTGTACCTTCTCCCTATCCGCAATAGAGGTGATATTTGTGCTCGGACGGACATTGAATCCTATTATAACTGCATCAGAGGTGCTGGCTAACATAATATCGGATTCTGTTATGGCGCCTACTCCGGAATGAATGATCCTGACTTTAACATTCTCTGTCTGCAGTTTTTCCAATGAAGTAGTCAGAGCACCTACAGATCCCTGCACGTCTGCCTTGATGATCAGGTTGAGTTCCTTCACTTCTCCTTCTTTAATCTGGCTGAACAGTTCTTCCAGAGTCGTGCTGGAGTTACGAACCATTACTTCTTCTCTCACTTTAAGTCTTCTCTGCTCTGCTATTTCTCTGGCGATCCTGTCCTCTTTCACCGCGTTGAATTCATCACCGGCTTCGGGGACATCGTTAAGTCCGAGTATCTCTACAGCTGTCGCCGGCCCCGCCTTACGGATCTCGTCACCCTTGAAGTTTGTCATTGCTCTTATTTTACCGCTGCAGGTGCCGACTACAACGGACATACCCGTTTGCAGCGTTCCATTGAGCACAAGCAGGGTTGCAACCGGCCCCTTTGTCTTATCCAAACGGGCTTCAACGACCGTACCCATAGCCAGTCGATTGGGATTCGCCTTCAGCTCCAGGACCTCTGCCTGCAGGAGGATCATTTCCAACAGATTGGGGATCCCTTCACCGGTCTTTGCAGAAACAGGAACACTTATCGTATCACCGCCCCACTCCTCTACCAAAACTCTCTGGTCTGCGGGTAGGTTGGCAAGGTCCTGCTTAACACGATCCGGGTTGGCTTCCGGCTTGTCGACTTTATTAATGGCTACAATTATTGGCACGCCTGCTGCCTTTGCGTGGCTTATGGATTCAATGGTCTGGGGCTTGACACTGTCATCTGCAGCTACAACCAATACTGCTATATCCGTTACATGTGCCCCTCTGGCACGCATTGCAGTAAAGGCTTCATGTCCCGGAGTATCAAGGAAAACGATCCTTTCTCCGTTATACGTTACCTCCGAGGCACCAATATGCTGCGTTATACCTCCGGATTCTCTTGATGTGACATTTGTCTTTCTGATCGCATCAAGAAGTGAGGTCTTCCCATGGTCGACATGGCCCATTACCGTAATGATAGGCGGTCTGCTCTTAAGGTCGGATTCTTTATCTTCAAAGATCTCCAGACCTTCCTCCACGGCCTCTTCTTCGATCTTATCAACAACGATATTGATCCCAAGTTCAGCACCCAGCAATACAGCAGTATCTTCATCCAGGTTTTGGTTAACATTGGCCATGATGCCCAATTTCATCAATGCCATTATGATCTCAGAAGGAGTCTTATCGATTTGCTCTGACAACCCTTTTACAGTGATCGGTACATTGATGACTTTCGAACCGGGTACCAGGGTTTCTAAATTTATGTTGCTTTCCGGTTCCACTTGTTTTTCCACTTTCTTCTTGTATTTCTTAGGGGTTTGTTTCTCCATTGAGAAGGGCACCCTATCCTCTTTCTTGCGGTAATCCTTTTTGCCACCCTTTTCTTTGAGAGCAAGTTCTTTCGCCTTCTTATCTCTTTCTTTCTTGCTCAACGGCGGGGCAATATCGCTCGCAGGCTTCTTCTGTCTGGGAGGCATTCCTCCTGCTTCACTCCGTGGCTGTGCCGGGCGGCGGGCATCCTGACCCTGTGCAGGACGGCGGGCATCCTGACCCTGAGCCGGACGACGTGAATCCTGACCCTGAGCCGGACGACGGGCATCCTGACCCTGCGCCGGTCGGCGTGAATCCGGACCCTGCGCCGGTCGACGGGAATCACGTGATGTTCTGCCATCTGCCGCTGTTTGTTCAGGTGTTGCTTTTGAAGCTCTCTCAGCGGCCTTGACCGCTTTTTCTGCAGCAGCTTTAGCCGCCTTTTCTTCAGCGAGTTTAGCTGCTTTTTCTGCAGCAGCCTTAGCAGCCTGTTCCGCGGCTGCTTCCTCTGCAGCTATTTCCGAGGCTCTCTTCTTTATTACCAGACCTCTTGGTACTGCAGGTTTTTCTTCGACTTCTGCAGTTGTAGTTTTTATTGCTTCTTTGGTTGTTTCCTTGGTTACTTCTTTTTTAGCTTCCGCTTCAGTTTTAGGTGATACTTCTTCTTTTTTAAGAACCGCTTCTGCCATATTTGCTTCCTTTGTAGTCGTTTTTGCTTCAGTTTCAGGGGCCACAGCTTCTTCTCTTTCATCCTTTTCCTTCAATTCTTGCATAGAAGCCGCTTTTGGCATAGGAACACCTGCAGGAGGTTGTACAGACGCAGATTTAGGCAATGGTACACCGAGGGGTGGTTGTATTCCGCTGGCAGGAGTTTTGATCTGAAGCGTTTCTTTGACCGGTTCTGCCGCTCTCCGCGCAGGAGACTTTGGTTCTGCTTTCTTTGTTGCCGGTTTTTCCCGTGTCATCCTGGTCGCTACTGTAGCAGGCTTTACCGCTACCTTTACTTCCTTGTCATTATCTCCTGTCTTACTTTTCGGAGGTGCTTTCACGATCTTCGTCTCTGTGGTCTTTGTTCGGCTATGCAGGACCATATTCATAATTGCTTTCGCATCAATTTCCGATATGACACTATTGTGGCTTTTTGCAACAATTCCCATACCGTTGATCTTTTCAAGCAATTCTTTACTTTCCATTTCAAGCTCTTTTGCAATTTCATATACTTTTTTAGACATACGCACACCTCACTCTTCCTTCTTACCGTTCCGCCCGTATCTATCTATTTCTTCCAATATTGCTTTCGCAAGATTTTTATCTGTTATACCGTATACACCCCGGTCGATCTCTCCCGTCATCTCCTGCATAGTTTCCATCGTGCCGTAAATGCGGAGTTGAACGTTACAGGATTCTGCCAAAGCCTGGAATTTCTTTTTTGTATTCTCACTAAGATCAGCGGTCAGAACCAGAAGATAAATTTTCCCCCGTTCGATTCCGTAAATACAGGAATTATATCCTGAGACCAGATTTCTGGATCTCTTGGCAAATCCCAGATAACTATGGATCTTTTCTCTCATAAACTGACAATTCCTCAAATATTCTATCAAGCTCTACAGGGTCTACATCCCGTTCCAGTCCCCTGCCAATGGCTTTCTTCTTCTTAGCCTTGGCAATGCATTCCATATCGGGGCAAAGGTACACGCCCCTGCCATTGGCCTTTCCTGTCGGGTCCAGCATCAAACCGCCCTCCCCGTTGGATACGATCCTTACCAATTCTTTCTTTGGCTTTGATTCCATGCAGCCGACACAGCGTCGCATGGGGATTTTCTTCGCCTTCATTCCAATCCTTCCTCCAAAGAATCGTCCCCGTCATAATCGATAAGAAGGTCCTCCTCATCGAATCCGCCATCTTCATATTCCGGGAAGTACTGTGTATGGCTCTTAATGTCGATTTTCCAGCCACAGAGTTTGGCAGCAAGCCGGACATTTTGTCCTTCTTTACCTATGGCCAGAGAAAGCTGATAATCAGGCACTACAACCGTAGCTGATTTCTCTTCTTCATTGATAAATACTTTTTCCACTTTGGCCGGCGAAAGTGCGCTGCTGATCATTTCCTCAGGATCGTCGCTCCAGTTTATAATATCTATTTTTTCGTCAAAGAGTTCATCCACAACTGCCTGCACACGAATGCCCCTGGCACCTACACATGCACCTACTGGATCTACGTTGTCATCTTCCGTATAAACGGCGATCTTCGTCCTGGAACCGGCTTCTCTTGCAATGCTCTTGATTTCTACCACGCCGTCCTGGATTTCCGGAACTTCCAGTTCAAACAGACGCTTGACCAGACCCGGGTGAGATCTTGACAGATAAACCTGGGGGCCTTTCGTGGTTTTCTTTACATCCATAATATATACCTTAATGCGGCTATTTACAATGTAACGTTCCCCTTTTACCTGTTCATTGACCGGAAGGATGCCTTCAGTCTTCCCGATATTAACAAATACAGTCTCATTGCTGATCCTGTGAATTACACCTGTAACGATCTCGCTCTGCCGATTGATATAGTCCTCATAGACCATCCCTCTCTCAGCTTCGCGAATTCTCTGTACTACTACTTGTTTAGCAGTCTGCGCAGCGATCCTTCCGAAGTCTTTCGGGGTGACTCTGTATTCGATCACATCACCCAGCTCATACTCCGGGTCGATGGCTCTCGCTTCTTCTAAGGACACTTCAATGAAGGGGTCCGTTACTTCTTCCACTACATCTTTTCTCATGAAAACATCGATATCCCCCTGCTCACGGTCTATGCTGACCCTGACATTCTGGGAGGTGCCGTAGTTCTTTTTGTAGGCAGATACCAATGCGGATTCGATGGCCTCTATTAGCAGGTCTTTTGATATTTCCCTTTCCTTTTCCAGTGCATCCATCGCAAAAATAAACTCTTTGTTCATCGTGAACCTGATCCTCCTTTTATTAGCCCAATTTGTACGGCAAATTGCTAAAATACTACAGTTAGGTTTGTCTTTGATATTTTTTCACGGGGCAGACTCATGCTCTGCCCTTTTTCATCTTCTAAAACTATATACTCATCGGAATAGTCTGCAAGCTTTCCTGTAATGGCTTTTTTGCCATTTATGCTTTCGTAAAGTTTAATGTCTACCAGATGACCTTTATAGCGTCTGAAGTCTTCCTCCTTCAGGAGAGGCCGGTCCATTCCCGGAGACGACACTTCCAGGTAATAGTTCTGCTCCACAGGATCCAGCTGATCCAGTCTTTCGCTCAGAAAACGGCTCACCTTTTCGCAATCGTCTGTTCCTACATTGCCGGGCCAATCGCCTGGTTTCTCCGGTGCCTTTTCTATGAAAACTCTCAAAAACCAATCCTTGCTTTCTTTTACGAATTCT
>Ga0209510_1005029_pt1 | contig 11288 bp, 9 predicted proteins | sample BiotimSIPDNA_FD_185749 | JGI IMG/M metagenome (GOLD analysis project Ga0209510, IMG submission 185749) | Anaerobic biogas reactor microbial communites from Washington, USA - Biogas_R1 time_0 SIP DNA (SPAdes) (version 2) | ecosystem: Engineered > Bioreactor > Anaerobic > Unclassified | place...
TATTTGAAAAGTGGGGATGACGATATTTACCTGGTACGGGAAGTACACCAGGTCGAAAAAACCTCGGAAGTGGCTCAGGCTGCTCTCAACGAATTGATTAAAGGTGAGCCCCTCACTCCGGATGCGTTTCGAGTGTTGCCTGAGGATACCAGAATATTGGGGATAAACATCGACAACGGCCTGGCCACGGTTGATTTCTCCTCCGAAGTTCTGCGGGCTAATGTAGGATCCAGCGGTGAAGGCCTGGGTATAGCAAGTATCGTCAATACCCTAACTGAATTTCCCACCATACAAGAAGTATCTTTTATGGTGGATGGCCAGGTGGAAAATGCTATGGATTGGTGGGGGCATGTAGGCCTTTATGAACAACCTTTCCAGCGGGATCTGTCTAATGTGTTTGAACCGGCTATTTGGGTGACCTCTCCCGTTAAAGATCAGGTCATCACCAGTCCGGTAACAATTAGAGGTAATGCCCGGGTTTTTGAAGCCACGGTAAGCTTCCGTCTTAAAGATGCGGCTGGCAATGTGTTAGCCGAAGGGTTTACCACTGCTGCCGAGGGAGCGCCGGGCCGGGGAGATTTTGAGGGGGAACTGGCCTTTAAGCCAGAGGGCTCCGGTCAAGGTCAACTGGAAGTATTCGAAGTGAGTATGAAAGACGGCAGCGATCGAAATAAGGTAATAATCCCGGTAGAATGGTAAGCATTAGGGGATAAGTCTTATAAATAGATACAAAGGAGATATAAATGTGCTAGCTCCAGCTTTATCTTTAAACTATTATTAAATCAATTGAGCATTAAAGGAGATGGATATGAATATTAACTTTTCACAACCTGATATTGTGAATATATTGGCTACCTCGGATCTATTTCAACTTCTCTCTATTTCATTACGTTTTCCTGACCATGATTTAACCAAAGCAATCTTAGATGGTAGTTATGGACTAGATACCATAAACATTTTAGAGGAGCTTTGTTGCAGTCAAGGCGAGATTGCTAAAGTGGGAGAATTATTAAAGAGCTTTTCACCTGGGGAGGATATAGACTCACTTTTGACTCAGATGAAAAGAGAATACACCCGACTTTTTGACAATCCGCAAAACCCGGTAATTCATATTTACGAGACTCTTTTTTTACAAGATCAGGAAAAAGAACGGGCAGCATTACTCTTTATGAGTCCTATTTCTCTTGATGTGGAACGTTGTTATAAAGAGGCTGGAGTTAGTCTAGTTGAAAAATCAGCAGAACCGGCAGACCATATGGCCACAGAATTGGAATTCATGATGTATCTCTATGCTAGAAAAGGACAGGCCATACAAGAGAAAAACCAGCAAAAATTAGCAAGGCTAGAAAAACAAGTCAAACAATTCCAAGAGCAACATCTCAATAAGTGGTGCGATAAGTTTTTTGAGAAATTAGAAGCTGAAACCGAGCTTGCAGCTTATCAACTCATAGCTTATATAGGAATTATCGGGTTAGGGAAAATCCTCAAAGTATAGAGGTATAACAGCTTTTTGTTTTGATTCGCTAAAATGTACTATACAATATGATTAAGATTAGTTTGCTTCAAGCTTATATATCTAATCATTTCGTATCTTGAATAGCACCAGTTGAAATGCCTAGGTTATCAAAGAAAGGGATCGTGGATGTGGATATGCTCTTTCATCATGGAAACTATATAAGGATTGATGCAAGTAGATGCTTAAATCGCCTGCACAACGGTGTGGAATGTAGCCATTGTGTTGCTAATTGTCCTGGTCAAGCTTTAGTTTTATCTAATCATGAAGTTAATTTTGTGCATGACAATTGTATAGGATGTGGACTATGTTTTGCAGATTGTCCCACCCAAGTTTTTGGTTCAAATCAATGGGATGAAACAACCATTATTCTTGATGTGAAAGCACAAGGGGCTAAGGAAACTCAAATTTTCTGCGGTAATCACTCTGCTCCTTGCCTTTCTAAAGAGGAAAAAGGAAAAGGGGCCATTCGGATTCCTACCTGCTTAAGCAGTCTTTCCAAAGGAGTTTGGTATGATATAGGACTAATTACAGCAGTAGAATTACGTCTCGATGAATGTGAACAATGTACCATGAAAAGCACCCTTGGACGTATGAATATGGCTGTAGAAACCGCTATAGAATGGTTAAGTGCATCTGGTCATATACCCGACTTTGCGTACATCGATACTGCAGAAAAAAACCAAGGAAAGAAAAAGTACCAAGCAGCAGAGTCTGGATTAAAAGTGACCTCGCGACGGGATCTTTTCCTATCTGTGATAAAAAAGGTGAAAGAGCCTAGATTCGATTCAGATTCCTTTGAGGGTACTGGAGATGCCCCAGGAAAAAAGCGACAAGATCTCTTGCCTGATTGGCAAAAACGCTTCGAAGAAAGTTATAAAAAACATTACCAAGAGGGCGGAAGTCCAGCCTTTTGGCCAAATATTCAAATTAGTTCTAACTGTGTAAAATGTGGGATGTGCGCTAAATACTGTCCCACCCAGGCATTAAAGATCACAGTTGATAATAGGGAATCTATTCACACTTTCATTAGTGGACGTTGTTTAGATTGTCGTGTGTGCATGCTATTTTGTCCGACCCAGAGCATCGTTCGTAATCGCAATGTTGATGATGAGCCTTTCAAATATAGAGAAATCTACAAAATTCCAGTGGAGAAATGCGAACGATGTAAGGCAGATACTATTGTTAATGAAAAAGTCCTTTGTTATTGGTGTGAAAAAGAACCTCCCCAAGAGGAATTACTATCCGATATGCGCAAAAAATTATTTAAGATATAGGTGAATCAGTATAAGTGAATCAATAAAAAGCCTCACTGATAACAAGTGGGGCTATTTGATTATTTAGGGAATAAGGTGGAAGATAATCTCTGGAAAAAAGTCTAAGTGATAAATGGCTAATTTTATGGGACTCCATATGTAAAGAATTACGGTACTATAATAAATATAGAAAAGTAAAGTCACATGAGGTGAAATGCATGGACAATCAAATGTTAAACCAACTATTAGCCCGCAACAAGGCTCTTGAAGAAGAAATCCATCAATTAAAGCTAAGGGAAGCCACTCTCGAAAAAATATGTAAACAGGCGATAGATGAATTAGAAAACAGTAAGAAGACTTTAGCCCGAGAATTGCATGATGAATTGGGACAGGCCATGACTTCAATTCTACTACAATTAAAAATGTTGCAAAATGAACCAGATATTGATGTAATTTATGATCGCTTAGGGGGACTGCGCTATCTTACCCAACAAACTATCGAAGATATAAGACATTTAGCCATGAACCTACGGCCTACGGTATTGGAAAACCTAGGATTAATTGCTGCTTTGGAATGGTATGTCGAAGAATATAGTCGTTATTCGGGAATTACGGTGGATTTAATCAGTCCTCGTATTAAAGAGCCTTTTCCCAACGAGGTAGAGACAGTTATTTATCGAGCAGTCCAAGAAAGCTTGACTAATGTTGCTCGCCATGCTGAAGCTAGTCAAGTTTATATTACTCTTAAAATCATTACTAATAAGATGCATTTGCAGATCAAAGATAATGGTAAAGGAATGACGGTTGTTGATTTAAAAAAAGGCCTAGGTCTCCTAGGTATGGAGGAGAGGATAAAAATGGTAAGAGGAGAATTTGAAATTATCAGCAGCTTGGGTGAAGGAACCGAAATAAATATTACTTTACCCCTATGATTGGGAGCTTGGCGGGATAAAACGGCAAGGGAGTGTATATTTATGAATCGCCCCATACGTGTCTTTTTAACTGATGATCATACCCTGCTTCGGAATGCACTCACTATGTTATTAGAAAAGCAATTCAATATCGAGGTGGTTGGAGAAGCCTCTAATGCCATTGATGCAGTTGAGGGAGTTATACAAGTTAAGCCGGATATAGTCTTGATGGATATCTCTTTACCAGATTTTGGTGGTATAGAGGCTACTAAAAAGATATTAGAAAATCTACCAGACACTAAAGTGATTGCAGTAACTATGTATATGGAGGATGTCTATTTATTAAAGTTTTTAAATGCTGGTGGACGAGGTTATGTGCATAAATCGGCCGCAGACCGGGATTTACTTAAAGCTATAGATACAGTAATGAAGGGAGAGGTTTTCTTAAGTTCGGCTGGAGTTCAAGTAATGGCCAATCAATATGTTAAAAATGATAATTCTGGAGAAGTAATGCCGGATATTTTGTCGGAACGAGAAAGGCAAGTTCTTGAGCTTATAGCTAGAGGTTTTACCGGTAGAGAAATAGGAACTAAGCTTTGCTTATCTCCCCGCACTATAGAAACTTACCGAGAACGGATTACCATTAAGTTGAAACTAGAGCATCGTTCTGAACTAGTGGACTATGCTATTCGATATCATCTATTAAAATAAGTGGGGGTTTTTACGGACATTATGTCCGTATATTTACGATGTAGAGAAATCCAATATTCAAGGTATATTCCGGACAGATAAGATATATAGGTTCGCTTACAATTAAAATACATTGCGCTTTGTGGCTGCCAAGGAGCTGTTTTTGGTTGGAAAAGTACATTGAAAATCTGAAAGTTGTTGTAGCAATACCGCACCAATGGTTGAGTCAAGCTGTGGAAAGAATTTTTAATGCCACCAATGTTGATTGCATCTGTGTGAATAATATTGAGGAATTATACAAGATGATTTCAGAAGAGCAGATTGATCTGCTTATTTTGGATGTATTCTCCTACCCTCAATATTTTCGTCACATTTTTAATCACATCAAGGAACAAACCCCTGGTCTATTTATCCTGGCATTAGTATCTACTGACGAAACCTCGTATCAATATGAGCTAATGACTGCGGGTGCGTGTGCGGTGGTAGTTAAAGAAAAAGCCGACGAAGAATTGTTCCCAGCCCTAATCCAAGTTTTACGCGATAAAAAGCTCAATGAATCGGTAGCAAGGCTATTGGAAAACCAAAAACAATTTATCACTCTGATTAAAGAGGAGGTAAGCGAATTGAAAAAGGAAAAAGAGAGAGGACCACTGAATCCTAGTATATCCCGTCGTACCTTTCTGAAAGCATCCGCTTTTACAGCGGTTGCCACGGGAGCTGTAGCTTCAAACCCTTGGAGCGCGGGGATGAAGGTCTTAGCCTCTGGAGATGACCTCGAAGTAGGTTCTAGTGAAGAGAAACTAATATCTAGTGCTTGTCGTTCTAACTGTTTTCAAAGCTGTCGTCTCTATGCTCATGTGCGAGATGGTAAACTGGTGAAAACTTCACCAGCACCTTGGCCTGATAGTGAATACACAGGGAGTTGTTTGAAGGGCTTATCTTTAGTTCAACGTACTTATAGCCCGACCCGGATCAGATATCCAATGCGCCGCATAGGAGAACGTGGGGAAGATAAATGGGAACGAATCTCTTGGGATGAAGCCATTACTGAAGTAGCGGAAAAATTCATGGAAATCCAAGAAAAATATGGACCGAAATCCCTCGTTTTTGATGTTGGTTCTGGAAATTATGGTTTAGTTCATGGATGTTTAGGAATATTTAACCGTTTAATCAACTCCATAGGTTGTACCCAATTAAATGTCTGTTACGACCAAGCTACGGGTTATGGGGCTGACAGAGTAATTGGAGGTAGTGTTTGGCTGTGGGGAAATGAACCTCGTACTATGCTAGATGCTAAAACAATTATAGTATGGGGGTCTAACCCAGTATATTCTCAACCTCAGAACTGGCGAATTGCCAAAGATGCTCAAAAGAATGGGACTAAAATTATTACCATTGATCCCATTTACTCAGCAACAGCTAACGAATCTGACGAATATATTCCAATTGTTCCAGGTTCAGACCTTATGTTAGTTTTGGCTATGATCAATGAAATTATCGACAAAGACTTAATCGATGTTGAATTTGTAAAGAAAAGAAGTACTGCTCCCTTCTTAGTGCGTAAGGATAATGGCATGATTCTACGTAAAAGCGATTTCAACCCAGAATTACCTGAGGAAGAAGATGATTACTATGTCTGGGATAGCATAGCTGATGGTCCGGCTCTTCTAAAGAGTGGTCCCGAAGATGTAGCTATTGAAGGAACTTATACTATTCAAGGAGTTGAGGTAGAGACCGTCTTTACCTTACTAAAAAATCATGTACAAGAATACACTCTGGAAAGAGCTAGCGAATATACCAAAATTCCAGTTGAAAAAATTCAAGAATTAATTCACATATATGTGGATGGACCTACCACAGTCTATACCAACTATGGAATTGACCACTATCAAAACGGACACCTATGGTCAATGGCGGCCTTTATGATGGCTTCCCTAACTGGCAATATTGGAGTTAAGGGAGCAGGATTTACCGGCTTATTTGTGCAAAATATACCCTTTAACTACATTGGAATGTATGTTACTAATTTTAATATGGCAGCAAAAAATACCATCCCTCAAACAGAGTTTTATAAAGTTGCTAGAGATCAGGCTATAGGGGGTACACCTTATCCAGTAAAAGCCATGTATACTACTTCATCTAATTCTATGAGCAATTGGGCTCAACAAAGTTCTTGGTTTACTGATATATTACCTAACTTAGAGTTTATTGTAGTGGCAGAAACGGAGTTAACTGATACGGCGCGCCATGCTGATATTGTTTTACCAGCATCCTTCTGGTTTGAAGTAAATGATCTTCGAACTGCTTACAATAACCCTTATATCTACATGCAGGAAAAGGCTATTGACCCTTTATATGAAAGCAAGCCGGATGCGGAGATTATTTCGTTAATTGCCCATAAGATGGGTTTAGGCGAATATTTCCCGGAAGATATGGATGATACTGCTTGGATTAAGGTTTTATTGGATTCAGATGATTTAAGGGCAATGGGTATTACCTATGAGCGTTTAATGGAAGAAAAGGTAGTGCGAGGAACTGGTTCGGCTGAAAAACCTTTTGTTCGTGGCGAAGCATTTTTCTATACTCCTACAGGTAGAGCTCAGCTTTATTGTGAAAATCCCCAACCACGGGTTAACTATGGTCAAGATCTGACTGACGTTATCGAAAAGGAAAGATTGCCTTATTTTAAACCCCCAGGAGAAGCTTGGCCTGAGAACCCCTTGTATGCCAAGTACCCCTTGGTATTCGTTCAAGAACACTCTAGATACCGTACCCATAGTCAATGGTTTAACGTGCCTCTGCTGAAAGAGTTAGACCCAGAACCCTTAGCTAAAATTAGTCGCCACGATGCAGAAGCACGAGGAATTAAGAGTGGAGACATAGTAGAAGTATTTAATGACCGAGGCAAAGCTGTACTCAAGGCTGAAGTCAATGATGCTATTTCTCCAGGAGTAATTAGTATTCCTAAAGGTTGGCAAAGAGATCAGTTTATCGAAGGGTGTTACCAAGAATTGACTAATGCCACTTCCGATCCTATGGCTGTCAACTTTGCTTATTTTGACGCTTTAGTAGATGTAAAGAAGAGATAAAGGGGGTATTAAAATATGCGTTATGCAATGGCGATTGATCTGGATCGCTGTGTAGGGTGCCATGCGTGCTCAGTGGCATGCAAGGTTGAAAACAATCTCCCTAATGAAATATGGTGGAGCAGAATCTTGACTGTGGGTGGGAAAAGCATGGATACACCGGAAGGAACCTTCCCCAATTTGCGCATGCAATTCCTACCGATAAATTGCCAACACTGCGAGAATGCACCTTGCGTCAAAGCTTGCCCTGTAGGTGCAACCTATAAAAGAGAAGATGGTATTGTAGTACAAGATTACGATAAGTGTATTGGTTGCCGTTACTGTATGGTAGCTTGTCCTTATTCTGGAGTACGTCAATTTAACTGGAAAAAACCTGAATATGCTATTGAAGTGGCTATGGGTAATGCCAGTGTAAAACCTCATCAAAGTAATGTGGTAGAAAAATGTACGTTTTGTAGCCACCTTTTAGCAAGAGATATGAAACCTGCTTGTATTGATGCTTGTCCTAACCGAGCTCGGATATTTGGTGATATTGATGACCCCAATAGTGATGTAAGTAAGGCCATGAAGGGGCGCAATCACATCCATTTGCTCGAAGAAAAAGCAACCAAGCCTAGTATATATTACTTAACTTAAAGGAGGTGTAAGTATGACTGTTCTAACTAACACGAAAAAATCAAATTCCATCAATTTGTGGAATATCATATTCGCTGCCTTGATTCTTCTTGGTGCTATCTGTTGGGGATTTCAATTAACAAAAGGTTTACAAGTTACGAATTTGGGCACTAGCAATATGTGGGGACTTTATATCACTGGCTTTATGATTTTTACTGGAATTGCTGCTGGCAGTTTATTTTTTGCTTCGGTACCATATTTGTTTAACTTCAATGAGTATAAACCTTATAGCAGAATTACCGCTTTTACAGGAGCAGTATCAGTCTTAGTGGCTGGCTTATTCATTCTCGTAGATATAGGATCTCCTTGGAAAGCTTGGCTTTACATTATCAGTGGTAATTTTGGTTCTCCTATGTTTTGGGACTTCATCATACTAACCTCTTACTTGATAATATCTATTATATTTACTTCCCAGCTTTTGAAAGTGCAGGGGGGAGAAAAAGATGAAAGTTCTATTAAAACTATAGCCATAGTTGCCTTTATTGCTGGTCTTTTAGTTGTAGTAACTTCATTTGTTTTTAGTATGCAAGTAGCACGTCCTATGTGGAATAATCCAGCCCAATCAATATCCTTTTTAGTCGCAGCATTAGTTGCCGCACTAGCCATACAAATGATCATAGTCTCTATTCTCAATAGGATTGGTTACACTAAAATGTCCCCAGACCTGTTTGCGAAAATAGCTAAAGTCACTGCCGTCCTTTTGGTTGTACAATTAATTATCGTGGTAGGAGAAGTGCTGATAGGTCTATATCCTGGTGCTGGCGGTGGATATGATGCTACCCTATGGTTAGTAGCAGGTAAAGGAGCTATAGGCTTCTGGGTAGAGATGGTAGCATTGATAGCAGCTATAGTAATATTAGTTAAGGCAAGTGGTTCCTCAGAGGATGGAAAGATTGTTCTAGGAGCAATATTAGCCCTGGTGGCCATCTATTTCATTAAATCTAACTTTCTTCAAGCCGAGTTTCTTAACACCTTGATCAATATGCCAGGACCACAGATGTTCGGCGATGCTGCCGGAAGATATATCCCATCCCTAGCTGAAATAGGCCTATCCTTAGGTATCGTTTCTCTGGGAGCTTTGATAATTAATCTAGGCTTAAACAGATTAAATCTAGGTGAGTAACAAATAGAACTATAAGGATCTGTGCGAAATGTGCTGTAAAGTTCACAAGCATGGATCCTTATATTTTAAATAGGTGTTTACCTACCTGACCTGCGCACCTCTAAGTAGAGCTTCTAAATTGGTGTTAATGACAATCAGCTTTTGGACAGATTACACCGTCCATCGCTGGACATTATGAGGTACCAGTGATGGTGGAATTTTTAACAGGAGTAAGTCACCCAAGAGAAATAATGCCATAATGACAAAAGATTCGGCTAATAAAAGGCACTTTCAAAAAAATCGAAAGTGCCGATTTCTTGGATGGTACGCCCGAGAGGAATCGAACCTCCGCTCCCGGCTCCGGAGGCCGGTGCTCTATCCACTGAGCTACGGGCGCGCATAATGTGCGTTTCTGATTATAGCAAAACTACTGGGGCAAGTCAAAAAAACTCTTGTGGTGGTGGGCTTTAAGATTGATCATCCCATGCCTCATTTTTAACTTGTTTTTTGCGAGAAGTATGGGTGGTATATGACAACAATAAACCCGCCAGACAGAGAATAGCTCCGATACGGTATACGGTCTGAATAGCCATCAAGCTGGGGGATGCTGAGCCGATGGCTATATTAGTTTGTAGTACTGCGGCATATATGGCTACGGATAGGGCAGTACCTAGAGAATAGGAAAGATTTCTGACTGTAGCGATGAAACCACCGGCGTAACCGGCCTGGTCTGGCGGAATTGAGCCCATGATGGAACTGCTGTTGGGTGAGCCGAAGGTACCTAATCCCAGCCCAAGTAGTATAAGTCCCGCGAATATACGAACCGAATCTAGCGATAGGGTTACGGTCGATAAGGTCAAATGCGCCAGGGCCATGATCAAAAAAGAGGCTGAGGTCAGCCGGGAGGGCCCCCAGCGATCGGATAAGTTGCCGGCAATCGGTGCGGTCACGGCCATTATCAATGGGGGAATAGTCATATAAAGGCCTGCCTGGGCTGGGGAGAGGGTTAGTACATTCTGCAGGTAAAAGGGAAAGAGGAAGTATATCAGCATATGACTGACGTAACTAATCGATCCCAGAATATTGCCATAGACAAAGGGCTTGATCTTAAAGAGCTCAAAGTTGATCAAAGGGGCAGTGCGGCGCTTCTCAACTACAACAAACAGGGGGATCAACAGGAGCCCGATCATCAGCCAGGCTTTATTTACGTCCGGTGACAGGCCCATTACTAGTAAAATGGAAGTTGCGGCGAGTAATAGGGTTCCTGGGGCATCAAATTTGAGCCGTACAGAATCGGTAGATGGTGCTGCTGGTATCATAAAACGGTAAGCCAGGATAACGGCGATAACGCCTACCGGGATGTTGATCAAGAAGATACTGGGCCAGCCAAAGTATTCAATCAGCAAGCCGCCTAGGCTGGGTCCGGCCATGTTGCCGATACCGACTACACTGCCGGTGATGCCCAGTGCTTTGCCTCGCTCATTATCGGGAAAGGAATTTGATACAATGCCTATTCCTGTGGCCATCATCATACTGGCTCCTAAAGCCTGCACTATGCGAAAAGCGACCAGCAAGAGCAGTGAGGATGCCAGGCTGCACAACAGCGACCCCAGGGTAAATACGATGAAGCCTGAGGTATATATCTTTTCCATTCCCAGGCGGTCACCCAATCGGCCAAACATGAGGAGACTGGCAGTTATGACCAGCATGTAGGCATTTGTGACCCACTGCACCGCACTGAGAGATATGGACAAAGCCTCGGCTATGCTGGGATTGGCAATGTTCAGTATTCCGCCATCTAAGGTGGACATGAAAATGCCGAGGCATACTATGATAAGGGTTTTCCATTTGTTGGCTAACTGCAAGAGCTAGAACCTTTCGAGACCATGGAGAAATTAAATCTCTCTTAAGTGATCAAGTCATTGCGGAGCGATCAATGAGCTCAGAAGGTAGATGGTGGAAGAGATTGCTGCGCCTTCGGCTCGTAACTTTAGTAGCAATAAAATGAGCATCAGTAGTACCCGCAAGGGTGCAATAACACGGTGGGGCTTCTTT
>Ga0209510_1005037_pt1 | contig 11281 bp, 18 predicted proteins | sample BiotimSIPDNA_FD_185749 | JGI IMG/M metagenome (GOLD analysis project Ga0209510, IMG submission 185749) | Anaerobic biogas reactor microbial communites from Washington, USA - Biogas_R1 time_0 SIP DNA (SPAdes) (version 2) | ecosystem: Engineered > Bioreactor > Anaerobic > Unclassified | place...
AGCTGCCCCATCCATAATGAAGGAGACCTGATAGCTTCCAGGTGCATCAGCATATAACTGAAGCTGGCTGGTGGGGAAGAGGAGGCAGTTGAAATCATATCTCTGCCCGTTGGGATGGTAGACGACAAAGGTTCCCTGACCTTCCTTGGTAGAGATGGCCAGCAGATTCACCAATGAGCCCTGAGGAACAATGGCGTATTGTGACCAGCTCGTTGCTCCAGCAATCCATAGGGAATTGCTGACTGCTGCTGGTTGATATGCAGAGTAGTCGACTTTCTGCATCGCTGTGCCCAAATAGACATATGCAGGTGCATTGCTCGTCATATCAACCTGTGTGGGAACTGTGAGCAGAGAGGTTGGCACAGATCCCATGATCGATCCATAGTATTCATTGAATGGGGCTGAGTTATCAAAATTGGCCAATGTGCCGCCTTGTTGGCTGTTCAATGCCACAGCTTCCGCTCCATTAGCTCCAGACATAAATGCAAATAGAATAAATGTCATTAAGGCCGAAGATAGCCGGTCAATTTTCATATTTCATCCTCCAAAGATTGATTACAGCTGGTACAATTGATTCCAAGTATATCTATTTTGCCTAATATTGCCAGGTATTAGAATAGTTAAACCTATGATATTTATATGCTTTTCGCTATTAACTACTTAAATAATTTTTTAATTAACAAATAAATTAAAATGAATGCGCAAATTTTCAGGGAGGAAGCATGAGATGCTCATCAATTGCTGCTGCTGGCAAGATTAATCGGTGCCAGCCCTCTCTTAATGAGAACGATGTCAAAAGTGATAGCGGGGAGTAGATTAGAATGCAGTTTTACGCGTAAATGCTTATATACTAGAAAGACAATCTGCTATCAGGTGAGCATGTGGTAAAGCCTGACAGATCTAGGTATGTCCATGTCTATATGCCTTCCGATGCAGACAAGGCCCGGTGGGCGGAGATGGCAGAGAAGGCAAAGACTCCTCTCTCCAAGTGGGTTATCGAGATTGTGGAGAGCACGCTGGCGGAAAATGATGAGTTCCGGCCACGGCGCGAAATGGTCAAAGAGCTCGATAGCCTGAAGGCCGATATCAAGACCCTCAGAGACGAACTTCGCCAGAAGAACATCGTGCTGGAGAGATACGAATACGAGCTGAAGCATTTCCGGTCCCAAGCGTTCTTGGAGGATAATTTCAAGGGCACGCGGCGCTATGCTAAAGAGATAGTCGACGTCCTCAAGGCGCGCGGCCATATGGACAGCTATAAACTGCTTGAGGAATTGGGTATAGACCTTCGCGACAGCGATCTCGTGAAGGCGGTAACAAGCCAGCTGGAAGAGCTCGAGGGCTACACACTAGTCAAGACGGATGGCCGAACATGGACATGGATAGGCTGATCCAGGATTTTGTTAAGGATTGCCAGCTCAGAGGCATGTCTCCCAGATCCATCCCACACTATGGGTACATCCCGAAGGTGTTCAAGAATTACCTGGAGGGGCAGCGCGTAGACTTCCAGACAGTTGATAAGGACCATCTTAGGGGGTTCATCGAATATCTGAGGATCGAGAAGGGAGCAGCGGGCAAGACTGTGGAGAATTACTTCGCCGTCCTATCCACATTTTACGATTACCTGACGTTTGAGGGGCTGGTCTCATCCAATCCAGTCCTCCCCATCCGGCGGCGCTATTTGAGGCGCTATAAGGACAATTCTATGCAAGAGAGGCAGCTTATTTCTGTTGAGGCCATGGGCCGGCTCATCAATTCCGAGATGGACATAAGGAACAAGGCGATCATAGCGCTGCTGGCCAAGACGGGCATAAGGCGAGGCGAGCTGATCTCATTGGATGTGGATGATGTGGACCTGGTGGAAATGAGGATCAAGCTGAAGCCCACTGCAAAGCGGAGCAACAGAATAGTATTCTTTGATGCTGAGACTGCATTCATCCTCCGGCGATGGCTGAAGGTCCGCGAGGGCAGGAACAAGAAGGGCATTCCGGCTCTGTTCCTGAATGCGATGGGTGATCGGCTGGATCGTGGTGGTGTTCTGTTGCTGGTGGCCGAGGCGGCCAGGCGCGTGGGCCTGCACAATCCCGATTCAGAGCGGATGGAAGATCGTTTCTCGCCACATTGCTGCCGGCATTGGTTCACCACTCACCTGAGACGGGCAGGGATGAGGCGTGAGTTCATCCAGGAGCTTAGAGGCGATTCAAGACGGGAAGCGATAGATATCTATGATCATATAGATCTAAAAGAATTAAAAGAGGCTTATCTGGCAGCGATACCACAGCTGGGGATATAGCACATGATACGAAAGGCCATCAAACGCTATCCTATCAAAAAATACTAGACCAATAAGGATATATCTAGAATTGATCTCAATAGAGGCGAAGATCTATGGGTGACGAGACAAAGCGGGTGAAATTAATCGTTGAGTCAAAAGTCAAAATAGATAGGCCCGTTTCAGCCCTAATAGTTGCAGATATGTTTCAGAGACTGCAAAATATCATTTATTATATTGTAGATGACTTGGAAGGAAACCCACCGCGGAGAGCAGGCGATTTCCCAAATAGTGTTAAAGAGAGATCTGAATTAGTTATAACAGGAATGCGGATAGGAAGCGCCGAAGCCGAATTGATGATATCGGATTCACAAGCGGGTCTCCCTGGTGTAGGAACTTTTGGCGAGAGAGCTCTTTCAATTGCAGATAGTATAGTTCAAAACGTCTCCGATGGAGATGTTAGCATCGAACTTTCAAAGGTTATTAAAAATGGGATCAGGCAAGAGAGGGTCATCCGCGAATTTGAGGCAATATGGCCCGATGAGCAATCGGAATATAATATAATGCTAGGATTTGGAAAACGAGATGCGATTCCTTTAAACCCATCGCATAGGCGCGCCCTCAGAGATCTGCTTCCAAAACCTGCTGAAAACATGGAGAAATCTATCACAGGCAGACTAATGGAAGTAAGAGTTGATCAAAGGAGAAAGTTCCAAGTAGATACGCCGGAGGGCATTGTTACTTGTTCATATGCTCCTGAATTAGAAAATAAAATTATCGAAAATATCGGCGGACTCGTGCGTATTAGGGGGACCATGGCTCTTGAAAAGGGTGGAAAGTTTGCCCTCAGCTTAACCAATGAGGAAGCTCTTGAAGATCTCGAAAGACTGCCCTTAGACAGGATTAGAATAAGAGGAAAATCTTTCGATCTGAAAGAACCCATTTTGCTTGATGTCTCATATGAGGAAGACCAATACTGGCTTACATGCGATAAATTCCATTTGAGAGGTTTAGGCGCTAATATGAAAATAGCTACTGAAGATCTGAATAATGAGATCGAAGCGTTATGGGAAGACTATGTTCAAGTTGGTTTAGGTGAATTGAGCGAGGATGCCATCGATCTTAGGAGAGAGCTAATATCGGCCTTCGGTGGAGAAAGAGCAGATGTCGAAGCATAAGACGCGCAAAATTGTCGCATCTCTAACAAAAAAGGGCTTCTCCCCCAAAAGAGGAAAATCAAAACATATAAAATACACATTATTTGTAGAAGGAAAGAAAACGAGCGTATACACCTGGATCAGTCATGGTTCAGATGAATATGAAGACAAAATCCTAAATGCGATGAGAAAGGAATTGCGTCTTGAAACCAATAAAGAGCTTGATGATCTTATAGAATGCCCAATGTCTGCTGAAGTTTTAATCTCCCTGCTTAAGAAAAGAGGAGCCATTAAAATATGAATTGTTTTATTTGGGAGAGAGTTATGTTATCTCTCTGTTGCCTTTCGATAATTTCCGCGATAATTCTGTCAGCAGGCCACGAAGTTCAATCCTCCAAATCATTGATGGATGGCGGACGGATCTTTTCGTTGATGGGGTCAATTATAGTGTCCATTAAGTAAGAGCTGCTATTCGTACCCATTAGCGCCGCATCTACTGAATATGGGAGAAAACGCGCATCGATTAGCCATTCGAAGTCGAACGAATACTCATTCGGAGGAGCACCTGCTTTTTTTCTTGCGTCCATTCCGCCCTCTGATTCACATCTTTTAGCCAATAGGAATGGTTTTGATTTAGGAAACTTTGTCAGGAAGGCCAAATAATCCTCCAAATCGTTTTCATTTATGTCGGGCAGGGCGTGAATTATATCTTTCGTACAAAAATGTGAATAGCAACGATCGTTTCTTGAAATCAAGGTAAGGATCCTGGTTATCTTGTCAATATCACGTTTTGGACCTCGGGAGTGAGCATATTCGCGCATGATTTCGTCTTGCACGATTAGCCATATCCTCCTTTCATCTGCGGATTGTGTTCGCATGATCTACTGATAATTTTTCTACTAATTTGAGCTTTTTGGTCGAATAATTATATATTTTTATCAGATACAATTTAATTAAAGTATATAGATTAATTATAATAACAAGATATAAATAGCTTGGTTGCCCGCCTATTTTTTGTGAGATAAAATGTCAAAAAAAAGAGACCTGATGTTGCCGCTTCACGTGCTTGTGCCTGCAGATATTCGAAATTGTGTTATGGATATGGCTGCCGCTGAGAACGTGAGCACAGCAGAAGTTGTACGGGACCTTCTGAGCACTGCAATCACTGCCAGAGGAACAAACGGGGAAAATTGATGGTTACTGCTTGCTGGCGGCAAGCAGTAAAACAACTGTAGGTGATTGAATGATTTATGATCTTCCTGCAATAAAAGTGTATCGCTGTCGATCACGCGAGAAATTTTCAGACTGGCCATCTGGCTACGAAACTGCTGGGCCGCGAGAACGATCCATATGGGAGCGCCGGAGAAAGAGCGGAAGGGTACTGGAATGAATGCTGCAGAATACCTCCGCCCCTGGTGGGAAGCCCGTGGCAAATTCCATGCCCTCACCGAGGAGACCGACCGCCTCATAGCAAAAATTGGCCCTGCAAGGGTTGCTTTTCCCATTGAACTACTGCCGCGATTGAAGGACCACGTGGGCCACAAAATAGCGATTCTCAGGACGGATTCTGACTTTCGAATCCGCTGCCTGGACGAAGAGGCAAAGAATGCCGCTTGACCAGGATGAGCTCACAATCACTCCAGACAGCCCCGGAACCGAGGAAACTGAGGACGGAGAGCGTCGAGAAGTATTGATCGCTCCGCCTGATGATGCAAGACGGCATGTCCAACGGGACGAGGCCAAAGGTCGGGCATGGCTCCCCTGGCGGTCTCATGGCTGTGAGCATGGCTCGAGATCCCATAGGATAGCTCCGGACGGATCGGTGCGGGAGAGAGTCGACTTAGCACTCGAAGGTAAATACCATGTCAGGAGACTCGATGGTGCCTAGCGCGCAGAGAATCCAGGCCGGGCAGCGACCCGAGGACACCCCCCAGACGAGAGCATCTAATCGTGGCCAGCACAAGACGCCACAGTATAGGATAGAAGAACAAGAGCGTGAAGTTCTTAACGAAGTGGTAAACGCACTGGGGGGGCGGGTCTGATGGAGCTCTCCGAGGTCCTGGGGGTCTCTGCGTCCGAGCTCCCTGTATGTCTCTCCGATGTGTGGAGCGAGGGCGTGCCGGTGCTGGGGGATGATAACCGGAGGCTGCTTATCTGCTTCGCACTGCTGATGCGTGATAGGTGCATCACCGAGGAGGGCGCCAAGATCGCCCTGGCGGACTGGTCAGGCAATCCAGCCCTGACAGAAAGTGAGGTCAGCAGAGCATACGCTTCTGATGAAAAGCTCACCTGCACGTTCCTGCAGAGCATTAGCTATCTGGCAGGTAGATGTGAAAAAGAGTATTGCGATTTTCCAGCATGGAGAAGCAAGCATAATATCGCCCGGCTGGAAGAGATCAAGAAGCAAAGAATCGACCAGAAGTTTAAGAAAGAGGCTGAGATCCCAACACCGTCCGAGGCATCCGATGAGATCCGGGCGAAGGCTTTAGACCTCATGAGACGCGGTGATCCGGTGCGGTTTATCCTTGATGTTCTGGCTAACTATCACGCAGGAGACCGGAGAAGCGCAGAGCTGTTGTTGTGCTCTGTGGCCATTGGATCCATTCTGAATGCGAACGGAACTCAGCCAAAACTATCAGGCGGGAGCGGGAAGGGAAAAACCCATCTCTGCAAAGCGCTCAGGCACCTAATGCCCTCCGAGTGGGTACTCTTCACTTCTCTGAGTCCCAAGGCTATCTATTATGATCCGGATATCAGGCAGGGGATGGTGATATTCTCCGATGATGTCCGAATCGGCGAAGACCTTGAGGACACCCTCAAGCGGGCGATGTCGAACTTTCAGGAGCCTTCGCCCTATCGGGTGGTCAGCAAGGACAGGTCCGTTGAGACGCGATATCTCCCCGAGCGCCTCATCTGGTGGCTGACTTCTGTTGAAGACGATCAGGAAGAGCAGCTAGTTAATCGATTCTTCAGCGTGGGCATAGACGAATCCCCCGCGCAAGATCTGGCAGCGCTCCGGCTCACTTTTGCACCCCTGGCAGAAGGCAGGCAGGAGTTCCCGATCACTCCGGGCGTCCTAGTCTGCCGCGAGATTATCCGAGAGCTGAAGGGTAAGATTTGGATGGTGAGGGCACCGTTCTTGATGGACGGCGACGGCGATCTTAATATCGAATGGAAGAACGCAGAAGACAGGCGAAACCCCGGCCGGTTCGTCGATCTCCTGGCAGCATACGCGGTCCTTCGGAGCGGACAACGAGAGACGCAGGAATCCGAGGGCTACACAATCGTTACCGCCACACAAGACGATTTTGAGGCAGCTAAGGGCCTCTATGAGTCTCGGGCGGAGAATCTCAGCACCAAGCTCACGGATAGGGAGCTGCATTTCATCCGATGGCTCAGGGAGAAGGCCAAAAACAATCCCTACGCCTTCAAGATCAATGACATTGCAAAATCCTATCGTGGGTCTGATAGTAAGGGGCTCTCCCCCAAGACGCTGGAGCGGATGCTTCTGGGGAGGCCGGACCGAAACACCTACGGGCTCATAGATAAGATCCGGTCGGGTGGCCTCATTGTAGAGATGCGATCTGACATCGAGTCTATAGGCGATGGGTCGAGTAAAAGGCAGAATAGATATAAGCTATTTACATTCGATCCAGATAAATTCAATTTGCTGGATTCTTATGGCAGCGTTGTCTCTCTGAAAAACGATAACAAGCGATTAGACCCGAACGGTCCCGGACAAGACCCAAAGGATGGGTCCGATGGAGCGGACCCGCTTGATATTGATAATGATGATAAGATAGATGGAGAAGACCCAAAAGACCCAAGATATACAGAGAAGGCCCGAGATGGAAATAACTCCCTCTCTCTGAAAGTTGGGTATTCTGGGTCTTTTGGGTCTTTTGGAGAGCCCGATAGCGGTCCCGCTTGGGTCCGCTCCGGGACCGATAGAGGGACTTTTGGGTCCGATGGAGAGGGGCCTAGAATGTCCAAGAGGGAAATGCCCACTCCTACCAGGAAGACGGGGGAGGCCTCGGGATGACCGAGCCCGAAGCCCTCCGACAGCACCGCGTCCGACTCTTGGAGCAGATCGGCAAAGCGTCTGATGAAATTTTACGAATTGATAGCAGATTACGCTACCTACTGGAAGGCAGGAAGCCAGGAGCAGGAGCTGCATGAGCAGAGGAAAGAGCAGTACTAGGATGGCAAGGCGAGATATTATGAGGAGCAGAGCGGCCAATGCCAGGCAGCAGGCCAGGACGCGATACGACAGACTAGCCTTCGACAAGTCAATCTGTGAGGAGATCTGAATGGGCCGAAAGAGCAAGATCGAGTCACACCCTCAGAGTAAAATAATTATTAAGCGGCTGGCCAAAGGAGAGGAATATTCCACGATATTACTCGATTTTCCACAGCTCACCCGGTTTGATTTAGATTATTATGTAAGGAATAAATTGCCTGAGTTATTATCTAAATCAGGAGATCTAAGAGCTGAAATCGAGGCAGAACGAGGCGATGATACTTACTCCGAAGTTCTGAAGCTGAAAGACCGGGCCGCAAGCATTCTGGCCGAGGCCCAGGAAGCCGGAGATCTGAAAACTGCTTTAATGGGCATCCGTGAGGCCAGGGGATGCCTAGAGCTGATGTTCAAGGCAGAAGGCAGGATTCAAGAACAAAGCATCAACGTCAATCTGCAGCAGGTGAACATCTACCAGAGCCCGGAGTGGTCGAAGGTGGGAAGCATATTGGCTCGTGTTCTTGCAGGCTATCCTGAGTTGAGGTCACAGGTTGCCGGAGAGCTGGCGTCCCTAGCCAGGGGAGCGAAATGAGCCTACAAGACGTTGTGTACAAACTCGATCCAGTCTTGTGGGTGCACGACCTAAATCTCCTCCCATATGACAAGGACGGTAACCCTGGCCGATTAGATCCTTGGCAGCAAGCCTTATTGAGAGATCGAGAACATGGCTACATCATTTTGAACATCCATAGGCAAGCCGGAAAGAGCCAGCTAGCCTCTATAATGGGCGTTCATCAGGCCACATTCTTCCCTCCTGCGCTAGTGTTGCTCTTGAGTCCGACGCTCCGTCAGTCTGGAGAGCTGCAACGTAAATGTCTGCGGCTCTATAACCTGATCGACCCTGATCACAATGGCTTGCAGGAGGACACAAAACTATCAATTCAATTGACCAACGGTTCCAGGATCATCGCTCTCCCTGGTCACGAGGACAATATCAGAGGATACAGTGCTCCGGATCTGATCATCGAAGATGAGAGCAGTCGCGTATCTGACGATCTTTATACAGCAATTCGGCCCATGCTGGCAACGAACCCCCGCGGCAGACTCGTTTCGCTCAGTACGCCCAACGGGAAGGTTGGACATTTTTATAGGATATGGACTGAAGGCGGCGCCGAGTGGCTGAAGATCAAGCGCACTGCCGATCAATGCCCGCGGATCTCTCCGGAGTTCCTGCAGAACGAACGTTTGAACATGACGGAATCGATGTTTCTCCAAGAATATTACGGAGAATTTCAGGAGGCAGAAGGCGCGGTTTTCTCTTCTGATCTGTTCAAGAGCCTGGCCAATCCTTCTGTGAGTGCATTAAAATTATGAGGTGATGATTAAATGGAAATGGTAATACCGGAAGTAAAGAGATTCCTGTTAGGCTGCGATCTGGCCAAGTCCCTGGACTATACCAGTTTTGCAGTTATCGAGATGGTTTACGAGACGTCGATCAAGGGCTTTGCTTACCACCTGAGGGCATTGGACCGTATCCGGGGTGTGGACTACCCGGCAATCACGGAGCTCATCTTGGCCACTATCCAGAGGCTGCAGCAGGAGCCGGGCACAACTGACGGGCCGCATATCTGCATGGATGCATCCGGCCTAGGCGCACCGATCAGGGATTACCTCCTTCGGGCCGGCACAGTCAACTGCCTAACACAGATTTATCCGGTTGTGTTTACGTCCGGGGAATCTGCTCGATTTGATCAAGTGACCCGCAATTACAATATCAGCAAGAGCCTGATCATTTCCAACTTCCTGAGCTTGATGCAGCGCAAGCGATTCGATTACAGCCCCGGCCTACAGGCATTGCCGCTGCTGCAGCAGGAGATAGCCTCGTTCAAGTACCACTTGACGCCTTCGGGTCATACCGGCTTTGACGCTGAAACCGGCGCTCATGACGATCTCATCTGCGCAGTATGCATTCCATTGATCATTGGCGAATGGCAGTTCGAAGTACCCCCGGAGTATGAACGCGATTCGGAAATACGTTTTGAACCCCCCGACATGGGCGTCTACACTGGGCCGTATTGAAAATTCTGGATTATGAGGTGAAATGAATGGAAATTGCGGACATTAAAAAGGATGTCCAGGCGGATAGAGCCAGGATCTTTGTACTGTAAAGCTGAGACGAAAAGCTGCGTTAGCTGGATCGGGCCGAATGGAGAAATGAAGATCTAGGATCCCAAGCGGCTTGATAAGCACGGCGGACGGGCACATAGCCAAGCCCTGAGGCGATGTCCTCAGGATCGAGTGTGAAATGGTAGTGTCACATTGTCCAGTGGAGATGCTATTGATGTGGCACTACAAAACTATGGATGTCTGCTGGCCGGAAAACACACAAGCCACTCATGGCCGGGATGGGAGGATGATCGCGGCCCAGCTGGGCGCGAAGGTCCTTTCCAGGAGGCCGGCCATATCTACCCGGTCCTTTGGTATGTGCGACTTATAAGAGTTCATCTTCCTTTGACATCTACTTAACAGGCCCTATTTTCGCTTCTGCCTATCGGACTATTCCATTACTTTTGGAATGATATATCAACAATTACACGCTGTCGATTACCGGTATCGACAAGAATCAAAATTACGCCAAAGAATCCGGAGCGCAAAGGCAGGGCTTGCGAGGTCGAAAGCATGTTTATAAAAATATCATGGGCTCGTATACTAGCTGGATTGGTTGTTCATTTAAGTACGTGCAACTGGAAGATAACCGCCCCAATGCGGCCTCATTATTCCCATTTCCTGTGTAACCGATTGGCCATTTTCTTGGTAATCTGGTTACATAAAAAGAAGTGAGGTCCGAGAAAGAACTTGAGGGGAGAGTATATATAATATTGCCGTGTGTATTATACACTATGATAACAACTAACTCACAACTAAAGAATACAAATGTAACAATAGATAAAGACCTATTAGCTTGGATTGATGAGAATATCAAAGCCAAAAGATTTGCCAGCAGATCCCATGCGGTGAATTATGCTCTTTTCAGGACAAAATCAGAGTCTGAAGGCGCACGAAAATTTCGAAGCATCATTACTAAATCCGTCGGCTCAACTGAAGTGGAACTGCAAACGGAACCTGCTAAGGGGGATGTCCAGATTCAATCCATAACAGTTACAAATTTCGATAGCCGAACAGAAAAGATAAGCATCGGTATACTAATTCCAAATGATGGCAATCCGGAAAGGCATCACTTTGGCGAACCTTGGACTGATGTAAAACCTAATATCCCGAGTTTTTCGGACAAGATATTCTACCTGGAGAAAGGCGAGATGGTATATGCTAAATTTGAGCTCATAAATATGAACCCCAAAACCGATTTCTCGAAGTTGGAGCTGAATGTAAATGGGATATATTTAGAAAATTCCGATAACTAGTACAGCCGGGCTTAAATAAGCCCAATTTTAGATAGTAAGTGCCTTCCCTCGATATGTCCATTTGAACGGCTTTGCCATTGTCTTGTTGAAGTACTCGACAAACGCCAGAACCTTGGCGTTCAGATCATTGATAGAAGCAAAGCTGGCCCGCCTGAGCAGCTTCCTGACCAAAATGCTAAACCATATTTCGACC
>Ga0209510_1005040_pt1 | contig 11279 bp, 10 predicted proteins | sample BiotimSIPDNA_FD_185749 | JGI IMG/M metagenome (GOLD analysis project Ga0209510, IMG submission 185749) | Anaerobic biogas reactor microbial communites from Washington, USA - Biogas_R1 time_0 SIP DNA (SPAdes) (version 2) | ecosystem: Engineered > Bioreactor > Anaerobic > Unclassified | place...
CGTTATGAGGGAGACGTGATCCTTCCGGCCGATCTAACGGTACTGGAGGTTCCTTTTCGGAGTTGATTGAGATGGACGGTGATGGTGATGGGGCAGGGTCTTTACAGCCAGAGCCGCCGCCGTCTCGTTCTGACCGGCCTGGGTGCCCTGCTCGTCAGTGCCGCCGCATCGAGCGTTGCAGGCATCTATCTGGGTTCAGTTCGTGAAGTCCTCGGGCTGATACCCGGCCTGATGGTGCTCCTGCCGTCGATCATCGATATGCGAGGGAACATAGCCGGGGTTCTCGCATCCCGCCTCTCGTCGTCGATGCACCTGGGTGAGTTCTCCATCAACTTTGAGGAAGGCTGTGTCCTCGGCGACAACATCCGTGCCTCGTTCGTGGTGACCGTCCTCATAGCCTTCGTCCTCGGCATATTCGCCTACATTGCAAGCCTTCTTGCCGGGCTTCCAGTCGTGGGAATCACCGATCTGGTGTTGATCTCCGTCGTCAGCGGGATCGTCTCAGGACTTGTGGTGATGGGGATCACCCTGGTCATCGCGCTTGCGAGCTACCGCTATGGTCTCGATCTCGATATGATCGCCGCCCCCACCGTCACTACCTCCGGAGACATCGTGACGCTCCCGATTCTCGTGCTCTCCGCGGTTTTTGTCATGCTTCTCTCTCCTCCGGCACGCCTGGTGCTCGGGGTTGCCGTGGTCGCCGTGGCCATCGCCGCAGTCCTCTACACCCATCGCCGGCCGGAAGGGATTGGGGCTATCGTCCGGGAGAACCTCTCCCTCCTCATACCGCTCAGCGTACTCGGCACGATGGCTGGACTGACCTACTCGCTCAACCTTGACGATCTGGTGACGTTCGCGGCGTTTCTCATCCTGATACCGCCATTCATGGGTGGTCTCGGGTCGATAGGCGGTATCCTCGGGTCACGCCTCTCGACCGGGATGCACACCGGCGAGCTGAATCCCCAGCCCCTCCCCGAGCGCGCAGCGGTGCATCATTTTATTATTTCCTATCTCTATACGTTGATACTGCTTCCACTGCTGGCGCTCATCGCACATGGCGCGGCGGTGCTCATGGGGCTAAATAGCCCCGGTCTTGGAATGCTGGTCACTATCAGCCTTGTAGCGGGTCTGGTCGTCATGACCCTGGTGAACGGCGCGGCGTATGTCACCGCGAGCCTTTCATTCCGGTATGGTCTCGATCCCGACAACTTCGGAATCCCTGTCATCACAAGCCTGATTGACCTGATCGGTGCAGCTACGCTCGTGGCAGTGATAGACCTGCTGTTGTAGTGAAGGGATATATGAAAAGAACGATTAATAGACCCATGATGGAACGTGAATATCAACCGGTCAGCTTCAAAGACGTTCTGATCGAGATGAAGGATGTCTCTGAACTGATGGTTGATCTCTCTTACTCTGCGATACTCTTCGATAATAAAGAGATAGCGCTCGAAGTGATCAATCTCGAGGAGAGCATGAATAAACTGGTCTATCAGGCCAGAATTCAGAGTGTTCTCGGTGCAAGACGGCTTGAAGAAGCGGAGGCGATGAGCGGTATGTTGCAGGTAGCCGAGGCGGCAGAGAGGATCGCGAACTCGGCTTCAGACATAGCGATGCTTATCCTGAAGGATATCAAGTTTCCGGCAAAACTCAAGCGGGTCTTCCCCGAAGCAGAGGAGGTTGTCACCAGGGTTATCGTCAGCCAGGGAAGCGAACTTGCCGGCCACACGCTCGGGGAACTGAAAGTCCAGAGCACGACAGGCATGCAGGTGATTGCTATCCGGCGTGGGAGGGGCTGGATTTACGATCCCGACAAAACCACCCGGCTGGAGACCGGGGACATCCTGATATCGCGTGGCCCGGAGGCCGGGGCCGATATCCTCTCGACGATGGCGGGAACGGTAGAGTGTCCCAGTTACGAACCCTCCCCTGCGGGTGCGGTCGACGACCTCGACAGGGCTGTCCAGTTGATCATCGAGATGAAGAACCTCTCGGAGTTATCTGTCGGGCTTGCGTACACTTCCCTGCTCTTCAATAACAAGGAGATAGCAGACGAAGTGGTCGCCCTCGACAAAACGCTGGATAATATGCGCTACGACATGGACCTCTGGGTCCTCGAGGCGGCGCGGAAGATCGACGATGTGCGCTACCTCAGGGGCCTTCTGTATATGTCCTCGTTTGCGCAGGCGATCAGCGATTCGGCTCACTCGATCGTCGATGTTCTGTTGCGTGACATCGAGATCCCGCCGGTCTTTAAGAAGATCGTCCGGGAATCAGATGAGATCATCACGCGGATACCTGTAGCAGAGCCATCGCCGCTCATCGGCAGGACCCTCAAGGAAGCGTCTCTCGGGACTGTGACCGGGATGGTCGTGCTCGCCATCAAGCACGGCGACCGGTGGGTCTACCGCCCCGGAAAGGGTGCCCGGCTCCAGAGCGGGGATATTATCATCGCAAAAGGCAGACGGGATGGTGAATGCCGGTTGTATGAACTTGCCGGGTACACCATCGAGGAGCCTGAAGAATAATTTGGAGAACTGTTTATGGAAGATATGATTGTTTACCGCCTCGGAGGGAACTGTGATCTCGAAGAGGTGGAGGAAGGAAAGACCTACCTGGGATGGGTGCAGGGCTTTGCCCCGTTCGGCGTATTTGTTCAGTTAAACGACCGGATAAAGGGGCTCGTCCACAAGAGCAACGTGAAGGTGCAGCATAGCGAACGCGACCCGATCATCGTCCGTGTCATCCAGATCCGGAGCAACGGCAACATCGACCTCGAGGAGGTCACGCCGACCGTCTACCAGACCCAGAACGTGACCAAGAAGACGACGAGTGTGCTTCTCTCTGATATCGGGAAGAAGATTGGGAGAACCGTGCTGGTCGAGGGCGAAGTCGCACAGATCAAGCAGACATCGGGGCCGACGATCTTCACGGTTGTGGACGAGTCGGGCACCGGGAACGCAGCGGCGTTCATCGAGGCAGGTGTTCGCGCGTATCCTGAGGTTGAACTCGGGGATATTGTCGGCCTCACGGGTGAGGTGATGCAGCGCAACAACCAGCTGCAGATCGAGGCCGCGTCCATGACGGTCCTGGAACCGGAGGATGCGGCACGGGTCAGGGGGCGTATCGACGCGGCACTGGATGAGCGTGCGGAACCGCCCGAACTCCCGTTCCTTATCGAGAGTGAGGTCCTCGAGGCCCTCCGGCCGCAGATGCGTCAGGTCGCGAAGGAGATCCGGAAAGCCGTCCTGACCGCGCGGCCGATTATCCTCCGACACCATGCTGATGCGGACGGCATATGCGCCGCCGTCGCCATCGAGCAGGCGGTGACCGCGCTGCTCCGGGAGAGCGGCGGGGACTTTGACGCAGAGTACTTCCTCTTCAAGCGGTCTCCGTCCAAAGCTCCGTTTTACGAGATTGAGGATATCACGCGGGATCTGGACTTCGCCCTCAAGGATAATGCCCGCTACGGGCAGAAGATGCCGATGATCCTCCTGATGGACAACGGGTCCACTGATGAGGATATTCCGTCGCTGAAGGTGACCCGGATATACGACCTCCCGGTGATGGTCGTGGATCACCATCACCCTGATGAGTCGGTGGACGAGTACCTGATCGGCCACGTGAACCCCTACCATGTGGGCGGGGATTACGGCATTACGGCCGGGATGCTGGGGACCGAGATCGCCCGCCTGGTCAACCCGGCGGTCGAGGACCAGATCCAGCACCTGCCTGCGATCGCGGGGGTTGGGGACCGGAGCGAAGCCCCGGAGCGTACGCGCTACCTCGCACTGGCAGCACCCGAGTACTCGGAGGATGATTGCCGCGATATTGCGCTGGCGCTCGACTACGAACAGTTCTGGCTCCGGTTCAGCGACGGGAGGGAGATCGTCAAGGATATCCTGAATCTCGGCGGGGACCCCGGACGCCACGAGAAGTTCGTCGACCTGCTTGTTGAAGAGGCGAACCGGGCGATTGAGGAGCAGATGGAGGCCATCATGCCGCATATCGAGAGCCAGGTGCTGCCGAACGGTGCCCATCTCTTCATGCTCGATGTGGAGCTTTTCGCTCACCGGTTCACGTTCCCGCCGCCGGGTAAGACGTCGGGCGAGGTGCACGACCGGCTGGTCCGGGAGCGCCCGGGAGAACCGGTTGTCACGCTCGGGTTTGGCCCGGACTTTGCCGTCCTCCGTTCCCGGGGTGTCATGATGAACATTCCAAAGATGGTGCGTGAACTCCATACCGAGATCGTCGGCGGAGGCGTGAGCGGCGGCGGCCACCTGGTCGTCGGGAGCATCAAGTTCGTCGAAGGGATGCGCGATGCGGTCCTTGAGAGCCTGATCCAGAAGATTGGTGAAGCGCCAATCTGATCGCTACTTCTTTCCCGGCCTGTGCGGCGGGAATTCCCACCGGTGCCAGCCGCACCGGGTTAACCCCTCCTGAATTTCTGCCGGCGATGCATCAATAGCCGGATGGAGATCTGCGCTTCCTCATGCGGGTGGAACCAAGGGTCTCCTCGCTCATGAAGATGAACGTTTGGCCGGGCTGGTCCCCGGCGGCGAAGAGACACCACGGTCCACTGCACGGGGATTGCTTGGGCAAAGGCTGTTTTCATCCGTATAACACGAGGCGCAGCCTCATGAGCATTTCGTGCAAGACGCCCCTCCCCGGTCCCCCGCAAGGCGATGCCCGGGGAGGAGAGCCCGTGTTCATGTTCTACCCCGGTTTACAAACCGGGTGTCGAAAATCTGGTGCATAGATGCCAGGATTCAACCACGCCATAGGTCTGCAAAGAGTTTGGGACAATCTCTCTCGGCCCAATTTTCATAGCAACCGAAATATAAAAATAGATCTATGCCAAATGGCTCCCCTCATGGTAGGAAACCGATGGAGATGGAGAGCACTTCTGGTCGTGCTCCTTGTGGCAGCAACGGCCTTTGTGTTCCCGGTGATGGCCCAGAGCGGGGAACCCGCAACTCCCCTGAATGAAACACTGACCTGGACACTCCCACCGACACCCCCCGAGACCCAGGAAGAGACACCGGATGAAGCCCCGACCTGGACTCTCACACCAACACCTGATGAGACACCGGAAGAGACACCGGAAGAGACACCGGAAGAGACGCTGGAAGAGGCCCTGAACGAAACCGCCGAACCGGTCGCACCGTGGGATACAATCCAGGTGACTGATGAACCACAGGTGTACGACTTCTCCGGGCTCAGGAACGCGACCGCATCCAGCGATGCAGACGAGTCTGCCCCGGTCATAGAACTGCGGACGTATGAGGACGACGACCCCGGGAGCGGGGGGCTTGCCGGTACGGTGAGCCTCGGAGCCACTGACACCAGTGTGGAACTGGAAGCATCCGACTTCAACGGTATCTACGGCACCTACTACCCTTACGATGGGGAGACAGTCATCGATAAGCCGATCACTGTAGAGGGGCCTTCCGGCGTGGGTGAGACGGCGAACGCGACTGAGGCATCTTCATCAGGCGTGGTGGCTGAAACTACAACCAACGATACCATAGTATCCAATGAGACAGCCAACGAGACCGACGAACCTCCAACCACATCAGGGACCGGCGAGGTGACGACGGAGACGACACTGGTGGAGACGTCCACGGCTGAGATGCCGACCTTCACACCGATGATGGAAGCAGAGGTAAACCCCGACCAGACCCAGGTAGCCCCCCTCTCGCTCCAGGGCGCCGTCGTCGGCCTCCTTGCAGCCGCCGGGGTCTTCCTCGTTATGCGGAGAAAGTGATATCCCAGCCCATTTTTTATGGAATCCTCACCTGTCCCGGTAAATGAGCGCTTCCCGGCAGCCGGTTCATTGCTCCCGGATACGGCGCCATACCTGCAGCATATCCTCCTTCCGGGCACCAGAGGGTTCCCGGATCCGACTGTCACCGCTGGCGGGGAGGGGGCTCGCCCCATATGCGCTAACTTTAGCCATGAGAATTCGAGAGGATAATGCCCTATTAGGCGAAATGTGGCTAATTTGACGAGATATCAGCCACACAATTCCGGTGGTGTGCGGCAATAGTCCTCCTCCGCTGAAAACGATAGGGATCATGGAAATCTCATGGGAAACGGATTGCCTTGGAGCAGAGATGAGAACTCGCCGATTGCCTGATACTTGTCGGTATCACCGAGAATGCATTCCACCCATCTGGTAAGTTAACGCCTATGGGGGCGAGCCCCCTCCCCGGTCCCCTCCCCCCGAGGCGATTCCCACCACGGTCCACTGCTCGGGTGAGGTGGGGAACAGTCTGGATCCGATATCAACCTCATCGATACGTAGCACCATGGAATACGTTCGCGCCAATGGGGAGGCCCCCTCCGCGTGATGATACCCGTCACTGTCCAGGCCACCAGGATCATCGCGGAAGAATCAGATCCTGTCCGGCGCACGGTTGTCCCCTGGTCCGCCACCTGGTACCATGACGTCCATTTCTATACAACGATTAGTATATACCATCTCAAATCTTACGGGACCAAATAGACAGGTATTTATACTGTTCTGTTCTAAACGCACTTGCTCACGAGGGAATAGATGGATGTCGACAAAAGACCGTATTAAAGAAAGATATAGCGATACCCAGAGGAAGATCCTGCATCACCTCAAATCCGGGTTGAAAGCAGGCAAATCCTACTTCAAATCAAAGTATATCGCAAGCGACCTGGGTCTTTCCCCGAAAGAGGTCGGCATCAACCTTGCCATCCTCTCGGAGATCTGTGACGAGCTTGATATCAGGCGCTGGAGTTACTCGAACAGCACGACCTGGCGTGTCACTCCTCGTGCATCATAATTTTATCCTGGAACGTCCCTACTCTACGGCATGAAGATCATCGAGTTCGAAGCACCCGTGGAGTTTGTGGCCAACATCAACGAGCACAAGGATTGCCTCATGTCTCAGGACAAGAGCCACGAGAATCCGGACGTGCTCTGGTTCAACATCGATGTCCCGAAGGGGCACGGCGTGCAGGCCGGAGACCGAGTCAGGATCATTGTCGAGAAGATCTGACTCGTGTTCCCGGGCAGCTGATAATTCCAGGTTGTCTCACGCGGAAGTTCGCGAAGGTGTGGTGACTCGTTTCCTGCGTCCCCCTTCGCGGACTCCGCATGAGACCTTGTCAGCTTGCCCCGGTACTCTGATTTAACGAGCGGTGTGAGAAAAATGCCGGGCCAGAACTCTTACTGGGATGAGCCGGTCTTAACATAAGATAGCCCGATCAGAGATACTCCGTGAGCGTCTCCAGGGTGATGCGATATGAATCAACCTCATCTACACCTACGATGAGGTAGAAGTCCTTACCGCCTCTCTGCACGGTTTTGATGATGCTCCCCGGGTAGCGCAGGTCAGCCCCTTCCACGATAGCCCCGCTCTCCAGGTCGACCAACGCCATCCTGAAATGTGCCGCTCCAGGCCGTATCGTTGCAGAGACACTGCAGTTAAGCCTCCAGACCGCGTAAGGCACGTGGAACGTCTCTGTGACACCCCCTCTTCTCTCCTCGATGTAGGCAAACGGGACGATATCTGCACTGTTCTTCCACAGCGGATCGGACCCCCCGTAGAACGTGAGGTTGTCGGGGAGGTGGCAACAGGGGCGATCCCAGAACTCAGCCGTATAGGAGATCCTGAATGGTTCGGGTGGTTCGGGCGGCATGGGCGATGGCGGCGCCGGGGGAGGGGTGACGGAGGGGTTCGGCGTGGTCTCCGGTGGGACAGTCACCGGGACTTCCGGCCCGGCCTCCGCTACAGGAGACTGAGATACCACCGCCACCAGGGATACAATGACCAGGGCGGCGAGGATACTGAAGACATCGCCTTTATCCACAGATGAAGAGGGGCGTGCAGAGTGAAAAGACCTTCGATTGGACCCTGCATTCCAGCTTCACCGGAGCGGCCGATGGCCTGGAGGACGGCAAAGAAACCCCACATTTCAAGGATCCCGCCTTATGCCCGGAACCATAAAACGGAACAATTAATAGAACAACGATACCACCGTCCTGATGAGAGCATGGAAGTCCCAGAGATACGCACATGGGTGATATTCTACCTGCTCTCGTTCGTGGTGCTCCTGGTAGCGATCTTCATCACAACCCAGAACGACGGTCAGCGCTGGATAAGCCTCATGCTCGTCATCGTCGTCGTCGGCGTAAACTCTTTTCTCCTGATCTCCGAGCTGAAACGCCACCAGAGCAAAAAGGCATTCATGCGCCGGATGTCAAAGTTCGACGAGATGGAGGGTGACCGGGATTCTTCCGGTCGCCGCTGGTAAAAAATTGACATACCCGCGTTACGCGGCCTTCCGCAGTATCTTCTGAGCGATGTTATAAGGCGTAAAGAGGTGTTCCACCTCTCTTCCCAGGTACTCGGTCTTTCCCATGATATAGTAGCCGTCGGCAGTAAGCGCGGAATAAAAGAGCCGTGCGAGTTCGTTCTTCTGCTTCTCGGTGAAGTAGATGGTGACGTTCCGGCAGGTTACGGCATCGAGATACCGGGCAATAGGAACGCCCGACATCAGATCATGCTGCCGGAATTTGACGAAGTCTCTGATATGGGAGCGGACCTCGAACGTGCCGTCATCACGGCTGATGAAGTGCTTCCGGAGCCGGCGCCTGTCCACGTTCTCAAGCGCTTTCTCATCATATATGCCGGCCATGGCTTTCTGTAGTGCTCCGGTGTCGATATCGGTCGCGTATACCGTTACGTTGACATCCCTGCGGAGCGCCGTCAGTTCGTGCGCGAGGATTGCAATCGAGTAGGGTTCCTCACCCGTGGCACAGCCGGCACACCAGATCCTGATCGTTTTCTTGTGGCGGGCCAGGTCAGGCAGTACCTCCCGCCGCAGCACTTCAAAGACCTCGGGGTCACGGAAAAACTTGGTGACATTGATGGTGAGGGCGTTACGGAGCGGGTCGATCTCCTGCGGGTTTCCGAGGAGGTACTTGTGGTAGGCTTCGTAGTCAGCGGTGTTTGTCAGGCGCATCCGGGAGAGGATGCGTCGTTTGATGTAATCCTCTTTATAGTTCGAGCACTTGAACCCGACCAGTCTCTCGATGCTCCGCAGGAGCGACGCAAATCCATCCATTACGGTCCTCTTCTCTCACCAGACAGTCTGGTCCTACGGGGCATTCTGGTAGTTTCCAAGGTCGTTGATCACTTTCTGGACGTCGAGCCAGATGATAAGGGTCTTCGCCTTCTCGTCGCCTTCACACCCTATTTTGATGATCCCTTTGACGTAACTGCTGATCGATGATGTAATACCTTCGTTGATGCGTTCGATATCCTCTTCGCGGACCTGGATGACACTATGGACGTCATCGACAATGATACCTATGTTCGACCCGCCCGCCGCATCCGGCATCAGCACGACGATCTTCTGCCCCTCCATCCCATCAGATTCAGGAAGCCCAAGGAGATTTCGAAGGTCGATGATGTTTGTAATCTCACCTCGTAGGTTAATAATACCGGCAAGATACCGGGGAGCACGGGGGAGGGGAGTGATCGGCATCATCTCCACAATCTCCCGTGCTATCTGGATATCCAGTGCGTAGTGTTCTTCCCCGAGCTGGAACTCTACCACATCTACGGATGCTGCCATCGTCTCTCCTTAGCTGAGTTTGAACTCTCTCATCAGCTTCTCAAGTTGTTCGGCCATACCCGCCAGTTCGTGGGACGCGCTGCCGACCTCCTGGGTTGATGCACTGACCTCCTCTGCAAGTGCGGCCATATCCTCAGTGCGATCCAGGTTCTCCTTGGTCATGTGGGTGGACTCGTCCATCTTCTGCATGACGTTATTGGTGGAACCTGCCTGGTCCTCGGTGGCCTTCGTTATCTCGGTGATGCCGTGAGCAACCACTTCCACACCATTGACGATCCGGTTTAAGGCCCCGATGACCTTGTTGACGCTCTCGATGCCAGCCTGGATCTCCTGGTGAGACGCCTGCATGGACCCTGCGGTCTTCTCGGTGCTGGCCTGGATCGTCCGGATCAGGTCCTCGATATCCTGACTTGCCCGCTTGGACTCGCCTGCAAGGTTCCTGATCTCTCCGGCAACGACCGCAAACCCGCGGCCGTGCTCTCCGGCGCGGGCGGCCTCGATCGCGGCGTTCAGAGCAAGGAGGTTGGTCTGGTTGGCGATATCGGTGATCAGTTTGACGATATTGTTGATCTCCCGCATCTGTTCGTTGAGGGTGCTGATCTCATCTACAGTCTGTTTTGAGATCTCCTCGACGAGGAGCATCTTCTTCGTCGCGACTTCACCGAGAGAGGCCGCTTCGTTGCCTTCCTTTGATGCCCTCGAGGCATGCTCCATGACCTCCTGCGACGTGCTTGCGATCTCCTCGATCGATGCCGAGAGATCGTTGATATCCTTCCCTATCTCCTCGATACCAACGAGCTGCTTCCGTGCATCCTCCGACGACTGCTGCGTCGATACCGCGACCTGTTCCGTGGCACGGATGATCTCATCAGAACTCTTGCTGACCTCTTTCGCCGTCTCTTCAACCCGATGGACTGCCTTTGCCACCTCATTGAGGAACGCACGTATAGCGGTCAGCGAGGCGTTGTAGTCACTCTTGACAACATGGAGCGGGTCATCGCCCTCTGCCTCCACAAACGCCGTCATGTCACCTTTTGCCATGGCGGCGAGTGCCCCTCCGAGTTCTTTGGCGCTCTCTGCAAGCCTCTCGCTCTCCCGCCTGGCGGTCTCCATCAGGTCCCTGATCTGATCCTCTTTCTCCTGCTGCCCGGTCCAGTCGTTCCAGACATAGAAGGCCATCTCGATATCGCCCTTCTCGTCGAGGATGGGGATGGCGTTGAGGGTGAGATACTTCTTCACACCGTCGGGCCACTTGACCATAACGTCAGTCCGGGCGAGTTTTTTCGTCTCGTAGCAGGCGTAGAAGTGGTCGCCATCCAGGATGGTGATATCATAGTCGTAGAGTTTCTTTGCAAGCGTCTCTTCCCGCGTCCCCCGCCACATCCGGGCATACTCGTCGTTGATGTCGATCCGGCTCTTGTCAGGACGGAGTGTCGCGATAGCAAGCGGATTCTGCTTGATCATCGCATCCACGCGATGTTCGGTCTTCGCGACCTCCTCCTTCTCCTCCTGAAGGTCGGTCCAGTCGTTCCAGACGTAGAAGGCCATCTCGATATCGCCCTTCTCGTCGAGGATGGGGATGGCGTTGAGGGTGAGATACTTCTTCACACCGTCGGGCCACTTGACCATAACGTCGGTCCGTGCAAGTTTCTTCGTCTCGTAGC
>Ga0209510_1005043_pt1 | contig 11276 bp, 4 predicted proteins | sample BiotimSIPDNA_FD_185749 | JGI IMG/M metagenome (GOLD analysis project Ga0209510, IMG submission 185749) | Anaerobic biogas reactor microbial communites from Washington, USA - Biogas_R1 time_0 SIP DNA (SPAdes) (version 2) | ecosystem: Engineered > Bioreactor > Anaerobic > Unclassified | place...
ACCTCCTTATGGCAGGACCACAAATCTCATATTCATCTTTAGCCGCCAGTAGCGCGGGGACAATCGGAACAAGCATTGCTACCGGAGAGGCTGCAGGCGCATTAGCCGTATTTTGCGCCGCAAGGAATGAAAATCCCGGCTTTGTGGACAAAAATCATGAGCAGTATAGCGATTTCAAGCAGATGCTGAAGGATAAGGGTATGTACCTTCCCAATAGCAGGATTTCCTCAAATCACTCCAAATACAAGGACAACTGGTCATATCCGTCGGCTGGAAAGCTTATTTCTCTTGGACTTGTGGCCGGAGGAGCAGATAATAATTTGAAATACGATGAAAAGGCAAAGCAAATGGATTTAGCCTTTATTTTGATTAACGGAATCTATCGCCTTGATGAGAGCATCTATACAAAGGAGCTGTATGATCGTCTGCGCCCCTTCATTAATAATGAGGACCTGACCTATGACGCAGCGGTTGCTGTTATGGGAGCACTCTATGATATTGAAGGAAGCACGCAGGAGGTATATACAGGGCTTTGTGAAAGGAACTGCATCAATGATATCATGCAGAAGAGGCTGGAGGATAAGGAAGAACTCACAATGGATGAGGTGTACTATCTGGGGGCTTATAGCCTACAGCATTATACAGGTAAGCGTATAGGAAATTGAGCTTGTGCTGAATTTATTTGGGCAGTGTTTTGCCTTTACGGCATTAACCTGATTAGTGTTTTTACTTGCCGGTCAGTCTGAACCATATGACACGAGTCATGAATCTGGGCAGATCCAGCATACGCACGGCGCGTTTAGGCTCCTTATACAGTCTATAAAGCCATTCCAGTCCGTTACGCCGGAAGAAATCTGGAGCAAGTTTTGATTTGCCCGATAGAATATCCACAGTGCCTCCCACTCCAATACAGACCTTGACATTCAACCTGTCTTTATGGCTGAACATCCACTTTTCCTGTTTTGGAGCGCCCATAGCAACCAGGAGAATATCTGCATTAGCTTCATTGATGGTATTTGTTATTTCTTCATCCTGATCCTCAGAAAAATAGCCGTCCTGCCAGCCTGCGACAATAAGGCCGGGATAATCTGCACTTATGTTTTTTGCTGCCTCCTGGGCGACACCCGGCGCAGAGCCTAAAAGAAAACAGCGCATACCCTTATGGGCGTATGACTTGAAAAGCTCACATACAAGATCAAAGCCCGATACCTTTTCTGGGACGCCATGCCCAAGTATTCTTGATGCCAGCACAACACCTGCGCCATCTGCTGTAAGCATGTCTGCATCCAACATAATGCTCCGTAGCTGCGGGTCTCTTTGGGCGGCCATCATTATTTCCGAATTGGGAGTATATATGCAGTGCACACCGCCCTCCTCCATAAAGGACCCAACTCTTTCGACGGCTTCCTTCATTGTTATGCTATCTACTGGAATACCCAGTATGTCTACAGTTTTTCGCATGGCAGCTTCTCCTCTAATATATTCAAATGATAGTATAGGGACGCTATTTTGTCAAAGGGGCTATTCTGCTACAGTGGCTCCGGCCTCAACAATTGCCTTGTGGCACCTTGGCTGATTGGCTGGCTGTCATAGCATGGCAGTTTTACTAAAACCTATCCGAATGGGGTAAAATTATGATATTCTTATAGTAGATTTATAGCAGTTCGTTTTAGCGGTTTTTGTCATGACAGGAGGTGCTGGTTATTAAGAACAAAGCGAAGCTTTTGCAGGCGTTGAGGGATTATTTATGGATAATAGTTGGGTCATTTATTACCGCTTTGGCTATCAATATTTTCCTTGTACCCCATAGGATAGCGCCAGGCGGGGTTACAGGTATAGCGACTGTTATCTTTTACTTAAGTAACGAGCTTGTGCCGGTAGGAACGCTCATGCTCTTACTGAATATTCCCCTTTTTATTTTCGGGATAAAGATTATTGGCCGCAGGTTTATTGTTCGGACGCTTTTTAGTACAATATTTCTATCCGCTGTTATCGACATAGCGGAGCCATTTACCAGATGGTTCATTTCTCAGCTGGAGCTTGAAAATCTCGCAGCAGGCCCCGATTATCTGCTCTATGCTATTTTTGGAGGTTTCTTTATGGGGCTTGGCCTGGGCCTTGTTTTTAGATCCGGGGCGACAACTGGAGGAACAGACTTGGCGGCCCAGATTGTGCATCGCGTTGTGCCTGCTCTGACAGTAGGCAAGGCTCTCCTGCTTATTGATGGGGCAGTCATAGTATTCGCAGCGATTGCCTTTAACAGCATTTTGTTGGCGCTCTATTCGATGCTGGCACTATACATTTCTACAAAGCTTGTGGATATTATTCTTGAAGGCATTAATTTTGCAAAAGGTGTTTATATCATATCTGATCATGCGGAGGAGATTGCCGACAACATAATGAGGGAGCTTGACAGGGGCGTTACTGCCCTGAACGGAACAGGCATGTACACCAGAAGCGACAAGAAGGTGCTGTTTTGTGTGGTGCACCGGGGGCAGCTCCCTCTATTGAAGTCACTTGTCAAGAAAACAGATCAGGCTGCATTTCTTATACTGCATGAGGTTACAGAGGTTTTGGGAGAAGGCTTCAAGACTTACGAGTAGAGTTGGTAGCTGCAAACCGTATAACATTTTTTATGGCGGGCTGTGATGGAAGAATGAAGTCCAGGGATTACTACACGGAGTTTGCTGAAAAGCTTCCAAAGGATACTATAATAATGACCGCCGGATGTGCAAAATATCGCTATAATAAGCTGAACCTGGGCGACATCAGCGAAATTCCAAGAGTGCTCGACGCAGGCCAGTGTAACGACTCTTACTCATTGGCAGTCATAGCTCTGAAGCTAAAGGAAGTCTTTGGTCTGGACGATATAAACAGATTACCAATCGCCTTTAATATTGCCTGGTATGAGCAAAAGGCAGTAATCGTTCTTTTGGCGCTTCTGTATCTGGGTGTGAAAAATATTCATCTTGGTCCGACCCTGCCGGGCTTCCTGTCACCTAACGTGGCAAAGGTACTGGTAGAGAAGTTCGGAATTGCAGGTATCGGTACTGTTGAAGATGATATAAAGCTGTTTATGGCGTAGTAATACGCTAAACGGCACAGAAACAGCATATAATTGGATAGATCGGCACGAGAATGTAGAATAGTGTTGAGCCAATGCGGTAGAAAAGGAACACTTAAAGCATAAATGAAATGTAGATCCCGTCAAATTTTGTGGATGAATTTGGCGGGATTTTTTTGTTGTTTTATAGCTAGAAAATGAAACAAAGTTAAAACTGAGTGACCTTAATGAGCGTTGACAAACTGGGAAGGATAGGATATTATGTAAAATAATAAAACATTATGGAAGCATGTAGAAATAAGTCCATAAAAAGAAGATAAAGCACTACAATACTAGATATAGAGATATGGGGGAGGGTTTATTGTGGGTAAATTATCAAAGAAACTAGTCTCTTTATTAATGGTTTTATTGTTAATATTTGCATATTTTGAAGTACCATCAGGCGCGGAAACTCATATACCTGGCAATGTGCGTGCGACAGCGGATAGTACAAGCATTACATTGGTTTGGGATGAGGTAGTGGGAGCGATAGCATATGAAGTGGAAGCGGATGGCGTAGTAATAGAGGATATAACAACCACAAGCTATGAGGATAAGGGACTGATGCCGGAGACAGAGCATACATACAGGGTGAGAGCTGTAAATGGAGAGATAACTGGTGAGTGGAGCGAACAAATAACTGTTACAACATTGGAAGAACCTGGTGAAGTACCGGGTGTTGTAAACAACGTGACTGCGATAGCAGGAAGTACCAGTATCACATTAAGCTGGGACGAAGTAGCAGGGGCTACTACATATGAAGTGGAAGCAGATGGTATAGTAATAGGAAACACAACAGGGGCAGGCTATGAAGTAACAGAATTAGTCCCAGAAACAGAATACACATATAGGGTTAGGGCAAAAGATGGAGAGATGGTTGGTGAGTGGAGTGAACAATTAACTGTATCAACAATAAGCGATCCTGGACAGGGTACGCAGGAGTCTCCGTTCGTTATAACAACAAGACAACAATTGGAAGGCATTTGCAATAATCCAGATGCATTCTACCTGTTAGGGGACAATATAGATCTGGAGAATGAAGAATGGGTAACCAGCCAGTACGAGTTTAGCGGCAGTCTTGACGGAAATGGGTATACGATCAGCAACCTCAAGATAACAAGAAGCAGTGTGAATAACATAGGACTGTTTGGGAGTGCTTCGGGAGCCGCAATCAGGAATCTCAACCTGAATAATGTAGACATAAGAGGAGCCAACAATGTAGGAGGACTAGTCGGGTATTCAAAAGCAAACACAGTAATTGAAGACTGCAGCATAACAGGTATCAGTCAGATAACAGGAACCGGAAGTATAGGGGGAATAGTAGGATATTTAGATAGCACAACAATCCTTAGGAGTTGTTCAACAGCAAATGTAACGGGAACAGCGGGAAATATAGGCGGTTTAGCAGGATATAACCATAGCGGCTCAAAAATCATGCAAAGTTTCTCAAGTGGTCATGTAAGCGGGCAGACGGCAGTAGGAGGCATACTTGGATGTAAAGGCAGTATAGGTAGCAATACAAGAATAGAAGACAGCTATAGTCTGGGGAATGTAACCGCAGCTACAGGATGTGCAGGAGGAATAATAGCAAGTAGTTCATATGTAGACATGAAAAACTGTTATGCGGCGGGACAGGTAACAGGTGCTGGAGCCTATGTAGGTGGAATATTCGGGTACATAACAAATAATTCTAGAGCAACCACAGCAACAAACTGCTACTTTGATAGCACGATCATGGGATTTACAACTCCGGCAGCACAAGCGAAGACAACAGAGCAGCTCATGCAGCAAGCTACATTTATAAACTGGGATTTCTCAAGTGTGTGGAATATTGATGAGGGGAGCACATATCCCTTCTTACGAGCCCTTGGATATCCAAAGGAACTCAAGGCATCAGATATCACTAATCGATCTATTACATTGTCCTGGAATGAAATACCCAATGCGGCCAGTTATGACATAGAAATAGATCGTGTAGTTCAAAACAATATTACGGGTACAACGCACACCTTCACCGGACTTAGTCCCGGTACAAAATACAAGTTTAGAATAAGAACGAAATATAGTAATGGTCAAAGTAACTGGAGCCCGATAGTAACGGTTATTACGTTGTTGGATACACCGGAAAACGTTGCGTTGGCGGTGTCGGAGGATTCAATTCATATAACATGGGGTGAAGTTGAAATGGCCAATAGCTACTTAATAGAGGTTGATGGAGTAATAATAGACGACCTATTTAACACATCATACTTACATAATGAGCTTGCTCCAAATGTCCAGCATACATATCGGATAAAAGCTGCAAATGATGTTACATCCAGCGCCTGGACTGATGTCAATTCTGCAATTAACTGGGCGGCGGATGAACCAGGGCTTTGCCTAGCAGCAAGCAATTGGATTTATGAAGATTCAAGTACCGACGATATAGAGGTTTCACTTAAAGCTAATAATGTGAGTGATATGTATACTATCCAAATGGATCTTGAATATGATACCCAAATAACCAACATGGCGGAAGAAAGTCTAAATTACCTTTTGTGGTCTGAAAATGAAAACACCTATATAAGTATGAAAGCTGAGAATCAGGATGGCAGGGTTAAGATTTTGGGATCGAAAACCGGAGATGAAGAGGGACAAACGGGAAACTTTGATGTGCTTAATATGAGGTTTAGAATTGTTTCAGGAAATATCGGATGCATAAAAGTTAATAAAGTTAGAATTGTTGACTCCAAAGGAGAATTCATTTATATATCTGAGGTTCAGGACTTATATTTGAGAATATTTCAGGATTAGTGCGGGGGGACATAAAAAGTTGAGGAGGGCAATTGCGTTATGTTGAAAGTAAAAAAATATAAAACAGGTAAAGCCGATAAAACAACTTTAATATTAATGCTTGTTTTTACAGTACTCATATTTACATCACTTATATGCTTGTCTGGAAAGGTTTATGCAGGCACCATAGAAACAAAACACAGTAGCAGCAGTAGCAACAATTTTCCTGAAAAAACTACCATAACAACCTCTAAAGGAAGTGGCATCGGTTCGATGTACAGGGTTGAGGACAATACCTATATGGTGGACGAAGGCCATTATGAAATGAAATCCCATTCAAAGACCGCTACAGGCACGGCGACAGGTAGTAGTTGGGCATCTTACAGATATAACGGGTCAAGCTGGGATGAAACGGATTCCGGAGGAACAGACACTCCATCAATAGAATATAATGAAGATGGCTATACGGGGACATTAACGAAAACCGGATGGAGACAGACGGGAGAATCTGGCTCACGGCCAAGCAACCCAAAAGAAGGAGATACATATACTATTACACGGAGTTATGAGGCCTCCTATTCGGGAACTGTAACAAGAACGTGGAAGGAATGGGTATCAAATTGGGTGCGGCATGGGACTTTTGATGCTTTTTATAAGGCACTGGTAACCACTGCAATTGAAAAAAATCGTTCCTATGCTGAAAGCCCCAACTGTCCAAATGTAGGCGAACCTGTTAATATCGTAACAGGAAATTACTATTCTACTGATCTGGATTTTATTTTGGCTGGCAGAGGCTTGCCGATACAGCTATTGAGGCACTATAATTCACTGGATAGTTCTTCGGGTATTCTTGGAAAAGGGTGGAGGTTTGGCTATGATAGCGCATTAGAAGTAAATGCTTCCACCGGCGAAGTAACCATCAGCTATCCTGACGGCCGCAGATTAGTATACACTCCTGTAGCAGGCACCAGTACCTATACAGCCCCAAAAGCAATATTCGACAAGCTCACAAAAAACTCAGATGGTACCTACCAATTGAAGCTACAAAACAAAAACCTGTATTCATATAATGCGAATGGCAAACTCTCAGGGATAACTGATCCTAATGGTAATACAATAGCATTTACATACAATACGTCGGGGGAACTTGTCACAATCACTGAAGCCGGCGGACGTTCTCTGACCCTGACCTATCAGGCGGGTAAATTATCAACTATTACAGACGACACGGGGCGTACAGTATCCTACCACTATACTAATGGACAGCTGACATCGGTTGAAAATGTCTCAGGAACGACATATTACACCTATAATTCACATGGCATTACCTCCATCAAGGATAGAAACGGTAAAACGTTTATCAACAATGTTTATGACCAATACGGGCGTGTCATCAGACAAACGGATGAAAATAATAATGTTACAACATACACATATAATGAAGCAGAAATGGAAAACACTTATACGGTAGTTTCAACCGGATACAAAGTGAAATATAAGTATAATACCGATATGTACATTACCCGGGAAACATACGGTGACGGCACATATATAGGATATACCTATGACTCCGCAGGCAACAGAAAAACTGTTCGTAATAGGAATGGCAATGTATATACATACAATTATGATGAAAGAGGCAACGTGCTTTCAGTCATTTCTCCGGCACCCTTCAACTACGAGAACAGTTTTGAATACGACAGCGATAACAATCTAACCCGGATTATAACTCCGGAAGGAGCGCGGACTGAATTTGAGTACGACTCCAACAGCAATCTCAAAAAAATCACAACTCAAATAGATGAGGCTACAAATGCAGAAACTCTCTATACATATGATACATATGGGCGGATATCATCAATAACAGATGCAGAGAATCATACAACCACCTATCAGTATTCGGACAACACCATCAGCCAGCCCACAAAGATCATTGACGCAAACAATAATGAAATAACCTTAACCTACGATACGTTAGGCCGTCTGGAGACCATTACCACTACCTATGGTACAACGACCTATGCGTATAATGCACAGGATAAGATGACCAAAATAACTGATCCGGGGCAGAACACCATCCGGATGAAATATGATGCCATGGGCAATCTGATCAAGCTGATTAATCCTGAACAGTATGACGCGTCAGCAGACGACGGAACCGGTTTTGTCTTACAGTATGACGCTATGGATAGACTTGTGAAGACCGTTGATCCCCTGGGAAATGTCAGTGCAATAAAATATGACGCCGATGGAAACAAAATAAAGGAAATAAATCCAAACTTCTATAATCAGGCCACAGGCGATGGAACGGGAATAGTATACGAATATGACAATGCCGGCAGACTGACGAAAATAGTCAACCCGTCAGGTCAAAAGTCCAGAATATTCTATGATGGTGCAGGCAATATAATTAAAACTATAGATGCCAATCAGTATAACGAAGCAACCGACAGTGGATTAGGTACAGAATATGTCTATGACCAGCTTGACAGGCTGGTTCAGGTAAAGGATCCTAGGGGAAATATCACTGCAAGGTATGTATATAATAAGGATGACCAAATCATCAAGGCCATAGATGCGAAAGGATATGCAAGCGGCAGCAGCGATACTGAACGGTATGGCACTCTATTTGAATACAATCTTGCAGGATGGCTTCTGGAAAAGCGCACACCCTTGAAGATTGAGAGCGGTCAAATACTTTACAATATAGAACAATTCTCCTATGACAAAACAGGCAAGCGCCTGACGGAAAAGAAATCTTCCGAATATGTAACAGAGACAGGCTTGCCGGAAGAGTGGAACATAATCCGGTATGAATACGATAATGTAGGCAATGTAATTAAAATAACGGACAGTACAGGGGCGGAAATTGAATACCTCTATGACGCACTTGGCAATACCATACAGGAAAAGGCGAAAATCAATGACACTACCTATAGAATAACCGGATATTATTATGACAGCAACGGCAGATTGGACAAGCAGTGGATTCAGATAGACAGCGCAGACCTGAGCGGGGATTATTCAGTCACCCCGGCCACCGGTAAGGTGCATGCAGAAACAAACTATGAATACGATAAAAATGGTAATTTGGTAGCCGTAACATCACCGGAGGGTTGCACCGTCACATATGAGTATGATGCCGTAAACAGATTGGTTAAAGTCAATCAGGAAGTCTCTGCTGACCAGATAGAGAGTAAGAGAAATATAGCAACCGTTACCTCCAGCAAAAAAACTGTATATCCCAACATACACTACCAATATGGTGTTCAGGTAAATGCACAGACAGAAATGTCATCGATCAGTATGCAGATAAACTATGATGCGAGAGTCTTTGAACTGATAAATGCAGTACCGGCAATTGAAGGCATGGCTGTCGACACGGAAACGACCGGCAAAATCGTCCTGACAGCAAGCGAAGAGATCATGAGCCAATATGCGGCGGACGGCAATGCCCTGACAGGTCTGCTCAATCTGGCAACACTTGAATTCAAGGCGAAAGATGGTATAAAGGGGATAGGTTATATTACCATTGACCCGACATCAAGGTATACTGATACAGATCCCGAATCAGGAGGACAAGCCCAAAGGTTTACAATACTATCCGGTAAAGCTAACCTTTTGAACCACCCGGATATGAACAAGAGCGGAACCGTTGAAACGGATGACTTTACTCTGACGGCGCTTCTAAAGGATAAGGCATTAGGGGATATGGAATACGAAGATAAATTTGACATTACCGGAAATGGTGTTATAGATATCCCCGATCTTGACTATATCAAGGACTGGCTGTTTGCTCAGCCCGACAATGAATTGACGGAGCTGGAAATACAAAGATTTATTCAAAGTACGACAAATGCTACATACACAAGCACCACCTGTTCTGCTGTTCGGACAACAACCTGCGAGTACGACAAAGCAGGTAATGTTGTAAAAGAAACAGACTGCAACGGAAACTTCATTGCTTACTCATACGATGCTTACAACAGATTGGTGTTGTTAACGGATAAGGAAGGAAACCAATTTAAGATTGAATATAATGAAACCGGAAATGTGACCAAAGAGATAAAGCCGGAAAACTATGACACGGCTTCAGGTGACGGCGTTGGGACAGTATATGCTTACGACGCATCAGGCAGACTGATACAGGTAACTGATGAGCAGGGGAACGTAGCAGAAAAAAGGGTATACAACTCCTATGGCGAGCTGATAAAGGTCATAGACGCCGCCGGGTACCAATCGGCATCCAGCGATACTGCCAGATATGGAGTTGAGTATACCTATGATATCAGTGGAAGAGTGACATCAATAGCTACACCTAAAGCAAAAGAAAATGCAAAAACCAGCGTTACATATACATATGATTCCCTTGGCAATGTCATTACCCAAACCGACGGTGAAGGCAACACTACTACCTATCACAGAGATCTGTGGGGTAAGGTGGTGCAGGAAACAGACGCAAACAATGTCAACACCTTCTACACCTATGACTATGCGGGGAATATAGCCTCAACCACCGATGGAAACGGCAACACCACATACTATGTGTACAACAGCATGAATCTGCTGTCTGAAATGACAGACCCAATGAATCAGGAAGTAAAGTATTTCTATGATTTACAGGGCAGGCTTGTGAAAGAGGTTGACAGGAACGGGCAGGAGATAGCCTATGAATATAACAGTGACAACCAGCTTACGCTCAAATATGCAGATGAATCAGCAAGTGGCCAGGACCCACAAGCCCTGTACAATAAATATCTATATAATCTAGACGGCACACTGCTGGCGGCTATTACACCGGAAACCGTTGACCAATTCAGCTATACACCTAACGGCAATCTTTATCAGAAGATACACAATGGCGAGCTGGAGCTGGAATACGGATACAACATGAATGGCAGCATTACCTCAGTGAAAGCCAAATCTCAGATGGAAACCCGGTATACCTACGATATAACAGGTAGGCTGAAAACAGTTCAGGACGGTCAGACTCAGATAGCGCAATACAGCTACAATCCGGACAGCACCATCAGCCAGATACTGTATAACACAGGCGCCAATGTCACTTATCAGTATGACAGGGACAAGAACATTACCGATTTGATCAATAGGAATCAGCAGGGAGATATCATCTCCAGCTATGCCTATACATACGACAACAACGGCAATCAGAAAACCAAAACTGAAAACGGAGAAACCACATATTACACCTATGACAATTTGAACAGACTATCATCGGTTCAATACCCAACGGCAGGCACAGAGAATTATACCTACGACGATGCCGGAAACCGTCTGACCAAAACCAACTACAATGCAGCGGGCGGAGTACCGACGGTAAACATATCCGTATCGTATACTTACGACAGTCTGAATAGGATGACAGAGAGCCTGACAGATG
>Ga0209510_1005056_pt1 | contig 11259 bp, 7 predicted proteins | sample BiotimSIPDNA_FD_185749 | JGI IMG/M metagenome (GOLD analysis project Ga0209510, IMG submission 185749) | Anaerobic biogas reactor microbial communites from Washington, USA - Biogas_R1 time_0 SIP DNA (SPAdes) (version 2) | ecosystem: Engineered > Bioreactor > Anaerobic > Unclassified | place...
AAAATTCTTCTCTGAGCGCTACAACCGTGACCAGATCCCGCTTCGTCTGACCGAGCGCCTCACCCGCATCTACACAGACAAGGAGATTTCGGATGCGCTGGAAAAGCGCAGGGACACGCTGACCGGGATGGCATTTAAGAGTATTCCGGTGGTGCTTCATGAGAAGCCTGCAGGAGACGAAACCGCTGCCATCACATCATCGCCGAACGCATCGGATGAATTGGATCTTGTATTCCCGGATGATGCGGCTTCCGCTGACGGAGAGGATACGGAGGAAGAAAAAGATCGTAAGCCTTTCGATATTCAGAAACGCGAGGCAGTTCGCATCATGAGCGACTGGATCTTGATCGAAAACAGGATTCGGGAAGGGGATCAACAACGTCAAATGGCACTCGCTGCGCTCAAGGAGTCTATGGAGAAAACATCGGCGATGCCCCACAACGAGAACCCGATCCGGAACTGATCCGGCGCGGAAGGGCGATCAAGCCGCTTGCGTTATCAGCATGTGATTCCTTCCCCATAGATCCTCATCATGCCCAAACTTTCGCGGCTTCTCGTAATTCCCGATGTCCACCAGGACACGTCGTTTCTTCAACACATTTTCAGAAACGAATCACTGAGCGAGTGGGATCGCGTCATTTTTCTCGGTGACTTCTTCGACGCGAAGCGCCCGGATTATGCAAATGTGGCTTCTGTTGCCTGGATTTGCGATTTTGTTATCGAACTCAAACGCGAGCTCAAAGAGCGGATGGTGATGCTGTTGGGGAACCATGATGTGGTATTCCATGCCCTGTCCTGCTATCCGGAACGACTCTCCCGACAGCAGAGGGAAATGCTGCTGGATCTTTACGGGTTCACAACATGGCCGACCATCGAATCGTGCGGTTACCATCTTGATCCATCCTTCTTCGAGGACATCAGACTCTGCCATACGGAAGGCGGTTGGCTGTTCTCGCACGCTGGCGTCACTCTGGATACATGGAATGCGTTCACGACCTCCAGTTTGGGAACCTGCGCCGCAGCGGAGCAGTTTGTGTCGAACCTCAATCCATGGGTGGATCAACCCATGCCCGACAACGGGGATTTACTCCCGATTCCTCTCTTCCAGGCTGGGCAGACACGGGGTGGATTTCTCGACAAAGGAGGTCCCCTTTGGCTCGATTGGGATGAAGAGTTTGAGGATAGCCTTCCCATCCCTCAGATCGTCGGCCACACCGTTGACTCGACCTACCGCATCAACGGTCGCAGCTACTGTCTGGACGCACGCCAAAGTGTCTATGCCCGGGTTCACGGATCCGTTGTGGAACCCGTCATCTTTCCCCGCTGACGACCGGGCCAGTTCACTGTTCACGATTGGGTGCGCAATCAGTGCGAGACAATGCCACTCATGAGCGTTCCTTGAAAAACTCATGTGAGATGAAATATGTGGCGCAGGTACAATCGTTCATTGAACTCCGGCGAATAGAGAAGCTTTTCAATCGCGAAATCCCGTCTAGACAACCGTTCACCCGAAGACATTGACCTTAAGGTCGCGGACCACCTGAAGCTCACCCCAATCCGAGCCTTTCATCCTGGCGAACCGCGCTTTTCGGCTTTCAGGAAAACACTCCCTGTGATCCTCGTAGATCTCCCTCAGGAAAAGCTTAGAACCAATTGCCATCCCATCACTGAAGTAACGGACCCTGCGGCGCAACAGCTCGGTCATCTCGACCTTGCCGCCACTGCGGACCACCTCACTGAGCTTCTCTTCCGAAATCACGCCACGATCTTTATTCAGAACGCCTTTGGGCTTTGCTCCCTTTCCGAATAGACATAGACGATAGGCGGTGATCGCGTCCGCAAAACTGCGGCCTCCGTAAATGAGCCGGTAGCCTTCCATAGCGGATGACTTGCCTCCCATCGCTGCCGCATAGCTGCAGAAGCGGTAATCCGCCGGATCATCGACTTGCTTCGAACGCACAGCGTTGAGGTCAATATAAGCCGCTACAGTCGCCATCGCCTGTAGCGAAGGCTCCACCACCAAGCTCTTAAAGCGCTCCATCCACAAGGTGCCCCGATTCCCATTCTGGTGGTTGTACCAGATACTGAAACGCTGCTTGAGTTCACGCATGAACACCGACACATCCCCCATCCGTGCAAGCAAGGCCTCGCGCACCCGCTGCGACTCCTCATCATTCCGCTCCAAAGCCTTCTCCAGCGCATCCGGAGTCATCGAATACTGAGACAGACGCCCACCCTCGTGCAACAGACGGAAACGATGCAATAATTCCTCATCCGTCTGGGGCTTCTCATGGCGGACCCGGGCCAGAATGTGGAAATGATTCGACATGATTGAATAGGCCAGAAGGTCCACCCCACAGAACGCCGCCTGCTTGTGCATCATCCGGATGAACATCTCCTTCTCATCGTCCTCCAGCAAGTGCTCGCCAAGGCAACACCGGCTCATCAGATGATAAATGCCATCCCGTTTGGAAACAATAATCCTTTTCCGTTTCATCGTAAACCTCCTCTCGTTTCTGCACAAAACTCCAATGCTCACAAAATGTCAAACAAACAGCCTGTTTCTTTATCAGTTAAAAGATGATTTGCGTTTAGCTTAGGCAAGTGCTTCACTTGGATTACCGCTGCTCCGTGAAAGGACCATAGACATGATGGATTTTCTGACATCATTTTTGGCAGGCATTGTCCTCATACTGATCATTTGGAGGGCATCCCGTGACTATCCTGACGAACACATCCGCAGCCAATGGAAGCGACCTTACGGCATCATTCTGCGGTTATCATTGGTCATCCTCATCCTCCATTGGATTTTCGGTGTGTTTGGAGTCTCCGTCGCATTTGGATACCTGACCCTGATAGTGTTGACGCTGATGTGCTTGGTTCCCAGTTCCGGTCCTGTTGGCGTGGGGACTATAGTCCTTGGATGGCTCATCTATGAATGGGCATTGTGGTTTCCATCACGCAAAACAGTCATCCACAGCCAAACCAGCGCACCGCCCCCTTCAACCCCAAATCTGAATGGCAAGACCGGGCACGCCATCACTCAGCTATCTCCGGTCGGAAAAGTCAAAACGGACAACCTCGAGATCATGGCGCGTGCGGAATATGGATCCATCGATGCCGGATCCGCCGTTATCATCACGGGCAAGAATGGATTCGAATACCTTGTCCGCAAAGCCGAATGATCAAGCGCCACATCCGAACCCGGCTTGACAATTCCGGCTGTTAGCCCGTCAGTACCTGGGAATCCATGGAACGGACCGATCCAAAAAAGATACTCTTTGTCTGTCGCATCAATAAATTCCGCAGTTATACTGACTGTCAAACAGCATGGATGTGAATTTCTGCATCAAGGCGATGAAACGGGCCTTTGCGAGCAACCCGGCTACACTGGTGATGAATTCTGACCAAGGCTCACAGTTCATAACCTGACACAGGGACGCAAGAATCCTAATCTGCACTCATCCGATCAATACGATTAGAATCACGAGTCTCAGTTAAGCGGGTGACAGGTAATGACTTTTCAGGAACCGGCATTTTCATCCCGGTCAAACGACTCAATTTAAACACATAATCAAACAAAAATCTCCGTTCATCTTCCGTCTCTAGAATAAGAAATTCAGGAATCTCAACCCCATCACTATTATATGCCTCCCCGTTAAACGGGGATTCCTCGTGGTATTCAGCGAATACAATATTTGAAAAAAAAGGTCTTTCGGAGAATTCTTTTAAGATCTTGCCAGACTTAGAAACAAAAGACAAAGGAATGCTGTAATACCCATACATCTCTGCTCCCAGGCTTCCTTCAGACACTACAAGAGTTTCGTCCTTGCTCCAATTAGATGGAGGTTCCTTTAAAATCCAGTTATATCCATATGCAGCTGAAAGCCTTGGAATAGCCAACTGTCGCGCATTCAGGGAAAACCCAATGCCGAAAAGATAAATCAGCGGCAACAAAAACAAATATTTTGGCGATTGAAAATCCCCAAAAATAGCGTGCCAGGAAAATGGAATCAAAAACACAAAAAGCAAGTGTAACGGCAACGAAAACCGACTCGTCATGATATCTGTCCATGCCCCCCAAAACATGCTCAAAGCCAACACAGTTATCAACAAGACTGAGAAAACAAGACTAATCAATAATAGACGAACGTCCCTATCTAAAACACATTCTTTTAAACTCCAAAAAGACATAGAATTTAAAACAAACACAAGCAAACCAAATCCACCAAAAAGAGAGATAAAAAGAGAGTTTGGAAGATATCCATTAAAATCAAAAACAAATTCAAATGCAGCCCTGGTGTTATCAATCAAATAGTTCAACCCGAAGAAATCTTCTTTACTCGTCTGAAAAAAAGCATCCTTAGAATAAAACACTCTATTGTTCATCAGCGGATAAAGCATGAAAACGGGACCTATTGACGCTATGCGATCCATCCATAATCTTCTGTCTCTAAGAGACTTGTAAACAAATAATAAAATTGGGATCAATGAATAAATGATTGATTCATACCGACAATTCGCCAGTACAACAGCCGACATAACCAAAAAATCAAGTCCTCGAACACCCTCCGATCTAAGATATCGCAAGCCTGCGATACTCAATACCGTTATGAAACAAAGGTTCATTACCTCATATCCTCCGGATGTCGCACTCAGCCCCAAGAGAGGAAGTCCAGCTATTACTAGCTGACAAAACACTCCCCAACGACGCCCAAAAACAGACGCCACAAAACCATAGACCAAAAGAAACAGACAGAAAGACAAAACAGTGTTCAACGCAAAAACGTTATTAGGCGAATACCCAAACAATCCATGAATGAGAGATAATATAAAAGGGAAAAAACAGGGTCTCTTGTCAACAACTGACCATGAAACGGAAGAAATACCATCTCTGAATGGAAGAAAGCTCCCATGAAATGCTTCTCCTTTCGTGTGGTACATAAGAGAGGTGCCTCCTAAAACATATTCATCAAAAAGAATTCTATATTCGTATGAAAAATGAACACAGACCACAACAGTACAAAAAAACGCAATCGCAATAGGAACAATATTGTTTCGTACAATTTCAAAATAGCGAATATCCAAAAGCTTCAACTCTTTTCTAATCACCCACACAAAGAGAAACAAAATCAAAGCCATCGCCCAATAACTTGTTTTCTGTATCATCCATGCCGATTGGTCTGAAGTCAAAATAGCAAAGGGCAAAATAAAAACGAACAGACATGCGAGCAAGGCAGTCAAAAAACGCCTAAAGGAAAGCGACTTATCGCCAGATAAATAATTATTTATCATCAGATATCCTTCTCAAAATCGACCGGATGAGTATAGAGCAAATGGCTCATGAATTCGATTATTTTATCTCTTGAAGCTCCCGGAGAGGGCATAGGTAAAGGTAAATTCGGAGCCAATGTGTCTCCACCCGCAACAGGAGCAGCAACACCAACCAACCGACACATTCTGAAAGAAAGCCCATCCCGAATCGGCCCATCCCAGATCGGTTCGAGAATAAAACGCTCGTTTGGCGGTTCATCTCTTGCTCCAAAGTCCCCCTGAAGATAGAATCCCCCAACGTATATATTTTTGAAATAGCCGATATGCATCAGAATTTCAATCCGTTCGGGAATGCGGTTCGCGTATTGCATTGGCAATGAAGACCAACCACGCAAGATAGGAAGGAGCGAACACTCCCCAATGTATAGGGACTCCTCTGAGTCAACGTGATCCCTCAATGCCATGTCCAAATGAGCGACCCCAATGCTTTCCGGATCCTTCACGCGAGTTGGAGCCCCCCACGGACCCCAAGTCCCATTCAATGCAATCGCGACAAAAGACGGGATAATCCATAGCGTCTTTGGGAACTCCTTGATGCGGAACCCGAAGCGCATCACATAAGGAGCCAGAAATACCAGGGCCACGTGGAGAAGAATGGAGTCTCTCGCCAATACCGGATCTGCCCAACTGTCCTCAGAAAAAAACAATGAACCAAAACTTCCAATGATCACGAAAGCGACAAAACCGACCATTAACCACTCGTGAGCAATCTCTTCTTGTTCTTCCCGCCTATCCCTAAAAAGATGTACAAACCAAAAGCAGATACTGACTATACCCACGCCTGAAAGAAAAGGGGAATTGCCAAAGGAACGGGTCGTATCCGCCAAAAAAACAAATGATCCACTGAAGTTTGATGAGACACGTTCAAGAGAAGAAAGCGTCCAGGAATCGGAGTCCAACAAAACAAATAGTGCTGGAAATAGCCAAATGACCGGAATGAACAGCCATTTTGAGCCCCAGCCGAAGCAATAACGCTTGCGCATGGCCATCAGTGCAAACGGAAAAACGCTCAACAGAAGACCCTGTCCTCCATTACAAGCCATTAAGAAGCCGGTCAAAAGCAATAGGCCTCCTTCCTCATCACTTCCGCTTTCCATTACGGATCGAGACAGATTCAACACCAAGAGAAACAGACAAACCTGCAATATCTCGCTCCCTCCGCCCGTCGCTGCCTCGTGAAGCAAAGGGAAACCAACCAGCATCAACAAAGACAAAACTCCATAACGGAAGCCCATCCAATCCGATATGGTAAAATAGACCAGCCCGCACATCGTTGCGCTAAGGATGAAATTGAGAACAAAAACATTCTCGAAACGGTATCCAGATACGCCATGAATCATTGACAACAACCATGGGAACAAAGGTGCCTGATAACTGACTTCGGAATACACACGAGAAGTCATCTTATCCTTCGAATACCCGGCAGATACGGTCGCGTGCTCATTATAATACAACTGAGACCTCGCTATCGAACTCATTTCGCATTCGGAATACCCATTCTTTAGAGAGTGGGGTTCATGCACATGAAAAAAAGCAGTCGCAAGAAGCACAAAAACAATGCCTATTGAATGGGATCGCAGGTAGTTCATCCACTTTCCACTCCTCCTTTTGACAAAGCGGAGTAACAGTCCAACCCACCCGATACCTACAACCAACAAGAACCAATGGGTGCCATGCAAAAGCAAATCAGATGATCCGCTCCAATTCCCAAAAAAAACAGCTAACGCCAGGGTTAGGCTGAAGCCAACAACCAGAAACACAATACGGCGATCTACCCATTCATGATCCATTCGCCTTGATAGTGGCAACTCCATTCTTTTGCCGCAATCCAAAACACAAAAATGCTTTTTACAAAAAAAGCCGTCCCTGTCGGGACGGCTCGAAATCTCATTGAGAATGACTAAAACTATCAGAATACAGTTTCAGGAATTTTTGAACCAGTGTCACCACGGGTCATGTTGTACTCAGCCGTGTAACCAGCTGGGCTCTTACCGGACATGGTTCCCGAAGTTACCGTAAGATTTGCTGGTCCATAATTACCTTCCTTAACGGTATACTTGAGCTTCTTCACGAAGTTTCCACGTCCCACCAAATCTGAGAGAGGAACGGTGGTCTTGCTCCGTTCGATGAAGTATTGGTCAGCCCCGTGCTCGAGATTGCGCATGTCGTTCAACAGAGATGCAACCTGCGAATTACGACGTGCACGTTCAAACGCAGGAATGGCCATTGCCACCAACAGGGCGATGATCACAACTACGATCATGATTTCCACAAGTGTGAATCCTTTATTCTTTCTCATAATATACGTATATTTGGGTTTAGATTAGGCTTTTATATGGTATGATATTCAAGGAACCAACGGTCAACGTCTTTTCCTCTCATCCAGAAAGATATCGGATAATTCCTCACAGTTTCAAGAGAATAATCACTTCTTTACACAAATTTAGAGGATATGTCCAGGTTTTCACGTGAATTTTGCAGCTTAAGGCGTCGTATTCCGTTGAATCACCTAATTTTTACAATTATTCCACTGGTGAAGTTCACACCGCACGTGATCCATCTCGCCGGATACAAAGCAGAACGGCATAGCTATCCGGACTGCTCCCAACGCAGAAAAAAGCGCAATCAGTCGCGATCCATATCGGACAAGCGATCCCACCATGTCTTTTTGAGGATAAAGGTGCAAATCGCCGCAACTCCCATGGCAGCGAATCCTGCGACAAACTGATGCACCACGAAGAAGATAGGCATCGCCACTAGAGCGGTCTGCCAGATGATCCCAACGATGACGTTCAACATGTCCCTGCGGAACCCCGAATTCTTCACGAAAGAAGGATCATCCCGAAGGACCATTGCATGGATTGGCTTCCAGAACCCCCATGGCTTGACCTGCCGGTAGAACTTCTTGAGCGTTGCCTCGTCCGTAGGCTCGGTCACGAGAGAAGCCACGATACAACCCATCATCGAAAAAACCAGAATGACCGGAAAATACCAAAGAACACGCAGGTCTGCGGCAACCTCCGGAAACATCATGGGCAAAAGACCCGTCCAGACCAAAGGAAGACCGGCAACAACCATACCGGACAACATACCCCAGAAGTAGCCATGACTGTTGAATCGCCACCAATACCACTTCAGCACATTCGATGCGGTGTAACCGCCCCAGAGAGCGGACACGATGATCTGAAGCACCTGATTCACACTCTGAACCTTGGTTCCCAGATAGATACTCACGACTACAATGATGACACCTACAGAATAGTTGGTGATCTTGATCTGCCGGGCATTCGCCTTGGGATTAAGATACTTCAGGTAGATGTCGTTGCTGATGTAGGCCTGGGCCGCATTCAGCGTCCCGGAGAACGTGGATATGAAGGCAGCCAGCAACCCGGCAAGCAACAGTCCCAATAAACCAACCGGAACAAACTGGTGAATGGTAGACGGCAGAACCTGTTCAAAGTCCACCTTGCCGGCGACTTCCAGGTTGAGTTGATCGTAAAAGATAATTCCAAGAACAGCGAAACCCGCGATCATCAGGTAGCGCACCGGCATCAGCACCACCGAAACGAATCCGCTCATCTTCGCAGCCTCTGAAGGACTCTTGGTCGAAAGGATCTTCTGCATGTCGTAGTTGGGAGCTGGTCCTGCGATGCTGAGCAGGACACCTTTGAAGAGCATCATCATGAAGATCGCGGAAAAGAGCGAATAACCATCTTCCGCAACTTTGTTCATCACCTCGGGAATGTGGCCCGACCAATCAATGCCCATTTCCAACCCGAAAAACGGGTTCATCCATCCATCAGGAACATGCAAACCGTGGGTCGCAACTGCGCTGAAAGCGATAAACGCCACCACAATGGAAGCGATGGTCATGATGACGTATTGTAGGACATCAGCCCAAACGATACTGGTCATGCCACCCAGAACGGTGTAGAACACAGCAAACAGCGTGAATGCGATACCGTAAAGGTGGGGAACATTCTCAGCAGGAATGTCCCACTGCAGATATTGATTCACCCATGACCAGGGAATAAAGATCTCCATGAACTTTCCAAGTCCAACAAACCCGTAGGCGAGAAATCCGAGTCCACTGATCAATGCGAATACGACGACGATTCCGTGGGACAATCGACTCCCCTGCCCTTTTCCGAAACGGGTTTCGATCCACTCGGCCCCCGTGGTGACATTTGAACGTCTCAGCCATGCAGAGAGAAAAACCATCAGAAATATCTGATTGAACACCGGCCACAACCACGGGATCCAGATACTCTTCAATCCATACACAAAGGCCAGCGTCACCAGCCACATGGTTCCGGATATGTCAAACATGCCCGATGCGTTGGACAGCCCAAGCATGTACCAAGGGAGCTTGTTACCTCCCAGATAATAATTGCCCTGACTTGCAGCAGCCCTTTTCGCAAGTATCAGACCGATCACAACGATCGCAGCCAGATAGACGAAGATGATGGATACATCCACCCACTGCAACTGCATCAGCATCGGCGGAAAGCTCATCAACCCTGACACAGGAAAATCCCGGCCAGTCATGGTAAACAGAGAAGATAGAGGGGTCATTCCTAACGATATAGAGAAGGCACACCCCCGCACTCAATGCGGAAATTCGAGCCGGACCGAATTCTCGCTCTTACAAATGAACCAGATTGAAGCGTCCTCAAAATGGCAGACGTTGCTAGTGTGATAAATATTATTGTGCAACACTGATCGCAAACCGGGCTTGTTCTCACCCCAGCGCTCCGATGCCGGGAGGCAATTTATGGATTGCATCCACTGTCCACAAACATGAGCGTTGCAACTCATGTTCCGCAAGAGTCTGCGCCACATCCTCAACCTGAGCCTATCGACCCTGGCATCCCGACTTCTCGGGCTGCTTCGGGACGTGGTGATGATGTCCGCGCTTGGCACCGGAATCTTCAGTTCAGCTTTCCTTCTGGCATTTACGGTCCCGAACCTCTTCCGCAGGCTGCTCGGCGAAGGGGCGCTCTCCTCCGCTTTCACCCCGGTGTTCACCGGGCTGGTGCAAAACAAGCGCATACGCGACGCATGGCAAACCGCAAACCAGACATTGACCTACCTCGCCATCGTCACCGGAGCGATCATTCTGATCGGTGTGCTTTCCATGGAAGGTGCGCTTCGTGCGGGCTGGCTCGGGAGCGACTGGGAAGTTGCGGTGCCGTTTTTCCAATGGTTGCTGCCCTACACGCTTCTGATCTGCATGGCGGCGATCCTAACAGCCGCATTGAACAGCCTTGGCAAGTTCCTGATCGCATCCTTCTCGCCGATCCTGCTCAACATCGCGATGATCGGTGCGATTGTGCTCGGCGGGTTTGTGTGGAAGCAGGAACCCCGTGCACTCGCCTTCACCTTGTGCGGGGGTGTGCTGGCGGGCGGTTGCCTGCAGCTTCTACTCCCGGCATTGCAGGCTCTGGCAAACGGATGGAAACCCGCGGTCGACACCAGCCACACCCCTCACCTTCTCGAAGTAAAAACCCTCTTCCTGACCGCTACAGTCGGGGCCGCCGTGATCCAACTCAACACCCTGATCTCGCGTATCCTCGCCTATAAGGTATCGGAGGACGCGGTCGCCCAACTCTATCTGGCATCCCGCATGACGGAGCTTCCGCTCGGGATGTTTTCTGTCGCCATCTACACGGTACTTTTTCCCCTTCTTGCCCGCCATTCCGCCGCCAACGACCGTCAGGCGTTTTCGGAAACCTTCGAAAACGGCACCATCCTCACCCTCATCATAACCTTGCCCGCGATGTTCGGACTTGCGGTGCTTGCCGAACCGATCATCTCCCTTCTGTTCGTATGGGGTCGCTTTGAGGCGGATCAGGTCGCCCAAATCGGCCCGCTCCTCGCCATCCACGCAATCGGCATCCCGTTCTATTCGCTGATTGCCCTCAC
>Ga0209510_1005062_pt1 | contig 11241 bp, 12 predicted proteins | sample BiotimSIPDNA_FD_185749 | JGI IMG/M metagenome (GOLD analysis project Ga0209510, IMG submission 185749) | Anaerobic biogas reactor microbial communites from Washington, USA - Biogas_R1 time_0 SIP DNA (SPAdes) (version 2) | ecosystem: Engineered > Bioreactor > Anaerobic > Unclassified | place...
TGCGTCTGTATGGCGGAAGCGATGATTTTGTTGTCTTCAGAGATGCCATCTCAAAGCTTTTCTTTATCCGCTCCATCAATGACATCCGCAGCAACGGGCTATTCTTCCAGCTGAGCGCTTACAGCCATCAGGTTTTGGTGGATTTCCGCGTAGTTAACGGAACTCAATACGCCACCTTGAATCGTGTCTTGAACGGACACGGTATCTCGGATTTAGACGCGACCCTTGAAGAAATCTCTCTGGCCCCGCTTCTCAATCCTTTGAAGAGGATTATCAACGCGTCAAACTTGAAGAGTTTACGTGATTTTGACCAGGAACTTGAACCAAATCCCGAGTTGCTAAAAAACAATTTGAAAACTTTGCATGAGGCTGGGATCACAGAGCAGAATGCTTTTGAGTTGGACCAGGCTGCCACTGAGGCTGAAAAACTGCTGCTTGCGATTATAGATCCTGACTCAATCGGAAGCAAAACCGGCTTGGCCGCCATGCAAACCATCCAAAACAAACTCGAGTTCGTCAAAGAAGAACTTGACGCGGATCCGCGCAAACAGTTTGTCTTGATGATTTGGGCTTTCCTGTCCAACCTGGCTGGTCCTGGTTCTGATCCGGATGCGGCTAAGTTGAATCGCGAAATTTCTGAACGCAAACCTGTTCAAAATTTGGTAATAAGCACTTTGAAAGAGCTGGGGTATTCGGACTACGAGGCCTGGAAAAACACCCAGGCAGTCCAGTCTATGCTCAACCATCTTTCAATGATCGAAGCAGATTCTCTAAGCAAGGACTTGGTTGAAACCTGGCTCACAGATGCAAAAATTCAGGAGTACCTTGAAATCAACAGCTACAACAACATCCGCTGGTTCAATAAAGAACGCTTTGGAGATTTGATTTGGTACCAGATTGCCGGACGTTTCTTCAAACTTGCGCTTGAGGAAGAGGTAGAAATCACGGTAATGCTTGAAAATCTTCTATTCCAGGACGAATTGTTTGAAGAAATCGTTGCAGCAGAAGATGACTCTGAGTATCAGATTGATAAACTTTTGACCAACTTAGAACAAGTCTAAGTTTCGTTCTCTGCCCTGACCAAGGTCTGAGTGAAGATGGTGTCTGCTCTCAGACCTGTTTTTTTGCTCCTTACATCCGTCATCTTTCTGATAATAGCTGGATCAATTGTCTCTCCGGTTGCTTTTTGGGTCAGCCAGACAGCATTAGCCGCGTAGGCGATGTTGTTCTGTGGTTCAATTCGGTGGAATTCCTCAAAAAACCAACCGCAAGAGGTAAACATTCGTTGGCGTTCGTACTGCGCTTTCATCAAAAGATTGATCTTGTTTAATTCGCTGTCTGTGATCACCTTGTTTGCGGATTGAGCGATTAACTCCTGGATTGACAATTGGCCGTTAACGACCTGAATATAACGATGCCTTAACTCCCAGGGATCAGGAACAATCTTGGAGAGCTGCTCAAAATAAATCTGATCAAGCCAGGAAGCAATCGCTCTCATTACCTCCATAAAAGGCTCTTTCCAATCTGCACCCGGAGTGCAAGCGCACTCCTTTGACCAACGATCAACGCCATGGAAACAGGACCAGGAAGAGGGTTCATGCAGAATCGCCTCAGAGCCAACTTCGTTTTCAAGCAGCCACAAACCCGGATAAGTCCAATCTATCCCGGTTTCTTGCCCGGAACGGTTCAGGACGTAGGTCAAAAAGTGGTTTCTAAACTTTTGATGGTGGCCGTATAGTTCACCATCACTAGCCACGATATTCAAGTTATCCCTTTGGTTGGACAAACTATTCCTGACAGTACTGAGGAAATAATCTCCATTTTCTGTTGCCTGGGGAATAAAGCTGACCATTGTGCTCAGGTCCTGGCGGTAAGGGAAAACTACAAAAGGCGGTCGGCCTCCAGGCAATTGAATGTAATAGGGTCCTGGTTTTGCTTCAAGGGCTTGTACCTGCCAGGGGGCTAAAATCACAAACTTCAAACCATGGTCTGATAAAACGCACAAAGTTTCCATATCAACTGCGGCTTCAGGCAGCCACATCCCCGCTGGTTGATGACCAAAGCGAAAGACAAATTCATCGATCCCCCACCTGACCTGGGTTTCCTTATCCTGATAATTCGCCAAGGGCAGGATCGTGTGGTTGTAGCTTTGCGCCATGCCATTGCCAACACCAAATTTTTCAAAATTTCCAATTTCCTGTTCCACGATCTGTTTGGCAACATCAGGTCGATAAGCCTGCATCCAGGAGAATAAGGTTGGTCCCACATTGAAACTGATCTTGGCGAAGTTTCCAGCTTCAGCGTTCTGTTCGTAGCACTCGGCTGAGATTTTTTCATTCCAGTTACAAAACGGTTCGCAGCCTCTTTCCGCAGGAATATAGTTGGAAATTGGATCTTCTCTTGGTGGTTGATAGAAATGGCCGTGAATGCATAAATTCATAATTGGGTCTTCATCCCTTCAAATAAGATAATTTGTGTTTCATCCTGGCTGGGTTGATTTCAAATATTCTAGACATACTGTCCAAAGCACAAGTGCGATTTTCAGATAAATAATCCATCCAATACACGTTTATAAGCGGCTTCTTCATGCGGTTTTCAACCATTTGGGTGAAATAGCTGTATTGTACGGGTGTGATGTTGAGAAATTTAACTTTTTTGTTAATTGCCTGGCCGACCAAGCTGACAACTTCACGATAACTAAGGTGTTCCGGTCCACCGACTTCGATGATCTGGTCAATTGTCTCGCTCATATCCAGGGACCATACCAGCGCCGTAACCAAATCTTCAACCCACAGCGGCTGCAGCAAAACGCCACCATCGCCTGGCAGAAAATAGAAGCCCAGTCCTTTTTTGATCAGACCTGCAATCGATTCCGTAAAATGGTCCCCTTCCCCAAACAACCAGCTGCTTCGAATAATGGTGTAGTGAAGGCCGGAATTTTGAAGGATCGATTCAGCTCTTCCGTTTGCTTTCAACAATCCATACGCAGAGTTGCGATCCGCACCCAGATGACTCAGGTAATAAAATCGTTGGACACCCGCCTCTTTAGCTATATTCGTAAAGGTTTCAAGATAACGAACTTCAAAACGGCTGAGATCAGCCTGGGAACCTTCTTGCTCAATTCCAGCCAGGTGGAAAACAGTGTCAACCTTATTAAAAGCTGTTCGCAAGCTCCCCCTGTCTTCAAGAGAGCTCAATACAACATCGTAGGTTTTGCCTTGGGGAAGTGTTTTGTCATCAGATCCCGGAAAAATCAGTAAGCGATAATCCAAAGAATTCGCTTCCAATTTTTCCACCAGTCTACTACCGATGAAACCGGTGCTACCGGTGATAAGAATCATGCCGGCTATTATAGCAGAAAAGTAAATTTGGCATAGTACTTGCACTATAAGATGTAGCAAAAACGTTCGATTGGATGCGGATATGGATAAGAAAATTGGCTTTCACTACTTTCAAGATCTGAATCATTATCAGACCAGAGACCTGGCACTATGGCAGCCTGAGTTGGAATCCCTTCAGGCTGGCTGGCTTGTGTTAAAAGCCAGCCCCTCTTATGCCATCCCGGAAGAATTTGTAACAGGGATGGTCAATTCAGGTATTCAACCCATCATTCACTTCGATTTCGCAGTTAATTCAGATGTAAGGGCAGAAGACCTGCGCATCTTGTTATCCTCTTACGCAAAATGGGGAGTCAAGTACGTGATATTCTTCGACAAGCCCAACATGAAATCAGCCTGGGTGAAGGATTCCTGGTCTCAAGGCGATCTGGTGGAACGCTTCCTTGATCGCTACTTACCTTTTGTTCGGGCAGCTGAGCAAAACGGTCTCATCCCCGTTTTCCCTCCTTTGCAACCTGGTGGAGATTACTGGGATCTCTCCTTCCTGAAAAAAGTTCTGGATCTAGTCAAACAACGGCGTTCGCTGGACTTTGTTTCAAACCTCCACATTGCAGTTAGTTCGCAAACTTTCAACCATCCCCTCAGTTGGGGAGCTGGCGGGCAGCGAAATTGGAAAGTGCCCAGACCTTATTCCAAAACCGAATTGGGCGAAGAGGATCATATCGGGTTCAATACCTGGCAGTGGTACGCGGATCTGGTCCATAGCATCCTTAACATTGATCCAAAAATGTTTTTGTTCTATTTCGGTAGTTCTGACACTCGCAGTAGTGTCCTGGATCCGTCAGTTACTTTTGAAGAATTGATTGACTTTGCCCTCAGCCCAGCCGAAGAAGCTGGAAGAGTAGCAGATCAAAAAAGAAATATTTTAGGTTGTCTCTTCTGGATCTTGAGTTCAAACGAAGAAAACAAAGAAGGCACTACAGCGTTCTTTGATGTGAATGGCAAGCCTAAACATGCTGCCATTCCAGCTTATAAACAAAAGATCGAACATAGCAGAAAACAAAAACTCGAATACGTAGTTGCAGATAAGTTGGCGGAGTGGATTTACCCCATCGACCATTACTTATTGCTGCCCTCTTATGAATGGGGCATCCCGGAAAACACACTAGACCGCATTCGCCCGATCATCAGAGACTCACGCCCCACCATCGGCTTTTCTTTGATTGAAGCCACAAACGCCCGCAAGGTCACCATCTGGAACGAGAATGGTGCCTTTGGCTCCCAAGATATCGATATTTTACGAGAGGCCGGCTGCCTGATTGATGAACAAATCATCAATAGCGTCGGGATCCCTGTCTGAACTGAAGGAGAATCAGATGAATATGAACCAGTACAAAAATAGTAATCAGTCCAATCAGCGCACACCAAAAATTGTCGTTATCGGGCTTGGTGGCGGCGGCTCCAATGCTGTCAACCGGATGATCGAAAGCGGCATGCAAGGCGTAAACTTCGTTGCCGCGAATACGGACGCGCAGGCTTTGGCAACCAATCTGGCACCTGACAAGATCCAACTTGGGCCCAAATTGACCCGCGGCTTAGGCGCAGGAGGACTCCCCACGGTGGGTGAATCTGCTGCTGAAGAAAGCAACAAAGAGCTTGCAAGACTCCTTCAAGGTGCTGACATGGTTTTCCTGACTGCCGGAATGGGCGGTGGCACCGGTACAGGCTCAATCCCGATTGCAGCTAAAACCGCAAAAGCCTGTGGAGCGGTAACCGTTGCCATTGTCACCAAACCTTTCTCGTTTGAATTGGGCCGGCGTCAATCCAACGCTGTTTCGGGCTTGGAGAAGCTCCAGGAATATACTGATACTTTGATCGTTATTCCTAATGACAAACTCCTGGAAATCGCCCCACGCGATTTGCCTCTCGAAATGGCCTTCACATTGGCTGATGATGTGCTCAGGCAGGGTGTCCAGGGTATTTCTGAGTTGATTACAGAAACTGGTTTGATCAATGTTGACTTCTCCCACATCAAAAATATCATGACTCGCGGTGGTGGTGCTTTGATGTCAATTGGAACCGGGAGCGGTCCGGACAAGGTCCATCAGGCTATTGAAAAAGCTCTTCACCATCCCCTCTTGGATGACATTGACCTCTATTCTGCTTCAGGTATGATAGCCAACTTTACCGGAAGCGAAGACATGTCCTTCAAAGATGTTACAGACGCGCTCAAAACCCTTCAAGACGCTACAGGCGGTCACGCTGATGTGATTCCCGGTATCATCACCGATCCCCGTATGGAAGATCGTGTGCAACTTATTCTTATTGTTACAGGGATTGGTGCACCAAAAGCAAATTTATCGCAACTTAGTTACAACGAAACTGCTGAATCCTCACTATTCAATTCAAAACCCGTTGTAACCGACGAGAGCCTAAACGAAGAATCAAACCAACACAGTGAAATTGGCTTGGAACAGTATCCTGTCCAACCCGATGTGCATGACAACCTTTCCATACCCGCCTTTATGCGAAGACGGTCAAAGAAGTAAGTAGGAAGCATGAAAACAGAAGCGATTCACAAGGTAAACGAAAAAGTTTACAAGAAATACATCAAATTATCAGGCAAACAGCCCAAGATAAGTTCCATCTCTCCAGGCAGTTATTTGCTGCAATATCGCTATGCTGATGACCTGCCCAATGGGAAATCGATTTCTCAGACCATCAGGGTGGTAGCGGATGAAGAAGGAAATATTTCCAAAATTTCATCCTCAAGAGGCTAAAAACAAGGATTAGACCATGTCGGCAACGAGCTTCCCATACAGACAGGCCAAAACCTTTCGGCCAGGCAAGAAATTACGCAAGCTGGAAAAGCACCAGAAAGCCAACCCAGTTTCACTTTCTTTTGAGACAGAAAGGATCATTGTTGCCAAGCAAGCAGCCCCGGTCAATCTAATCTTGATGAACGCTTCTTACACGGAAGAGCTTAGTTTTCAGCCAACGGTCAAATTGGATTTAAGTGCTTATGCTCCTGAAATTGTGACAGGCGACACCCAGATGAACAGAGTTGGGAAGCGGGACTTTTTCCGCACGCAGGCTTATATGCTGGTGGCGATTTCTGGTATGGGACTCTTGATAGGCTTCTTTATCGCTTACTTTATTTAAGCTTGATAAGATTTGGCAGAACAAAATCCTTTATGGCGGTGTCATTATCGACACCGTCTTCCACTTTAATCAAACTCCATAATTCAGTATGTGAGACCGATTCGCCCGGATTGAGTGTTTTCCAGGGGCTCAGAAACTCAAGCTCGAGCATTTCCTTATCAAAATAAAGCTCACAATTTGATCCAAAATCAGGATAGTCGGCAGCTTCTTGTTGAGCGTCTTCCACCTGGATTAATAAAATTGAATTATCCAGCCGATAAGCTAACCAGGGCACTCTATTCCAGAGACCAATTTTTTGTTTGGATAAGCTCTTAGTTTGATCGATTTCCAACCAGTCTTGTTTCCAATAGTAGGCTGGATCATTAAAGTCGGTATAAGGCCAAAGGTTTATACTGGCTGAGGCTTGAAATCGCTTTTCATTCGTAACGGTTTTATTCAGCGGCATAAATCCAACACCACCAGGTGCCAGTGAGCTGATCCCCCACGATGCGGTTGTGATAGGATCTCTTCCCATATTGGTCAATTCATTGAAAACTATAAATTGATTCTTTGTGGCTACGCGCATTTTAATCTTTTTTTCAAGGTTACTTTCGTCCGGGGGCCTTATAAAACTAACTTCTCCTGATTCCTGATCGATCTTAACTTCAGCCTCACTATTGTCTGGAATGTAAGATATTACCGGGTCTTCGGGTGCAGACCAGAGCCGATGTCCACCGTAAATCATCCATTCTTCCGCGTTCTTTTTTCCCAAATGCTGATCAAAGAGCTTGAAGAAATTTTTCCCTCCAATTGGACCGAATGAAATGATTCTCGGGCCGATATCTGCGGTTGCAATCATCTCGATTTGACCGTCAGAAATAGAATAGCAATTTTCCCAGCCGAAAGTAGTCACCTTTTTGATTTTTGCGCTCATTTTTTCTTATCTCTCATTGTATTTCATGTATAATCTCATTATACTTGACAAGCTAAGAGGAATTATGACTGGTTCGACCAAAAAAAAGCATATGGATTACTGGGAAAGGTTGGAAATTAAACCTAATGACCTGCAATATTTGTCTGGTCATCTTTTTGAAACGGAAGAACCGTTATCGATTGGGGATCTCACCAAAGTATTGATAGAGTATCGGTTAGATCAACTCAAAAAGGCTGAAACCGAGCGACAAGAAGATGCCGGCACCATTTATCTTCCAAAAGAAACTTTTTCACCCGGAGATAAAATTGCCTTCCCAGAACTTGATGATTTAAGCTGTGTTGTTTTACAACTCAGAGAAGGCAACAACCCAAGCCTAGGCAATTTCAAAGTAGCAAAAGTTGAGCTCGAAGACGGAAGCATCAAGGAATTTGCCACTGATTTAGAAAATCATGCCATCAATCAAAAAAACTATCAAAGTACTACCCTCTCAGAGCTTGACAGCGCTACCCTACTAAAGCTTTACGGAAAACAGTTCAAATCAAAACTTCGCAACGCTCTTGATGAACAAAACGATTTGATCCGCATCGGAGAAACCTGGTTTCCGCGCTCCCTTCTGATTGATCTCAGCCCCGGTCATCTCAACATTGCTGAGGCAATCCTTGATTCTTTGTCTGGTGGTCCTATCAGCATTGAAGATTTAATGGAGCAACTTGAATTAGCCGATACTGATGAGAACCGCAAACTCCTGGAATTTTCCTTGAACTATGCTCTGCAAGAAGACCCTCGTTTCGACGAAGTTGGCACAACCCGCCAATTCTCCTGGTTCTTGCGCAGGCTTGAACCCGATACCGTGCTCGAAACACCACTCTACATTCGTTCAGATGGTCCTGCCTATTTGGATCCAGATCTGGATGAGACTACGTTTAAGCTCTTAAGTGAATTGGACGACGAGTTGTCTTTCTCTCCGGAAGAAATCAACGCCGCGGAGCCGACAGACAAGATCAGCGTCACTCTGACTTACCCACATTGGCGGGCTGGCAGTCTGCCTGTTACCCCCCTCACCAACCAGGTTTTACCCTCAGCGCTTGAATCGCAGAACATTCGCATCGAGTTTATTGATCAACAGACTCAGAATTCGTTTTCAGCCTGGGTAGTTCGCAATCACAATTACGTCATTGGTCTGAGGGATTGGTATCTCGAGAAAAACCTGATTCCTGGCAGTATCATTGAAATCTCAACCACAGATGATATTGGGACCATGCTGATTAAACCCCAGAAAAAACGCTCGAACAAGGAATGGATTAAAACCGTTCTTGTCGGTGCGGATGGCGGGCTTGTTTTCGCGCTGCTGCGTCAACCCATTTCCGCCGGCTTTAACGAACGAATGGCCATCGCCATTCCTGATGGAGCTGGCCTGGATGAAGTTTGGAAAACCAGACAAAGTAAAACTCACAATTTAAAGACGGACATCATGAGGATGATGTCTGAGCTTTCAAAACTGAATAATCAGAGGCATGTTCACTTTGTTGACCTTTACGCGGCACTAAACGTGATCCGCCGTACCGCTCCAATGGACCTTCTGAATGTGCTTACATCGAGCGAAGAATTTTTCCACGTCGGCGACAATTATTATCACATCACAGAGAAGTCATAGGAGAAAAATGCTAAAGAAATCTAGCCTGATCAAACCGACTTTAACCACAAAGTTCCACATCGATTTTGAATGGTGGCAATCTCAGGATCGCAATTGGCGCAACTCTTTGATTTCTTACTTATGTCCAATCCATAGTGAAGTCTTCAGTCAGTCCGCGGACCAGGATGACATGGATATTGTTGACCCAAACACGGGAGAGGTTACCCAGGGCGACGCGCTTATCTTCACGCTCATCAATCACTGCGCTCGCCAGGAAGATTTTATCAATCCAAACGCCCCCCTGGTCGATTCAATCTTCAAAATCTTTCTCAGCAATAAAAATCAGCCGCTTGACTCACAGGAACTTTCTGCCATAGTGCACAAACCGGCTGCCACAATTCTCAACACCATCGGTTCTTATCGAGTTTACAAAGGGATTCGACCTGTCTGAGTAGAAAAAACCGCATTATAATCTATCAACTTGCCCCCGTAGCTCAATGGACAGAGCACCAGTCTTCTAAACTGATGGTTGCGCGTTCGAATCGCGCCGGGGGTATAATTTTTTAACCTTAGATAATCTATCCTGCGTGATTTTAAATTTGGTAATAATTAAGGTAATAAGTAGAAAGGAATGAAATGAATTTAATTAAACGTTGGCTCGTTATTATGCTTGCTCTCTTTGTAGCAGCCTGGATCGTTCCCGGAATTCACGTGAGTGGAAACGGGTGGACTGCCTACGCGATCATGGCGGCAGTATTAGCCTTACTCAACGCTATCCTGCTCCCCATCCTTAAGACCTTGTCTTGCGGGATGATCGTGCTGACCTTAGGTTTATTTAGTCTTGTCCTCAATGCGGCCGTGTTCCTCTTATCTTCCAATATTTCCCAGAATTTCTTTAGCGCTGGTTACCTGGTTGATGGATTTTGGCCGGCATTATTAGGTTCACTGATCGTCAGTGCCGCAACCATGTTGTTTGCCGGCAAACGCTCGCGTGATCGTGATGATGATTAACCATAACTCGCATAGGAACAGGCCATTGTTGATCACGCAATGGCCTGTTTTTTAACTTCAATCCATAACAAACAAATTTCTGGTGCCCTTCATAAGCAAAAGCAAGAAATGCTTGCACAATAAGAGCACTATGTGATAAACTAACACCTGTTTAATTCGGGTAATCCCGAAAATCAAACCTTCCACTCTTGCAGGCCTACGGCTGAGAGCAAGAGCAGACCCGAGGAAAGGAGCCTCGAAGTATGCACAAATATGAATTGATTTATATCCTCCAGGCAGACCTGGACGAAGCAACACTGGATGCTGCTGTCGAAACCATCGATACTCTCATCAAGAATAATCAAGGTGAGATCACCAAGACCGATCGTTGGGGAAAGCGAAAACTGGCTTACCCAATCCAAAAAACCAACGAAGGTTATTACGTTTTGGTGAACTTTGAATACAATCCCGAAGAAGTAGCCGCCCTCAAGCGGACCATGGGATTCAACGAACAAATTTTACGCTACAGCGTTGTTCGCGTTGATTAATCTGGAGGAAAAATGACAGATAGCAGAGATTACAATCGCAGTGATCGCAGCGACCGCAATGATCGCAATGACTCACAAGGACGTGGTTCAAACCGTAACAGACGTTTTGTTTCCCGCCCTAAATATTGCCAATTTTGTTCAGACAAAAACCTGACCATTGATTATAAAAACGTGGAAGTATTATCCCGTTTTATCAATGAAACTGGCAAAATCAGACCTCGCCGCCAAACCGGCACTTGTGCCAAACATCAACGAGAAATAGCGAAGGCCATCAAGAATGCCCGCCATATCGCCTTATTACCATTCGAGGGTGATTTTTGGGTTGAAAATCATTAGTCGCCGCTGAAACGGAGTTGAAAATGGCAAAAGAACAACCATCGTCTCAGACGGTGACTAAAAAACACCTCGCGCGAAAACAAAAAGAGGAACGCCAGGTCAGAACAGCTTTAACAATTACAGCAGTGATCATCGCGATCGTTCTGTTTTTGTTAGCCTATGTCTTGATCGATAATTACATCGTAAAACCTAATACAGTAGTCGCGCGTGTGGGTGAAACTGAAATCAAGGCAAAACAATTCCAATCGAACACGAAATATTCCCGCCTGAATATGATCAACCAGGCAAATCAATATGTTTCCTATTTTGGTGAATACGGAA
>Ga0209510_1005063_pt1 | contig 11239 bp, 5 predicted proteins | sample BiotimSIPDNA_FD_185749 | JGI IMG/M metagenome (GOLD analysis project Ga0209510, IMG submission 185749) | Anaerobic biogas reactor microbial communites from Washington, USA - Biogas_R1 time_0 SIP DNA (SPAdes) (version 2) | ecosystem: Engineered > Bioreactor > Anaerobic > Unclassified | place...
CCGACTGTCTGATAACGACTTGAGAACTGCCTTTGGAGAACAGCGTGGAAATCCCCTTGAATTATTCTCACAATATGGGCCGAATGAATATGCTGATGAAATGGAATTCATCGTCGAAATGCTTGTCAACAGGCAAGTGAAAGACAAATGGGGAGGGAAGGCAGAATTGAACCATACCCGACTTAGGTATAAGCTCATCATCAACAGAAAGCAGAATGACATCGGTCTTGAGGATCTCTATGTGAAACATGAAAGCCTTGAAAAAATAAACCAAGACGATCCTTGGGTTAAAAAGTACATTCCCAATAAAGCCAGAATATTAACCAAAGCATTACGATCTGGTGGATCCAGAGATCCTTTTATTGGAACAAAAGTAGAAGGTGATACCTTAGCCATTACAATTAGACAGGATGGGAAAGCTGGACGAAAAGCCACTCCGGCAAACGCTATATCACAAACAGTGCTTGGAGGTATCAACTCTGTTGATTTTCCCCATGCTTTTGGTGCCAAAGAAGAGATGAAAGCCTGGCAGTTTCTGAAGCTGAATCCGGAAGATTTAAGAACACCAACCAAGCAAGAACCAGGTATTCGGGATGTCATTACCCCAAGTGGCAAGAATCTGGCCGCAGCTTTATTTCGGATTAAGCAAATGGATCCGTACAGTCTGGTTGAAATTTCTCGAAAACTCAACAGTTTTTTACCCGAATTTATTGAGGTGAATGTCTATGACGACACGGCAGACAGGCAATTCATCATTAAACTCAAAGGGGATGATGGGCAAGAATTCTCATCAAGAGTTCTTTCAGAAGGCACCCTGCGTTTGTTGGCCTTATGTGTGCTTGAATTCGATGAGAAACACACAGGACTGCTGTGTTTTGAGGAACCAGAAAACGGCATTCATCCCTTCAGATTGAAAGCAATGGTGGAATTAATGAGGGATTTGAGTACTAGTTTTAAGGATATTGAAGCACCCCTAAGGCAAGTAATTGTTAATACCCACTCAGCCACTCTACTAAATGAGGTGCTACGTTGGAAAAAAGATAACACGGTATCCATCCACTTATCCATGTTGCGTTCTCTAGTAACAAACAAGAAAGACAAGCGACTTACACTAAATATCACAAAAATCCTACCTGCCCTCAAGGAGGATGACACACAGACAACCATTGGTTCGTTTCCTCAGGAAAGGAAGTTTACCGTTACGTCAATTAAGAATTACTTACTCACAGCTGATTTTTCCAATACAATTAAAGACATAGAGGAGAACTATGAGTAGGTTGTTTTATGCCGGATTGTTCACGGAGGGCACGACAGACATCCGTTTCCTTGAGGGTGTTGTCAAAAAAACGTTAACAGAAGTGGCCTTTGAATGTGTCGGGGATATTGAAATAGCGCTTCATATCATCACAGTACAAAAAACAGGTTTGACCTTTGCGGAACAAGTTAGACGCGCCGCTCAAATAGGGTGTGTCGAGTTTGGCATCAGCCTTTTATGTGTCCATACGGACGCTGACGACAGCACTGATCAAACTGTTCTACAAAGTAAGTTTACCACGGCTCAAGTTCTTATGAATGAGGTCGATGAACAGGAATATTGTAAACTTATTACGCCGATTATTCCAGTTCATATGATGGAAGCGTGGATGCTTGCAGACACTGATCTGCTCAAAAAAGAAATCGGAACTACACGATCAACTAACGAACTGGGATTATATCGTAATCCCGAAAGTATCGCTGATCCAAAAACAGTCATAGAAAAAGCCATTCGAATCGCCTACTCGGAGCGAACAAAAAGGAGAAGAAACGACCTGACCATCAGCGAATTATACTTACCAATGGGAAGAAAAATCAGCCTCGACATATTAGAACATTTGGATTCTTATCGCCTATTCAAAAGCAGACTGAGAGAATCACTTCGTCAACTCAATTTAATGCACGACTGAAAGAGATCTCACAACCCATGAAACTCCTCCATACCTCCGACTGGCACTTGGGCAAGCACCTGAACAATTACGAAAGGCATCAGGAGCAGCAGGCCGTGTTGCAGGAAATCTGTGACATTGCCGACAGGGAACGGGTGGACGCCATAATTGTAGCCGGCGACTTGTTTGACGGCTTCAACCCGCCCATTGAGTCGGTCGACCTTTTTTATAAGACCCTCAAGCGGCTGGCCAACAACGGCAAAAGGGCGGTTATCGCCATAGCCGGCAACCACGACTCCCCCGACCGCATCGAAGCTCCCGACCCCCTGGCCAGAGAATGCGGAATCCTCTTCCTGGGCTACCCGCATACCGCAACGCCTTCCTTCGAATTGGAGACGGGGCTGAAAGTAAATCAAACCGATAAGGGCTTTGTTGAACTGCGATTACCGGACTGCCAGGCGCCACTACGCTTGTTGCTCACACCCTACGCCAACGAACTGCGGCTGAAAACCTATCTGGGGAACACCCCCACCGACAACGAGAAGTCATCACCCGCAACGACCCGTAGCGACACGGGCATGGCATCACTCGCCACCACCGAAGCAGCGACCGAAGAAGCCTTGCGCGGTGTTTTACACAACCATTGGACTACCCTGGCCAACCGCTTTTGCGACAACAAGGGCGTCAATGTGCTGGTCACCCACCTCTTTGTGGCCAGGCAAGGCGATGACCTACCCGAAGAACCGGAGGATGAACGTCCCATCCTGCACGTAGGCGGCGCACAGGTGGTGTACACCGACAGCATTCCCCTGCAGATCCAATACACAGCGCTGGGCCATTTGCACCGCATGCACGTGGTGGATGCCACCCAAGGGCCGGTGGTGTATGCAGGCAGCCCTTTATCCTACAGTTTCAGCGAAGCCCATCAGCAAAAATTCGTGGTGCTGGTCGACGTGCAGCCTGGTAAACCGGCCACCACAACCCCCATCGAACTGACGCAAGGCCGGCCATTGCTCAGGATGCGTGCCACCACGGTGGACGAAGCCGTTGATTGGTTGCAGCAGCACCCGAACAGCCTGGTCGAATTGACCATGGCCACCGACACCTACCTGAAGGCCGAAGAGCGCAAACGCCTCTATGCGGCACACGATGGCATCGTGATGCTGATTCCTGAAGCGCAGCACCCCGATGCCGACGGCGAAAACCACCGCAACACCATCGATTTGACCCAAAACATGGAAGAACTTTTCAAGGCCTATTTCCGCAACGCCAAAGGCCAGGAACCCAGTGACGCCATCCTGCACCTGTTTAAAGAAATCCTGTCGGAAGAGGAGGACACCTTATGATACCCCTTTCATTAACCCTCCAAGGCCTGTATTCCTACCAGGAACGACAGACCATCGACTTCACCCGCCTCACCCAGGCCCACCTCTTTGGCATCTTCGGCACCGTGGGCAGTGGAAAATCAACCATTCTGGAAGCCATCACTTTCGCCCTTTACGGTGAAATCGAGCGGCTGAACAAGAAAGACGACAAGAACTACAACATGATGAACCTCAAATCGAATGAGCTGTTCATCGAGTTAATTTTCAAGGCTGGACCGAACGACGACACCTACATGGCCACGGTGAAAGGTCGCCGCAACAGCAAGAAATTTTACGACGTCCCCACGTTGAAGCGCGATGCCTACACCTGGATAGATGAGGCGTGGAAGCCCATCGAGGTCGAACAACTGGAAACAATCATCGGTCTGAAATACGACAACTTCAAACGCACGGTGATCATCCCCCAAGGGCGTTTCCAGGAATTCCTGCAGTTGGGCAACACCGACCGCACCAAGATGATGAAAGAGTTGTTCAACCTCGATAGGTTTGAGCTCGCCGGCAAAGTGGCCATCCTGGACTCAAAAAACAACCGCCGCTTAGAACACCTTAATGGAAGACTTCAGGAACTGGCCGAAGCCCAGGAAGGCCAGCTGGAGACGTTGGAAACGGCTTTAGAAAACCTTAAACAGTCGATCAACGATTTGACGGCTCAACACACCACCTTGAAACGTCAGGAGGAGGCACTCAGAGCCTTAAAAACCCTGACGGAAAAAATCAAGGTTGCTCAGCAAACCGTTGACAGCTTTCAAGCGCAGGAACCCGACATCAACCGGATGGAATCGCGCCTACAAGCCTACGAATACTGCCTGATACACTTCAAACCGGGTCTGGACATGGCTAAAGCTCTTGAAGCCAAGGAGACAGCGTTCGTAAACAGCCTCCAGACGGATGAAGCCACACGCAACCGCCTGCAAAGTCAGTTATCAGATGTCACAACCGCGTTTGACTCGGCTAAAAAAGCCTACGAAAACCGAGACGCTCTAAAACAGCAAGCAGATGATCTGGCCACCATCGCACACATTCGTCAACAGTCAGAAAAGGCAGGCCAATTGTCCGGACGCATTGAAGCCGGCAACAAGCAGCTGGAAGCCACACTCCAGCAAATCGCCGCATTAACGGAAGCCCAAATAGTGGCCACTGCCACCTTAAAAAAACAGAGAGAAGCGTTGCCCGACATCAAACGCCTGATGGAAGCCAAATCCTGGTTCGAGGAAGAGGCAAAGCTCGTCACCGCTGGCAACAGCCTCCAAAAAGAGCACCAGGACATCGACCAAGCCCTGCAAGCCGTGGACAAACAGCGGGTGATGAAGTTGCAGGAAGCCGGCATCGATCACTTGGACGCATCGTCCACGCTGACGGTATTGTTGGACAAACTGGGTCTTCACAAGAAATCGCTCCTGCAGGAAACCGACACTGTGCTCGAGCAACAGCGCCATGTCATGGTGCAATCCAAACTGGAAGACTACGCCGCCAACCTCTCGGAAGGGCAACCCTGTCCCCTCTGTGGCTCACAGTCTCACCCGGCACCGCTCAATGCCCAACACGTTTCCGAGGCCTTGGACGCCTTGCAGCACCAGTTGGAACGCCTCAAGACAGCCATCGGCCAAGTGGATCAGCTTGACAAAGCCTGCCGGGAACTGCAAGCCACCCGCCGCTTGCAGGAAGATCAATTGAAAAAAGTCACAGAGAAACAACGAGAACACGAAACCGCCGTCTTGGGTCATAAAGACCGATTCCACTGGGAGGAATACCCGAACAAAGCCGTTGTGGACGCTGCCTTGGCCTCCTATGATGTTCTCCAGAAGCAGGTGCGGGAGAACGAAACGGCATTGGAAACCCTCACCCGACAATTGGATGAAACGACGAAGCAAAAAGACAGATATGCTTCAGCCTTGGAGGGATTTCGCAACGAGGCTGCCGGTCTGCAAGCAGCAATCAAAACACTGACCGCCCAACTCAAGCGACTGGTGCTGGCCGATTATGAAGCGCAGTCCTTGACCGAACTTGAAAAGAAACGGATAGATGTATTGGCAGAATACAAGGCTGTTGAAAGCACCTATCAACGCACACAAGAGACGCTCAACACCCTACAGCAGCAGTTGAACACCTTAAAGGGTCGCATGGAAGCAAACGCCCAACAGCTGGAGCAGGAACGTACTGCCTTGCAGCAGACAAGGGCCTCACTGCAGGCAGCCTTGGAACAATCGGACTACCCATCTTTGGTTGAAATCAAGGACATACTGAGCCAGGAACTTGATTTGAAGGCCGGACGCAAACAATGCGCCGACTTCAGAGCGGATATGGAAGGGGCTCAAAAATCGTTGACCGGATTATTGACCGAATTGGACGACAGGCAGTTTTCGGAGGAGGCTTATCAACAAGTGGTTGAAACCTTCCAGGGTGTATCAGAAAACCTGACGAACAAACACAAAGAGCAGGGTGAGTTGGAAGGGAAACTTAAAACCATCAAAGCCAAGCTGGATACCAGGAAAGAGGTGGAGGAAGAAGCGGCCCACCTAAGAAACAGGGCCGAAGATCTGGCCACCTTGAAGAACTTGTTCAGGAGCAGTGGCTTTGTCAACTACATCTCCACCGTATACTTGCAAGAGCTCTGCAGTGCCGCCACCGAACGGTTCTACAAGCTGACCCGCCAGCGCCTCAGCCTGGAAATCACGGACGACAACAATTTCCAGGTACGTGACTTCATCAACGGCGGCAATGTCCGCAGCGTGAAAACCTTGTCCGGCGGCCAAACCTTTCAAGCCGCCCTTTCGTTGGCGCTGGCCTTGTCAGACAGCATCCAGCAACGCGCCGCCGCCAACCAACACTTCTTCTTCCTCGACGAAGGCTTCGGTTCGCTCGACAAAGAATCCCTGGACATCGTCTTCGAGGCCCTCAAATCGCTGCGCAAAGAAAACCGCATTGTGGGTGTCATCTCCCATGTGGAAGAGATGCAACAGGAAATCGACACCCACCTCCGCATCACCAACGACGAAGAAAGAGGCAGTTTAATCGCAACGAGTTGGTAAAGCCTTTATTCGCTATATTTGTGGGGCAAAAATGCAAAATACCTTTATACATCTTTCAAATAGTCCTTTAACATGATTAAAAAATCCATCGGCTTGCTCGTTTTAAGCGCCATGCTGTCTATTGGCTGTCTTACAGCTCAGGAGAACACAGCCTACCACCAATTTGCCACCACGCCACCCCTGGGTTGGAACAGTTGGGATATTTACGGCACCACGGTCACCGAACAACAAATCAAAGAACAGGCCGATGCGATGGCTGAACACCTACTGCCCAGCGGTTACACCTATCTGACCGTCGACATCCAATGGTACGAACCCGAATCCAAAGCCCATTACTACAGGCCAGGCGCCCCTTTGACCATGGATGAATACGGACGACTGACACCAGGACTCAAGAAATTTCCCTCAGCAGCCAACGGTGTGGGATTCAAGGCGCTGGCTGATTACGTACACGCCAAGGGCCTTAAATTCGGCATCCACATCATGCGAGGCATTCCCAAGGAAGCGGTCGAAAAAAACCTGCCCGTGTACGGCACCAACGTCAGAGCCAAGGATATTGCCATCACCAGCTCTACCTGTGCCTGGAACCCCGACATGTATGGCGTGGACGCCACCAAGCCTGAAGGACAAGCCTATTACAACTCCATCGTTCAGATGTACGCTGACTGGGGTGTCGACTTCATTAAGTGCGATGACATTTCCCGCCCCTACAACGACATCCAGAAAGCTGAGGTGGAAGCGCTGCGCAAAGCCATCGACAAAACCGGTCGACCCATTATTCTGAGCCTGTCGCCAGGCGCCACCCCCGTCAGCATGGGGGCACACGTCATGAACAACGCCAATATGTGGCGTATCACCGATGATTTCTGGGATCGCTGGGGTTTGTTGTTTGCCATGTTTGAACGCCTGGACGCCTGGACACCTTATCGTGGACCCGGTCACTTCCCGGATGCCGACATGCTCCCCATCGGTGAGGTCGAATTCAACCGCCCCACCCGTTTTACCAAGGACGAACAATATACCCTGATGAGCCTGTGGGCCATCGGTCGCTCCCCGCTGATCTTTGGCGGTGACATGACCAAACTCGATCCATTCACCAAAGAAATGCTCACCAACCCGGAGATGCTGAAGGTAAACCAGGAAAGCCACAACAACAGACAGGTGTACCGAAAGAATAACCTGATTGCCTGGACGGCCGACATTCCCGGCAGCAAGGACAAATACGTTGCCCTGTTTAACGCCCAAAGCAACGGTGACAACCTCGACTTCAGCAACGCCAACTACGCCAGTCCCGTCATTGCCGGCGAAGGTGCCTCCCAGGACATTGAGGTATCGGTCAAGGGGGGTAAAAAGCTCGTCCTTTTTGTCAAGGATGGTGGCAACGGATTTGATTATGACCACGCTGTCTGGCTTAATCCCACGCTGCACGGTCCCAAAGGCACCCTCAAACTCACCAGCCAAAAATGGATGTCCGCAACAGCAGGCTGGGGCGAAGCACGGGTCAACCGCACCTGCGACAACCGTCCGCTCATGATTGATGGTGCAGCCGCAGAAGGCATTGGCACCCATTCCGAATCCGTCATCATCTACCAACTCCCTGAAGGCTACGACACCTTTACCGCCACAGGATACGTCACACAAGACAAAGGATCGGTCGTGTTTGGTGTGCTGGTTGACAAAGGCAACATGGAAATTTCGGATAACGCACTCGTTGACATCGACTTTAAAGCCATCGGCATCAAGGGCAAGGCTACCGTCCGTGACCTGTGGGCTCACAAGGATCTGGGTGTTTTCAAAGGCCATTTTGGCCGTGAATTGCCGCAACATGGTGCCGGTTTGTACCGCATCAGTCCCTTGAAGTAAACCGTCAAACTGCCCGTGGTTTGGCCTCAGTATGTGAATCTTCCACCCTTTCATTCTGACCGTATGAAAACAAAGCTTCTGATAATAGGCCTGTTGACCGCCCTGACCGTCAACGCCAATGTAACACTGCCGGCCATAGTCGGCAACGACATGGTGTTGCAACGTGAGAACACTGTAAACGTTTGGGGCTGGGCAGAACCCGGTGAGAAGGTCACGGTGACCTTCTTGAAAAAACGCCACACGTGTATCACAGGCACCGACGGGAAATGGCTGGTGAAGCTGCCTCCGATGAAAGCGGGCGGTCCTCACACCATGGAAGTAAAAGGGCAGAACACCATCGTACTGAACAATATTCTGATAGGCGATGTATGGGTCTGTTCAGGCCAATCCAACATGACTCACAACCTGGGACGTCACGCCGAGCGGTATGCCCAGGAAATCGCCGAGGCTAATCTATCTGAAATCCGTCAGTTCTATGTGCCTGAAAAAGCGACGGTTGCCGGACCGTTGGCAGACAATCCCGGATTGAAGTGGGTGGCCGCCACCCCAACTACGGTGCTCGATTTCACCGTTATAGGTTATTTCTTTGCCAAGAAGCTATACGACACCTACCAAGTCCCCATGGGTATCATCAACACCTGCGTTGGTGGCACCCCGATTGAGGCATGGATGAGCGAAGAGGGCTTCAAGGACTTTCCCGACATCACCGAACGTATCAAACAAAACCAGGAAGCGGTCAAGGCTATCAGTGCCCTACCACGGAACAGGCCGAGCGGCAATCCGGGCATGAATCCGCAAGCATCGCGTCAAGTCACAGACAAAGGGTTGGCCGGTCCCCTGATGTGGTATGATCCAGCCTACCAACCCCTGAACTGGAAACCTATCAACGTCCCCGGCTACTGGGAAGACCAAGGTATCCGCAACCTGGATGGTGTGGTTTGGTACCGCCGTGTCATCAATGTCCCTGCCTCCATGACAGGCGTGGAAGCCACTGTCAAATTGGGTCGGATTGTCAATGCCGATGCCTGTTACATCAATGGTCAGCAAATCGGCAACACCACCTACGAATACCCGCAACGGGTGTACACCGTCAAACCCAACGTTCTGAAACCGGGCAGGAACCTGATTGTCGTCCGTATCACCAACAATGGTGGAAAAGGTGGCTTTGTACCCGATAAACCGTATTTCCTGCTGGCGGCCGGTGACACCATCGACCTCAAGGGCGAATGGGCCTACAAAGTGGGCGAAGTAGCTCAGCGCTTTCAACCCATGGGCAACGCAGCGCGTGGCGCCAGGCAAGCCGGCAAGGCAACTGCCGCCCCCAGACCAGAAGCCGCCCCTGCCCCCAGGCCGGTCAATGCGCAGCAAAGCCCCACCGGGCTATATAACGGCATGATAGCGCCCTACACCCCCTACGCCGTAAAAGGCTGCTTGTGGTATCAGGGTGAATCCAACGCAGGCAATCCCAAGGCCTACGCCAATCTGCTGCCGGCACTGATTGAGGATTGGCGGCTACAATGGGGCCAGGATGACCTGACCTTCCTGATTGCCCAGCTGCCCAACTATATGGACGTCAATTATTCACCCGAAGAAAGCAATTGGGCTCAGATGCGGGACGTGCAGCTTAAAACAGCCGAAACCGTGCTCCATACCGGGCTGGGCGTCAACATTGACCTGGGCGAATGGAACGACATTCACCCCGGCAACAAGAAACCAGTGGGCGAACGACTGGCCCTGCAAGCCATGCGCATTACCTACGGCGATAAACAGGTGTTGAGTTCAGGCCCCATCCGCCGTGCCATCAGGCAGGAAGGCAACAAACTGATTGTCTCTTTCGACAACGTGGGCAGTGGTTTGGTCTCCGGCAACGGTGAACCCTTGGCGCACTTTGCCCTTGCCGGTGAAGACGGTCGCTATCAATGGGCCCAAGCCGAAATTGTCGGCAACGAGGTCGCGGTTTGGAACGATAACCTGGACAACCCGGTCTCGGTCAGGTATGCCTGGGCTGACAACCCGGATTTCGCCAATTTATACAACAAGGAAGGGCTGCCAGCCAGTCCGTTTGAGCTGAGTGTGACACCGTCAAAGGAGGAAAGCAAGGATGCGGGTCAAAACGCCACACAGGATGAAAGGGCGAACCAAAGACCAACAGCGGAGCAACAACCTGCAGCCGTTGATCCGACAAATGACTCCTTCAAGGATTTCAAGACTGAACTCATGTGGGAAGCAAAGGTCAAAATAGGCCAGATGAGTGTGGTTGGCGAAAGCAAACGAGGCGTCAGACGCGTCATCCCCATCACGGGGGGCAGTTTCAGCGGTCCGAAAATGAAGGGCGAGGTCTTACCCGGTGGCGAAGACTGGCAATTGGTACGCCCCGACGGTGACACCGAATTGTACGCCAGATACCTGCTGCGCACCCACGACGGCCACACCCTGCAGGTAGTCAACCAAGCGCTTATGCACACCGACCATCAAAGCAAGGCATTCTACTGTAAATCCGTCCTGGATATTGAAGCGCCCGAAGACAGCCCCTACGACGCCCTCAACCACGCCATTTTCCTGGGCACACTCACCATGCCCCAGCTGAAAGCCGATGAAGAACCCTATGTGATTATTGGGGTTTACAAAGTGCTGTAAAAAAAAGAATAATGACATCTATTTTATATTAGAATAGTATGTATATTTGCCAACCATTCTATACAGAAAAGGTTGATACTACATGCTATTTTTCATTAAATCAATGCTGTAGGGCCAAAACCTGTCCTTGTATGCTACGGGCAATTGTCGCAACCTAAAAAAACCAGCTCACCATGAAACGTACTTTGCTGTTTTTACCTGTATGCTTTTTCCTCCTGATGGCTTGTGAAGAGCCGATCGATTACCAACCTCAAATAACTGACCTGCAGCAACAGATAGATTCACTCAAGACAGTTTGTTCCAGCATGAACAGTAACATTACGTCACTGCAGACCATTGTTAAGGCTTTACAGAATAACGATTACGTCACATCTGTCACTCCCATCAAGGAGGGCGATACGAC
>Ga0209510_1005066_pt1 | contig 11233 bp, 11 predicted proteins | sample BiotimSIPDNA_FD_185749 | JGI IMG/M metagenome (GOLD analysis project Ga0209510, IMG submission 185749) | Anaerobic biogas reactor microbial communites from Washington, USA - Biogas_R1 time_0 SIP DNA (SPAdes) (version 2) | ecosystem: Engineered > Bioreactor > Anaerobic > Unclassified | place...
ATGGTGACGGTGCCAACATGAACGCTCTCTTAGGCGTCTTCCGCCCGGGTGACATTGGCATAGATATTCTGCACTTCAACATCCACAAAACTTTCTCCACCCCTCATGGCGGTGGCGGACCAGGCTCTGGGCCGGTTGCTGTGGCTGAACATTTGGTGGAATACCTGCCCGATCCGGTTGTGGGCATCATCGAAGAAGGCGATAGCGAAACCGCTCCCCTTTATGGCTTCATCCATCCAACAAAAACGATTGGACGCGTCAAGACCTTTTATGGTCATTTTGGCATCCTTGTACGGGCGTTTACCTACATTTCCATGCTCGGCAAAGAAGGACTCCGCGATGTGGCTGAAAAGGCTGTCCTGAACGCCAACTACCTACAAGAGAAGCTCAAGGGCACCTACACCCTGCCTTATGACCGTCATTGCATGCATGAGTTTGTGCTGGAAGGCTTCTGGAAAGATGTTCCCGGCGTTCACGCTCTGGATATCGCCAAGCGGTTGATGGATTACAACTTCCATCCGCCAACCAACTACTTCCCTCTGATCGTGCATGAAGCACTGATGATCGAGCCCACCGAAACAGAGGCATTGGAAACTCTCGATCGCTTTGCCGACGCCATGCTCAAGATCGCGGATGAGGCACGCACCAATCCCGAGCTGTTGCATGAAGCGCCGCACAACACGCCTGTCCGCCGCTGTGATGAGCTTAAAGCCGCCAAGGACCTGGTTTTCTGCTGCTATCCGAGCGATGACTGGAGTGACTGACAAGCAAAACTAACAATAACCACTAAATTCGTAGGCCGGATTCTTCAATCGAATCCGGCTTTTTTCTTTCTTCTGCTCGTGCCGGCCTGCCCCGTACAATTTTTTGCGTGGGTCTCCAGACCGAGCACGGCTACTGACCGTCAGCACTCCCCCGCGCGTGTCTGTTCGCGGGGTCTCCCCTAATCATGCCGCCCAACCACATCTTATTGAAATGGAACAAAAATCCTTTCGGGCGAGGCAGTGCCATCGCCCCTACATCTGTGACGCACCAAGCGTAGCTGTGATCATTTTATGCTGGGTTTTTACACTATTTACACTATTTACACTGTTTTTTAATAGTGCTAAAAGGAGGTTTGAGTGTAAAAAGTGGTTGATTGAGTGTAAAAAGTGGTATCAGGTCATCGCGAGTGAAAGCAGCCTGTGCCCCCGAAGCAGGGTAAGGTGATCTCTCTTGTGTGTTCTAGTCATCGCGAGCCTCTTTTGCGACTAGACCGAGTGGGCACAACCCACATCGGTCTGTAATGAACACATTGGTGTTTATACCGATCTCAATTTTTAAGGTGCAGAGCATCCCCTCAGGCTTTGGTCCACAAGTATAGCACAGATGTTCTATTTTAGGAAGGGATAAAGATGTCAGAAAACCCCCTCGTTAGAGGGGGACGGCGCAGCCAGGGGGTGGAGGGAGAATTGAAGGGGGTGGAGGGTGGACCGCCTGCCTGCCCTGTTTGCTTGCATACATGGGTGCCCGCCGTGGATCGGACGGGTAAGCCGGGGGGTGGACAGCTTGCCTGCCATGAAGATGGTGAGTTTCAATTGATTGGCGAGATCGGACAACTGGGTCACCACTACAAGAGGAGACCTTCGGTCAAGTACGTCACTCGGTCCGGAGACCGGCGACAACTAAGAAAACCCCCTCTTAAGAGGGGGAATTGAAGGGGGTGGAGGGGGACGGCGACCTGTGCCCGCCGTGGATCGGACGGGTAAGCCGGGGGGTGGACTGCTTGCCTGCCCCCCATGTCTGTTCGCAGGGTCTGCCACTCCGTAATGCAAAAAAGGATCGTATTCTTCTCAGGGAATAGGGGGTAATTGTGAGTAGGGGTAGAATAAAAGCAGGTCAATCAATCAGGAGGGGTTGCTATGGGCAGGAAATTATTTATTTTTGGATTAATCTTTGTTTTATTAGTACTGGCAGGGTGTAGTAGTAGTAGCGAATCTCAGGATATAGCAAAAAATTGTAGCTCCAAAGGCTTAAAAATTTTAGCTGAATACTATGAAAAACAAGCCGATAAATCACTCTATATAATCCGAGAGTTATATCCTGATAATATACCAGAGGCTTATCGACAATCGAGTGCGCTTTTTGATGAACTTTTCGATTACGATTATCCTGACTGTGCTTCTGTTGCACATACCCATATGTTGAATGCCGTTAGTAAAATGGCTGAAAACTTTCGACTTCGGATGGAAGGAAAAATTGTGGAAGCTGATGATATGCTGGACGAGGCGACACAAGAGATGAACAAGTTCTCAGAGGAATTTGATAAGCTTAAAAAATAGATCACTATCTGATAAGAAAGGATTAACCATGGATTTAGAACCAAAACTCAAGGACGACTTAACAAACAATGTAAATCAACAGAATAAATTACTAACAGAAACATATAAACATATTGTCGTTGTTGACCAGAATGTAAGCGCTATTAGGGGCTGGGTAACATTTATAGGCATTGTTATTCTGATAAGAGAAATAATAGGATTGCTTTCAAGTTGTAGCGTATTGTTTTAGGTTTGTAAGAAAGAGAAAAATAATAGCTAGATTAAACTGGCAGGTGTTAAGGGAAGGAAATACGCATGAAACCTTTTATTACTAAAAATCTTGTTGAACCTAAGGGTATTGATAAACTGCTAAAAAGAACCCCGACACAAAATTTTCTTGTGGAAGTAAATAACCTACTGGCAAATAATTCTCTTGATGAAATATCAGCTGGTCAGATACAGCAACTTGCAGATAAATACAAGCTTAAGGATGCATCGCAAACATTTAAAAGTGAATTGGTGCGGATGTTGAATGCTTTCCTAACCCAACATTTAGGCGCTTCTGGGGATAAATATTCGGACATTAATTCCGCTAAGAAATTGCAGAGTTTATTAGGCATATCTGATGCAGACTTTGGCAAGGAACATAAACCACTGGCAATAGAGCTGTTTAAAAAACAAGTTGCTTTAACTCTTAATCAGACTAAGAAGTATAAAGAGAGTGATCAACAATTTGAGCAGCTTAGAATGCAGTTTGGACTGACAAAGGACGAACACGATCAAGTGCTTAATGAGATTAGGCAGTCAATCATTCAGCCAGTTGCAGATAAAATGGTTTCTGACCAAAGAATTTCACCCCAGGAAAAAGAATCACTTGACCAACTTTGTAAGGATTTGGACGTTAACCCAATCTATGACAGCGACAGCAAAAAAACATTAGAGAGGTTTGAAAATCTTTGGAAGATTGAAAATGGTGATTTGCCGATCTATGATACAGACATCTTTCTACAAAAAGGCGAGGTCTGTCACTATAAAGGGGGTGCTAAGCTGTTTGAACTTCGAAGAAAAACTGTGGGGGTTAAGTACAAAGGTCCTGCCTTACGGTTTAGAATCACCAAGAGTTTGTATTACCGAGCCGGTAACATAAAAACAACAAGAGAAACCAAGGTTGTTATGACCTTAATTGACTCCGGGAATCTCTACGTTACAAACAAGAGAATTCTATTCAATGGTGAAAAGGGCAACAAGGTGATAAGGTATAGCCAAATTATCGATTTATCACCTTATACCGATGGTGTTGGTATTGTCAGAGCTACTGGAAAAGAAATGACTCTCCAGCTTTCCGACGAAGACGGTGAAACCCTAATCGCAACTATCACTAGGCTTATAAGCGACATACAATAAAACAGTTTAATTAACAAAGAGAAGTTATGAAAAAGTGCCCGATGTGCGGTAACGAGAATGATGATATCGCCAAAACTTGCACGAACTGTGGAGCAAAACTGGAAAACAGATCAGAGTTATAACTAAAACCTGACAGCCCATAGACAGCAAAGCAAATTACAGCAAGGCAAAACTCTCCATACATTAAACCTGGTCCACAAGACCCAATTGTGGTTGAAATATTGAATCGGACAGCTAATATTGATAAGACCGTAAGCGCAATCAAAAGCTGGGTCACCTTTCTCGGAATAATCGTTTTGATAATTCAAATTTTAGGTTTGATTTCAAGCTGCGGTGTAATGTTAGGCATGAAAAAAAACTTAAAAAATAGCTAGAATAGACTTTCTCATAGTCATTGTAGCAGTTAAACAAGGCGTGTTAGCCAAGATAAATTTCCTCTGATCACGTCGGTCTGCTGACTGAGCGCGAAGACTTAAATAATTCTACTGGATTGAACTTCAAAATCTGGCATATTTACTTGAGAGACAGATATAATTTTCTGAATTTCCCAATAACCAGCTGAAGTTATCTCAACCTTCCCAAGACTCTACAGAGTTTTTCCAGATTTGAAACCTACTAATATTGGGTTCTTCTAAGTTTGTTCCTTCATAATTTAGGTATTCAAGATGATTAAGAAAAGTAAAAGTAATTGGCAAATATCCACTGAAGTCGTTGCTGCCGATGTCTAACTCTTTGAGATTGATTAATTTGCCAAGTTGAGTTGGTAAGTTACCTGTTAATTGGTTGTTATAAAGGTACAAATACTCCAGATTAAGAAGGGAACCAAGTTCAGCAGGAATGGATCCAAGAAGTTCATTCTCATTCAGTAACAAAAAATTTAGTTTATTTAAATTACCTATTTCTGGTGGAATAAATCCCTTTAAACCATTGGAACTAAGGCTTAATCCAATCACATGACCATTTTGAACTTTAACACCTTCCCAATGAGCAATACTTTCAGATGTAAGCCAATTTGTAGAATTCTTCCAACGATTGCCTTGTGTAGTGAAATAAAGTGTAACTAATGCATCAATTTCCTCTTTTGGAACATCATTTGCTGCATCAGGATCAAAGCTTATATCAATTCTTTTTTTGTTTTGGTTTAATTTATTGATGCCTACTGTTTCCACTTCAATTTTGGATACACCTCCCTCATTGGTGTTTTCAAAGTAAGAGATTTCTGTTTTATCAGAGCTATTTGAATAACTTTTAACATTGACTTCATCGAAATTGTGGTTATTAAAAATTGTTGAATTATCTGATTTTCTGCTACTATGAAGATTCGGAACTAACTCCATATTCTCTTTTTTGGGGACGGGAACATTAACTTCTGGGGCTAGTTTGGAAGGACCATTTCTAAAACTGCTTGTTGTCAAAGGACCTGATGTCTTTTTTGAATGTACAACATAATAAGGTTCATCTTTGACCGTTTGGGGGACCTTTCCTAGCCAAAAGCAGCCAAATGACAACGCTGCAAATAAGAGACTGATAAAAAAAGCAGGTGAAGATTCTTCAATTCCTGTTGCCAGAGTAATAAAGGATGAAACAGCAACGATTGCTAAGTAAATGCCTGACACAATAAGAAAAGCATGCCAAAATCCAACCCAAAATGGCATGTTATATTTTTTGCGATAATAGAAAAAACTTGCTAATGCTGCCAGTGCATACCAGATCATTAAGTACCTCCCTTATTAAAATACTATTACTCTCCTAAGCTAATTATATTCTACATTGCCTACAAATCTTTTTTCTAACTCTCTAAATTGGTCTTTAGTCCAGTTTTTTTAGTCTACCTGAAATGGGGCGAAAAATATTAACTGTCAGCCTGGGTTGAACCAGATGATTCTTCCGTAAGGGCTGGTTAAGTTAACTTCGGGATGAATTGGGTGAAGTTGGAAATTACTACATTTAATGAAAGCGATCCACATTTTTAGCTTTCTAGTAGGAACATAGAGAGGAACTTGGTCAATTTAGGAACAACATTGTTGTTTTAATAGAAATTATTGGTAGATATAGAAAATTGTTCTGAATAGAATTAACTCGAATATAATTACTTCAGAAAATATCTATAGGAGGAAAAGGTATGGAAAAAGACCTTCACATTCCAGATTGGATCAATAATCAAATAGAATTTGAAGAGAATGAAGAAATTCTCTCGTTGGCTGTTTTCCATAAAAATCCAAATGTCGCTCAAGTGTTGATCTGGCGGGCAATGTCTTTTGGACTTACGGCAAAATATTTCCTACTACTAACCAATATACGGGTTATTATGATCCCCATGAATAATGAAATTTCATTCAAACGAAACGAAATTATGACCCTGCCATTTAAGAAAATTAGAATCAGAAAAGAGGATGGGGCACTTGCTGTCAATATTGGCAAAAAGAAACCTCTTCGATTATATCCTGATACGTTTGGAAACAAAATGAATCATGTAAATATGAATGATTTCATAGGTATTATCAGGTATAGTCAAAAAATGATTGACCAATAAATTCAACTTTGCTCGCATTGTTCTCCTGACCCTGCGATTCAAAACGATATAAGTTTCTAAGTTGAATGTAGAATCACTTAAGGACTACTGTTCTTGTGTGCTATACTTTTTTAAAATAATATAATACAAGAAAGGCAAACTATGGCAGGTCCTTCTCATTGGGTAATATGTAAACTTTGCGGCAAGCAATTTGACGTCGAAAAAAGGGGTGGAGTATATGACGGAAATCGATACATCTGTAAAACGTGTGCAAAAAAGTTAAAAAAGCTCAAAGAATAGAGAATTCAAACAATGAAGCTTCAAGAGCAAACGAAGGAAATCCATGGTTTAAAGATAATTGGAAGATTGTCTTTGGAGTCGTTTTTCTTATTGGCGGTATTGGCAACATTGGTAAAGATAATGGAACGGCAGTAATTGCAATAATCGTTGGAATTGGTTTAGTATTTGCTCATTTTTATCCCATGGTGAAAGCCAAGAAACTTGAAAAAGCTGAAAAAGAGGCTGAACAAAAAGCAAAAGAGGAAGAATTAAAAGCCATTGCCGATGAAATTAAGTTCTGTAAAACTTGCGGTGCAAAAACAAAGGGGAGTTTTTGTGAATACTGTGGCTCAAAACTTGAATAAATAAAGGAGTTACTATGGCAAACAGAGGTGGATTTTCCTGGAAAAGAGCGTTAGGTGTTACCAAAGTAAAACAAAATATAGCAAGAAAAACTGGAATTCCACTGACTAAAAGTGGAAGACAAAGGAAAGTAGGAAAATTTGTCACCTGTGGCGGCTGTTTGTTAAATGTAATGTTTATTGGAACGCTTATGTTGGTGCTTTCGCTATTGGTCAGTTGTGGACTCTAATAAAGCTAGTTTTCTACCAACTAAAAACTTTGTCCCGAGTAAAAGCCGAATTTGCAGTAACTGTCCTTGATACATATAGCATATTAGGAGCTCAGAATGAAGCAGTGTATCGATGTATTTGATGTGATTTCAACTGATCAACGTGCAGTAGTCGTCTTTTCCAGGGGTGATAAATTTGGTTTTGACAGCCATAACAGTGGAGAAACAGGCAATTGGAAAGTTAATCCAAGTAAACTCAAAAAAGTTGAGAAGGTCCTTGTGTACCTAAGAAAACCCGGTGAGAGTGGGGGGCGAATTTACATTGGGGATTACACAGGCTATAAACTCTCCGAACAAAAAGGCAGGTTGATTATCACCTTTTCAAAACTGGAAGAGGTTTGCCAAACCCAATTCAAGTGGAATAAATTTGCCAAAACTGGTCCAAGCCCTGTCCGCTACATTAATTGATCTTTGATTGTGCCAATCTGCTCCGTAGGTATTTTTCGGGCATGAGCTGATTGCACTAGAATGATCGGCTTTTTAGGGCTGATCCCCAGTGGTTTCCCTGGGTAGACCGGTGCGAGGTAAACATCTGGAAAAAGGGTTCAGGGCGGTTTCGTTCCGATACACGAAGAGATGCCGGATTGAAGCCCGCAATCCGGCCTACGAACAGATCACGGACAAAAACACTCTTCAGTCTTCCACCCCCCCCGGTATGAACACCAATGTGTTCATTACAGACTGATGTGAGTTGAGCTCACTCGGTCTAGTCGCTGCGCTCTCGGTCCCCCTTCGCCTACGGCACGCCCATGTATGCAAGCATACAGGACAGGCAAGCAGTAAAAAGGGGGTTTTAGGAATCCCGGCACGCCAATGTATGCAAGTATACAGGACAGGCAGGCGGCTCACCCCCTTTAATTCCCCCTCTAAAGAGGGGGTTTGGAGAAACCCAGCGCCATAGAAGCGCGCGGTCTGGAGACCGGCACGAGCATGGGTTCCACCCCCTTTAATTCCCCCTCTAAAGAGGGGGTCTGGGCGGGACGGCACGAGCAAAAGGAGGCGACGCGTGCGTCGCCCCTACCTTGGCTGACCACAAAAATGGAGACTCTTTCATATAGAAAAACTTAGACGGTATTCTTTTTCGCCTGGGATAAGCGATCAGCTGTCAGCTATCAATTGCTTGCAAAAATAGAACATTTGTGCTACGCTATACGCGCAAGATTCCGGTTGCAAAGCGGCACATTAACAATCAAAGAAAAGTATTTGCAGTCAAAGGGTCGGTTTGCACTATTAAAAAACAGTGCAAATAGTGCAAATGGTGCAAATGGCAGAATTGCAAAACTTCTAACGGCGGAGTGGTGAACTAAACACCATTCCGCCCTACCCAGGGAGCCAAGGCGTTGCACAGGGGGAAGGCCAAGGGCATAGAAGCGCACGGTCTGTAGGCTACCCATCCGTTTCACGGTGGGCACAGGCGGCGCTAGCATGACTCCGAGGGGAAGCCCAAGGACAGGCGGGCAGCTCACCCCCTTTAATTCCCCCTCTAAAGAGGGGGTTTTAGGAATCCCGGCACGCCCATGTATGCAAGCATACAGGACAGGCAGGCGGCTCACCCCCTTTAATTCCCCACCCCCGCAAGCGGGGCGCCAGCAGTCTAAAGAGGGGGTTTGGGGAAGGCCAAGTGCGTCAAGGAGACCTAACGGTCATGCCCCCGTGCTTGGCGCGGCGGACCCCGCGAACAGATACGCAGGGCAGGGATTGGGAGACCTCCGGTCAAATCACGTGCTCGGCGCGGACGCCGGCACAATCGGGAAGCTCGGGGGAAGCCCGGGGTTGAGCTTAGTCTTCCAGCAACAAGCTGACCGGGCAGTGGTCTGAGCCCATGATGTCATCGTGAACTTCAACCGCTTGTACCCGATCCATCAACTCTGAACTGACCAAAAAATAATCCAGGCGCCAGCCGATGCCCCTGGCTCTGGCGTTTGTGCGGTAGGTCCACCAGGTGTATTCCACTTTTTCTGGATAAAGGGTTCGGTAAGCGTCGACAAAATTATGATCAAGGTATTTGGTGATCCATTCACGTTCCTCAGGCAAGAAACCGGTGTTTTTTTCGTTTGCTTTCGGATTGGCGAGATCAATTTCTTGATGAGAGGTGTTGAAATCTCCTGTGAGTATTACCTTTTCGCCTTTGGTATGATGTTCGTCGCAGATATCGAGCAAACGAGCGTAAAAGTCGAGTTTGAAGGGCACTCTTTTATTTCCCTGCCCGCCATTGGGGAAGTAGATGTTATAAAGGAAAAAATCAGGGTATTCCATCCGGATCGTACGACCTTCGTTATCAAACTCCTCCATACCGAGACCGGTTTGGATGGAGAGTGGCTCCGGGCGGTAAAGGACTGCTGTGCCGCTGTAACCAGGTCTTTCAGCGGAATGCCAAAAAGTTTGATATTCCGGATGATCCTTGATCAAATCAGGTACCTGATCTGGTTTGGCCTTGATTTCCTGCAAGCCCAGGACATCGGGTTTGATCTCCTCCAGCCAATCAAAACCGTCTTTATTGACGATTGCTCTGATCCCATTAACGTTCCAGGTGGTTATTCGCATAAAAAAAGTTCCTTTCAAACATGGTAAACTTATCGATTGATATGAACGATTATACCAACAGCTCCAGACACAAAAAGACCTGTTTTCGGGCAATTTTGGGCGTTTTGTTTCTGGTCAGTTTTCTTATTTTCCCCAAAGCGGTTCAGGCGCAGGACACAAGCTACCCTGAATATGAGGTAGTTTATGGTGACACGCTTTCGTGGATCGCGCTTCGCTTTGACACCACGGTAGAGGATATCATCAGCCTGAACGCGCTGGGAGCGGATAATGTGCTGCGCCCGGGCGACAGGCTGAAAATCCCAACCCTGGCTGGCATGCACGGCATCCTGGTGACTGAATTCGTTCCCCTGGGATCGAGCCTGACCAGCTTGAGCCGCAGAAGTCAAACTGAACCCGCCGATCTGATCAAAGCCAATCAACTTACCAGCCCTTCTGAACTTTTTATCGGGCGGGAGATCGTTATGACCCGCTCAGAAGAAGATCCACCCATGGAGACCATGGATTCCCTGAAAACAGGACAATCTTTTTTTGAAGCTTCCATCATTTCCGGACAAAACACCTGGAGCTTATCGGCCATGAACCGGCTCGAAAATCCGCTGCGCGGGCTGCCCATGGACACCTACTTCAAACCGTCTGAGGTGGACTCGCCCAATAATCTGGCGATCCCTGGTTTGCAATCAATCGTGATCGATAACTTACCCTTGATCCAAGGCGACACTTTTCTGATTGAAGTCAGCAGCGCGCAAGCAGTTCAGGTCAGTGCCAGCCTGGCGGGGGTTGAACCTGTTTTTGTGGATATGGGCGACGGAATTCAAATGGCTTATGGCGGTATTCATGCCCTGACAGAAGTGGGTATTTATCCGCTCACGATGGAATTTAGCAACAGCGATGGTGAAAACTACCGCTTTGACCAATACGTTATGATCAACTCGGGCAATTTTGCTTATGATAAACCTTTGCAAGTCGATCCCGCAACCGTGGGAACCCCTGAAGTTAAACAGGAAAATGAGGACTTTCAAGCGGTAGTAAGCCCGGTTACACCTGTCCAACAGTGGGACGGTCTCTGGTATTCACCTGCCCAGGATGCGGACTGCATCATTTCTTACTTTGGCAGCCGCAGAACCTATAACGACGACCCCGGACTGTATTACCACACTGGTCTCGACCTGGGTTACTGCCAGGGAACGGACGTATACGCGCCTGCCTTTGGGACGGTTGTGGGCGTATTTCCAGACCAGGTTGTGCGCGGTAATTTGCTCGTGATCGATCACGGTTTGGGTGTTTATACGGTTTACATGCACCTGGCAAGTTTCAATGTCCAGGAAGGTGATGTGGTTGAGCCCGGTCAACTGATTGGTATTATCGGCAATACGGGCCGCTCAACCGGACCTCACCTGCATTTTGAAGTAGACATCCACGGAACACCGGTCAACCCCTTGACCTGGTTGCGGCGTGAGTTTCCTTAAACAAAAAAGCAACTAAAAGTTGCTCTTTTTGTGTGCGCTGAGAGGGAGTTGAACCCTCACGCCTTGCGGCACGTGGCCCTCAACCACGCCTGTCTGC
>Ga0209510_1005070_pt1 | contig 11225 bp, 6 predicted proteins | sample BiotimSIPDNA_FD_185749 | JGI IMG/M metagenome (GOLD analysis project Ga0209510, IMG submission 185749) | Anaerobic biogas reactor microbial communites from Washington, USA - Biogas_R1 time_0 SIP DNA (SPAdes) (version 2) | ecosystem: Engineered > Bioreactor > Anaerobic > Unclassified | place...
TTTACCCGGATGAGATGGCTAAACGGGTTTGGTTGATCCAAAAACTGGAACAGGCCAGCCGGGCTTTTGGATATGAGCAGTACGAAGGTCCATGTCTCGAAACAATCGATTTGTATGCCGCCAAATCGGGAGAAGAACTGGTAAAAGAACAGGCTTTTGTCTTTGAAGACCGGGGTGGTGATCCTATCAGCCTGAGACCTGAACTGACCCCAACTTTGGCCCGCATGGTCGCCTCAAAGCAGAACGAATTGGTGTTTCCTTTGCGCTGGTGGGCATTTGGTCCTTTTTGGCGTTATGAACGTCCTCAAAAAGGACGCACACGCGAGTTTTATCAATGGAATGTTGATCTTATTGGCAGTGATTCTATTCAGGCGGATGCTGAATTGATGGCGGTTGCGGCAACCTTTTTGAAATTGGTTGGCTTGAAAAGCGAGGATGTGAAGCTTTTTGTCAACGATCGCAGGTTGATGGATCGAAAATTATCTGAAATTGGCGTTGATGCTGGAATAAAAGCGGACATGCTGCGCCTGATTGATAGAATCGATAAGCAGCCTGCAGACATTTGGGACAAAAATGTCGCTGACCTGGGCTTAAATAATGAACAAAGAGAACAGATCAAGGTCCTGTTAACAGATAAGGAACTTTGGAAAGAATCTGAGGAATTAACTCAGCTATTTTCCGCATTAGAGTCCCTTGGTGTGGCTGAGTACGTCAGTTATGATCCAAAAATCATCCGGGGGCTGGATTACTACACTGGTACAGTTTTTGAAGCTCACGAGACTCAAGGAGAATTCCGGGCTATTTTGGGTGGCGGGCATTATGCCAACCTGGTAGCTGATGTTGGTGGGCAGCCGCTGCCTGGAGTCGGTTTTGCAATGGGGGATGTTGTTGTTATGCTTGTGCTGGAGAAGTACGGGCTCTTGCCTGCCGAATTATCACATAGCGATACAGTCTTTGTGACAGTGTTTAACGAGGAGCTGTTGAATGACTCCACGATTATGGCAGGGGAGTTGCGAAAAGCCGGCTTCAATGTCATCATGGCTGAACCGGACAAATTGGGGAAACAATTTAAGTACGCTGATAGGCTGGGTCTGAAATTCGCTCTGGTACTTGGACCGGACGAACTGGCAGAGCACAGCGTTGTCATTAAAGATTTGAAGACTTTTGAACAAGAAAAGGTTGAGCGAATTAATTTGATATCTTATCTGCAGCATCCTAAATAGCCGCAAGTTCTTCTTGCAGTCCATAACTTGCTGTGATAGAATAGCCGCCTAACGCGGTGCCTGTAGCTCAATGGCAGAGTGCTTCACTGTGGATGAAGATGTTGAGGGTTCGAGCCCCTCCAGGCACCCAGAAATTCCATTTACATAAATAAGAATCAACTTTGAAAAACGGTCGATACAAGATTGTTTTTAATTTTCTAAAGTGCTGCCACTAGTAATTCAGAGAAAAAAAGACAAAAAAGACCAGAGAGTTTTGTTTTATTTAGCTCTCTGGTCATAAACCATATGGGTTTGGCGGTTTCTTTAGTTTTTGATTATCATAGGAAGGTAAATATTTGATCCACTTGGCTCGTAGCGCCACAACTCGCCACCATTAGCATCATTGGTGGTACCGATGTAAAGTTGATCGCTGAAATCAATAGTGGCTGTATTCCATAGAGTAAACAAATTGTTGCTGTCCCCAAATCCACCAATATTTATCTGCTCAAAGGTAGCCCCATCCGCTGATTTCCAAACATTTACACCGGTAGTTTCGTTGTTAGAAGCTGTAAATAAGTGGTCATCAAAGACGTATAATGATTCGATTTTGTAATTATTGGGATCACCTAATCCCCCATCAACTACTTTGGTCCAATTGATCCCATTCGCAGATCTCCATATCTCCGCGCCAGACCAATTCTGTGTACTGGCATAAAGCATGTTGTTGAAAACAACGATGCTGCCAATATGAACATTTTCCGGATCACCAAAACCATTCAAGTTTACCTGTTGCCAATCGGTGCCATTGCTCGTGCGCCAGATCTCTGCTCCATAGTTTGTGTTTTCAGTGCCTGTATACAGGTAACCATTAAAAATCTCAAATGTGTTGATCTGGTAGTTACCAGCATCTCCATTGCCACCATCAACTTCTTTGGTCCATGAACCTGTTTCGCCTGAACTGCTGCGCCAAATTTCTGTACCAGAATCACTATTGCTGGTGCCAGCATACAAATAGCCATTAAATTCTATTAACCTGTGGACTCCACCATTAGCCGCGTTATTGAATCCGTTTTCAACGACCTGGCTCCAGTTGGTTCCGTCTTCGGATCGCCAGATTTGTCCGCTGTTTTCTCCCCAACTGATAGCTGCGTATAGTTGCCCACCGAATTGCTCAAGATCAGTAATCGCTGAACCTGGATCAAAGCTGTCGCTAACAGAGCTCCAGTGTTCACCATCAGTTGAGCGCCAGATGTTTCCACCAGCTCCCCAATTAGCAGTCCCAACGTAAAGTTGACTCTCAAACTCCTCAATGGAAGAGGCCATTGCATTTGACCTGCTTCCAAACCCGTTGAGATTGACTTGCTTCCAGTTGGGCACACCAGGAGAGAAGATTTGGATGGAGTGATGGAATAGATCCGCTATGAAAATTTCGCCACTTTTGTTTACAGCTATTCCTTCGACTGTAGAGAACGGTTTATCGCGTCGACCTTCAACCGAAGTTAAAAAGGCTCCGTTTGCGTCAAAAACCTGAACCCGTCCATTCCAATCGTCTGCAACATAAACCCGCCCTTCATCATCAAGCGCAATTCCCCGTGGCGAAATATGCCCGAATTCCCCATCATTTATACCAGGTTCTCCAATCAAAGTCTCGCAGATATATCCGAATCCGTTCAAAGAACATTTCTGGACTCTTTGATTATCAATATCGCCAATAAAGATACTTCCACTTTCGTCAATAGCGATACCCGTTGGATAGGCAAAGTGAGAATCGTCAGAACCGCTTTCTCCTGTTACACCAAGGGTTGTTTTGTATACAAAATTTGCATCAAACACCTGGACACGGTGATTCCAGTGATCAGCCACAAAAATATCCCCGTTAAACGGGCTGATTGCGACAAATGTTGGGTAATTAAATTCTTCATTGCCCTGGCCATAGGAACCAAATGAGTTGAAATAGGTTCCATCGCCGTTGTAGATTTTAATTTTGTCATTTGGTGAATCTGCCACATATACTTTGTGGTTGGCATCAACTGCCGGACTCCCTTCCACACCTCCCCAATAAGCGCCAAAATGCTCGTTATCGTCCCCCCATACACCTGCCTCACCAACTGTCCAAAGATGGTTACCCTGGGCATCCAGTTTGATTAAACGGAACCCGTCTCGCTCTGTGATCAGGATGCTTCCATCCGAATCGACGGCAACTCCTTGAGCGGTGTTAATGTGATCATTATCAGCGACATAAGGAACTCCTGTGGTGCCGTAAGTTTTTAAATAATTGCCATTGCTGTCAAAGACCTGCACGCGGAAATTGTCCTTATCACTCACGTAAATATTACCGGAAGCATCTCCTGTGATGCCGGTCATGAAAGTAAGTTGATCGTTGCTCTCGCCCCATTCACCGCCCGCAAAAACTACGCAAGCGCCCGCTACTGTGCATTTTAATATCCGGAAATTATTACTATCAGCAATGAATATATTATCGCTTGGGTCTACATAAATATCATATGGATAATTGAGATGCTCTAGATCATCTCCTGGTTCACCGGCAACTCCGAAGTAATTTTCACATTCCCATTGAGGTGTTACCGAATTAAATGTACAACGATGAATCCTTGCATCAACATAATCGGTGATGTATAAACGACCTGAGTTGTCAAAATCCAATCCGCGAATTTCGTTAAATCCCCCTTCCGGCATGTCAGCGCTTAAGGCATCGATTGTTTCTTCATAGACCAGTTTTCCATCCAAATCAAAGGAAAAAACCTGGACCCTCTGGTTAAACACATCAGAGACAAAAAGCCTGGTTCCGTCGTTACTAAAGGCCAGGTCATAGGGATAATCAAAGTGACTGTTATCATTTCCGCTGGTCCACGGATCTTCTTCAGGAAAAGACCGAATGAAATTTCCAGCCAGTCCATATTCTTTTATCGCGTGTATGTATACAACAAAAACATGACCGTTCTCAGCCACACTAACACTCGAGGGTTGATATAAGAAATTGTCGTGCTGCCAGGGATTTCCATAGACACCAAAGGACATTTCATAACTTCCATCAGATCCGTACTTGATTACTTGTGATCCCATTTTCTCTGCAACATATAATGCGCCGTCCGGATCGACAAACAAGCCTTCTGGTTGGTTAATGTGATCACTTGAAAAGGGATATGGTTCTCCATAAACTCCTAAAGTCGATTCATACTTGAAGCTCAGTCCTGGTTCGCCCAAGCTTACGTTTATGTCAGTGGCAGTTGCAATGTCTCGTGTTTGCGCTGCACCGATTCCCAGGATTGAGAAAATCAATACAAATATCAGCAAAGTTCTTGTTGTGTTGCTTTTCATAATTTCCTCCAAGTTAACTAAAAATTTTGGTCATAATTTGATTGGATATGACGTGTTCGTAAATCTTGTTATTGGTTTTCCCTCCTATAAAGTTGTTAATCTGATTAGTTACGTTGAATGCGCCTTTAAAAGCAGAACAGGATTACATTTTCTACCAAAATATAAATGTATTGAGCACAGCATCTGAATTTCGCCCTGAATTTTCACTTTATTAAATTACCTAGTACAAGTTTTCGGAAATACGTATACATTGTATCATTTTCTATCATGTTTAAAAGAAAATTGTTGTAATTTCTTGGTAAAAAGCGAAGGGTCATTAAATCGGACTAAGATAGGGTGGATTGTATGTATCCGGTATTGGTTTTCGATAAAAAAAATTATGGAAACAAGTTGCCAAGTTGCCAACTTTAAATTTTCGTCGTATAAGGCTATCCATAGTATGGTGTTTTCTATAGACATCGCATACCCTAACATTGACCGAAATCCCCTCCTATGAGATAATTGTTTTGTTAAGTAAAAAGCATTGATGGAACGAGTAAACTTGCATTCTATGTCAGCGAGCCCGGAAATGGTGGAAGCCGGGTCAGGTGTGCAGGTTGAAAATCCTTCCGGAGCTGCAATCTGAACGCAAATTTGCCAGTAAGTGCGCCGGGATCAAATCCCGTTACAGCTAAGGATGTTCGCTCCATTTGGAGCGAGCTAATAGAGGAGCTTGGCTAGACCAGGAATCGGGGTGGTACCGCGAGCAATTTACCGGCTCGTCCCTGTTTTGGGACGAGTTGTTTTTTTATGACCTTTTATTGTGGAGGACCTATGTTTAAACCAGTTACATCCAGACTGAATATTCCTTTGGAAGAGGAAGCCCAATTACGTTTTTGGAAAGCAAATAACGTTTTCAAAAAATCTTCTGACGAACGTAAAGACCGTCCACCCTTTGTCATTTTTGAAGGCCCTCCCACAGCCAACGGGAAACCAGGCGTGCATCATGTTTTGGCACGGGCTTTCAAGGACATGTTCCCCCGTTATAAGACTATGCAAGGTTACTTTGTCGACAGGCGTGGTGGTTGGGATACCCACGGTTTACCCGTTGAGATCGAAGTAGAAAAGCAGTTGGGTTTTACTCAGAAAAGTCAGATCGAAGAATACGGCATTGCTGAATTCAATCAACTTTGCCGGGAATCTGCTTTTTCCCGCATCCAGGATTGGGAGCAAATGACCGACCGCATTGCCTATTGGGTGGATCTGGACCGGGCTTACATTACTTATAAAAATGAATATATCGAATCGGTTTGGTGGTTGCTGAAGTCCATCTGGGACAAGGGTTTGCTTTACCAGGGGTATAAAGTTGTGCCTTATTGCCCACGCTGTGGCACACCTCTCTCAGATCACGAAGTCGCGCTTGGCTACAAGGACACAGAAGATCCGAGCATATTTGTGCGGTTCCCCCTGGTTGAGGAAGAAGGCACAAGCTTGTTGGTTTGGACGACGACCCCCTGGACACTTCCAGGTAATGTTGCCGTTGCCGCGCATCCGGATGTTGAATATGCCCTGGTAACAGGTGAAGGTCTGGGGGAAGAAAAGTTGATTTTAGCCAAAGAACTGGTTCAAAAAGTCTTTGGAGACCAGCCCTATAAAATCTTAAAAACGATGAAGGGCAAGTCTCTAAAAGGGAAACGCTATGCGCCTTTGTTCACATTTATCCCTCCGGATAAGCCCGCTCATTACGTCGTTAACGCAGATTACGTTACGACAGAGGACGGCACTGGTCTGGTCCATATCGCGCCTGCTTTTGGTATGGAGGATATGGAAGTTGCCAAACAGTATGATCTGCCATTTGTCATGACCATTGATGATGAAGGTCGCTTTGTGCGTCAGGTTCAAAACTGGGCTGGTGTATTTGTGAAAGACGCTGACCCAGGAATCATCCGGGATTTGAAAGAGCGCGGACTGCTGTTTGATTCAGGCAGATTGAGCCATACTTATCCCTTTTGCTGGCGCTGTGATACCCCTCTTCTGTACATGGCCAGACCGACCTGGTTCATCAAGACCAGTTCAATTAAGAACCGCATGGTCCAACTCAACCAGGAGATCAATTGGGTCCCGGAGCATATTCAAAACGGGCGTTTTGGGAACTGGCTGGAAAACAATATCGACTGGGCCTTAGGCCGCAACCGCTACTGGGGAACTCCCTTGCCGGTTTGGGAATGTCCGGATTGCCACCATCAGGTTTGTGTGGGCTCGCGACAGGAATTGAGCGAGTTAACCGGTAAAGATTTGACTGATCTGGAATTGCACCGACCGTACGTCGATGAAATCAGTTTTACCTGCCCCAAGTGCGGTCAGGGACAAATGCGGCGCGTAACGGAGTTGATCGATGTCTGGTTTGATTCCGGAGCGATGCCTTATGCGCAGTGGCATTATCCTTTTGAAAATCTGGAAGAATTCAAAACCCAGTTCCCGGCTGATTATATTTGTGAGGCAGTTGACCAAACCCGGGGTTGGTTCTACTCTCTGCACGCTATCAGCAGCCTGGTAATGGATAGTAAAGCTTATAAAAATGTGATCTGCCTGGGACTGATCCTTGACGAAAAAGGACAAAAAATGTCCAAGTCAAAGGGGAATGTGATCGATCCCTGGGAAGTGATCAACGAATATGGCGCGGACCCTATGCGTTGGTATATGTACACATCCAGCCCTCCCGGAAATGAACGTCGTTTCAGCAAAGAACTGGTTGGCGAAGTCGTGCGCAGCTTTATGCTGACCCTTTGGAATACGTATTCCTTCTTTGTGACTTACGCAAATCTTGACAAATGGACGCCGGATTCCACGTTAATTCCCCAATTTTCTGAACTCGATAACTGGCTTCTCTCATCGCTTGAGACCCTGGTGCGAGACGTTACCAAAGCGTTTGAATCCTTTGATGTTATAGGCGCGACAAGACCAATCGAAACCTTTGTGGACCAACTGTCCAACTGGTACTTGCGCCGCTCACGGCGAAGATTCTGGAAGAGTGAGTCCGACGCTGACAAGGCTGCGGCTTATGAAACCTTATATAAAGCGCTTGTGACCGTCAGCAAATTGATTGCGCCGACCATGCCCTTTATGTCTGAAACAATTTACCGAAATTTGGTGGCATCGCTTGATGAGAAAGCCCCGATTTCAGTGCACTTGGCGGAGTGGCCAAAGGTGGATGAGAGCCTCATTAACGAAAAATTGAATGAGGACATGAACGTGGTCATGAAACTGGCCTCGTTGGGTCATGCCGCGCGCAACAAATCCAACATCAAGGTGAGGCAACCCCTAGCTGAGGCAGCATTCGCGGTTGGAAAAGCTGAAGAAGGCGAAGTCTTGGAACGTTTCAAAGACATCCTGGAAGATGAGTTGAATGTAAAACATGTGCGTCTGCTTGGAGGGGATGAAGAAGCAGTGACTTATAACCTCAACCCTCTGCCCAAACAGTTGGGGCAGAAATACCGTGCCTTGAGCCCAAAGATCAGGCAGGCAATATTGGACCTGCCCGCCCAGGAAAGTGGCCTGAAACTGCTGGAAGGGATCAATCTGGTTGTAAACGTGGAGGGTAAGTATTATGAAATCCTGCCCGATGAAGTGGAAGTACATACCTCGTCCAAAGAGGGCTACGAAGTGGCCACTGAAGGTCCGTATATGGCAGCTCTGATCACGACCCTGACACAGGAGCTTTTCTATGAAGGACTGGCGCGTGAGTTTGTGCGCAGGGTGCAGGATTTACGGAAAACATCCGGTTTGGATATTGCTGACCGCATCCATGTCTGGTACCAGGCCAGCCCTGAGTTGGAAGCAGCTATAGAATCCAATTCAGAGTATATTTCTGGTGAGACTCTGGCCGTCGAACTTGTCAAAAAAGAATTGACAGGCAAAGAACTTTTCACTGATACTTTTGACGGGCAAGACCTGGTATTAAGGTTGGAAAAGGCTGCTGGAGGCAATTAATGAAAAAAGCAATACACAATTATTTGCTCTTGTTCAGCATTGCTTTAGTAATTGTTGTGTCAGATCAGTGGAGCAAACATTTGATCAGAGCAAATTTGGGATTGGGTGAAGCTTTTTATCCAATTTCATTCTTGAAACCGTTTTTCAGATTTACTTACTGGGAAAATACCGGGGCTGCTTTTGGCCTGTTCCAAAATACGAATATCTTTCTGTTGGTTGTTTCAATCATCATGTCAGTTGTGATCATTTATTCCTTCCACAAAGCGATGGATGAGCCTCTGATTTACCGAATCAGCCTGGGCTTGATGTTGGGCGGAGCCATTGGTAACGCCATTGATCGGATCACCTTGGGATTCGTGACAGACTTTATCGCGGTGGGGAGATTCCCCGTCTTTAACATCGCTGACTCTTGCGTGACAATTGGAGTAGGTTTGATGCTTCTGGCTATGCTGATCCATGAGCGCCAGGAGAAGCAAACCAACGACGATCCTCTACAAATTGAGAAAACGGATGATGAATCCTGAGCAAATGGAATTGACGTTTAGCGGCACAAGCGCTATGAGGTTGGATAAATTCCTGGCTGAAAACCTGCCCGGACTATCACGCGCCAAGCTGCAAACCATCATCAGTTCTGGCGCTGTTGAAGTCAACGGCAAAGTGATCACAAAACAAGCCTTTAAGCTCGACCCGGGGGATGCTGTCAAGGCTTTGATCGTTGAAGAAGCAAAGCAAGAGCTTGAGTCCCAGAACATCAATTTAGAAGTCCTCTACCAGGACAAAAATGTCATTGTTTTGAACAAAGCAGCAGGTTTGGTTGTTCATCCGGGGGCTGGTAACTTTGAGAACACGCTGGTCAATGCGCTGGTCTACCATTGGCCTGAGATTGCCGAGGTAGGTGAGCCAACTCGTCCCGGGATCGTGCACCGCCTGGATAAGGAGACCTCAGGGGTGATGATCGCCGCCCGAACAAACGAAGCCTACAAATGGCTGGTGAAAGAATTCAAATCCAGAAGACCAAAAAAGACCTATTTAGCTCTGGTTGACGGAAGACCGCCAACCCCAACTGGCAGGATCGAAACCCGTATTGGTCGGGATGAAAAAAATCGCCAGCGCATGGCTGTGGTTTATGGAGACAAGGGCAGAAAAGCTTTTACCGAGTACTTTACAGTCAATGAGTACCCTGAACACACCTTACTGGAAGTCAGCCTCCTGAGCGGTCGCACTCATCAAATCAGAGTGCATCTTGCCTTTTTGGGCTGTCCGGTGGCAGGAGATCGAATCTATGGGCGCAGAAAAAATACCATTGAAACTGATCGGTTCTTTCTGCATGCTCATCGCTTAGCCATCATTCTGCCAGAAGAGAAAACTGAAAGAGAATTTGTCGCGCCGCTTCCGGCGAACCTGGAAAACCTGCTTGAACAATTAAGGAGCAATTGAAATGAAAAGAAATTACGATTTTCGTTCTGACACAGTCACACATCCTACACCAGAAATGCGCAAAGCCATGGCAGCGGCTGAAGTAGGTGATGACGTTTATGGTGAAGATCCAACTGTCAAGTCCTTAGAAGAAAAAGCGGCGAAAAAGCTGAATAAAGAAGCCGGACTTTTTGTAACTTCCGGCACAATGGGCAACCTGGTGGCAGTCATGGCAGCCTGTGAGCGCGGTGACGAGGTCATCATGGGGACCATGGGACACAACTTTTTGCACGAGGCGGGTGGTGTTTCTGTGTTAGGAGGGATCGTAATTCACACCATCCCAAATCAGGACGATGGCAAGCTCAAGCTGGCAGATATTCGTGGCGCCATGCGAAACCCCAGAGATTATCATGAACCGATCTCAAAAATGGTCATTGTAGAAAATACCCAAAATGCCTGCGGTGGCAAAACAATTGACAGGGAATATATGCAGCAGGTCGGCGAACTTTCCAGGGAATTGGGGCTTCATTACCATGTGGACGGCGCCCGGATTTTTAATGCGGCGGTCGATCTGCAAATTGAAGCTTCTGAGCTGGTGGAGTCGGTAGACAGTATTACGTTTTGTCTGAGTAAAGGTTTATGCGCACCCGTTGGTTCAGTCTTATGTGGTGAAAAAGACTTCATCCGTAGATGCAGAAGGATCCGAAAGTTGCTGGGTGGCGGCATGCGTCAGGCCGGTGTAATTGCCGCGGCTGGGGTTGTCGCTTTGGATCAGATGATTGACCGATTGGCTGAAGACCACAGGAGAGCAAGAATTCTGGCAGATGGTTTGGCAAATATCCCTGGAATCCAGTTGACCAAGGAATCACCTAACACCAATATGGTCTTTCTGAAAATCACTCCGGAATCCAGGCTTGACAATAGAACCCTCATTTCCGAGCTCAAACAGTTGGGCGTCTTGATCATGTCCACCAACGAGGGCGAAATCCGTCTTGTCACTCATAATGACGTAGACGACCAGGCCGTCCAAAGCTGCATTCAGGCATTCGAACAGGTAATGCAGCAATAGGCATATTATTGATAGTAAAAGGTCAAACATTCAGTTAAAAAATTCTATTAATAGATTTTTTTGGGACCAAAGTTTAGCTTGCATATCGGTCAGAATAATTTTTTGTGATATAAAAACACTATGTCAAAGAAGGTTTTATGCTGATTGTGATGTCTGATCTGCACTTTGCAGATTCCAGTTCTAACAGCCTGGATGGTTATGTTTTTAATCACAACCTGCCGGCTGAAGTC
>Ga0209510_1005071_pt1 | contig 11224 bp, 8 predicted proteins | sample BiotimSIPDNA_FD_185749 | JGI IMG/M metagenome (GOLD analysis project Ga0209510, IMG submission 185749) | Anaerobic biogas reactor microbial communites from Washington, USA - Biogas_R1 time_0 SIP DNA (SPAdes) (version 2) | ecosystem: Engineered > Bioreactor > Anaerobic > Unclassified | place...
CGAAGCGGAGGCGGCGAACGCGCTGGAACTGTTTCAGGCCAGACGCGATGATCTGGCCGCGCTTCTGGATCAGCTGGAAGCCTCGGAGGAATCCGGGCTCGATGCCCGGAAGGCCTTCTATTTCGAGTGCCGCCGCCTGTTGCGGGCCATCGCCTTCGAGAACCCGTTGCTCGGCTTTGACCGGCTCCTGTTCATCAAGCGGCACGACCCCGGCGGGCTGTTCCACATGTGCCACCAATACTATGGATTCACGGCCGTGCCCGGCGGCGGGCTGTTCGTGCTGGAAGAGCCATTCGTGCCGCATCCGCACGTGCGCGATCTGCTCGCGGAGGCCGTGGTCGAAAACGGCCGTCTCGCGGGCCAGCCCCTCATTCCCGGCTCGTTCCTGTCGCCCGAGCTGTCGTTCGACGGCGACACGGTGTTGTTCGCCTACACGCAGGCCCTCGGCGACTATCCCGAATGGTCTCCGCGCAGCAGCTACCACATTTTCAAGGTCAACCGCGACGGGACGGGGCTGACCCAGCTCACGGACGGCGCCACCAACGATTTTGATCCGTGTTTTCTGCCCGGCGGACGCATCGTGTTCGTCTCGGAACGCCGCGGAGGCTATCTGCGGTGCGGCGGTTCGGCGCCCCCGCTCGATTCTCCCACCTACACCCTCCACTCGATGGCTCCGGACGGGACGGACGTCGTCTGCCTGAGCTTTCACGAAACGCACGAATGGCATCCGAGCGTGACGCACGACGGCATGCTGGTGTACACCCGCTGGGACTACGTGGATCGCGATACGAACATCGCGCACCACATCTGGACGTGCTATCCCGACGGCCGCGACCCGCGCGCGTTTCACGGCAACTACCCCCTCGCGCGCGAAAGCCGGCCCTGGATGGAGATGAGCATCCGGGCCATCCCCGGCTCGCACCGGTTCGTGGCGACGGCCGCCGCGCACCACGGCCATGCGTTCGGCTCGCTCGTGCTCATCGACCCGCACATCGAAGACGATGGCGCCATGGCGCAATTGACGCGCCTGACGCCCGAGGCCCCGCTTCCCGAAGCCGAGACCCCGGTCAAGGCCATCCGCGAACACATGGCGTACGGCACCCCGTGGCCTTTAAGCGAGGACGATTATCTGTGCGTGTATGGCGCGAACGGCGCGACCCGCGGCATCTACTGGCTCGACCGTTTCGGCAACCGCGAATTGATTTACCGCGATCCCGCGATCTCCTGTCTGAGCCCCATTCCGTTGCGTCCGCGGCCCGCGCCCCCCGTCGTCCCGGATGGCACCACGCAGACGGCGGACAGCGAACCACGGCCTGCGACCATCGCCGTCATGAATGTCTACAACAGCGACTTCGAATGGCCCGGAGACGTGCAGATCCGTGCGTTGCGCATCATCCACGTGCTGCCGAAAACCACGCCGCCGAGCAACAAACCCCGGATCGGCGTTGCCGGTCAGACCAATGCCCGCGCCGTGCTGGGCACGGTTCCCGTGGAACCGGACGGTTCGGCCTTTTTCGAGGCGCCCGTGGGCAAGCTCATCTATTTTCAGGCGCTGGACGAAACGGGCATGGCGGTGCAGTCGATGCGTTCCGGCACCTATGTGCATCCGGGCGAACAGCTCACGTGCCTGGGATGTCATGAATCCAAGTACCGGGCCACGCCCTCTGCTCCGGCCAGGGGGCGCGTGCCGCTCGCGTTGCGCCGGGCCCCTTCGCCCCTCCAGCCCGAACCGGAAGGGTCGCGTCCCTTCAGCTACGTGCGTCTGGTGCAGCCCGTGCTTGACCGCCACTGCGTCGCGTGCCACCAGCGCGAAGACGCCCTGGAACTCAGCGGCGCCGTCGACGGCGAACACGGCTGGACCCGCTCGTACGCCAATCTCGCCAAAACGTACGGGTTTTATTTCGATTCGAACAAGGGCTCCATTGGGTCCAAAGAACACGGCGGCAGCCGGACCGTGGCCGGCAAATTCGGCGCACGGGCCTCGGCCCTGCTCCCCTACCTGGGCGAGGACCATTACGGGACGCGACTGACCGAGGAGGAATTTCACCGCGTCACCCTCTGGCTGGACTGCAATTCCGAGTTTTACGGCGCCTACGAAAATCCGGAAGCCCAGGCGCGCGGCGAGCTCGTCTGGCCTTCGCTGGACTGAGCGTACCGCCATGAGCAGGATATGCGTCTGGAAGCCCGCGTCCGGCGGCCGGCTTGCGCGGGACCGCCCGCATGCGTGAATATCGGGGACGCCGCCATTCGGTGAAACGAACGCCAACGGGAGAGGCTTTATGCGACATGGTGTCCTGGTTTTGAAGAGCATATTTGTGGCATCAGCGGCGCTGGCGGCCCCGGAGACCGGGCTGCCGCCCGACGACGCGTGGTGTCTGTGGTACGCGCAGCCCGCGCAGGAATGGACCGAGGCCCTGCCCGTCGGCAACGGACGCCTCGGCGCGATGGTGTTCGGACGCACCGGCGACGAGCGCATCCAGCTCAACGAAGAGACCGTGTGGGAGGGCTACGCGCGCGACACCACCAATCCGAAAGCGCTGGAAGTCCTGCCGGAAGTGCGCCGCCTGCTGTTCGAGGGCAAGAACGCCGAAGCCACCACCCTTGCCGAGAACATGATGGGCGAGCCGCAGCGGATCAAGTCGTATCAGACCCTGGGCGACCTTGTCCTGTCGTTTGCCCCGCCCGGGCAGACCGCCGGCTACCGCCGGAGCCTCAACCTCGATTCCGGCGTGGCCTCGACGCGGTACACCGTGGACGGCGTGACGTACACGCGAGACGTGTTCGCCTCGGCGCCCCACAACGTGATCGTGGTGCGCATCGAAGCCGATAAACCTGCCGCGGTCTCCTGCGGCATTACGCTGACCCGCCCGCAGGACGCCGAGTGCGTGAGCGACGGCCCGGACCAGCTCGTGCTCACCGGGCGGCTCGGTATCCGCCATCATGAAACCGGCGAACCGGCCGGCCTGAGCTTCACGGGCCGTCTCGCGGCGCGCCTCGAGGGCGGCCAACTGCACAACGAAGGCGGCGCGATGCGGATCGACGGGGCCCATGCCGTGACCCTCGTGCTTGCCGCGGCCACCAGCTACCGGGGCGAAGAGCCGCTCGTGGCAACGCGCGAAACGCTTGCGACCCTGCCCGGGTATCCCGAACTGCGCGCGGCCCACCTGGAGGACCACCGCGGCCTGTTCCGGCGCGTCGATCTGGCTCTGGGCGAAGGGCCCGGCCCCGATCTTCCCACGGACGCCCGGCTCGAACGTGTCCGTAACGGGGAAAGCGATCCCGCGCTTGCGGCGCTTTATTTTCAATACGGCCGCTACCTGCTGATGGGGTCGTCGCGGCCCGGCACGCTCCCGGCCAACCTGCAGGGCGTCTGGAACGAGCACCTCGAAGCCCCGTGGAACAGCGACTATCACACGAACATCAACCTGCAGATGAACTACTGGCCCGCCGAAGTGGCCAACCTGAGCGAGTGCCACCTGCCGCTCTTCGATTACATGGACTCGCTCGTGGCCTCCGGCGAACGCACCGCCCGCGCGCACTACGGCGCGCGCGGATGGGTCGTGCATCACCTCTCCGACATCTTCGGATTCACCACGCCCGCCGACGGCGTGTGGGGAATCTGGCCCATGGGCGCCGCGTGGCTGGCCCAGCACCCCTACGAACACTATCGGTTCACGGGCGACGAGACCTTTCTGCGCGACCGCGCCTACCCGCTCATGAAAGGCGCCGCGCTGTTCCTGCTCGATTTCCTCGTCGAGGGTCCTGACGGACGGCTCGTCACCAACCCGTCCCATTCGCCCGAGAACAGCTTTCGCACCCCCGGCGGCGGCACGTCGATGTTCACCTGCGGCGCAACCATGGACCTTATGATCATCCACGACCTGTTCACGAATTGCATCGAGGCCAGCACCATCCTGGGGATCGACGCCGGGTTCCGGCAGGAACTGCAGACCGCGCTGGACCGCCTCGCCCCGCTCCAGATCAGCACGAAGACGGGCCGGCTCCAGGAGTGGATCGAGGATTACGACGAGCAGGAGCCGGGGCACCGTCACATGTCGCATTTCTACGGGTTGCATCCCGGACACCAGATCACGCTGGAAGGCACGCCCGAGCTGGCGGTCGCGCTGCGGAAATCGCTCGAATCCCGCCTGGCGCACGGCGGCGGGCACACGGGCTGGAGCCGCGCGTGGATCATCAGCTTCTGGGCGCGGCTGCGCGAACCCGAAATGGCCTACGAAAACGTGCAGGCCCTGTTGGCGAAATCAACGCTGCCCAACCTGTTCGATAACCATCCGCCGTTCCAGATCGACGGCAACTTCGGCGGGACCGCCGGCATCGCCGAGATGCTGCTCCAGAGCCACAACGGCGAGCTCCATCTGCTCCCCGCCCTGCCCGCGGCGTGGCACACCGGGCACGCGAACGGGCTTCGCGCACGCGGCGGCTTCGAGGTCGGGCAGGAGTGGACTAACGGCGCCCTCGCGCGTGCCGTCATTCGAGTCCGGGAAGACGGGCCCTGTCGCGTGCGGTACGCCAAACCGGTCACGGTCGCCCTCGACGGCCAGCCCGTCCAGACCGAACATCCCGAACCCGGCGTGGCGGTATTCACGGCCCAGGCAGGCCGCGCCTACGAACTGGCCCCGGCGCCGTAACACGGGCGTCTCGCGCGTGGGACTTGCGAACCTGGCCGCGACGGTCATGCTGTATCTTGTCAGCCCGGGTGAGAATCCCTTCAAGGCGCCTCTTGGGCTCAATGGGCTGACATGCGTTATTGGGGGGGCGTTGAGGGGGCGGATTTGTCTATGGGCGGCCATTCCGGCTAGAATCAGGGTTTTGCGGGGCTGACCCGCGGGAGTTGTGCTGTCATGGCCGAAACCGGCGACGGATACATCAACTTTTTCGAAATCCTTGGCCTGAATGAAGATGCCAAGCCGGGCGAGGTGCGCAAAGTCTACCGCCGCCGCATGAAAGAGCTGGTCGGCGAAATTGCCCGGGTCGAGATCACCCAGCAGCGCCGGGCGCGGTATCTACTTGAAATGGCCCAGCTTAACGCTGCGCTGCTGGTGCTGCGCGAGAACGACACCCGCGACGCCTATTGGTCGGAGCGGCAGGCCCTGATTGCGCTCGAACAGCAATGGCGCGACGCCGTCGCCACGAAAAGCGACGGGGCCGACACCCTCCGCAGACAGTTCGACGGGCGGCTCCAGGCGTTCCTCAGCAAGTATTGTGAGGAGTGGATGCTGGCGGCGGGCCAGGACAAGGAGTGCGTGGAGCACAGCAACTGGGACGCCGCCCACACGCGGCACGCCTCGCGCATTCTGCGCTTCTACCGGAACGACCTGTATCAGAAGATTCTGGAGCGCCTGCCCTACGCGGAGGTTACCCCACCGTCCATCAACTGGACGGAGCGGGCCCGGTTTGTGCGCGGCGCGCTTGACGAAAGGAACTAGCCACCGTGCTGGGACGCAAACGCCACCTTGCCACCGACGCCAAACAGGTGGACATGGAACTCGCGGCCAGGGCCTTCGCCAAAGCGGTTCACGACGGCGATATTGTGAACCTCCGGTTTCTGTTCGGTCCGTTCACGCCGGCCCGCGCGACGTCGTCCGAACGGTTCGAGACCGAAAAATACGCCTATCTGTTGCCGGACGAAGAACAGGAGCGCAGCCGGGAGTTTCAAAGCGTGCTCGACCTGGTGCGCTCGCGAAGCGTGTGGGCGCACATCGAGAACGAATTGAGCATGTCGCGCCCGCCCCAGCTGCCGTCCGATCTGGTTCTGGCGCTGGGCGATAATGCGTTGCGCCAGGGCAAATACACGAGCGCCGCGCAAGCCTACGAGATGCTGCGCATCCGGGCCCGCATGCAGGAACTGGTCCTGGAAGCGGCCGACGAGAGCCTCGACCGCGGCGACCTCAGGCGGGCGATTCGGGGCTATGTCACGGCGTCCGGCCTGGAATACGACTATGCGGCGTTCCCCGAACCCCTGCCCAAGACGCCCGATTATCAGATGCGCGCCCTGGTGCTTCACGGGGATTACCCCGAACGGCCCGAAGACTGCCTTCCGCTGCAGGAGACCAGCCATTTCGTGATGACGGCGCTGAGCTACCTGCTCATGAGCAGCGAGATCGCCGCGCGCCTCGAAAAGCGCTCCGAAGAGGTGCGCCTGGCGTTCCTCAAGGAGCTGGTCGAGTCCGTAGACCCCGCCTGGCGCGAGTTCGTGCACCGGTACCGGGAGGCCCTGGAACTGAAACGCGAATTTGCCGAGCGCATCCAGCGCGCCATCGACGCGCGAACCGCGGCACAGGGCGCGTCGCCCCGGAGCCTGGCGGGGGAGATCGACGATACCCTCGGGGCGGATCCGGGCCGGATGCCCGTCGCGCTGCTGGGCCGCGAGATCGAAGACGGCGAGTGGTGGCAATACCTGAAGGAGCTGGCCTTCCTGCACCCCGCTGGAATTCTCTTCGTTTCGCGGCAGTTCATCGGAGAACGGGAGATCATTGTGCCGCTTTACCGCGAGGGCTGCCCCGTGGTTCATGCCCTGGGGCTGCTGCCCGGAACAGCGCCCTGACCGAATGCTCCGGATGCCCCGGGCTTGCAGAAAACAGGGCAGGGTGGTAGATTTCGGCTAGTGGATAACCTTCGGATGGAATTGGAAATACGGTGAACGAAACGGAAAACAGCCTGTCCGCGCCGCCGGAGACCCGGCCCGAACACGGCACCAAAACCCGCGAGCGAACCCGCCAGGAAGCCAAGCGCGAAATGGTCGAGTTCGTCAAGATGGTGGTGTGGTTTCTGCTCCTGTTTCTGGTCCTCCGCGGATTTGTCATCGAGGGCTACGAAGTCCAGGGACCGTCAATGGAGCCCACCCTGTACGAGCAGGAACGCATCCTCGTGTTCAAACTGGGCCAGCACTGGCCGTTTTCCACCTTTCTCGGCACGCATCCGGGGGACATCGTGGTCTTTGACAGCCCCGACGACCGGGGCAAGCGCTACGTCAAACGCGTCATCGCCATGGGACCCGAAGAACGTTCCGGAAACACGGTCCGCGCCGGCCGGGACGGCGAGCCCGAGTCCGGCGTGCGTTTACGCCTTCGGGATACCGCCATCTACGTCAACGACCGCAAGCTCGATCAGTCCTACCTCGCTGAAAACGCCCTTTCCAATGAAGAGGACCGCGAAGTCCTGATTGGGCCCGACGAATACTTCGTCATGGGCGACAACCGGAACATCAGCAAGGACAGCCGCAACTTCGGCGCCGTCGGCGAAGACCTCGTGATCGGCCGCGCCCTCCTCCGGTTCTGGCCGCTCGACCGTTTCGGCTTCATCAAATGAGGACCGTCTATCTCTCGGACGCACACCTCAGCGTGGCGCCCGGCGGACGGGATACGATGGACGCTTTCGTGGCGTTTTTGCGGCGGCTGGACCCGGCGGACGTGGCGCGCGTTGTGGTTCTGGGCGACTTGTTCGATTTCTGGTTTGAGTACAAGCACGTTGTGTTTTCGGGCTATTTTGACGTGCTGCGCGCGTTCGCGGACCTGCGGGACGCGGGCGTCGAGCTCCATTTCGTGTGCGGCAACCACGACTTCTGGGCGGGCCGCTTTCTGGAAACGCAGATCGGCTTCACGGTCCATCTCGAGCCTGTGACCCTCGAGATCGACGGCCGCCGCGTGCATCTGGCCCACGGCGACGGCATCAACCCCGACGACTGGCGCTATCGCGCCTACAAGCGGGTGGCCCGCTGGGGCGGCGCGGTGCGGTTGTTCCGGCTGCTGCATCCCGATTGGGCCATGGCCATCGCGCAGCGCGTGTCGCGGGGGAGCCGCCAGCTGTTCAGCCCCTCGGACCCCGGCAAGAGTGCGGAGATCGGTCCGTTGCGCGCATATGCCGAGCGCCGTCTGGCTGCGGGAGAGGCCGATGTCGTCGTGTGCGCGCATTGCCACTATCCCGAGCGCATGGAGTTTGCCACGCCCGGCGGAACGGGGCTCTACCTCAATACGGGAGACTGGATGTGGCACCGGTCGTACGTGGTCAGCGAGGGCGTGGACTTCCGCCTGGCCTCAGCGCGCAGCGCCGCCCTGGCCGAGCCAGTATCCAGCCACGAAACACAAGCCGCCGAACAACAGAAATAGCAGCGTGTAGAGGAGTTTCGCGCCGCGCTTTTTCGAGAAGGCCTTCAGCCGGCGCGCCAGGACCGTTCCCAGGCTCGGCATGATGTCGGCCACAATGACGGTGATGTTGTCTTTTCCGCCATTGTCGTTGGCGATATTGACCAGGCGGTGGGCAATCTCGGCCGGGCTGGCGTTGCGCTTGAACTCCTGCGTGATATCGGCGTCCTTGACCATGTTCACGAGCCCGTCGGTGCACAGGAGCAGCATGTCGCCGGGCTGGATGTCCCAGACGTAATCGTCGATATCGACCTGGGGATGGGTGCCTACGCTGCGCGTGAGGATGTACTTGCGCGAGTCCGATTCGGCCTCGGCCTTCGACATCAGCCCCGCCTTGACCTGTTCGTCCACCCAGGAATGGTCTTCCGTGCGGCACACCAGCTCATCGTCACGGAAGAGGTAGCACCGCGAGTCGCCGACGTTGGCAATATAGACCTTCTTGGGGGTGATCAGGGCCGCCAGCAGGGTCGTGCCCATCGGCCGCCCGCTTTTCACGAGATCCTGGTTGGTCTTGTGGACGTTGTCGTTGGCCCGCACGATGTACTGTTTGATGAGCGACAGGTATCCCTGGTCTTCCTGGCCTTCGACAGGCGCGGGCGCGGGTTCCTTGAGGATGTCCCTGAGGATGGAGACGGCGAGTTTGCTGGCGATCTCCCCTGCCACGTGCCCGCCCAGACCGTCCGCCACACACAGCAGCGCCCCCTCGCGGAAGAGTTGCAGTCCCGGAGAGTCATCGCGGAACACGCCATAGAAATCTTCGTTCTTGCGTTTACGGCGTCCGATATCTGTCTGCGCCGCAACATCGATTCGCATAAAAGTCGCTCCCTAGCCTTAACGGAACGTACCAGATTACGCCCCTGATACGCAAGTAGACGGCCGGGCGGCGGGCGGTCCGCACAGGCGTCCGGAACCCGGTCCTATCGCGGGACGCAGGGGAAATATGCGATTCGAGGCGCGGCATGGCGCGCGCCTCTCTGGAATCAGGTCTGGCTGGTGAAGAGACGGCGGGGGCGCGCGATCTCGGTCTCAGGGACCTTCTCGAGCAGCGTTGGGCGGTACACGATGTGGATGGGGCCCTCGCTCTCGCCGTGAAACCACGCCGTGAGCTCGTCGAACCCCTCGCCGACCGCGTCATACTGCGGCAGCCACAACTGCGCACAGGCCTCGGGCAGCACCGCCTCGTCTTCGCGGTAACTCCACGTCAGCACCTCGATGTCCTTGCCGGGCGTCCGGCCGGCCCGGCGGGCGCCGTTGCGGAGCGCCGCGCCGTCCTCGGTCACGCTGCAGTCGATAAGGGCGGTCACGTCGCGGTCGAGCAGCAGCCGGTGAACGCACCGGGTCATGTCCTGGGCATCGAACGCCACGGCCCGGATCAGCGACTCATCCGGCTCGATGCCGGCCTCCTCCAGGGCGCGCAGGTAGCCGCGCCGCCGTTCGGCGCCCGGCTGAAACCCGCTGAACGCTTTGAGCATGGCGATGCGCCGGTGGCCCCGCTCGATCAGGAACCGGGTGCTCTCGTACGCGCCCTGTTCGAAATCCACCGTGGCGCAACTCAGTTCGGGGCAGCCGTCCAGGCGGCTTAGCACCAGGTACGGCACGCCCCAATCATGAATGCGCCGGGCGGTCGTATCGTCGAGGGGCAACGGACCCGCAACAACGCAGCCCCGGTACAGTTGCTGCCACAGGCCCCGGGCATAGTCTCCGTTGGGCGCATGCCCCGAGGGATTGATGTCGAAACAGATGTATTCGCCGCGCGACCCGAACAGGTGCAGCAACCGGCCAAAAATCCACAACAGCACCTCTTCGCTGATGGGCACCACCTCGAGCGATACCGGAAGCGTCACCCCGATGCACGCGGCGCCGCCGCCGCGCAGCGAACGCGCGCCGATATGCGGGTGATACCCCACCTCGTCCATGATGGCCAGAATGCGCGCACGCGTCTCGTCCGCCACGCCGTCTTTTTGGTTCAGCACCTTGCTGACGGTCTTGGCCGACACGCCCGCCTTCCTGGCAATGTCATAGATGGTCAGATGCCTGGCACGTGTCACGGCTCTCGCACGCCCTCTCCCCGTACAACCGGCTTCCCCTGGTACGTATCCAGCAAACAGCATACCCGAACACCCCCGCGCGGTCAAAACCGCCCCCCGCCAGGACAATCGCACTGAATGCGCCCCGCACACATGGTTACGTGAGACGGGTCGTTTGTGACCCCATCCGCGCGCAGGCCTGCTGGCTTCCTGCGTGCGCGGGAAAGCCGTTGAAAAACGCCGTTTCCTGCGGACATCTGCATTTTCTTTTGGCGAATGCGTTGACTTGGGGCAGGTAGCGAGTACCTGCTCCTCCGGCGAACTGCCGGTTTCCATCTGGTTTTCGTGCGATTGCCTTGCCACCCCCGCCGCTGCCCATCGTCTGACGGCCCCTCCGACGGGCAGGAACGAGACCGGACAACGGGCCCCCGCGAACCGGCCCCGCGCTGGTTTTGTAGGGTAACAGGTTATCTATTTTTAACACCCCGGTAGCAACCTATCCCTCATGCCCCCAAGAACAGGCCTTCAGGGGTTGACATTTTCAATGACGGGTGTTATCATGGGTGTGGTAATCGGTTACTGCAGAAACCGGTTGTCCTGGACACGCTGACGCATTGACGTATTGGTATGAAAAGGGAGAGCAACCATGCACAAAAAGGGATTTACTCTAATCGAACTGCTCGTGGTCATCGCCATCATCGGCATCCTTGCCGCCATACTTCTTCCGGCGCTGGCCCGGGCCCGCGAAGCCGCGCGCCGCGCGAGTTGCGCGAACAACCTCAAGCAGTTGGGTCTCATGTTCAAGATGTATGCCAACGAAGCCAGGGGCGAGAAATGGCCCACCCTCTCTATGTATGGAGAAGGGAACGAATCGGACGGACTCGCGTTGTGCGATGACCCGTGGAACGGGCACATCTTCTTCGAGGGGTCGCAGGTTTACCCCGAGTACTTGACCGACGCCAACGTGCTGATCTGCCCGTCGGATTCGGCCGGCGCGGAAGCCGTCGAGAGAAAGTGGCGCGTGGACGACGATCC
>Ga0209510_1005073_pt1 | contig 11221 bp, 9 predicted proteins | sample BiotimSIPDNA_FD_185749 | JGI IMG/M metagenome (GOLD analysis project Ga0209510, IMG submission 185749) | Anaerobic biogas reactor microbial communites from Washington, USA - Biogas_R1 time_0 SIP DNA (SPAdes) (version 2) | ecosystem: Engineered > Bioreactor > Anaerobic > Unclassified | place...
CCTACAGTAAGTTGACGCTATCAATAGAAAAGTGAATGTTGCCTTAAATTTGCTAATAGAATATAATATTTATCTGGATGTGAGGGTTAAAATACACTATTCACTATTGTTTTGTGCAATTTTGATAGTAGAGAAGCGTCCCCAAGCCTAGAGAAGCGTCCCCAAGCCTAAGCCCACTAGGTACAACTAAGCAAGAAACGTCCCTTTGTGATAATTATTTCAAAACACAATTGTTTCACTTGGTAATATAATGGGATACTAAATAATGAATTAGCGTAAAACATAGATGGAGGTCTCAAATGAGCGTTAAAAAACTGAAGATTCTGTTTGTTACTGCAGAAATGTCCCCTTTTGCGAAAACTGGTGGACTGGCCGATGTAGCCGCATCTCTGCCAAAGGCGTTGGCGGAGTTGGGGCATGATGTTCGGGTAGTTATGCCAAAATATCAGTCGATTGAAGCCGATTTTAGGTATGTAATGGATTTTCCGATTCAAATTGAAAATCGGATTGAGACATGTGTTGTTAGGAAGGTCGATGTTAATCTCAAGGGGACAGGGAAAAAAGGAAGTCTACCCGTCTATTTTGCTGATAGCTACAAATATTTTGATAGGGATGGTATCTACGGGCATTATGATGATTCCGAGCGCTTTGTGTTTTTTTGTAAGGCTACACTTAACCTGCTTCCGCTAATTAATTTTAAACCTGACATTATTCATTGTAATGATTGGCACACAGGGCCAATATGCCTGCTTTTAAAGGAAGAGCTGAAGGATAATGAATTCTATAAGAGTATTTCTACCGTGTATACAATACATAATCTGGAATATCAAGGTAATTTTCATAGCTATGTAGTCAACCTCCTTAATACTGGCTACGAAGTTTTTACACCGGAAAAAGCCGAATTCTTCGGGATGTTTAGCTTTATGAAGACAGGTCTTGTCTACGCGGATGTTATTACCACTGTTAGCAGTGTGTATGCCAAAGAGATTCAAACACCGCAGTATGGCGAACGTTTGGATGGATTGCTGCAAAAGCGCTCTTCCGATCTGTATGGTGTATTGAATGGAATAGATTATGAGGAATTTAACCCTGGGACAGACAGGTCTATTGAACACAATTTTGGGGTGGACAATTTTCAGGATAAGAAGCTAAACAAGAGTGCACTACAAAAGGAAACAGGTCTTCCGCAGAGTGATGTACCAGTGATTGGGCTCATATCCAGGCTTTCGGGTCAGAAGGGGCTTAATTTAATTATTGATCGAATTGATGATTTTATGGCAAGGGATTTACAATTTGTTTTACTAGGGACAGGTGATGATTATTATCAGGATCATTTCAGGAGGATTGCAGCTAAATACCCTGAGAAAATTTCAATTAATCTTGAGTTTAATGCAAAGCTTGCACAAAAAATCTATGCAGGAAGTGACATGTTTCTTATGCCTTCGCGCTTTGAACCATGCGGCTTGGGCCAAATTATCAGTTTGAGATATGGTACCATCCCAATAGTGAGAGCCACAGGAGGGCTCGCTGAGACAATCATTGACTATGATGAGGATACTAGCCATGGAAATGGTTTTTCGTTTAGCAATTTCTCTTCTGATGATATGATTGACGCAATTGATAGGGCTATTATGCTATACAAAGAAAAGCCAGATGAGTGGAATAAATTGGTTGTTAGGGCTATGAAATCAGACTTTTCATGGAATAGATCGGCGGCGAAATACGTGGAATTGTACATTAATGCAGTTAACAAGAGGAGAGATTGATGAACAGGAAAGTAAGAGCGATTAAAGTAGTTGACCAACTGGAAAAAATGTACCCTGATGCATCGTGTTCACTATGTTACGAGGATCCGATTCAGTTAATGGTTGCGACACAATTGGCAGCACAATGTACGGATGCTCGTGTAAATATTGTAACAAAGGATCTTTTTAAAAAATATAAGACGGTTTGCGACTTTGCTAATGCAGATTTACTAGAGCTCGAACAGGATATTAGATCTACAGGATTTTATCGAAACAAAGCAAGAAACATTATTGGAGCATGTCGGATGATTATTTCTGAATATGAGGGAACCGTCCCCTCAGATATGGACAGCTTGTTGAAGTTGCCCGGAGTTGGGAGAAAAACAGCGAATTTACTGCGGAATGACTATTTTGGTATTCCGGGCATCGTAGTAGATACCCACGCAAAAAGACTTTCGATTAGAATAGGATTAACTGATAATAAGGATCCGGAGAAAATTGAGTACGATTTGATGAAAATAATTCCAGAAGACAAATGGGGACGGTTCTGCCACCAGTTGGTTTATCATGGAAGGGCACTTTGCAATGCAAGGAAACCATTGTGTGAAAAATGTGGTATCCTGCCTTTTTGTAAGTTTGGGGCTACACATATTTCGGAGCTCAAATAGATTTATTATGTGCTCTTTAGCACCAACAAAACCCTTCCATGCTTTTTTATGGAAACCTTGAAAGCATTGGTTGTATTGCATTAATATTGAGATACCATGGATGCACTTGGATATTTGTATAAGAAGGAATTTCATATAAATTGTCGAAGTAATATTTGATGATGAAATGTTTACATTACTACTTTTGCAATACTTATAATTTCTGGGAGGTTGGCTTTGTATTCCATAAAAATGTGTGACATTATTAATATTGTTAATTGAACGTAGGAATGTATACATGCAGATGGTAAAAAGCTTCCACGACATGCAACCTAATCTTTGAACTATAGATAATATATTAGGTGTAATCGGTTTGCATAACAAAGTTTACTTAATGCCTTATGTGCTGAGGGGACAGGTTATGATTGAAGAAAAAAGTAGTAAAAAGGTGAATGGAAACAGCCGAAAAAAAGCTGGTTCTCAAGCGAAAAAGAGAAATAGAATGATTAAACTTGTGGAAAATGAGCCATTAAAAGTATCCGCAAAACCTAAAATCAATCCTGATAGTATTATCTTTGCTATGGATATTGGTACAAGGACAGTTGTTGGCGTTGTTGGTGTGCAGGAAGAGAAGTTTTTTAGGGTTATTGCAACTGAAATGTGCGGGCATGAACACCGAGCAATGCTGGATGGACAAATACATGATATAGACCAGGTCGCGTCTGTAGCAATGAAGGTGAAGCGTAAACTGGAGGCTCGAATTGGATTTGAGTTGAAAGAGGTTGCAATTGCAGCTGCGGGCAGGGTTCTAAAGACATGTCAGGTTAGAGTTGATAAAAACTTTGATCAGGTTGTTGAGATTGATGCTGACCTTACTAATAGCCTCGAAATGGAAGGTATCCAGCGAGCCCAAATGATTTTGGATGAGGAGTCTGATACAAATGAAAGAACTCAGTTTTATTGTGTTGGATACAGTGTCATTAATTATTATCTAAATGGTTTTGTTATATCAAAGCTCACTGGTCATAAGGCCAAAAGCGTTGGCGCGGATGTGTTAGCGACATTTCTGCCACTGATTGTAGTGGACAGCCTCTATTCTGTTATGAATAAAATTGGCCTTGATGTAAAAAGCTTGACACTCGAGCCAATTGCGGCAATTAATGTTACAATTCCATCTGATATTAGGCTGCTAAATCTGGCATTGGTAGATGTAGGCGCGGGAACCTCTGACATTGCGATTACAAAGGATGGAAGCGTAATTGCCTATTCCATGGTTGCTATTGCAGGAGATGAGATAACTGAACATTTATGCCAGAAATATCTTGTCGATTTCAAAACAGGAGAGAAGATAAAAACTACTCTTTCATCTAGTAATAATGAGGTCACATTTACCGATATTATGAAAAACAAGCATTCAGTTAAATCAACAGAAGTACTGAATGAAATTGAGGACACACTGAAACTGCTCGCTTCTTCTATCACTCAAGCAATACTTGAATACAATAACAAAGCTCCTAATGCTGTCTTTTTGGTAGGTGGGGGGAGTCGTATTCCTGGGCTTGCAGGGCTAATTGCAGAAGAAATGGGACTGGCTGAGGAAAGAGTTGTTGTAAGAGGAAGAAGTATCATCAGAGATATTAAGTTTAATGATAAGAAGCTATTTGGGCCTGAATCAATTACTCCTATCGGCATTGCAGTAACGGCGCAGATGAATAGTGGCAAAGATTTTATGACAGTTTCGGTAAATGGGAAGAAGATTAAGCTGTTTAATTCAAAGAAACTTACTGTTGCTGATGCCCTTATATTGTTTGGATTTGATGCAGAGAATCTTATTGGGAGATCTGGAAAGGGTATTTCATTTTCGCTAAATGGGGAACCGAAGAACTTGCGCGGTGAGTGTGGACAAGCTGCGGAGATATATGTTAATGGTAATATAACTAGTTTAGGTGCACCCATAGCATTCGGAGATGAAATTGTTGTGAATCCGGCACAAGACGGGAAAGACGCAATAATAAGAGCTTATGAGCTTGTGTCACACTATAATGCCGGAATAGTAAAGCTAAATGGAAATCCTATTGATATTAGTACACAAATATTGATTAATGGCAGGGCTGCTGATAAGGATACCCTGGTAAGAGATGGCGACATAGTAAGGACATCTGGTATTAAAACCTTAGGAGATATTCTGGAAGCGGGCGGGTATAATGCAAGTGAGTGTGAGATTTTTGTAAACAACAATCAAAGCTGTAGTATGGAATATATTTTGAAGGATAAGGACGAAATTATTTGTAGTGATTGGAATGATACGAAAACGAAGCGTTCTCAGCTTGAAAGGGCTTTTATGGAAGAACCGTCCCTTCAGGGAGAACCGTCCCTTCAGGGAGAACCGTCCCTTCAGGGAGAACCGTCCCTTCAGGGAGAACCGTCCCTTCAGGGAGAACCGTCCCTTCAGGGAGAACCGTCCCTTCAGGGAGAACCGTCCCTTCAGGGAGAACCGTCCCTTCAGGGAGAACCGTCCCCATCATTGACAACATCGCAGCCATCAGGAGTTCAGTTATCTGTTAATGGAAAAGAAATCATTTTAGAAGGAAATAGACCACAGTACATTTTTGTAGATATTTTCAACTATATCGACTTTGATCTGTCAAAGCCGCAGGGAACTGTTATCCTAAAGTTAAATGGACAACCCGCTGCATTTACCGATATAATAAAAAAGGGCGACGTGATCGAAATATACTGGAGCAAGTGAGAAGTGCTCGGTGTCAGGTTCCAATTAGATGCGGATAATTTATGTTACATCTCTTAAGAAAAGTCTTTCTAAGATTTTTTGATTGATACTATGTTTTGATATAGGATTGCTGATTTTTTGAGAACTGTCCCCTCGTGTATCCCCTCGTATAGAACCGTCCCCATGAACGCCCATGAATGTTTGTGGTCCAGGCACAAAAATATTAGCTGAGAATACCATGATACTATCAGACCTTTTTTTAGGGGGAATCCGGCGATGAGAATAATGGTAGTAAAGCTGCCCAAGTTTTTTGGTAATCTGATCAAAAAGGTACTTAAAATGAATAATTAATTGAGCAAAGAAATGAAGAGATTGAAAGCAACAGGAAAATCAAGAGGGACAGGTAGTTCGAGTTGAACAACAGGAACCATCCCTCTTGATACCCCCCTTGATTATAGGGTTATATTGCCCTTGTTACTTTATTGGAACGCAGACATCTAGCGCAAACATTGGCTGTCCTCGGAGTTCCGCTGTCAAGTATCTTGATTTTTCTTATATTTGGTTTCCAATATCTATTTGTTTTTCTGACCGAGTGGCTTACATTGTTGCCGAAAACGGTATCTTTGCTGCAAACTTCACATTTTGCCATCTATATCACACCTCCTTTGGATTTGGAGCTTATTATTCCACAAAGCAATAAACATTTTAACACAATAAGGCCAATATACGCAAGGATTATTTATAAATGTCTGTATATGTGAAGGTTGTAGTTAAAGATAGCTGGGTTAAGTGCCCAATCGCCTAACGTCATTCTATTGAGAACCGTCCCATAACAAGAAGAAACAACTTCCTATGCACTATGCAAAGAGAACCGTCCCCTTGCCTTCCCGACGAGAGAACCGTCCCTTTGGGGAGAACCGTCCCCTTGGGGAGAACCGTCCCCTTGCATTTAAGACGGCAAATAGATTTTGGTGTGGTAAATGGGATTACAATATATTAGAATAATATGAGGGGCGCTTAAGTGATAACCCCATCGTTTAATATAGGGCACTACAGCCAACTTGTTACTAGTGGCTGAACATACTGATGCAAGCACACAAGCTTCTATGAAGTGCTTATACTTAAAATTGCTTTATTTATAAGACAATGCATACAAATGAGGGCTACTATGAATAAGTCACATAATTTGTTGGGAAAACCATTACAATACCTAAAGGGCGTAGGAGATGTAAAAGCCGCTCTTTTTCAAAGACTTGGCATTTTCACCATCGAAGATGTGATTACTCATTACCCGAGAGATTATGAGGATAGGAGCAGGCTGAAAAAAATTATTCAACTGGAGGATGCACAGAAAGTTTCTTTTGAAGGAGTTATTGCTTCGAAACCAGTGGAATCGAGACCAAGAAGAGGGTTTGTAATAACACGGGTCAGCATTGTTGATGAAACAGGCTTAATTAATGCAATCTGGTTTAACCAGCCTTACCTAAAGAACTATTTTAAGAAGGGTGAAAAGTACATATTCTATGGCACAATCACTAGAAAGAGGACTTTTGAGGTACTCAATCCAGTGTACGAGAAGATTAGTGAATCTGGCCCTGTCAATACCTGCAGAATCGTTCCTATTTATCCTTCAACAGGCAGATTAACGCAAAACGCTATCCGAGCGGTAATACGAAGTGCCTTGGAATATGCAGGGGACGAACTGATAGAGTTTTTGCCTGAATGGATTTGCAAGGAATACAATTTAGTTGATAGCCAATTTGCCATCCACAATATACACTACCCAGATAGTGATAATGCCTTTCAAAGGGCACGTGAAAGATTGGTGTTTGAAGAGCTTCTTCTGCTTCAGCTGGGGCTAATCAGCCTGAAATCACTGCCTGAGACAGATCAGCCCGGTATCAAATTCGGTGCGGGAAAGCAGGTGAGAGAGTTTATCCAGCGATTACCCTTCGAATTGACCAAGGCGCAGACTAGAGTTGTAGCACAAATCGAACAGGATATGGAAAGTGGCAGGGTTATGAACCGCCTTATTCAGGGTGACGTTGGTTCAGGCAAGACAATCGTTGCGGTAATAGCACTTGTCAAAGCCGTAAAAAGCGGGTATCAGGGTGCATTTATGGCTCCAACGGAGATTCTTGCGGATCAGCATTACCACTCTGTTAAGCCAATGCTGGAGCGTTTTGGCATTAGAACAGCGCTCCTGACCGGAAGCACTTCAGTAAAAGATGCCAAAGGGCTACTTAAAGATGTCAGCGAGGGCAATGTGGACGTTTTAATTGGCACCCATGCTTTATTGGAAGAAAAGGTCGTTTTTATGAAGCTTGGCCTTGTCATAACAGATGAACAGCACAGATTCGGCGTAAGGCAAAGAGCTATAATATCACAAAAAGGAGAGAACCCGGACATACTTGTTATGACAGCAACACCGATACCAAGAACACTTGCACTCATATTATATGGCGACCTGGATATATCTATAATAGATGAACTGCCTCCAGGCAGAAAAAAGGTTGAAACCTATGCAGTAGATGAGCATATGCGGGAGAGAATCAACAAGTTTATAAGAAAACATGTCACGCAGGGAAGACAGGTCTATATTGTATGCCCTCTTGTTGAAGAATCGGATGCAGTGGAAGCAAAGTCTGCAACTGAACTTGCTGACGAGCTTGCAAATAAAACATTCAGCGACCTGAGGGTGGGTTTAATCCATGGAAAAATGAAGTCTTCCGAAAAAGAAAGCACTATGCTCGACTTTGTTAGAGGTGAAATGGATATTCTAGTGTCAACGACCGTTATTGAAGTTGGGGTAAATGTACCTAATGCAGCATTAATGGTTGTTGAAAACGCTGAGAGATTCGGACTAGCGCAGCTCCATCAGCTAAGAGGAAGGGTAGGGCGTGGTGAGCATCAGTCTTATTGCATCTTGTTTAGCGACAGCAAATCCCAGGTAGCACGCGAAAGAATGAAGGTAATGGAACAAACCACCGACGGGTTTGTTATATCGGAAAAGGATCTAGAGCTTAGGGGTCCGGGTGATTTTTTTGGTACCAGACAGCATGGGATCCCCGATATGAAAATAGCCAACCTTTACAAAGATATGGATGTTTTAAAACAGGCTCAGGAAGCCGCTTTAAAGCTAATTGAGAATGATAGAGGGCTGAAGCTCCCGCAAAACCAAATGCTTTGCCAGGCAATCAAGGAGAAGTTCAGCAAAATGGCAAATGTAATAAGCTTAAATTAGGAAGAGTTTGGTTAAGCCTGTATTGATTTACCAACTCATTCATCTAGACATATAAACACAAAGTAAAAAATGCAGGAATTATGTTGACGGCATAGAATTATTCAAAATAGTGAATCACAAATGATTGTGAACAGGTGGCAAGAAATATGCTTAGAGTAATAGCAGGTTCAGCGCGGGGACATAAGCTCAAAACGTTGAAGGGGGTTGAAACTAGGCCTACATCAGACAAGGTGAAGGAATCTGTTTTTAACATTATTGCAGCTGATATTGCTGATAGTAATGTGCTTGATGCTTTTGCAGGAACAGGTAGTTTGGGAATTGAAGCGTTAAGTAGGGGGGCAAAAAAGGCTGTTTTTATGGATAAAAGTGCGATTAGCTGTGGGATTATTAGGGAGAACCTTGTGCACACTAATCTGAGGGATCAGGCCGAGGTTTACGTGACTGATTACAAAAGTGGGATTGAAAGGCTATGCAGAAAAGGCTACAAGTTCAGCGTAGTTTTTCTTGATCCTCCATATAATAAAAATTTTATTCAAGAGGCATTAAAATTAGTGGCAAAAAATGATATAATTGATAATGGTGGTATCATTGTTGCGGAACATAGTCATTACGATGACCTCCCTGAGAGCTGTGACAGGCTCAAAGCGGTTGACACCAGAAAATACGGTGATACAATGATAACAATATATAAATTATGTTGAGCAGGGATTTTATATTTAATTTTTTCATAAGGCGGTAAGTTAAACGAATGGTTTTAGTGTATCCGGGAAGCTTTGATCCTATCACAAACGGACATTTGGATGTAATTACAAGGGCTGTGCAGATTTGTGATAGACTGATTGTAGCTGTAGGAAGTAATGAAAGTAAAAAGCCTGCATTTTCGGTGGAAGAGCGCGTAGACCTCATCAGATGTACTATCGGCGATAGGGACGATATCATGGTGACAGGTTTTTCCGGCCTTCTTGCTGATTTTGTAAGAAAAATGGGGGCAAAGGCAGTTATTAAAGGTCTTAGGGCTATGTCTGATTTTGAATATGAGTTTCAAATGGCACTCTTGAATAAGAGACTTGAGCCCGATATGGAAACTCTTTTTATGATGACAAGCGTTAACTACTCATATCTGAGTTCGAGCGCCGTGAAGGAAATTGCCAGCAACGGTGGGAGTATTGACGGGCTTGTTCCAGATTGTATCAAGGATAGGATTGTAAGTAAGCTGACCGCCAGGTGAAGTATTTTAGGGGGTAGAATCATGGAGATGCTTTCGATACTTGAAACATTGGAAGATTTAGTCGAGAAGAGTATTGGTGTGCCATTATCAGGCAAATGCCTTGTTGATAAGGATGAAATACTGGAAATTGTCAAGGAACTCAGGCTTAAGCTTCCGGACGATATTAAGCAGGCGAAATGGGTAAAGGAAGAACGCCAGAGGATATTGATGGATGCACAAAAAGAGGCTAGCACCATGATCAAGGATGCAGAGAAGAATATTGCATCGCTGGTAGACGAGCATGAGATAACCAAAAAGGCATATGAGCAGGCAAATGAAATTGTTGCTGCTGCTCAAAAAAATGCTCGCGAAATCAGACTGGGGACTAAGGAATATGCAAACAGTATTCTGAATAAGGTAGAAGAAATTCTGACTGATACAATCGAAGTTATAAAAATAGACCGCGAAGAGCTCAAATAGAGCTCTTTTTTATATGCTGCTTTTTGGGGGGCATATCCTGGGAATTAAATGTGTCTGTATCTAGCAATTCTATAGCTCTAATCTGCCCTTTACTGCTCTATTTTGTTTTACAGTAAAAGAAATAGCAATGAATAAGGCTAAGGTTGTCAACATTAGCAGTACTGAGATTACAAGTATCTGTAATGGGTTCCCTGCGATTGAATTTGATAGCGAGTATAAGGAGTTTGGGTTAATGAATTGGTCTTTTGGCAGAAGCGTCCCCCTTGAGAGAACCGTCCCCTCTAAGAGAAATGTCCCGTGAAATATTTTTAACGCTAGCCAGGTATATGCTGAAGCGAGTATTCCCTGTGCGAATTTGCCGATTAGGTATGGCCGAATGGAAATATCAGTTTTTGAAACAATACTCGTTACCTGTAAATGAACTGATAGACCCGCCCAACCAATAATGAAGCTTGCTGCAGGCAGTTTTACAAATAACGGTGTGGCTAATGCATAACCAGTAATACTTGACCCTGTTGTGACTTCTAGTAAACCACTCAGAATCCCTTTCGTAATCTCTTTACCGATACCAAATGGAGAAAGTACAGCTGAGGTTATTTCGGCTAAAACGTTGATTACATTGGTTTTGGTCAATATATGTATAATAATTGAAAAGAGGACTACAAATCCCCCGATTGTCAAAATGGCAGTTATTGAGTTTTTCACAGCATCGCCAAGTATTGTTCCAAAGGGGACAGTTCTCTCATCGGGGACAGTTCTCTTGACGGGGACAGTTCTCTTGCCGGGGACAGTTCTCTCGCCGGGGACGCTTCTCGCATCGGGGACGCTTCTCTTGCCGGGGACGCTTCTCGCATCGGGGACGCTTCTCTCGCGGCTCGCAGCATGCGAGTATTGTCCGATTAAGCTCACTAAGTTTTTCTCCTGAGATTTATATAATTCTTTTTGAGAATACTGTCTACCTATCTGAGAGAACTGTCCCCATTTTGCAAATCTCTCCTCACCTTCTAAGAATCGGTCATTTTGAGAGAACCGTCCCCCCTGAGAGAACCGTCCCCCTTGAGAGAACCGTCCCCCTTGAGAGAACCGTCCACCCTGAGAGAACCGTCCCCCTTGAGAGAAGCGTCCCCCCTGAGAGAAACGTCCCCCCTGAGAGAAACGTCCCCCAAAAGA
>Ga0209510_1005077_pt1 | contig 11206 bp, 7 predicted proteins | sample BiotimSIPDNA_FD_185749 | JGI IMG/M metagenome (GOLD analysis project Ga0209510, IMG submission 185749) | Anaerobic biogas reactor microbial communites from Washington, USA - Biogas_R1 time_0 SIP DNA (SPAdes) (version 2) | ecosystem: Engineered > Bioreactor > Anaerobic > Unclassified | place...
CTCATTCTTGTCTATACCAATTGCCTCCTCAATGATATTACAGCTCATTAAAAACATTAGTGACATTATTACCGGGATCAGGCATTTAACAATCATTTAACAATCCTTCTTAAAAAAATGATTCTGATGAATTGTTATTATACATTGTTTTTGAATAATATCAAAATCTATTTTTAGTGTCCGCTGCAAGGATTACATTCGTCATTTCTCATAAGATTATTCAAAATTCTTCTGCTGAAAACTCCCTCTTTGATCATAAGAGAGTTACCCCCAGGTATCGCTGATATTTATATTACTTCTCGTATTGCCCCAATATAGCCCTGTCAAACTGGTTTCCCGGGCAAGCATGCCCTCCCCAATCAACATGTTTGATTTTTAAGGGTTCCATGAGTAAGGTAGTGGCAATGCAGTTTATCGTGTTTGTTACAAAAAAAGTGAACAGGATCAATGTGAAAACTTGCCAGATTTTTGATCCTGCTATCAGGATGACTTTTAAAAAGAGTAAAGCACATGCGAAAAGCAATACTCACTATCGATGATTCACCAACAAGTCTCACACCCAGTATTATAGCTTTTCTGCAAAAGAACAATCTGAAATGCATATTCTTCTGCACCGGAACACAACTTTCTCGTTTTCCAGAACGGGCAGACGAAATTGTTCAATCAGGTTTTACTATTGGCAATCACAGTTTCACGCACAGGGCCTTTTCAACACTGTCGTTTAAAGAATGTATAGAGGAAATCTCGCTGACGGAAGCAGAAATTGATAAAGTCTATCAGAGAAATTCCATTGTCAGATCAAGCAAATATTTTCGTTTCCCTTATGGTGATAAGGGCGATCTGTTAAGAACCAAAATTCAAGAAGAGCTCTTGAGGAAATCAATCCAGAACCTTAGCGGATTAAATATCACCTATCCATGGTTCTGGGAAAATTCTTTCAATTCCGATTTTGACACATTCTGGACCTTTGATACTCTTGATTACAAACTGTCGGACGGGATATCAGATTTCACACCACAAGAAATCATAGATCATATCGAAGACAACAATTCGCTGGTGGGGGGAAATCTTTCGGTTGGCAATAGTGATGAGATAGTCCTGATGCATGACAATCCCAATACCAATGAGCGCTTTCCTAAATACTACGAAATACTTATCCAAAGAATAGAGGAAAAGGGCATCAGGTTTATTAGAAGGGCATCCTGAACCCGCCCCCCTACCAAGGAGGAAAGAGAGGTATTTCCCATAGCCATCGAGGCCGATTTCCCAAAAGCAGCTTCTTTGCTCCGCGAACCGCAATATTTGCTCAATTCTCCTGTCCTCCATCGAAAAGGCAATGCTTTGGGTTTTAAGCCAAAACCTTATGGGTTTCTTTACAGAGCTTTAAGTTTTAGAGAAAAAGCTTATGGGGGTGAACTAAAAAGCTTTAGGGTATAAACCAGAAAGCTTGGCACTTTAACCAAAAAAGCTTTGGGGGTTAAGCCGGAAAGCTTGGCCATTTTAAGAAAAAGCTTTATCAAATTAACTGAAAAGCTTTTAAAATTTACCATGAAGCTTTGTGTTTTGACGCAAAAGCTTAGGGGGGTGAACTAAAAAGCTTTAGGGGTTAAGCCGGAAAGCTTATGGGGGTAAACTAGAAACCTTGGCACTTTAACCAAAAAAGCTATGGGGATTAAACTGAAAAGCTTTAAATTAATCGCAAAAAATGGCAGCCCTGAGGGGGCGTACTATTTAAACACAGGGCAACGCCCTGTGTAACCTCTGAATCCCCGAACCTCAACTCTACAAAGCACCTTCCTTCTTGAAGTACTGGGCTCTGATAGCCGGGATTAAAAATGAAACAACCCCAAGAATCGAAATGAAAACTCCAGCTCCCAGAAAGGCATTGGATACTCCAATGTGATCTGCAACAAATCCGGTAAAAACAAGACCTGCGATTGAGGGCGCCAGACTGATACTTCCATAAAGAGAAAGCACTCGCCCCAGAGCTGATGGCTCAACAGTAGTCTGCAAAACTACCATGAAAGCACTGGAATAAAGGGTCATCGATATCCCTCCCAAAAGAGTCAGTACCATAAACACCCAGAATCCGCCTTGGGGAAGCCGTCCCGAAAAAACAAAGGTCATCCCTAAAACTATACACATGGAGTTTATAAGAAGCACTTCACTGATTTTAAACTTTTTTAAACCAAGAAGTGTTCCTCCGACAAGCATTCCCGCTCCCCAGGCTACTTCAATTATACTCACATGGTATGCACCCAGATTAAAGTGATCGAGTGTAAGAAGCGGGAAAAGTGCAGATATCGGAAGTACAAAAAACCACACTGCAATCCCGATTAGAAAAAGCCAAAGAAGACCCTTGCGGCTATATATTTCACGGAAGCCCTCTTTCATCTCGCGAAATACATGAGGTGCAGGTGCATCCTCTTTTTTCTCCGGGTTGGGAATACTCACCAGCATCAATGATATACAGGCAATAACCGCCCCTATTACATCAATAATCAAGACATGCGGTATCTGGAGCACACTAATCAGAAAAGCAGCAAGTGGCGGCCCTGCAATAATACTTCCGGATTGAATCATCTGGTTTACCCCAGATATTCTCATCAGTTCGGATTCCGGGGCAAGTAAAGGTGTGGATGCCTGCATTGCCGGAACATGGAATGCACTTCCAACAGACCGCAACATAAGCAGAATATAGCAGAGTGAAACATCGGCATTGCCTATTAAGAAAAGAACACTCATTACTGCTGAGCAGGCAGCGACAAAAAGATCCGCAAAAATCATTATACTGCGCCTGTCCCACCGGTCGACCAACACCCCTATGAAAGGGCCTAACAAAAGCTGTGGAAGCAGCGAAGCAATAGTCGCTATTGCCAGTACTTCCGCGGATCTGGTCTCAATAGAGAGCCAGAATACAACAGCATATCCCACAGTCATGCTGCTTAGAGTCGAAAAAATCTGCCCTGACCAGATAATTGCAAACTTTTTTTTCCATTCAGTCATAGTTATCTTCCATCGGTTTTAAGTACAAAAAAATCGGTTCTCAACCAGAGTTATGGCTGAAAAAACTTTAAATAAATAATAATAATAAAGGATTGATTAGCCCTCTGGTCACACCAAGGAGCTATATTTGGCCAGAACTGGCTGCGGGAATTTATTTATCGCGGTAATGGAAGGCTAAATGGCTATACATAATAAGTAATTACCTCTCTTCTCTATATTTATTGGATGGAGAAATATAATATACTACGGACAAGATATGGAAGATGATATTGGAAAATGCAAGAGAACGAATATCGAATATCGAATATCGAATATCGAATAATGAGGAATGAGGAATGAGGAATGAGGAATGAGGAATGAGGGATGAGGTAGATGTGTCTCAAGAGGAGTTTTTTTTTAAACAATCGTAGGATTTCAGGTGTCATAATGGTTCTGTTCATGGGTAGCTTATTCGTGTACCATCAACTTTTGCAAAGGAAGTCAAAGAATGAACATGAGAGGAACCTGCATTTATGATATCTTCACAATGGATACCACGTATCAGCAGTGCATCCGCGATAAGTGAACGATGACATCTCCAGGGAACAGCTTCAGCACACATTAATGCAATTCTCTCCCTGCTAGTCATAGATATCAATTTCTCAACTGCCTTTTGGAATTGAGGAGTTTGCATATAATCGGCATAACCCCGAAATGAAGCGTTTCGCCAGGCGGTGTTAGGGGAATTTTTGGATGGATGGCGCAAACCTCCAAGTTCCATCATATGAATATAGCCGATATTCACACTTTTTAAATGAGCAGACAAATTATCCTTGTTAAACTGAGGATTGTGTCTTGAACGCGGTATACTACGTACGTCCACTACAAGAGTAATTTCATGCAACTTAAGCAAATCGATGAATTCACCAAGTGTGCGTGTAGAATGGCCGATTGTCTTAACAATGAGCGAGTCTTTAACTGCTTCCATTTTCCCTGTTATTACTTAGGCAAGCTGTGATCTGTGCCTTTTATTACCTTATGGCGCGTGCTTTTAGCATGTTTGTTTTTCTTTTTCAGTCTCATCCCACCATCCTCATTCAGAACGCTTCAAATTCCCTGCCAATATCTATAGTTCAGTGTTTTTCTAAGTGATATTTATGAAAAGCTATTCTTTGCCAGAAATAGACATACTCCAGATCTTCAATACCTCTTTATGGTAAACGGAAAAAAGCATGTCTCTGAAGCGTTAAAAAGCAAGCGCAAAATGGCATGTCATTTGCAAACAGTCTCTGATATGAAATGTCAGGATTCATTAGACTGATGCTAAATCCAAAGGAAATTAGGAATGAACCAATCAAACGGAAACAAAATCCCTTTTACTCGGGAAAATGCAAAAAAATGTATATGTTGGCAGTGTCCCGTTCAAAAAGATAGCCAATGCATCAAGAGTAACGAGGAGAAGATGGGAGAGGTAATGACCACCAGATTTTTTGAACCGCAAATCGTTCCGGGCTTGTATTGCTCGAGCGGGACTGCAAGTTGTAAAGATATCGATACTAACCGTCAGTGCATCTGCGGTGGCTGCGAAGTCTACAACAGTTTCAGATTGAGCAATAATGAAATAAAGGACCATTATTGCAAAAATGGTTCAGCAAGATTAGCTTAAGTCAAAAGGAATAGTCCCTTTGGCATATCTCTGAAAAAGATTGCTGATCTGATCGCAAAATAATGATCTTTATTCTCCCGATGAAAGTTGTTAGATCCAGGAAACTACTGGTTTCCATCGGTATGTTTCCTGCAGCGAAACAGACCAGATTCCTTTACCGGTTATGATTGAAATATGGATGGGTTTTTAAGAACCTGGATATCAAAATAGTGTGAAACCTGAAGAGAATGTTTTTTATGTCTTGCCAGTCCAGCCATTCAGGATGGATTTGACAGTATGGGCATTGCGCAGGCGAAAAGAAAACTCCTATGATGCCCTGGATAACGGAGTTTATAAAAGGATTCTGGTAATTCATGGTAAGCCGGTACTGATTCAGATCAAACAAATCGCCCCGACACTGTGCCCGAAGCTTGAAGTCACACTGAAAGAATGCAAATCAGATGATTGTTCTATCGCTCTGCAAATCATTGAGCGGACTTTGGGTGTTAAAAGGAATCTTGCTGCTTTCTATAGACAAATTGCAAAAGATGAAAACCTGGGTTCGCTTTTCAAAAGTTTTGAGGGTCTGAAACCTCCACGGTTTCCCTCTCTTTACGAGGCAATCGTCAACGGTATTTGCTGTCAACAGCTTTCACTCACCGTAGGTATCATTCTCTTGAGTCGTTTGTCGCAAAAATATGGTCAAAGCATAGAGAACGAAGCACAGAAGGCATTTCCCGAGCCGGATAGCCTGGCTAAATCAAGCATTCAGGAATTGCGGCAATTGGGTCTGAGCCGCCAGAAAGCACGCGCCCTTATTGCTTTAAGTGAGCAGTTTCTGACAAAACCGGTTGGATTTGAGGATTTGGAGAAGCTTGATAACGAGTCGGTGGTTGAGCGTTTGACGGGATATCTCGGAGTAGGGCGATGGACCGCAGAATACGTTCTTTTACGTGGATTGGGACGATTGGAGAGTTTCCCAGGTGATGATAAAGGAGCAGGAAAAAACTTAAAGGAGCGACTGGGGATTACCAGGCCCCTGAGTTATCATGAGGTCAAATCAATTGTTTCTCGGTGGCATCCTTTCGAAGGTTTTGTATACTTTCATTTTGTGATACAAAAGCTTCGGGAACGGGGAGTTGTTTGAATACATTTGATTTTTGATAGTTGTCTTCTCAGATTCAATGAACCAATTCTTTAACACACGGGGTCGGACAGGATTGCAAATAACAACAGGCATGAAGCTTTACCCTCTCTCCTGCTGTATCTGAAAAGTTCACATCTGACTCGGGTGTTCCCGGTGCGATGCGAGTTGGAGCGAAAGTGCGCAAAAAGCTAATTAATGAACTTTTTCGATGCTTTTGTTGTATTATAGTAATTGAAAAGAAAAACCAACATCTTACTCTTTCAATGTGAGCTACAGATGCATAAACGATTAACTCTTTTTATTCTGTGCACTACATTTTCTCTCTGGAGCACTGGAGTAGATTTTTCTCATGCCGATTGGTTTGTCTCTCCGTTGGGTAGAAGTAATGCTTCCGGGAAAGAAGATGACCCAATTGATTTGGCTACTGCCTTAAGCACTTCAGGTCCGGTTAAACCCGGTGAACTGGTGCAGCTCAAAGAAGGTGTATATGAGGGAAGATTTGTAAGCACTGTTTCTGGAACTGCCGACTCACCAGTAATATTTTGGGCAAAACCTGGAACACGGGTTACCATTGATGGTAAAAATGGAAGTGGAGACCAGGTTCTTCATATAATGGGTGAATGGGTACAATTCTGGAATCTTGAGATAACAAACACCTCTCAGACCAGAACGGATATGGTGGAAGGAGTACGGTTTGATGCGCCAAACTCAAAGTTGATAAACTCTGTAATCCACAATAATCTTCAGGGAATAGGGTTCTGGAGCCCGGCAATAAACAGTGAACTGTATGGAAACATCATTTTCAACAATGGCGCCGAGGGTGAAGCACGGGGCCATGGTCATGCCATATACACCCAGAATAAAACAGGTACAAAACAGATAATAAACAACATCATTTTCTTTGGGTATGGTTTTGGAATTCATGCCTATACTGAAAGTGGAGACATTCAGGGGTTTAATTTTGAGAGAAACGTCTGGTTTCGCACTGGTGCATCGGTCAGTGGTTCTTCTACTGTTGGCCAATCTGACGGGCTCCTGATTGGCGGGTTGCAACCAGTTGACAGAGTGGTTGTTAAAGAAAACTATTCCTGGGTACCGGTTCCCGATGCCAGAAGTGTCCGCTTCGGTTGGGGTAGTACTGTGGTAAATGAGTTCATTGAAATAAGAGACAACTATTTTGTTGGAAATGCGGTGACTCAGGGACAATGGAAAAATGCCGAGGTGGAGGGAAACCATTTCTTTGGTGCTGAAATTGGACCTGAACCTACCGATTTCCCCAATAATTCTTTTTCAAGTCAGCTTCCAACCGGTACAAAAACTGTTTTATATCAAAACAAGTATGATCCTCGCAGAATAGATGTAATTGTATATAACTGGAACAATCATGATTCTGTACCCGTAAATTTCGAAGCCATGATTGCATCAGGTAATGATTTCACGGTTCACAGCGTTTTTGATATCTGGGGTGAGCCTGTCTTAGAAGGTAAGTATCAGGGTGGACCACTGCGCCTGCCCATGGGAGTAAAACCTCCGCCACAGCCAAGGGGATTCCCTGATGCAATTGTGGGTGATGATATTCCGGGGAAGTCTTTTGAGGTATTCATAGTGCGATCAGGAGAAGGGCCAGTTTCATCGGTCAAAAATAAACTCATTGTAAACCGTAACGATTTCGCCTTTACTGTAAAGTTAGTCAGAAATACAACTCTTAAAATTACCAATCAGCAATCACTGGTAACAGGAAATGCAGAGCTTACAATTCACGCCGTTTCAGGAAGAGTTGCTGCCCGGCACAGAATAGACAACCTGCCTGTTACCACCAGCCATGAATATCAGATCCCTGCAACTATCAAAAGTGGAATGTACATCTGCACACTAAAAGCAGGGAACATTGTTTACAGCAGACTGTTTGTCCTGTGAATCAGACACTCTCAATTGCCAGGAACCCGGCCGGGATATGGTAGAGACTTCACCAGGCCATGGCCGGTTCGAAACGGCAGTCCGCCCGGATGGTTGCTGTAGCCCGGTTGTATGCAATGCAGGCCCAATTCCATTTAAAAAAAGCAGTGATAGAGAGCACCTCTTTTTTCCCATTTCCCCCCTACCCTGACTGTATATTCAACTACTCATAATTTTACAAGCCAGTGGAGTGTATATCATCAGTTCATCTACCCGGCTTCAATCTTCTTCTCTGAGGTCCTATGCAGTTTGCGATCTATTTCGGCCTGTTTTTCATCTCCGGTGTAGCCGGGCTCATTTACGAATCGATCTGGTCCCATTATCTTAAGCTGTTTCTTGGGCACGCCGCCTATTCCCAGACAATAGTGCTTGTGATCTACATGGGAGGAATGGCTATAGGTTCCTGGCTTGCCGCTACCAGGGTGAAAAAAAACAGAAACCTTCTGATTTCCTATGCCGCAGTAGAGATCACCTTAGGCCTTCTTGCGCTCCTTTTCCATGATCTTTTCCTCAAATATCTTCAGATATCCTATGATCGAATAATTCCGGTGCTGAATGCACCATTCCTTATTATCGGGTATAAATGGATAACCGCTTCACTGATAATTCTTCCTCAGTCAGTTCTTCTGGGAGCCACCTTTCCACTTATGGCAGCAGGATTTATCCGTAAATTCAGCGGAAGTAGCGGCTACAAGATCTCATTTCTTTATTTCACCAACACCCTGGGAGCATCGGCAGGAGTTCTTCTGAGTGGATTTTACCTGGTGGATAAAATCGGGCTCAAAGGTGCAATCATAACCGGGGGAATTCTTGACATTCTGGTAGGGATCACGGTTTTTGCACTCTGTTACAAGGATAATTATTCGAGTGATAACATTAAGATAACTGACAAGATTAATAGTAACCTGACTGCATCCAGTTATCTGCCACTATTACTGGTTTCCGGAGCAACTGCCACAGCATCCTTCATGTATGAGATTGGATGGATTCGCATGCTGAGTCTGGTTTTAGGAAGTTCCACTCATTCATTCGAATTGATGTTAAGTGCATTTATCTTCGGAATGGCACTTGGAAGCTTCTTTATTCGCAACAGAATCGACAAGATAAGAAATATCCCTGCAGCTATTGTTCTGGTACAGGTGATCATGGGAATAACTGCACTACTTACAATTTTCACCTATGGGCATATGTTCAGTTTCATGAAATTTATCATGGCTGCATTGTCAGAAAATGAGCAGGGCTATCTTCTCTTTAACCTTTTCAGCCACAGCATCTGTCTTCTTATAATGCTTCCATCAACAATCTGTGTTGGAATGGTACTGCCATTAATCGTTCACCTGTTCTACAGAGAAGGCTATGGCGAGGAATCTATCGGTAAAGTGTATGCAGTAAACACATTCGGGAGCATAGTGGGAACGGTCATAGCCACCTGGATTCTGATGCCTTTTTTGGGATTACGCCTTCTTATAATTATTGGCGGAATCATAGATATAGGAATCGGCCTTTATATTCTTTACACTTTAAAAGAGATGCAGAATAGTTCCATGAGATCGTTTCTGACTCCTGTCTGCGGGTGCTTTGTGGCAATTACAGTCATGTTCGGGTCCATCGATCCTTTACTTACCGCTTCCGGTGTATTTCGAAACGGCACCATCAACCGGCATAAAAAGGTCATTTTCAATAAAGATGGTAAAACTGCATCGGTATCCCTGTTTCGCAGCGGAGAGTCTTTGATACTGACCACTAATGGCAAGCCTGATGCCAGTGTGAATGTGAAAGGCGGCATAAGCGGTGACGAATACACCATGGCCCTGACTGCGGTTCTTCCTCTGGCCTGCAAAGAAGGCGGATCCAGTGCAGCAGTAATCGGACTGGGCTCGGGCATGACATCCCATTATCTTCTGTATGACAGCACTCTTAAGAGTGTAGATGTGGTTGAGATCGAACCTGCCATAGTTCAGGCAGCAAAGCTTATTGGTGAGAAAGTTTCCAACTCATTTACCGACAAACGATGCAACATCTATATCGATGATGCCAAAACATTCTTTTCTGCTCACAACCGCAAATACGACATCATCGTATCCGAGCCATCCAACCCTTGGGTAAGCGGTGTTTCAGGTCTCTTTTCAAAGGAGTTTTTCGGGCTGATAAAAAATCACCTCAATAAAGACGGTATACTGGTTCAATGGTTCCATAAATATGAATCGGATGTCTCAATTCTTGTCTCCATATTCAAAGCTTTACGCGAACACTTTCCATATTATGTTATGTATACAGCAGGATCTGACCTTATCACTATCGCTACTACCAAAAACAGCGATTGTTTAAATATTAAGAGAGACATTTTTCAAATCTATCCATTAGCCAAAAGCCTTAAAGCAATGGAAATACACTCTATCGATGATCTTAAAGCAACCGCTTTTGTTTCGCAGAAACTCTTTAACCCGCTCATCGATGCATTTCCCTGGCCGCCTAATTCCGATTACTATCCATTTGTTGACCTCAATGCAGTAAAATACCGCTTTATAGATAAGGATATCCGGCTTTTAGACACCTTGAGAAATTTTATAATCCCGGTGAGAAAAATAGTGGAATCGGATACCGGGTTTATTGCATTCCGGAGCAGGGAAAATCTTCCAGAACTCTACAATCTGGCTGAATTCAATGATGCAAAAAAGATGTATAATGAACTGATGAATCTGGCTGTTCCAAAAGACACTTTTTCAACAATTCCTCAAGATCGTTTCAATGCAGTGGTTACTCTTGACTATGCATCGATGAACCAGCTTACGTTCAGTCAGCTTTACAGCACAATTATTGAAATTCTGGAAAAGACAACGCCATTTCTTTCTACTTCGGAAATACGTGATATCTGGAAAGTTATCGTTATGAAAACTTCGGATATCTCTCTTGATGATGAGGACCGCAGATGGATGAGCTACTTTGAGGCATTATGCAACTATAATATGCCTTTACTTTACAAATATTCCAGAGAACTGCTTCCATCCAGTGGCCCAATCGAGGATGACTACATAAACCGGTTCCTGATGGTTTCGATGAGTGTTTCAGCATGGAAAACCTGCGAAAGAAGAGGCCTGGAAGAGATCTGGCAGCGTTTTGATTTAAAGGGAGATTCTGATATTATGAGCAGAATCAGTATGGAATTATTAAAGCAGTAACTTTGGTTGTGGATCGATTCTGAAATGATGTCGCTTTGTTCTGTAATTTTCCTGCCCTTATTTAGTCATTTCGACTGATCTTCTATCCATTCATTTAACCATTTTGCAGAGTCTTCAAAGAGAAGACAATCTCATATACTATTGTATTTCAAGAAGTTAGCAATTTTTATAAACTTTTTAAAGATTTATCTTGATTATTTTGGTCGGTTTTGTATTTTTAAGACATGAACACAAACGAAACCAATACTAATAATAAGAAAATCAGCAGTTCAGACAGGATCAATTCGCATATCA
>Ga0209510_1005082_pt1 | contig 11198 bp, 9 predicted proteins | sample BiotimSIPDNA_FD_185749 | JGI IMG/M metagenome (GOLD analysis project Ga0209510, IMG submission 185749) | Anaerobic biogas reactor microbial communites from Washington, USA - Biogas_R1 time_0 SIP DNA (SPAdes) (version 2) | ecosystem: Engineered > Bioreactor > Anaerobic > Unclassified | place...
CCACGTCGAAGCCGAGAACTTTCATCTGCCCTTTGAAGTACTCCGTGTTTTGCCATAACTGCTCGACCAGATCGGTCGAAGCCGCGAGCATTTGCACGGCGGCGAGGCACGCGGCGGTGTCGGCTGGGGTGACGGCGCTGGAGAAGAGGAACGGACGCGCTTTCTGGCGCAGGAAGTCGACGATGAGCTTCTTCCCCGCGACGATGCCGCCCACCACGCCGAACGCCTTGGAGAACGTGCCGATCTCCACGTCGAATTTGCCATGCAGTCCAAAGTGATCGACGATGCCGCGCCCGCCGTGGCCGAGAACGCCTTCACCGTGCGCGTCATCGACCATTGTGAGCAACCCGTACTTTTCCGCAACCTCGTAAATCTTGTCCAGCGGCGCGACGTCGCCATCCATTGAGAAGACGCCGTCGGTGACAACCAGCCCGCGCCGGTACTGTGGCAGGTTTTCCTTGACCTTCACCTCCAAATCGGCGGGATCGCAGTGCTCGTAGACGATGATTTTGGCGCGGCTTAACCGCGCGCCGTCAATGATGCTGGCGTGGTTCAACCGGTCCGAGAAGATCACGTCCTCCTTGCCGACCAGCGGCGGGATGGCCGCCTGGTTGGCGACGAAGCCGGCCTGCACGTAGAGCGCGTCTTCAACGCGCTTGAATCCCGCCATCGCGCGTTCCAGCTCCTTGTGGAGTGAGAGCGTCCCGGCGATAGAGCGCACCGCCGTCGGCCCCGCGCCAAAGCGGTCGATGGCGGCCTTGGCGGCACCCTTCAGGCGCGCGTCGTCGGCGAGGCCTAGGTAGTTGTTCGTGCAGAGATTAAGCACGCGCTTGCCGTCCACCGTCATCCACGCGCCGGGTGGGGAGTCGATGGTACGCAGGTTGATGAACAAGCCATTGTCCTTAAGTGCAGCGACTTCCTCTTCGATCCAGATTAATTTCTGTTCAGTCATCGTCTTCCCTCTTGAAAGTGGTACATTTGAACGTTCAAACGGCCGTGTTGTTTTTCCCGGCGATTTGGTGCCAGAGGATGCCACCCAGTGCGCCGAGGCCGGCCATCAGCACGATGTCGAGCAGACCGAAGCACACACCGCCGCCGATTTGGGTGATGCGCACCATGTCGGGGTCATAGGCGGCCGGAAGACCGAACTGCTCCATGATGTCTATGATGCTTTGTGGATCAACCCAGATACTGTTGAGGATGCCGCCGATAATCTGCCCGAGCAACGCGCCTGCGCCGCCGATCGCGCCCGCAATCGCACCTGCCTTGGCTGCGCCACCGGATGTGAGTGGCTTGTCGAAGACACACGCCAAGTATCCGGCCCCGATGCCTGCTACCATTGCCAGGCATGGCACGCAGACCGGTGATATCAAACTGCCGCCGATCCCCAAAACCAACATCACCGCGCCAAGAATTAACCCTGCTTTCGTCATCATATCCTCCTTAAAAAAGTGTCTGATTTGTGTGAAATTTCACCAAGCCTTCTGGTTTGAGCCTTACAGAGAAAGTATAGCACCAGGCCCAATAAGTGCCAACAAGTATAAAACGCTTATGTGGATGACAAGTGTAATGACCCGCCCCGTCCTTGACGCGCTTTTCCTGTTAGTGCCCTTCGTGGTATACTATAGGCGGAATGACTTATTCAAACCACAACCTAAGCTGGAGGCATACACGATGAGACACTTTTTGACACTGGCCGACCTCACGCCAGAACAGATGCAGGCGCTCCTTGATTTGGCTGTGCGTATCAAGAGTGCGTGGAAGGCAGGCGAAGACACCCCTTACCTCAAGAACAAAGTGCTAGGGATGATTTTTCAGAAACCTAGCCTGCGCACCCGCGTTTCCTTCGACGTGGCGATGCTGCAATTGGGTGGTAACGCGCTTTACCTTTCCCCAGACGAGATTCAGTTGGGCAAGCGCGAAAGCGTGGCCGATGTGGCCCGCGTCATCTCGCGCTACGTCAACGTCGTGATGGCCCGCGTCTTCGGGCATGCGGACGTGGTGTCGCTGGCAAAAGACGCGACCGTGCCGGTGATCAACGGCCTGTCGGATTACTCGCATCCGTGCCAGGGCATGGCCGATTTCCTGACGATCCTGGAACACAAGGGCAGCTTCAAGGGTAAGAAGCTGGTTTATTTGGGCGATGGCAACAACGTGGCGACCTCGCTGCTGTACGGCGCGACGTTATTGAGGATGAATTTCACGCTCGCTGCGCCGAAGGGTTATGGACTGCATCCCGCTATCTGGGATATGGGCCGGCGGCTGGCGGTGCAGAGTGGTTCTACCATTGAAGCGGTGGATGATCCCATGCTTGCCGTGCAGGATGCAGATGTAATCTACACCGACACCTGGACCTCGATGGGCCAAGAGGCTGAGGCAGAACAGCGCCGCAAACTGTTCCCGCCTTACCGCGTGGACGACGCTAAACTGGCACGCGCCAAGTCAGACGTCATCGTGATGCACTGCCTGCCCGCCCATCGTGGCGAGGAAATTACCGATGCCGTCGCCGATGGTCCGCACTCGGTGCTCTTCGATCAGGCCGAAAACCGTCTTCACGCTCAGAAAGCCATCCTGGTGTGGGTGTTGGAGAAGGATTAGGACAGACTACAAAAGTCTCAAAAGACACTCTGTAAACTCAATATCTGTTATGAACGAGCGACCTACAACATGCCAATATGTGCTGAGCTTTTTTAGTCTCTGCCTGATTGCTGACTGGTGATCGCTAACTGCTGATAGCTCAAACAGGGGGTGTGCATTGGCCGGTAACCGTTTACGCTTTGATGAGGCCATTCAAAAGGCAAATGACAGTGTTTGGGACGAGAAGTGGGAGGAGGCAGTACGCTTCTATGAACGCGCCCTGGCTGAGTTCCCCGACGATGTCTCGGCGTTGATGGGCTATGCCTGGGCGTTGTTCAATGCCGAGGACATGGAGGCGGCGCTTGAAACCTACCAGCGGCTCACGACGTTGAATTCTTCCGATCCCGGTCCTTATGAACGCATCGCGGAGATTCACGAACGTAATGGCGACATCGAACAGGCCGCCGCAAACTATTACGAAGCCGGACAGCGTTATGGTAAACAGGGGGTGGGGAGCAAGTTCGTGACGGCGCTGGAGGCATCTGCCCGGTTGCAGCCGCATCAGGACAAGGTGTGGCGCGATCTCCTATACCACTATCAGCAGGAAAAATCAGTGGATCGGGCCGTGTTGGCGGCGCTCTGGCTGGCCTATCTCTACCAACAAGAGCATCCCGACTGGGCCATCGAGATCTGCCGTCAGATGCAGACGTTCATCCCGCACGAGCCACGCATCGGACAGACGATGATGCTGCTTCAAAGCCAGCGTCCCGTGCCCGAACCGCCACGTTTCGAGGCGGTGGATTCCTTGGAAGATGCTTTGGATGTGGAAACCGAACAGGTGGGTAGCCCCGCAGATGTCGCTCGGCAGCGCGCTCTGGCGGACTTGGCCGAGTCAATCTTTGCGGAAGATAAACCCCAGGTACAGGGCATCTCGCAGATGGAAGTCGATTTGCTTATCGGTAAGGCGGTCGATGCTCAGACGCGCGGCGACCTGACAGCGGCCCTTCAGGCCTACGAGCAGTTGAACAAGGCGGGTGTCTCGATGCCCTCCATTCACTTCAACCTGGGATTGTTGTACAAGGAGCAAATGCGCTTTTCCGAGGCGATTGCGCAGTTGGAGAAGTCACTTTCGGATCCGGAGTACATTCTAGGTAGTCACTTTGCCCTGGGCGAGTCCTACCAGGCGCAGGGCGATTTCGCGGAGGCGCTGAAACATTTCTGGGAGGCGGTGAAGATTGTCGATCTGGCGACCATCGAACGTGAACACGCCGATGACTTGATCCGCGTTTACCAAAGTGTGGCGCAAAACCTGGTCAGTACCGGAGACCCCGATCGCGCGCGGAGCCTCAGCGAGTCGTTGGTCGATTTTCTAGGACGGCGCGGTTGGGAGGATAAGTCGCTTGAAGCGCGCAAACGTCTGGACGGTCTTTCCCGCTCAGGAACGGTGCTCAGCCTCGGTGAGTTGATCAGTATGCCCAATGCCTCGCGTATTCTGCGTTCTGTTGCGTTGGCGCAGGAGTATCAGCGGCGCGCCAAAGTCTACAGCGCTCTGGAGGAATTGTTTCATACGCTTGGCAAGGCATCCGATTACCTGCCGTTGCACTATCTCCTGGCAAGTCTACTGCAAGAAGCCGGGCGTATCGATGAGGCGCTGCTCAAATTCCACACCATAGCCCGCACCTATGAAGTCCGTGGTCAAACGTTGCAGGCTCTGGAGACTTACCGTGAAATCCTACAATTATCCCCCATCGACATCGTTGTGCACAAAAGAGTCATCGAATTGCTGACCCAACGGGGGCAGATCGACGATGCCCTGGGCCAGTACTTGCAACTGGCGGATGCGCATTATCAACTGGCACAGCCGGAGCGCGCCCGCGACGTGTACACTGAGGCGCTGCGTTTGGCGCCGCGTGGTGCGCCAGAGCAGCAGTGGGAAGTCCGTATTTTGCACAGGATGGCCGACCTTGACTTGCAGCGGTTGGATTGGCTGGCGGCGATTAAGAACAATGAGGCGATTTTGCGCATCGCGCCTGCCGACGAGCGTGCCTATCTGGCGCTCTACCGCCTGTATCCGCGCACCGGTCGACCGCATTTGGGACTAAACGCTCTCGACAAATTAATCAAACTTTATCTCGAGGCACACAACGTGGATCGGGCATTGGTCGTGCTGGAGGACCTGATCACCAACGAGCCTGACAACATTCCTTTGCGTGCCCGTGGAGCGCAACTGTATCTCAATAGCGGTAAGCGGGAGAAAGCATTGGAACATCTGGATGTGCTAGGTGGGTTGCAACTTGACGCCGGGCAGCAGGAGGCCGCAATCAAGACCGTCACAGCGATTCTGGCGCTTGAACCGCCCAACAGAGAGGGTTACGTTGATTTGTACCGCGAACTGACTGGACAGGAACCGCCTATGTAGCTGAGGCGGTGGCTGTGTGCTCACAGAATGACTGTGAAGGGTTTGGATTGTAGTAACAATGTGGAACTTAATGTGGCTGCTGGAGCGTATAACCTGGCTCGATGGCCTGGATATCCTGATTGTGGCGTTCTTTTTCTTCTGGGTCTTCTACGCCATAAAAGGAACGCGCGCCGTTCCGTTGGTGCGTGGTATCACAGCCTTGCTGATCTCTCTGGCTCTGCTGACGCGCCTGGTGCAATTGCGGGCTTTCTCCTGGCTGATAGAGAATTTGCTCCCGGCGCTCCTGGTGGGTATTCCGGTGCTCTTTCAGCCTGAATTACGTCGCGCGTTAGAGCAACTGGGACGTAGTCCGCTTCTGTTGGTCGAACCTGGCGATAGCCCGAAGCTTGAGAAGATGATCGTTAACGTCGTCAAAGCTGTCGTGTATATGGCCGCTCACGACGTGGGAGCGCTGATTGTTTTCGAACGTCAAACCGGCCTGCAGGAATACATCGATACCGGTGTGCTTATCGACGCGGAGGTGACACCAGAGTTATTGATGACCATTTTTGATCATCACGTCATTTTGCACGATGGCGCTGTTATTATTCGCAATGGCAGGCTTATCGCAGCAGCCTGCGTGATGCCCCTGACCGCCGCATTTCTGGCGGATCGTGAACTTGGGTTGCGGCACCGGGCTGCCATCGGTGCTACGGAAGAGGGCGATGCAGTTGCCGTCGTTGTCTCGGAAGAGCGCGGGCAAATCTCGTTGACCCACAATGGTCGTATCATCCGTGACATCGATGCCAGACGTTTGGAATCCATCTTGCGCGCTTTTCTCGTCCCCAAGGTTCGCTCATCCCGCGGCATCTTCCGCCGCGTGCGCCGCAGCACAGTGCGGCCTCTTCAGGAGATCGAGGAGGGCGTGCGGGTATGAGCCGTTGGTTGGGACGCAATCTTGGCTCGCTGTTTCTTTCGCTGCTTCTGGCGTTTTTTTTCTGGGCTGTGGCCACGGAGGCCAAGGATCCAACGCAGGATGGCCCTTTCGGCACGGCTATCCCGATCGAGATAGTCGGACTGGATGAGGGCATGCTCGCTTACGGGCTGAACGGCACCCGCGCGCGTGTTGAATTGCGCGCACCACAGTCGGTGTGGAAGACACTCAGTTCCGAAAATCTGCGTGCCTACATTGACCTTTCCGAGGTGTCCACTGGCACTTTGGCCCTTCCGATTAAGGTCGATGTTCAGGTTGCGCCTGTGCAGGTGCTGAAAATTACCCCGTCGGAAGTTAACCTCACCGTCGAGCATATCGCCGAGAAAGAGATCACGATCACTATCCGGACCGAAGGAACGCCACTGTTTGGCTTTCGGGTCGAAGAACCGGAGGTCGTGCCGCAGACCGTGCGTGTGCGCGGTCCTGCCTCGTGGGTCGACAAGGTGACGCAGGCACAGGTGACAGTTTCTGTTCAAGATCAACAGAGCGACGTCCGCGGCGATTACCAACCAGTACTTTTAGATCAGAACGAGCAAGCGGTTACCAACGTTGAATCCATTCCGAAAGCAGTGACCATTAATGTACCGATTTCGCCGCTAGGCTACGTGCGCGATCTGGCGGTGAACATTACCTGGGAAGGTCAACCGGCCCCCGGATATCGCATTTCCAATGTTGTGATTGAGCCACAGCTCGTCAAGGTCTACGGGCGCGTTGAGAGGGTGCGGGAGGCCCCTGGTTACCTGCTTACCCAACCCGTTAGCTTGAACACGCTGACGCAAAGCTTGACGACTACGGTCGCCCTGCAAATGCCGGTAGGATTGTCACTTATCTCACCGCCGCGTCCTTATGTGACGCTTAGTCTGACGATCGAGGCCATTCAGAGCGGTCTGACCCTGGCGGTGACACCGACGCTGCGTGGATTGTCCCAGGATATGCGCGCTGCTCCGAGTGTCGAGGCCGTCGTGCTTGTTTTAAGTGGGCCGCTGGCGATGATAGAGCAGTTGCAGGCGGCGGATGTGGAAGTGGCTTTGGATCTGACTAATCTGTTGCCTGGAGACTACGCCATCATCCCTGTAGTTGAGGTTCCGGAGGGGATCATCATCCAAAATGTCATCCCTGAAGCGATCTCGGTGCGTATCGAGCGAATCATTGCACCACCGGCACCAATCAGGTGACGATCGCGCCCCCACGTTCCTTTAGCCCCTGTTTCATCGCGTTGAGTGGCAGCAACGCGCATTTCACCCGGCCCATACTCAGCTTCACGCCGCCCATCATCTCCTGGATCTCGTCCAGCCCCATCGTGGCGATTTCTTCCACCGTTTTGCCCTTGACGTGCTCTGTGAACATCGACGCTGCGGCCATGCTGATAACGCAACCCTGCCCTTCGAACATCACCTCGGCGACGCGCCCGGCGCTGTCGAGGCGCGCCGTCAGGTGGATCATATCCCCGCACGTCGGGTTGTCCATTTCGATGTCGACTTCGGCGTTGTCCAGCACACCGAAGTTTTCGGGATTGTGGTAATGGTCTAGTAACTGCTCGCGATAAAGGTCGCTGCTCATTGTACCTCCAAGAATAATCTAAAGCTGGCTCTATCGTCCCAGAACTCTGACGACTTTGTGCAGTGCTTTGATGAGGGCATCGACGTCATCCTTGTCGTTGTAGATGTAGAAGCTGGCACGCGCGCTCGCCGGAACGTTGAAGCGGTCGTGCAGGGGTTGTGCGCAGTGATGCCCGGCACGCACGCAAACGCCCTCGGCATCGAGGATAGCGGAGATGTCGTGCGGGTGGATACCGTCCATCCAGAATGCAACGACCCCGCTGCGCTCTTGTGCCAGGTTGTGCCCCCCATCGCCAGAACCGAGCACGTGAACCGTCGGCAATTCCGCTAGGCGCGCCAGCGCATACGCGACGATCTCTTGCTCGTGGGCGTGGATGGCTTCCATCCCGATGGCCGTGAGAAAATCCACCGCCGCGCCCAATCCGATGCTCTCGGCGATAGCGGGCGTCCCAGCCTCGAACTTGTATGGAACATCATTCCACTTGGCGTAATCGCGTTTGACGGTGCGGATCATATCCCCGCCGTAGAGGAAGGGGGGCATCGCTTCCAGCAGCTCGTGCCGGCCCCACAGAATACCGACGCCTGGCCCGCACATCTTGTGGCCGGAGAACGCCATGAAGTCGGCGCCCAACGCCTGCACATCGACGGGTTGGTGGGGCACGGCCTGCGCGCCATCCATCACCACCAGTGCGCCTGCAGCGTGCGCCATTGCCGCGACTTGGGTGACCGGTGGCAGCGCACCGAGGACATTCGACATCACCGAACAGGCAATGACCTTGGTCCGCCCATCTGCTAACAAGGGCGGCAGGGCATCTAGTTCCAATTCGCCCGCGTCACTTACGGGGATGTAGGCCAATTCCGCGCCCTTGCGCTGCGCCAATTGTTGCCATGGGACCAGGTTGGCGTGGTGCTCCAACTCCGTGATAACGATACGATCTCCGGCCTGGATGTTCGTCTCGCCCCAACTATAGGCGACGAGGTTCAGCCCTTCCGTCGCGTTGCTCGGCAGGGTCTGGTGCGTTGATGAAGCGCGCAATTTTCGCCCGCGCTTCTTCGTAAGCCTCAGTGGCCTCTTCCGCCAGGGAATACAATCCTCGGTGGACGTTGGCATAGTTGTGCATGTACGTGTGCATCATCGCGCCGATAACGGCACGGGGTTTCTGTGAACTGGCGGCGCTATCTAAAAAGACCAGACGCTTGCCGTGAATTTTGCGTTCGAAGATCGGAAATTCTTGCCGTATGGCAGCAACATCCAGTGGCATAGACACCTCCTCAAAATGGTGAGTAGCTATGATTCCCATATTGCTGTTGAGAATCGCACTCTGTGGCAGAGTATACCACAAAAAAGAAGAAAAATGTATGTCAATTTTTGACTTGTATCTCCCTTTAATGGGATATAATAGGGGCAATGGTCGATAATCAAGAAACGCAACAATTGACGTTATTTCCGGAAGCGGCGCTGTCTGAGGCAGCTTCGTCGCCCGCATCGGAAGCCGCTACTGTTCCGAAACCTGCTTCACCGGCAGTAGATCTGACGTCACGCTCGCCATTCAACGTCGTGTTGGGAGCCTTTGAGAAGTATATGCAGGCGCGCGGCTTTACGGAGAACACGCAGCAGGCATTTCGGCTGGATATGCAAATCCTGAGTGATTACCTGGGACCGGTGCAGGCCATCGGCGACATCTCCCCGGTGATGTTAAATGCCTTTGTCAAGTGGATGGAATCTGCGCGGGGTGTGCCATGCAGCCCCAAAACGTTGGAGCGCCGCATCACTACGCTCAAAGTGTTCTTCGGCTGGCTGGCGGAAGAAGGCGTCGTCACTCGCGATGCTGCCGCGCCGTTGATTCACCAATCTGTGACTGCGCCTTTGCCGGAGATCCTCACCCGCGCGCAAATCGATGCTGCTCTGGCGGTGACACAGGCATTGCGCGCGGGCAGTGAGTCGCGCAAGCCCGACACGCGTCCACATTTGCTCTTCACCCTTATCCTGCATACTGGCATCAAGAAGAGCGAGTGTGTCAACCTGCACGTCAACCACATTGACCTGACCGACGCGCAACATCCGGCGCTGTGGGTGCGCTACAAGGAGGCGCGCCGCCGTCACAAAGAACGCCGGATCACGCTGCCGCAGAGCTGGTCTGCCGTTATGCAGGAATACCTGGGACAGTATCCTTCGCGCCAGTTTCTCTTCCCGTGGAGCGCCCGTAACCTGGAATACGTTCTGACTGACGTGGCCGTGCAGGCGGAAATCCCGCGCATCACTTTCGAAATGCTTCGCTGGACGTGTGCGGCGCGTGACTTTGCGGCGGATATGGATCGCACCGAACTGCGTCATAAACTTGGCCTTTCGGAGATTAGTTGGTACGAAGTGGAAGTGAAGTTGGCGTTATTGGCGCAACGAATTGCAAGAGAGCCATAACGTGTATGAGCGTGAAACGGTGGGCGGCGGATTCCGCCCGCCGTTTTGTGTGTGTTAAACCCTATCATATTTATTTTTGTGGAGGAACGATGAATACATCACTTTCGGACAAGATCACCTATCGCAGAGCCAGGGTCGCTGTGGTGGGAATGGGATATGTGGGATTGCCGCTGGCCTTGGCTTTTGCCAAGGCCGGTTTTGTGACAATCGGTATTGAGATCAATTCCCAGCGTGCCGAACAGCTCAACGCCGGGCACAGCTATATCGAGGACGTCGCCGACGCCGAGCTGCTGCCGCACATTCAGGAGGGCCGTCTGCGCGCTACCACCGACTATGCCATTATCCGCGATTATGATGCAGTCTTCATCTGCGTGCCCACGCCGTATACTATCCAGCGCACCCCCGATTTGAGCTACATCGTCTCTGCCACCGAGGGCATTGCGCCCTACCTGCACGCGGGCCAGTTGGTGGTCTTGCAATCCACTACCTATCCCGGTACGACCACCGAAATCGTGCGGCCGATTTTGGAGCGGGTGAGCGGTCTGTCTGCTGCCGCCGATGACTTCTACCTGGCCTTTTCGCCGGAGCGCATCGACCCCGGCAACAAGGATTGGAGCGCCTACAACACCCCCAAAGTCGTCGGTGGGTTGACGCCGAACGCAACGGCGGCTTCTGCGGCGCTGCTGCGGCAGATGGGAGCGCCGGTCCACGAAGTTTCGTCGCCCTCGGCTGCCGAATTGACCAAGTTGCTGGAAAACACCTTCCGCGCGGTGAACATCGCCCTCGTCAACGAGATGGCGCAACTGGCCGAGCGTATGGGTATCGATTTTTGGGAGGTTATTGACGCGGCGAAGACCAAGCCTTTCGGCTTTATGCCATTCCGTCCCGGTCCAGGGGTGGGAGGACACTGTATCCCCATCGACCCCTACTATTTGCTGTGGAAAGCGCGTGAGTACGACTTTTACACCCGTTTCATCGAGTTGGCAGCGGAGACCAACGAGACGATGCCTTATCACGTTATCGATTTGATCGTGCGCGGTCTGAGCCGGGAGGGTAAGGCGCTGCACGGCGCGCGTGCGTTGGTGCTCGGGGTCGCTTTCAAGCCTGATATTGGCGATTCACGTGACACGCCCGCCGAGCGTGTCATTGAGCTGTTACTTGGGCGCGGGGCCGAGGTACAGTACCACGATCCGTTTGTACCGACGTTCCATGTGGGCGGCAATGTCTTCTGCAGTGATGCACTGACGCTTG
>Ga0209510_1005086_pt1 | contig 11195 bp, 13 predicted proteins | sample BiotimSIPDNA_FD_185749 | JGI IMG/M metagenome (GOLD analysis project Ga0209510, IMG submission 185749) | Anaerobic biogas reactor microbial communites from Washington, USA - Biogas_R1 time_0 SIP DNA (SPAdes) (version 2) | ecosystem: Engineered > Bioreactor > Anaerobic > Unclassified | place...
GGCACCTGTTTTAATGGGTGCCTTTTTTATTGGAGGTGGTTCTATCAGGATCTTGAGCATCTTCCGCTCCCGAGACAAGCCCCAGGATGCCGTGAGCGCTGCTCCGGCTTTTTTCTTTGGTTCAAGCATTGCCGGGAAGTCCGTCACAGCGCGCACGGCCATCCAGGTCTCAGCGGTCTATGCCTGTGTGCGGGTGATCGCGGAGACCGTGGCCAGCCTGCCACTGAGCCTGTATCAGGAGACAGAAGAGGGCAGCCAGAAAGCCTTCAAGCACCCGCTTTACCGCCTGCTGCATGATGAGCCCAACCCTGAGATGACCTCTTTTGTGCTGCGGGAGACACTGCTCTCCCACCTCTTGCTCTGGGGAAACGCTTACTGCCAGGTCATCCGCAACGGCCGCGGACAGGTGACAGCGCTGTACCCCCTGCTCCCAGACCGCATGACCGTTGACCGGGACGAGCAGGGGAACCTGATCTATGCCTACACCAGCGCCACAGGCAAGGTGGTCACAGTGCCACCCACCAGCATCCTGCACATCCCGGGGATGGGCTTTGACGGCGTCATGGGCTATAGCCCTGTCGCCCTGGAGCGCAACGCCATTGGCCTGGGCATGGCAGCAGAGGAGTATGGCAGCCGCTTCTTCTCCAATGGCGCGACACCCTCCGGTGTGCTCACCCACCCCAATACGGTCAAGAACCCAGGCGCCCTGCGCCAGAGCTGGAACGCTGCCTATGGCGGTTCCTCAAACTCCGGCCGTGTCGCGATCCTGGAAGAGGGCATGAAGTTTGAGCGCATCTCCATGCCCAACAACGAGGCGCAGTTCCTGGAGACCCGGAAGTTTCAGGTCTCAGAGATCTGTCGCATCTTTCGCGTGCCCCCGCACCTGGTGGGTGACCTGGAGCACGCTACCTTCTCCAACATCGAGCACCAGTCGATCTCCTTTGGCATGCACACCATTCGCCCCTGGCTGGTTCGCATTGAGCAAAGCATGAACCGCGCCTTGCTCTCAGAGAGCGAGAAGAGCCACTACTATGTGCGCTTCAACATGGACGGCCTGCTGCGCGGCGCCTACAAGGAGCGCATGGAAGGCTATGCGATTGCCCGCCAGAATGGCTGGATGAGCGCAAATGACATCCGGGAACTGGAAAGCATGAACCCCATCCCCGACACAGAGGGCGGCAACGCCTACCTGGTCAACGGCAACATGATCCCCATTACAAGCGCCATGGCGCAAGCGGAGGAAAACAACAGTGAACAAGTTTTGGAACTGGGTTCGAAACGAAGATGAAACCCGCACCCTGCGCCTGGAGGGCGTGATCTCAGAAACCAGCTGGTTTGATGACGAGGTCACGCCTGCTGCTTTCAAGGCAGACCTCATGGCCCAGAAGGGTCCCATCACCGTCTGGATCAACTCCCCTGGCGGTGACTGTGTGGCGGCCGCACAGATTTACAACATGCTCATGGACTACCCGGACGATGTCACCGTCAAGGTAGACGGCCTGGCCGCTTCCGCAGCCTCGGTCATCGCCATGGCCGGCAGCCGCGTGCTCATGTCTCCTGCCAGTCTGATGATGATCCACAACCCCCTGACCTTTGCCATGGGCGACAGCGAGGAAATGAAGAAGGCGATGCACCTGTTGGATGAGGTCAAGGAGAGCATCATCAACGCCTATGAGATCAAGACGGGCATGAAGCGCGAGCGCCTCTCCCAGCTCATGGACGCTGAGACCTGGATGAACGCGAACAAGGCCCGGGAGTATGGCTTCTGTGACGAGATCATGTTCCTGCCACAGAGCGACCAGAAACACAGCCCTGAGGCCTTTGTGTACTCCAGGCGTGCTGTCACCAACTCCCTGCTCACCAAGCTGCTGGCCCGCGGCCTGTACAACGGCCCGCAGATACAAGCTGCTCCAAGCCCTGAACCCAAGCAGCCAGTGGTCCCTGAGCCACTCCCCCAACCTGAGCCCCGGATCAAAGCGGCAGACCTTGAAAAAAGGCTGTCGCTTTTAAAGTAAGGAGGAAACCATGAATCAAATCGTTACCCTGCGCGAGAAGCGTGCCCAGGCTTGGGATGCCGCCAAGGCCTTCCTGGAAGCCAAGCGCCTGCCGGATGGCACCATTGCCGCTGAGGACGCGCTAACCTATGAAAAGATGGAAAAGACTGTGGAGGACCTGAGCCGCGAGGTCAACCGCTTGGAGCGCCAGGCCGTCATTGACCTGGAGATGAACACGCCCACCTCCACGCCCGTGCTCAACCAGCCGGGGAGCCAGGAGCCCGCTGCCAAGACGGGCCGCGCCACCGAGGCCTACAAGACCGCGTTCTGGCGGGTGATGCGGCAGAAGGCCGTGCCGCATGAGGTCTTCAACGCCCTGCAGATTGGCACTGAGAGCGAGGGCGGCTATCTGGTCCCGGACGAGTACGAGCGCACCCTGATCGACCGCCTGGAGGAGCTGAGCATCTTCCGGCAATTGGCGCATGTCATCCGCACAGACTCCGGCAACCGCCTCATCCCCGTGGTCGCCAGCAAGGGCACCGCATCCTGGATTGGCGAGGGTGTTCAGTACCCGGAGAGCGATGACTCCTTTGGCCAGGTGACCATTGGCGCGCACAAGCTGGTCACCACAATCAAGGTATCGGAAGAACTGCTCAATGACTCGGTGTTTGACATCGCAGCCTACATCGCCCAGGAGTTCGCCAGGCGCATCAGTGCGGCCGAGGAAGAGGCCTTCTTCACCGGCACTGGTGTGGGGCGTCCCACCGGCGTCCTGGCTGCCACTGGCGGTGCTGAGCTGGGTGTGACCGCTGCCAGTGCTACGGCCCTGACCTTTGACGAGGTCATGGACCTGTACTACTCCCTGCGCGCGCCCTACCGCCGCAACGCGGTCTTCCTGATGAACGATGCCACGGTGAAAGCCCTGCGCAAGCTCAAAAACGGCAGCGGCGACTACATCTGGCAGCCCTCGGTGGTTGCGGGCACCCCGGACACCATCCTCAACCGCCCAGTGTATACCTCTTCCTTCATGCCGACCCTGGCCGCTGACGCCAAGCCCATGCTCTTTGGTGACCTGGGCTACTACTGGGTCGCGGATCGCCAAGGCCGTGTGTTCAAGCGCTTGAATGAGATCTATGCCAGCACCGGCCAGGTCGGTTTCCTGGCCTCTGAGCGTGTGGACGGCAAGCTGGTCCTGCCTGAGGCCGTCAAGGTGCTCCAGATGAAGAGCGCGTAAGGAGGTCACACATGGAGAACTCAACCAGGAACTTCCATGCCCATGGAGGCAATGAATGGGTGGTTGGCGGCAAGCTGACCTTTCTGCCTGGTGCTGTGGTGGAAGGCGCTGAGGGGCTCTTTGATCTGCCGGTTGGCACCGCCCCCCAGTTGCCCTACCAGGCGCCCAGCACAGCAGGCACCGTCGCAGGCCTGAAGGAGGACTTCAACGCCCTCTTGACCGCGCTTCAAGCGGCTGGCCTGATGGCACCCCAACCCACTGAATAAGGAGGCCTGCGCATGGTGGTGACAGTGGACGAAGCAAAGGCGCATTTACGCATTCAACATGACGACGAGGATGCCTATCTTGCTTCGCTGATTCAGAAGTCCCAGGCGGCTGCAGAGGATTATTGCCGGGTGCCATTTGACGAGAAGTCACCGCAGGCTGTCCACTTGGCTGTCCTGCTCATGGTGTCCCATTACTATGAGAACCGAGACAACCCTGATAAGCACATCTATCTCACCATGCGCATGGCCTTTGAAAACCTGCTCTACCCGCACAGGGATGTGCAAGCCATGTTCTAAAGGAGGGGTGCAAGGTGCGGGGATATAAAAACTTTGAGTTCAATCCACACCCGGGCAACCTCCGACACCTGGTGGAGATTGGAAAGACCGACAACACCATCAACGAGAACGGCTACCCCGAGCCCGTGGACACCGTGATCTGCAAGGTCTGGGCCTCGGCCACGGATGCCGGCAACCAACACTTCAGGGCATCTGACAGCGATAACGCAGAGGCGGTCATTAACTTCACCATCCGCCATCGTCCAGACATCAAGCCGGGGATGTGGGTGCGCTTCCTCAACGAGAAATGGCGGATCATCACCCTGGGTGAGTACGAGTTCAAGCGCCGTTACCTGGGCCTCAAAGCCTCCAATGTGAAAGGGATCAACTGATGAAACAGGTGCAGCTGGCGCTCAAGGACCTGGGTGTCCCGGTGTTTGCGGGCATCTGGCGGCCAACTGACGGCCAGCAGAACCCACCAGCCCAGTACCTGGTCTACTCGTCTACCACCAAGGAAGAAACACACTATGACGATCAGGTGATCGCCAGGCGCACCTATGTGTACTTGAACCTCTGGAGCTTGAGTGACCCGACCACAACCAAGGAGCGCGTGCGCCAGATGATGTACGCCGCTGGCTTTGGCATGGTGGAGGAAAGCGACAAGGGCTATAACCAGCCTGCCTATGACAGCCAGACGCGCTTGTTCTCGGTGCAATGGACCTGGAGCCTGTATGAGGAGGTTCAAGATGGCGGTTGAACTGCGTGGGTTTGATGATCTGCAGGATGACCTGATTAACATGGCAGCTGCCCTGGAGCAAGGACCCGGGGTCACCCGCGCGCTGCAGGCAGGTGCTGCGCCCATTGAGCAGCAGATGCTCCAAAACGCGTCCAGGGATCCCAAGATCATCTCCGGTGATCTGCATGGCTCAATCCACACCGGGAGCGTAAAGAAACGCCAGGGCGGTGGGAAGCGGATCACCATTGGCGTACACCACAAGGAAAAGGGCGCGTTTTATGCAAACCCGGTAGAGTTCGGGCACGGAGGCCCGGCGCCTGCACCAGCGCATCCCTTTGTACGGCCTGCCTTTGATGTGAAGGCGCCGGAGGCCTTTGAAGAAATGAAGCGCGTTTTGCGCGACGAAATCACAAATCAATAAGGAGGTTGGCTATGCCAGCTACTACATCGCCCGTCGTATCCAGTACGGTGGGCTTAAAAAACATGGTCATTGCACCGCTCACCTCGGACGACCAGACCGCTGTTGTCTATGGTCCGCTCCAACTCGTGGCCGGCGCCATAGAGGCGTCCATCACCCCTGAGAACGCAGACCCGGATGTTCAATACGCGGATGACATTGAGTTTGATGTCCTCTACCCGGATCCCGAGCTCTCCTTTAAGACCAGGATGGCCGACATCCCGCTGCAGATCCAGGAGATGCTCTTTGGCAACCAGATTGATGACAAAGGCGTCCTGATCCGCTCTGCTTCTGACAAGCCGCCCTACTTCGCTGTTGGGTTCATGTCCGAGAAGTCCAACCACAAGTTCCGCTATGTCTGGCTGTACAAGGTCAGGGCCAAGCCTGTGACAGAAAACTACGCCACCAAGGAAGGCGGGACCATTAACCGTCAAAACGGCGAGGTGGAATGGACAGCCATCAAGCGCACCAAGGACGGTCGCTACCAGGCCATTGCCGATGAGGGCGAGAATGGTTTCACTGCCACCATGGGCGAGACCTTCTTAGCGACGGTGTATGAGCCCACGTTCACCGTAACCCCCTAAACAATCAGGCAGCATGACCTAGGTGACCATGCTGCCTGTGTTCTTTACTAGGAAAGGAGATTGTAATGGTTACTTGCACCCTGGGTGAAAAGAAGTATAGCGTTGACTTCATCTCCGGCCGTGCACTTCGAGAGATGGAACCTGCCTCCCGGATGTATGGGAAGCTGGTCGCCTTGTCCAAGGCAGCGGTGGAAGGCAAGGATGTATCCGATGAAAAACTGACAGTCCAGGAGGCACTGGACACCATGGTCAAGTGGTTTTGCATCCTCTTTGGAAATCAGTTTCACCCTGATCATGTCTATGACCTTTACCCTGCTGATCGCCTCATGCACGACATTGCCCTGGCCATCATGGCTGTGCAGTCCCAGACCACTGAGGTATTGGATGCTTTCCCTACCAAGCCGGTGACACAGGAAGCAGAGGAACTGTTGGCGCAGACCATGCCCAGGCCCTGACGTTGCCGGAATACATCTATGAAACCTACAACATCCTGCTCAAGGCGGGTTGGCGAATGCACGAGATTGATCAGATGGACATGCTCGGGTTCCTAAAAGTGCGCGCCTGGGATGCGCAAAGGGAACAGCAGCGCCTTGAACCAAAGAATACCTTCATTGATGAGGTCTGGCCAGGACTTACTCCTTAGGTGTCCATAGCAGGGTATTATGGTTCCAGTTGTATTGCCACGGCAGGTTCTCTCTACTTGAGCCGTATAAAGGCTCTAGAAAGCCCTTAATTAAGGAGAGTGTTTCTGAGAAACCCTTTTGTGTAATTCTTGTCCTCTGAACAAAAGCTGCCCACTGGCGCTGTTTATCATGATCCTGACTGAAGCTCTCTGTGAATATGGCCAGCACCTCAGGCATTTGTGTATCACGACGAACAAAAGTTGATCGAATAGCTTGCTGCAGAACATCACCATCGAAGTCTTTTGTAACTGCCAACATAGAAATGTCGAAAAAATCCTTCATCCGGCTGTTTGCATAAGCTAGGTCAACCATGGCATGGAACTTCTCGGAAATAACAGATTCCAGAGAATAGGCATTTAGATGGATCTCTGATGTGTCAAGCAATACTGGATACGTCATGCTAATGGGATTTGGTGTTACCACATCACCAAACCCGATATCAATATGCACCCTGCCTTTTGTGCGATCAAGAAATGCGTTGATGGTCAGGCTTATTCCTTGGTAGGCTGCCTCTTGTGTGATTGGGCTAGCCTCAAGCGAGTCCAGGTCGAAGACAATCCCATCGTCTGAGTTGATGTCTAATATCTCCCTAAACATTTTCAATAGATCATCTTCCTGGTTACTGATTCTCTGGGCGAGCAAGTCAATGTCCCGCGTGGCACGAGCTTGCTCCTCCAATACTGCTTGAAGTAGCAATCCCCCTTTGAGCACGAAGTTATGGGCATAAGGTGAAACAGAGATCCGTGATAGTACGCGTTCAATGAAATAATGCGTCAACACATACTCATATGGTTTACCATTTTTAAGTGCAACATTCCGAAGCCGGGCCTTGATGCTGTCTACTTTGCTCATGCCATGGCCTCCAGATAGGGATGGATGATCTCTCGAACGCGTAGTTTTTCTGCGTACTCATACAGCAGTTGCAGGTTTCTATCTCCGCGCAGATAGTTGCGGATCGCCTCAATCAGAATATCCTTCCCGATTTCTTCCCATCGCCGTGCCAGATCGCAGATTGTTCTTTCGCGATTGTAACATGCAACTGGTACAGGCTCCATGGGAAGTAGGTCCTTACCCAGAGCATAAATGCTAGGAACAAAACGCGTAATCTCAACAGGTGGAAACTCAGGTTTTACCGGAATCACACCTTTGTTGGGCACTGCAACGTAGACACTCCCTGGGATGAGATTGGTTAGTTGATGGTGCTCCGCTGCCGATAGATAGTAAAGAACTGCATCAGGAATCGTGGCTACCGCAATCTGAGCATCACTGAGCTTTGGCAGGATGCTGCTTGTTGTGTAATAGCCGTCCTTGAGACGTACAAGATCTTGGGAAGCAAGTAGGGCTTGGATTCCCCTGCTGTCATACCCTTGCTGTTTAAGTTGTTTGCTGCGAAGGATAGGACCTTTGCGCTTGATCAGTTGTCTGAGCGTTTTCACGCTTGCTTCACTCACATCATCACCACCATTCTTCAGTTTTACACCTGGTTCTAAACTGAATTTCGGTGCGTTTGTATGATACATGATTCCTATAACGTAAGTCAAGACTTATTGAAAATCCTCTGACATGCACCATCTTTCAGTTTTAGCAATACCCCTAAACTGAGTTTTGGTGTATTTTACAGTATGTTTTCCCAGTATCGGCCTAATCGTAAGCAGGAATTGAGCAGATACTCGGATGATTGGGCCGATACTTTTAAAGTTTTTAACTTCAAAGTCTAAAACTTCTAATTCTTGAAAGCTTTCGACTTTGAAGTCTAAAACTTTTTGTCAAGCTGAGTTACAGGGTGCCTAAGTTACCGCCAAACCCCAGCGTCTTCAAAATGCGCAGCCCTGATATTCGCCTTGGTAATCACATTCTCGGGATATCCTAACTGGGAAAGCAAACGAATCGCATTTCTGGTTTGTGTAGGTCCTGGCTTTAGAAGGAAATCAAAGCGGACACCATCCTCATCCACAATTTCACTAAAATGGCGGTTGTCATACTGCTCTGCCAGAATACGGGTTAACTCGATGTCGTGGGTCGCAGCCATGCACAGGGTATTTTTCCCAACCAAGCTTTCCAGTACAGATGCTGAAGCGGCAATTCGCTCAATGGTGTTGGTGCCACGCAAAATTTCATCAATGAAACAGTACACCATGCCCTTGTCCATTTGATCCAAGATGCGCTTCAGGCTTTTGATCTCCACAATGAAGTAGCTCTCCCCGGTTGAGATGCTGTCACGCACTGCCATGGCGCTCATCACTTGGCCTCGACAGAGCTCAAAGGCTGAAGCGAAACACAAGTATAGGCTTTGGGCCAGGATGATGTTGACAGCCACCGCCTTAATAAAAGTGGACTTGCCGGAAGCATTGGAGCCGGAAATCAGCATGTTCTGATGCCAGTCGACATCATTAGCTACAGCATCCTCAACCAGGGGATGATAAAGTTGTTGAACGGTAACGGTAGCATTCTCCGTAAAAGCCGGTATGCATAAGTGGGAATTCCGCTCAAGAAGCTGGGCGATGGAAAGGCAGGCGTCCATTTCACCGACCGCAGAATAAATCGCCTTGACGGCATCATTGTGCCTGTTGATGATTCTTACAATTGCCACCAGGCTCACCATGTCCAGCATGAAGAGGATTTTGATGTATTCCATGACAACTGCAATATCGCCAATCGCTTCAATCCCAAACAAGGGCAGCCAGAACCGGATGGACCGGAGCCTGGCAGTTTCCTTTTTCAGTTTTTCCTGCCATTCAGACAGCTCCGGGGCATCAACTCTGGATAGTTTCTGGGCGGCTTTCAAGACCGCGCCGATGTGGCGGATGGCGGTGACCTCCTTTTGCCAGCTTGACTGCGAACGGAAATGGACCACCAGGTTGACGAGGAAAGCACCGGCTGCCACAAAGAGAAAGTAAACATTTAGTATCCCAAGCAGCAAAAACAGCGAAGGCATCACCGCAAAAACAGGATAAATCCAAGGGAGTTTTGGGTATTGAAAAGATGAAGAAAACAAATACCGCCAGGCCCCATGATAAGCGCTGCGGCCAATACCAAACAACGCCGTCTGTGTTTTCAGCCTTACTTCCTGGTTTGACTGAAACGTATTGGCCAAAGCCTGCCTTTTCTGAAGGCCCTCCATGTCTGTACCCTGCTCACGTAACATGGAATACAGCACTTCACTGCCAAGGATGCTAGTGGATGCATCAATACTGGAAAAGACACTGTCCATGTCCAGATCACTCCAGGTAGTGTCATCAACTACTGTTGAGGATGCGCTGTTTTCACGCTGACTGAAATAGTAGTTCGCTACATCGCCCAACTCATCTTCATCCAGCTTTCGCAAGGCTTCCGGCTTGCCCCAGTTGGCTTTGAACTTTGCCCGAATTCGCCGCTGTGTGAAAACATCCCAAAGGTAGTAAATAAACGGCAAACCAAAAACTACAGCCAAGAGAATGGAAAAAGAGCCTGTCATTGTTTTCCTCCCCTAAAGGTGACACTTTCCATACCAAAGGATATCAACGAACATTTAGCATCATGCGAAAACCAAGCATTAGAGCAGATTCTTTATTTGAACAGCTAGGTTTTAATTATAGCATACAAGAGCATTGCTAAAAACTAAGCCTTTATGGTCCTTTCTCAATTAAGGTATCTATCCGGATCATTGGCGCAACCCGCATTGTCTACTACACACCCTAAAGTCAGGGTGTTTTTATTTGGAGGTGCCCCACATGAGCGAAGTCCTGCGCGAGCTGGTAGTAGCGCTCTCCCTGGACAGCGACAACTTCTCCAGGAACCTGCGCACGATCAACCAGCAAATCCGGGAAGCAGAGAGCCGCTTTCGTCTCTCAGGCGCGGGCATTTCAGGGTTTGAAAAGAGCGTGCAGGGTACCGAGGCCAAGCTATCCCTGCTGTCCTCCAAGCAAAAGGCACAAACCCAGGCAGTGGACCAGTACTCCCGCGCCTTGGTGCAGGCCAACCAGAAACTGGTGGACTCACATGCGCGCCAGGAGAAGATGAAGGCAGCGCTTGAGTCAGCACAGGCTAAGTACACCCAGTTACAACAATCAGTCGCAGGCGCAGCCCAGCAATACCACTCCTACCAGTCAACCCTTGGCAACAGCCATTCAGCAACCATTGCTGCCAAGAATAACCTGGATCGCTTTGAGCAGGAGTGCAAGGAGGCGGCGGACAAGGTCAAGCTGCTGGAAGGCCAGATCAAGTCCAATAGCAAGACCTTGCAGAACAACGCGGACGCGGTTTCCAAGGCCACCACCAACCTCAACAATGCCAAAGCCGAGCTCAAGGCGACGGAAGCCGAGCTCAAGAAGCTGACCCTGGAGCTATATCGCCAGCAGTCCGCCTGGACGCGGGCTGGGGACGGCCTGATCGCCTTTGCCAAGAAGAGCGAGAACATCTCAAAGTCCCTGGTAACCGCAGGCCGTGGAATGACACGGGTGCTGACAACCCCCATCCTCGCCCTGGGAACCTCTGCTTTGAAGTCCTCCATCGATTATGAGAGCGCCTTCACCTCCGTTCGCAAGACCGTGAACGCAACAGAAGAAGAGTTCGCAGCGCTCTCCGCGTCCATCAAGGAGATGTCCACCCAGGTCGCCTCCTCCAGTACAGATATCGCAGAGGTCGTTGCGGTTGCCGGGCAGATGGGCATCTCTAATGAGCACCTCATGACCTTCGCCCGGACCATGATTGACCTGGGCAACAGCACAGACATCGTGGCCAATGACGCGGCGCTAACGCTGGCGAAGTTTGCCAACATCGCAGGCATGAACCAGGCGGAGTTCCAGAACCTGGGTTCAACCCTGGTCGACCTGGGCAACAACTATGCGGCCACCGAGTCACAGATCCTGGAGATGTCCATGCGCTTGGCAGGCGCCGGGCACCAGGTTGGCTTAAGTGAAGCACAAATCCTAGGCTTTGCCACCGCGCTGTCTGCTGTTGGCATTGAGGCGCAGATGGGCGGCTCGG
>Ga0209510_1005088_pt1 | contig 11192 bp, 6 predicted proteins | sample BiotimSIPDNA_FD_185749 | JGI IMG/M metagenome (GOLD analysis project Ga0209510, IMG submission 185749) | Anaerobic biogas reactor microbial communites from Washington, USA - Biogas_R1 time_0 SIP DNA (SPAdes) (version 2) | ecosystem: Engineered > Bioreactor > Anaerobic > Unclassified | place...
GTGAATGAATGTTTTTCATGATGGTTTGTTTTGAAGTTTTTTACTTCGAATTTACCATCAATTTACCGCCTCCGACTGGGGGCGGTTTAGTTCAACGGTCAAGTATAAGCGTAGTGCGGGATTTCGGAGCGATTCACTGTCCACCTACCGCAAAGTTTCTTAGTAGCAAAAATGCTCAATTTCAACTGTTCAGCCCGCATTACGCTTATACAATGTTGGGGCATCGTGCTTTTCATTCTTTTTATTTTTCTGTCCACAGTGTCAACCGGTTAAGAAGTCCAAATTTGTCCATTCGTGTCATTGTCTTTCTTTCTTTTCAGTCGCGCGTGGGGCATTTTTGAAAATTTCTTCTTCCGGGCTGGGCAGGCACACTCTTTGGCTGGCTTTGGTCTGCGGGAGGCCTTGAGCGGCCAGCCAATGTGTGTGACTGCTGCGTTGGCTAAACCCCAAGTTCATTTTTCAACGTTTTAATTGTTGCAATTGCATTTTGAATCTCGGCAGTTATTTCGTGCTTGTTCACGTCATGGTGACTCAGAGGATTAAGAACCAGCTTTCTGTAGTGTTCAATATCATTAATTGTTCCTGTTGTCAATTTCTTCTTTGATGGCGCAAGATTATCCTCATATCTTTTGAGACCTATCCACAAATGCTCAGTTGTCAAATCTGAAACAGAGAGCCTGAATACAACCGGTATAGATCGGTTCTTACAGGTCTTCTTAAGAATAAACTCAAAGGCTGACCTGAGATACACGCCAGTAGCTTTATTGTCGCCATTGTTGAAATAGTCCTCTGCCTTATCTATGAAGTTTTGAATGTGAGAATCTGTTTTATGTTCGACCTTGACAGGAATCTCAAATCCTTTTCTTGCTCTTCTTGCGTATAGTTCCAAGCATTTCCATCGACTATCCTTGTCCAGGTAAAATTTCATGAATTCATACCAAGGCTTATCATAGGTAGTAATAAAAATTTGGTAGGCATCAAATTCGGATTTGAGTACCTCAATCAATGGCAGGCGATTCGCAATATCAAGACCAATGAAGATATCATCAAGAAATAGCACTTTTAATGGGCGGCCTTGAGTATGCCGCTTTATCATTCCTAAATAAATAGATATAGCGATGGCTGAAAGTCGGGCTTCGTTTAGGAAGATATGTGGCTTTTCAACTTCTTTATCAAGGTATTCTATGCTAATCCGAACATGATCTCGAATAATATCATCTAAATCCGGGCTATCATCATGTGTAGCTTGTGTATATCGAAGTTTGAATTTGATATTATGACCAAATTTATCAAGGATTGGTTGTGCAAATTTGTGAATATTATCAGGGTTCGAATCCTGAAATAGTTTCCCAAATGCAGTATTAAAAATACCTAATGCTGATTCAACATCCTTCTTTTTTTGGGTACGGTTGTAAGTTCTGCCCTCAAGTGGTTTTGCAACAGCCTTTTCTACATCTTCCCAAAGCTCCCCCAGTTCTTTTGTACCAGTAATTACAGAACTCTTAAAATGCTTAAGAACTCCTTTAACCAATAAGTCAAACAAATCAATTTGATCATGGTGTTCGATGTGATGAATTCCAAGAAGATGTTTGTAGGTGAGGAAGCTTTTTAAGCCAATGGCATCCCGTATTTCGATATTGCCATAAGTATTGTTGCCATTAGACTTAAATTCATTTTTCTGGTCATTGTTGGTGCCATCTTTATCAGGGTTGAAAGTTACTTTTACATATCCCTTACCTTTTTGGCGTTGGGTAAGAAAGATATTTTCCACGTCATCAAAATTGATGGTTTCAACAGATGACTGAAAGAAATCTTTTAAAGCATAGTAAAGTGAGCTTTTACCAGAACCATTCTCACCATAGACAAACAAATTCTTGCCATCAACATTAAATTCATGGTCACCATAAAAAGCCTTGTAATTCTTTATTTCAATGGTCTTAATCTTCATTGTGATATCTTACATGTAGAATGCATATCGAATTTGTGGTTTTTCTGATGGTTCAAGGTATTTCATTATCTCACCTACTTTTCGGGCACACCCAATAGTGATAGGATATTTCCCATCAAATTGAGTGTTATTCCAATTCATTTTTGAAAGCGCTAATATTTCTTCACAAAGAACTTTTGGGGAAACATCACTTTCAACAATGCGGATTTCGAGCGGAGCAGGGATATATAAACCGGGATAGGTACGATAATACTCAACCGAACCTCTGGTATATAAAATATGTCGCTTATCCTCCAGTGAAATCATGGAACCTCTAAGTGGTGGGTAAAGTCCATCCCTGAAAAATCTTATTTCAGTATCCTGAACTGTAACAAAATCGTGAGAATTTATTCCAGACTGTTTTACGGCAGCAGTAAAGCCAGCCAATTCACTTTCACTAAAATTTGAAGTCTTATGTAAAACCAACCTCCCTGGAAGATTTTCCAATGCGAACTTGTATTCTTTAAGTGCTTCTGAAAGCAATTGAAACGCTTGCTCTTCTGTCAAATGAGGATGCCGATCGGTCTTGTCAATATCTACAGGAGTACCTCTGAGAATAACGCCATTTCCGTGCTCGTTAAAAATTTGGGCAAGACTGGTTTGAACGGATTTTTTATCTCTACTTCTGTAAAAGCTAATCCCTACATGGCAAACAGTACCAAGGTTTGAATCTCGCTTCAATTTCCATGGCACAGTCTGCATTGCCTTGTAATATAAAGCAGTACAAAAGTTCCATGCTTTTGTTGCAGGATCTTGAGTTTTTGTCGAATCCTTTAAAGAGTATTCCCTGATAAGCTGGATTGGCTTACCAAGGTGCATAGATTTCGCTTTCAATGCCCGTCTGAAATTAATTTCTAATTCAGGCTTTTTAGAATCTTCGGCAGTTTCTTCAACTTCTTTAGGTGTCTCATCTTTGACGATAGATTTTTCAAATGCTTTTGGAACCACACAGACAATCACATCCACAAGCTTATTCTGTGCAATGAATTTGATGTGTTTATAGAATAGTTCAACGGCATCTGAAACTCTTTCATTCCAGTCCTTAACTTCCAATACTTCTTTAATATCCGAATTATTGATCTTTCGGGTAATCTCGGATGATGTAATAATTCTTGATCTGAACCCTGTGTTTTCATTGAAGCCACAGAAATGGGTAAAAAGTTGTGGCTGCTTTGAGTTTGCTTTTCCCGGAATTGGCCCTTTACATCTTTCTATCCAGTTGTCAAGTTTTTCAATGTCTTCACTAATGCCTACTATTCCAATTAACAGTTCCCTCTTCCGAGCTTCAAACCGAGTATCGTAAACATCATAATTGTTGATGCCCTGTCTGGGGCAATAATGGTCATCAATGCCAAACTCCAAGAGCGGTTCCTCTATGTGATGGAAGTCAAACATTGAATAGGTCTATTTTTTTTGATTCTGAACTTTCCATTAACTTTTGGATTCCTGCACTTTCATTGCCGTACCAGGAGTTTTCGTCTATTTTAGGATATGATTCTACTTTTTCAACCTTCATAAATTTGAGCAGATCATACCTGTAATTGTCTGAAAATAGATCAGTCTGTAAGTCGGTTGACATCTGATGCACCAAAAATTTAAAATGATTAAAGACCTGGCCGTTTCTTTCATTTCTCTTTAGATAGCTCAATTGCTGCCATCCGTAAAAAGATTCCCGGTAACCATCATAAGAAATGAACCATTCCGGTATTAGCGAGGCATACCAGCCGTTGTTTATCAAATGAAAGTCAGCTTTAAGTGCAAAGTGTTTTCCGTATGCAATTTTTTCAGGGTTTTTCTTTTGCTTTTTCAGTTCGAAAACCGTTCGGGTCGCATCTTTTTTACTGTGCCACTTTACAGTACGCTTTTCAAAATGATCTTTGTCCGGTGCAAAAGCGTACAATCCTTTCCCTTTGGGTTTTATGCCCATGTGGTGAAGCTTACGTTCGAGGCATTTCCGCAAGAGAAATTTAAATACACGCAGATAATCATCATTTACTTCATAAAATTCTTCACATGATAACGGGGTAATAGTACCCTCATCAATTACAGAATGAAGAGGATTATTCGGGTCATTTAAATCTTGAAAAGTTAAGAGCTTATTTTCATATAAAGCCCAATCACTAATAGGTTGAAGCCCCTGTTGAAACATTGCAGATGTCACAACCCTTGCCTGTGGTGCATTTTTTTTAAGCTTGAATTCAGTCTCCCAGGAAGATTCAATTATTGCTGTACGGTCAATGTTTAAATCCGCTTGATAAAGGGTTTCCGGGAACTCAATTTGAACCAGATTGCTATATAGCAGTTCTGTCGTATTTTGCTTTTCATAGTACTGTTCTTCTACATATTGCTTGTAGCTCTTTCCAACTTCGTCTTCCAGTTGATATGCGTTGGAAACTGTTTTCCAGAATCGTTGACCACCTGTTTTATTGGCAAACTGCTGTTGCTTTTCTTCTTTATCGTATTCTGTATTGAAAACAAAAATGGGTTTACCTTCTTTAAAGGCAGTATCGTATTCCAGTTCTGTAATAGAAATACCATTTTCCAACTCCCATCCATACCTAGCTCCAAGAATCAGCACATAAAAGTCAGCCTTCTTCACTTCATCCACACATGCCTGAACCGAAGGTTTGTCCACTGCATTCATCGTGTATTCTGACATAACTGGAATTGCCGGAATTTTCTCAATAGCCCGCTTGGCCGCCTCTCTTTCGTTAGGCAAGTCCTTTACAGTGGAACTGACAAATATGTTGGGCTTTAATGGTTTCATAAGTCACTTTATTTTCTCACCAAAAATCCCGCTATCTTGAGATAATACTTTACATTCCATTCAATTTCATCCAAATCTTTTTATAGTCTTCTCCTGATAATTGAGAATTAGCAGGACGAACCGCATTCCAGGTTTCCACATTTTGTTGACCAATCCAATCAGCAACTGATGATGACGGTTGACTAAATATTTGCCCCTCAACCGAAGTACCGTATAATTCTCCGAGGCGGTTAGCTATGCTTCTTGGTACATTATTTTTACGCATTAATACCCCTTCATCCGTATTTACTCCATAATGCAAATAGGCAGGAAGATTGGCCATGCGCTTTTTCTCAATATCAGAAAGATTCTCCCAATCCGAACCACTGGTAGGCATTTGTTGTAATGCTGAAAGACCCCACGTTGCAGCATTCGCTACAACTTTATATAGTGCTTTAGTAGTTTTTTGTATAGCTTGTTGCGATTCTTCATCGGGATAAATTCTCGCAGCTATACTCGCAATGTCTCGACCATTAACCCAGTCGATTACCAAACGTGAAATACTGGTACGATCTAGTACCAAATCGCCAGGACTAAGTTCTTCAATAGACTTTCGAATTTCATAAGTATTCATCATGATACCTATGAGTTTTTGCATACTTTGATTCTGCTCGGAGAATAGTTGACTTTTATTCCAGTCTTGTGGTGTAAGTCCCGAATTTGCCAATCTGCCAATCATTTGTCGCACTGAAATGGTTGAAAACCCGGTCTGATCAGATATTTTCGCTTCTGCCTTGGTTAAACTTCTTGCATATCCTCTAATTTTATTTCTTAGAAATGTTTTCTTTTCTTGCGGTAGTTGCCTGTATCCAAAAGTTCCTTGTAGCTTTTGTTCCAGTTGGGCAAGGAATTCATCTTGCTGCTGTACTTGCATTCTTAGATGGGATATGTATTGCAGAATGGCAGACCATCTTTCATCCACAAAGAGCCATCTCTCAAAATTTTCATTGGCATGTCGAAGCGCATTGTCAATGGCCCCAACCAATTGAGAAAGGAGGTCATCAGAAGCTTTTTTTACATATTCAGTAACAGGGTGCAAATCCTGATCGTTTTTAAGAGCAATGCCAACCCAACCCATCTGATCCTGCCCTGCACGGCCAACACGACCAGCTAAGTTCCAAAAGTCCCGAACTGGCATATTGTAGGTTCCCTTTGCACTTGGGTAGGAGTACGACCCCATAATCACTGCAGATACAGGGAAATTAATCCCTTGCGCAATAGTAGTTGTAGCGACCAAAGCCTGGAGTTTATTTTCCTGTGTCATCAGGTCTTCAATCAAAAACCTAATCTCATCGGGTAATGCAGAACTATGGACGGCAATTCTGCGATCTAATAACTTAACCAATGGAAAATCATTACCAAGCTCCGAGGATACCAGGCGCTTCAATAAATCGACATCCGCATCTGTTTCAAAATCAGTCCTTGCATTGTCATAAAGCGTTTCCGCAATTTCATAAGTCTCATTGGGATGTCGGGCTAAAATAATTATTGGAGAACTTATGTCCAATATTTGTGAAGCCAGTTTTTCAGCGACTTTCTTTTTGGAGCCATTACCCCCATAAAACTTAGATTTCGGCTCATCAGCATCTGTAAAATGATGCAACGGAATAGATTCACCGATTTCGTAACTTCCCTTATTGGTGTGAAGCGTTTTTAAATTCAGATCATAGTTTCTTCCTCTGCCTTCAACTTCAATAGCACCCACCACCCGTTCGTTAGGTTGCCACCAATCCAGTTCTAAATTGATTACATTCCCCCGATCTCCTGCTAACCAATCCACAACTTCAGGAGAGTTTGAAATATCGGGTGTCATCAACAGGAAGTTGGCTTCCCGGCAATCATTCTTTATTGTGGTGAGCAGAAATTCAAGGTTTAGCCCTCTTGTTTGGTCTTCTATATTGTGTGCTTCATCAACAATTGTCAACACCATAGGTCTTTCATCACTTGTACCCAAACCCTGTCTAACAAGTAGATTTAACTTTTCATAGGTGGTAACCAAAACATCAAATTCAGTTTGATTACCCTTGTCTTCGGTCAAATGTTGTTCAAACCCATCTAATTCAATTGCGCCACTTGCTTTTTCAACAACCAACCCCAATTCACTAAAATCTTTCTTTAATTGGATGAATACCTGATTTACCAATGATTTGGTAGGAGCAACATAAGCTACCCAGCCACCTCTTTCTTTGAATTCGTTAAGCGCTTGCAAAATGCGGTATTCGGCAATCATTGTTTTGCCGCTGGACGTAGGTAAGTTGACAACAATCGCTTTATGGGCAGGATTTAGCAATTGTCCTGTTCTTATTGACTCTCGTTGTGGATAGAGTAGTTCAAATACACCTTTCGCTTCCTTGCGAGTAATGAACTTATTGAATTCCGTAACCCAATGATTCACACCACTGGTTGTGTACCAAATGGTATTCCGTACCATTTTTACCGCCAGGGCTTCAAAAAACTGGAACATCAATTCAAGACTGATATTCCCGGATTTTTGTGCAAACTCACGGGAAAGATTTAGATGATAGTGAAGTTGCGTTTCCGGTTCAACAGGCCGACCTTCAATTAGATAGCCTCCAAGTACATCTATGCTTTTGGCAAAGTGATACAGAGCAACCAGTTCGGCTGCGCCGTATGGACGACTTTCTTCGTTGACCTGATCGAGGAAATTGCTTTCAAAAGCATTTTGTTCCTCTCTTAGCTGATTAATTAGCTGGACGGATTGACCAATATCTTTCCAGTTTTCTTTGATTACAAGGCCAACCAACGCTTTAAAGCACAAGGTAAGTAACCGTTTATTCCAGTCGTTTTCGGCCTCCAGATTTTCTATTTGTTCAGCATTCAATTTCAGATACTGACGAACGAAGTGCCAATGTTCTCCCAAATAACCAAAAGCAATCAATTTGAATTGCTCGTAGATGTAGTATTCACTTTCCGTTAAGGCCGAAAGCTGGCTTGCAATGTCAAAATAGGTAGCACAAAGCGCTTTGAACTGTTGTGAATCTCTGCTATCCCATAGTTCAATGATCTTCAACTCACAAAGCTCCTTCGCTTTTTCAAGTTGCCGGATATCCTCTTCTGAAAGCTCAACTGATTCAAATCGACCGGACAGTTTTCCTTTTTGAATGAGCGCACCTATCCCGGTAAGCATATCAGGATATGCCCGTTCAAGATGATTATATTTTAGCTCAATGCTCATTCTGCTTGTTCATTAATAATGCCCAACCATTCCTCTTTTTGAATTGGTAAATACAATGCCACCAGATTTATTCCCCTGGGCTCTAAAACTTGCTCTCTTAATCTGGCATAACTTGGTTCAACATCCCTTTGATCAGGTTCTACATCACGAACTAATACGCCAATGAGTTGATAATCGCAATCACCAAAGTAATATGCTCTTTCACTGGCTTCAAAATCTCTCCTGAATGGATGATCTGCTGGATAGTGCCTCATCTTATTTTTCAGATACGAGATCAAGATAAGGCGTATACTTCGGTCATTGTATAAATTTCTGAGCTGGTTCTCAATACCGTGAGTGCTTGTCATGACCTGCGGTGGTCGGTTGGCAGTTTCTGAAGATGTTTTCACCTCTCCAAATAAGAACAGGACCTGACCATCTACTTCAATAAATCCTACCAGATCAGCTCCTGTTTTGTTGCCTTTTGGATTCCGGGTATCCCTGTTTTCGTTCCAATGGAAACGGCAGGTAAATTCTTGTTCTAAAACTATTTCAGCATAGGCTTCCCCCACCCGAAACTGTTGTAGCTCAACTTTTTTATTTTCCAATTCTTGAAGATCGGCCAGCAATTCATCATTGACAGCAAAGCCGGTTTCATCCTTTAATGCTCTCAACCTATTTATGGAATCCTGCCACTCTTCGCGATCCACCAAATTGTCCTTTACCGATCCCTTCAAATGTTCAAGACATTCTTGTTCTTCAAGCAAAAAACCTTGATAGCTTCTTCTTAGCGTTTCGTTATGTTCATAAACGACTTTCATTTCAACGCCTCCTTAATTATCCTCACCTCCTCCACACTATCCAGCGTTTCTAAGTTGTTGCGTACCGGGTAGTTGGGATCGTAGAGGCGCTCGAACTCACTTTGGATGATGGCCAGCTTTTCTTCCTCACTCATCTCATCGGTGATGGGCTTGAGGTCGCCTAAGTGGGGAAGGATTTGTTTGTTGGCGGATTGGAGCTCTTCTGGAAAATACAACTCAAAGGCAATAGCATCAGCAAGTTCATTAAAAAATCCGTATTGAAATTCATTCCTGCCTTTCGAATTAGTTAAATAGTCGTTTAAAGCAATTAAGATTTGATTTATTTCATTTGGTGATTCAGGAAGAGGAAATGGATTCAGATAGTTCGTTTTGAAAGTAAAATAACCTCCACGCAACACATACCCAGTATTTTTGAGAAAATACCATAGTACCGATGAATTCAATAATAATGTCCAAGCTTCAATTGTTTGGTTATTGGCCTCGCTCGGAATTAATCCATAAACCTTTGTGTTTGTATAAAAATGTCCTTCATAATCTATGGTAAAATTGCAACCTTTAGAAATTTCCGCGGTTACAATCTTTTTAATTCCCCCATTGCTTATTCCTTGTCCTCTACTATACTGAAACCACTTACCTTCTATATCAAATCTACCTCTTTCTCTCTCTCGAAGAGTGGTTTCGTTTTGCTTTAAATAACTGTATCCCAACGGAAATTTTTCTTTTAGTTGTTGTTCATCAATAAGAGTTGCCTTTCCCTGCTTAAGGTTGTAAGGGAACAAAGCATAATTATTGGTTTTTAGAATATCATACCTATGTACCTGCTCTCCCTTTAATAGTGGTTTCATCAACTTTTTCTCCACTTCTACTTCTGTGTCCAGTTCTTTTGAGTAACCAATTATTTTATCTTCTTCAATGATGCAGTTCGTAAAAAAGAAAACAGAGTCTTTTCCTGTGGCAATACCTTGAAATATTTTTGAGAATACACTTTCAACTGTATTGGGGTGTCTATGAAGTTTATCCAGTATTTTACCGACTTTCTTGTCCGTTAGAGTCCAAACGTCCTCATTCAATCCCTTTGTCGAGTATTCGTTAAAGTCTTTTGTCCCCAGTTCTGATATATAGTTTTCTAAGTCAGACTTATTGGGTAAGTCTTTATTTAATTCCGTGTATAGCAACTCCTTTGATCTTTTTCGGAAGAACTGTATTCCTGTGTAAGTGGAAGCGTTGAAAACTTGATGAGCACTGAAAGAGATTATTTTTTCAGCAGCTTTATTTTGCTTCATCACTTTCCTTAAACCCTTGCCAAAAGCAGAGTTAGTCCATTTCACCGGCATAATGAAATTAAGCAGTCCATTGGAGTGCGTTAGAGAAAGTCCTTTTTCGGTAAAGCAAACGTAGAGGTCAAAAGAACCGGTTGCCGAGTCATAGAGCTTAACAAGAAGGTCAGCAAATGCAGGGTTTTCTTTCCTTATTCCCTGAATTCTTAAGTAAGGCGGATTCCCAATCACTACATCAAAACCGTTTTTCTGATGCCACACTTCCGAGAAAAAGAGTTTAAAGTCAAAATCAATGTTGTATCCGGCAAAGCTTTCGGCAGAGTCTAATAGCTGCCGTATCTTTAGATTGATCTGCTTGCGCAGGGCTTTCTTTTTAGCTTCATCCGTTTCGTGGAAGAATTTTTCCTTCAGCTTTTCCAATTCTTCTTCCACTTTCAAGTCCCGCATGGCACTTTCCGGCATACCAATGAGCGAGTTTCCACAAACAATTTTATAATCCAGATTAGGTAGGGCGTCAATGGTCTGGTAATCTTCTTCATCCACAATCATGGATAGCCACAAGCGCAGGCGGGCAATATCAATGGCACTGGGGTCAATGTCCACCCCGTAAATGCTTTGCTGTATAGCGTGGCGTTTCAAATTGTAGGCGGTGTACTCTTCTTGCCGTAAAAAGGAATTGAGAACCAGACGGGCAATCACGATTTCGTGCAATAATCCTACAGGAAAAGCCCCTGAGCCAATGGCCGGATCACAGATTTTGATGTCAGCAAGTGCTTTGTCCAGGGCTTCCGCACTCTTGCGAATGCTTTCCGGTAATTTGTACTTATAGCTATCCGTTTCTTTCCCTTTTCCGGTAACTGTGGTTTCATGCTCCAGCACCAGGTGCCCGTGCCGGATAAACTGTTCTATATCCTCTTTGGGTACCCGGATGTCACCTTTATTTTCTACCTCAATTTTGAGGTTTCCCTTCTTGTCGCTGCTACCCCCGAACAAATTGGTTTGATCTGAATCAATGGATTGATAGCTCTCTGTGTAATGGTTTACCGTATTGTCTAAGTAGTGAATCAGGCTTTCCTGGCACATGTAGTGCACAATTTCACGGGGTGTGTAAAATGCGCCTTTGCTT
>Ga0209510_1005089_pt1 | contig 11190 bp, 9 predicted proteins | sample BiotimSIPDNA_FD_185749 | JGI IMG/M metagenome (GOLD analysis project Ga0209510, IMG submission 185749) | Anaerobic biogas reactor microbial communites from Washington, USA - Biogas_R1 time_0 SIP DNA (SPAdes) (version 2) | ecosystem: Engineered > Bioreactor > Anaerobic > Unclassified | place...
AGCAGTGGCATGGCAAGATATCAGAAATAACAAAAATGCAAAGGTAAATTGGCAATTCGCTACTGCCGATGCCAGAGTTAAGCTTTCTCGTCTTTATCCGACGTTAAATAGTTGACGCGACACTAGCGCCAGTGCTGGCCTGCCATACCTTGGTCGATGATAAAATCCAAGATACGGATCGAAGCCTACTGCGAGAAGAATAACAAACAGGTCTTTGACAAGGATGCCATAGAGGTAAGAAAGTACTGCATTCACAGGGTCTTTCGGTGGTCTGCGGTTCCGATCCTTAAATGAGAAGCCCTTGCCGCCTTCTTTCAAGAGATTAGCAAACCGGGAAAAATAGCATTCCGCAGCCGCGCCCTCGATGCCCAGAAGGCTTTCGCTACTTGACGCCTTTTCCGCGTTATTGGCCAGTCTTGCCAGAAGGTCTAGAGAATCTCTAGAGCGCTCGGGATCATTTCTGCGCATGAGGGTCCTGCAGTTTCTAATCTTGCCAGCTACAACCTTTCGGGCTAGGAGTATCGACCTTTTCGGATTCATGACACATTGGAACTGGCGCATCCTCAGCTCGACGTTTTTATGAGTCATTCCAAGGCAGATTCCCTGGAACCAGCCCCCGTATGTGTAATGAATAACAGGCACTCCCTTTTGCATCAGTTCGACCATCGCAGGGGTAGTTATCTCGACGCCTCCGAAGAGCGAGAGCTGAGATATCTCTCTTATCTTTGGCTCACTTAACTTGCCTTCTCGGGACCAGATCTCCAGGCGGTCTTCCTTCTTCCTGACCGTATTGCCTTGGCCGACTACGTAAACGGGTATAGCATAATTCCGAGAGGGAAGCAACCTTCTGATTCGGCCTGATGTAGCCTCTTTCTCATCTTCATTCATTCCCTCTTCTTCCTCATCGACTTCTGCATCAGCAGCTTCCATCTCTTTGAGGAGGGTGACCTCATCGGGCAGGCAGATGCCAGCCAGAGAGCATCGGAAGCATTTAGGGCTATGCTCCAGGGGAGGCGGCATATCTCCTCGTCCCGCTGTTGTTCTGAGCTCAGCGATGAGGTCCTTGGTTCTGTTCACCAGGACGTCATCAAAAGGTATAGTAACTCTCTTTTTCGATTTAACGAAGTAGACAATTCCCTCATCGCAGACGAAGCCGTTTTCCCTTAGCGCCAGGCATTGGGCACAGAGCTGGACTCTTTCTGGCTCGTAGGCACCTTCTGGGATATCAGGCGCACCCCCTCGCTTGTAGTCAACTGGAGTGACCCGGCCACCTTCGCCTTCCAAAAGGTCGATTCTGCAGGTGATACCTGCTCCTGAAAGTTGAACCGATCGAGCATGAAATGTTTCGAACATCTCCGAGGCTTTACCAGAGTCCCTATCCACGCGCCTGTGCTGGAATCTGCCATCCACCGTGTCCACGCTGTCTAAGAATTCACCTTGAACCCATTCGATATAGCAAAGACGAGGGCAGTAGGCAAACTCGTTGAGCATACGAGCGGGAACTAGCTCAGGCAAGTCTCTGAAAGTTTCTTCGGCTTTAAGAATCACTCACTCACCATCGTAGTATTAGCAGTTTTTATTGATAAAGATATTTATTTTTAATATCAGATATAAAATTCTGATATAAGTATAAAAAAATGGGGCCATGACTTTTCAGCCATGGAAATGACCGACCTGATACCAGCGTCACCTGCGGCTGTGGGCTCGCTTCAATGTGGCCATGACTTTTCAGCCATGGAAATCGAGCGTGCCCGTCTCTCCAAAGAGAGGTCGCACATGCTTCAATGTGGCCATGACTTTTCAGCCATGGAAATGTCGGTGTAAGCTGTGATGTCCGCTTCGCCAACATGCTTCAATGTGGCCATGACTTTTCAGCCATGGAAATGTCGGTGTAAGCTGTGATGTCCGCTTCGCCAACATGCTTCAATGTGGCCATGACTTTTCAGCCATGGAAATGCCCAAAGTGACTAAACTATTCACGCCCGAAGACATCCGCTTCAATGTGGCCATGACTTTTCAGCCATGGAAATATGCCACAGTAACCAGCGAGAGCTGCCCGTGGTGCCTGGCTTCAATGTGGCCATGACTTTTCAGCCATGGAAATGCACGTTCACCCTGGAGGCCAACAAGCTGTTCTACCTGCTTCAATGTGGCCATGACTTTTCAGCCATGGAAATAGGAGCTCTCCGTTTGGGAGGGCATGCCAAAAAGCGCTTCAATGTGGCCATGACTTTTCAGCCATGGAAATTTGCCAGGCCGTCTCGGGTGTCGAACCAGATCATCGAGTCGCTTCAATGTGGCCATGACTTTTCAGCCATGGAAATCGCCGCCAATTTACCGCTCCGGATGATATCGATAAAAATGCCATTTTCGAGAAGTTCATCAATACATTCCCCAAACGAGATTGGCATTCCATCATCTAAGATTAGATTGATGGATATTGATATCGTTTCGAGCGCCTCCTGGAGTTTTGTCACTACCTAATCGCTCGATTTTGTCCATCCGTCTGGCCGGATGGCCCCGCCGATCGCAGGGGGCATATCACAGATCCGAATATCTCTGTTTAAGTGTTATGCTTGTTCAATCGCGGGCCGCAGAATTGCAGCACCATGATCCGATTCCGAACGTACTGATCGATATAGAGCTATCACTCCGCGCCTCTCCAATGATGCTTTATCATCCGAAGTCATCAGCAATGTCCTCAACATGTCCAGGCTTATGGGCGTCTTCCAGATCGGCCATACTAGTGTCACAGGCTTGTCCTTTGTGAACCCAGTTGTGGCCAGCCTTCCATATATTGCTGCTGTAGGAAAAAGCGGTAAAGCCTCAATGGCCAGCCAGATAGCTCCTCGAACGCACCTTGGATCCTCTTTGGTGGGCGCCAGATGGCACAACGCATGCAGGCGCTCTGTCGATGGGTCCCAGTAAAGGGAATGATATTTGTCTGCATACTTCCAAGGCCCAAACAGAGCCTCTTCGAATGCTTTTTTTGTGTCTTTTTTCATTGAGTTGCCTAGTTTCTGGATCGAATTGAGGAACTTCTGTCGTCCTGCAGTCATATGGAACGCGGTAGGCTTAACATCAGCCGTCGAGCGGGCAGTTACGATATCTGAACCAAAGGCTGCAAAGTAATCCACATCCAAGCGGTTATGAAGTGTCGCTGCCTCAGCTTGTCGTTTTAAAATCTCATGGTATTCCTTCGGATCAACCTTTATATCATCACTCCATCCAAAAATATCAAGTGACCTCTTCTGCTGTCGGGCTATCATTAGTTCGAGCAATTCGTCTTTACAGATATCTCCTGGCGTATTCAGGACAGCTGTCCAATCATGATACCAGCCCCAGCTCAGGCGTGCACCCTTAAGAGCCGGAATCTCATCGCATATCCTCAATAGACCAAATGCTGATAGTGCTCCCAAGGGATTGCTGCCTATCAAGCCAGTTAGTATGATGTCATTACGCTTCATCCTGCATCACTTCTTCCTTTGCGGACTGCCTGTGATCCGCCAAGCGCAGAAGCATCTCCAAGCTGGCTAAGCCCCAGTAGCCATATCGCCGATTGAGTCTCCAGAACATATCTGACCAGCCACTACCCAGCAGCTCAAGGTTGTGTTTGCCCTTAAAATTGAGCTTTTTGCCATCAACTTCGTACCGGATCAAAGTTCCGCCATCATCTACTGTGGGCATCAACGGTCTGCCTCGTCCATGATGCGTCCCTATGAGGTATGCCACTAGCTCCATATCATCCGATCGATCCAGAGCGTGTTCATTTTCTTCAACCATTGCAGCAGAATAGCATTCATGGCGAGTTCCTGCTGGATATCCTGCCTGGTTTCGATTTATCCCGATGGTCTTCCAGTCTGCGGCTCTAACGGATTTGGCCAGCAACTCATTAGCCTTTCGCATAACAATAGGGTTGCCTTCATAGAGCCACAGCTGAAACCGAGGATCGGCCTTTCCAATATCGTGAAATCTGCCTGCAAACATCTCATTGCGGACAATCTCATCAGGAAAACCGCATGCTACTGCAAACGATCCAGCAAGCTCAGAGACATCGATGCAGTGTTCGTCCAGAGGAATTCGCATGAGCTTTGCCGATTTCGTGATCTCGGGCCTCTGTTGCAGAAGAACACCGCCGGGATATGGAATCTCGGTCCTGTTTAGCTGCAGTTTTGCAAGTTTCAGCTTTACATTCTCCTTCAAGGGAAGTCCTAATAAGTTTTCTATGAGTTCATAACATAAATTGGATAGGTCTTCTCCCTCATCGAACCGATCGAGGCAGTCTCTCAAAAGTTTTTCTGCTTTATTCGTGATCTCCAGATCATCGGACCACTGAGAGAACATGCTACCATGAATCCTCAGCGTTTGCCTGCCATGAAATCTGCTTGCCGCCTCGTCGCCTATATCTCTCACAGATCGCTTCGATTCAGGATGCCAGCCGAATTCGTCAAGCCCACCATAGGATGATGGCATCACCAATCTGTCTCCAGGTGCAATCTCATTGGGTCCATGGATAATACTAAGATCCTCATTGCGCCACAGAACGGCATAGCGCCTTTCATGTCTAATCTCGATCTCGTCCTCGCTCTCACCACCTTCCACATCTGTTATGTCTTCTCGTCCCAGTCCAGCTAGAAAATCACGTATAGCTCGAACAGGCAGAGCCAAGACCTCCAACTGTGTCGGCGGCAGAGCGGATGCCATCTCAATGATTTTTAATTCATCCTCTGGCTTGAGTTCTTCTGGCAAATCTGCACGCCAGGCCACCTGAACCTCCTCTGGCTCTGTCTTCTTTCCGTGCAGATATGAGGCGACCTCAGGCTCGACGGTCGGTACAGGCATCGTCTGAACGAACATGTCCATATGAGCAGGAAGAAGAACAGGCACGGCCTTTCCAGGAGTAAGAAGCGAAGCGACGTCTTCGTTCTGCAGCATTGCTTTCATAGCGCGGATTCCGAAATCTATTACTTTGCGATTGCCTGCCTTCTGTTTCATCCATTTCCATGTGTCAACCAACGCAGTCCCATAGATAGGGTCGATGTTCTTGTTCCGGCCGTAGTCTACATACACAATCGCTGCATCTACCTGAGTTCGCGTTCCAAGTCTGTTGAGCCTGCCAAACCTCTGTCTTAGAGCATCTAATGCTGCTGCCTCTGTGACCAGCCCATCGAAATCTATGTCTGCGCCCACCTCAATAGTTTGGGTGGCTACAACATAGAGGGGTCTTGGATTGTGCCCTTCATCACGACCAGCTCTCATACGAGGCAAATAATCCTTGACGAGTTCATCGCGATCAAGGGGGCGAGTGCGACCTATTAGCAGTACTGCATCGCCCTTCGAGCGTAGGCGTTCAAAGATCTGCCGAGCGGTCGCTACCCTATTGACGACTATACCGATCACAGGCGCGTCGCTCATCTTTTCCATCAGTTCTTGAGCTTTGGAGGTAAGAGTCTCCAGCAACACTCGATGAGTCTCTTCCGGATCTTCTTTATCCCATTTGATCGAGACCAGGCTGGCTAGCTTGGCACAATTCAATCGCGGACCGAGCACCGGATGATCCCAATCAGCATCCTTTAAGAGGGTCACCCCTTCGTTATTATTAGATGGCGTGGCGGTCATACGGACGACAGTTATTGGCCTCCGTATGGGTTCTTCAGCCCAGGCATCACTCTGATATCGCCTGATCCATCTCAGAGTCTCCTCGAAGGGTTTCGAGAGATGGGCTTCGTCCAGGATAAGCATGCTATCCGTTCCGACCAAAGCTGCATAGATAGGCCTCATGCTCTGGCTAACTCCATAACCTCTGAAAAGCAATCTGGATCCGACCTGATCGACTGTCGAAAGCACGATCGTGGGTTGATTGGGATTTTGGATGAAGACAGGTTCACGTGGCAGCCCACCGCGCAATTCTATCACCTTGAGAGGCTCATTGCTGTTTGCCAGCCTTGCAAGCCTTTCGGCAACCTCTGATAATATGCCACATTTGGCCTCTGCCAAGCGATCTCGGATGTAGCATGCACGTCTATAGGCATCATCAACCACCAGCCTTCTATCAATGGTAAAAAGGATCCTCACGGGTGCCCGGCGCTCCAGAGGTGGCTTATCTGCTTCCAGGGCTAGGTGAAAGATAGCTATGTCAATTGTAGCGGTCTTGCCTGCTGATGTTGGAAGATCCAGAGTTTCTGGCCAAGCCTGTTCCGCGACCATTTTCATCAATGCACTCTGCCATGGAAAAGGCTCTTTGTCCTCCCATAATTCCTTGAAGAATGAATTGAAATCATCTGCATTCATGGCTGCCTCCAGGGTTTACAGAATCCGAAGCCATTGAACTGCCCAGCACCTATTAGCACTGGGCCGTGAACGGGCTCGTCGAAACGAAGCCACACATGAGCCCTAAAGCGAGTTGCGAACCTCTCGGGCATCATGAACTCCGCAGCCCTAGGAACACCGTTGAAGGCACTCACAGAGCCGAGGCGCACTTCAGCGGGCCTCGGTAGGCCAATCCATTCGCATAACTCGGCGAAAACAGGTCCACCATCCTTACCAGGACCGATCTGTGACTTCTTAGGGTATCTGCCGAAAACCGCTGGCGTCACGCTGGCCCAAATAGTAGAATCCTGTATATAGGCATTCGAATCCAAACTCTTAGCTCCGCGTGCCGCCATCACTGGAGAGATGTATTGGATATCCCATCGTCCTTGTCGTCCCATTGTGAGCGTATCCAATCTGGCGAGTACTGTCTCCAAGGAGTCAATGACCTCTAACGAAGCGCCCTGTGGAAGCCAGAGGGCAAAGCCCATGACATGACCGTCAGCATAGCTATGACCGGCATCCAGCAAGGGAGTGATCGCCAAATGAGGTTTTTTCCATATGCCTCCTAGAGGGTCATGCCCTGAGATAATCTCAGGTATGGGATCGGGATAGAGTGCCAGGATGGCCTGACGAACCGTGCTAATAAGGCTCACCACGTTTTCGGGAGAAAACCTTGAACCCTCCATGAGGCGGAAGACATAAACACGTCTGAACACGCTAGCAGGAGTTTGTGCCCTGAACTTACCTGCAACTCGATAGTTCTGTTGAAGGCCACTGAGCGGTTGAATAGCTGTATTTGTTCTTCTGAGATCGTAAACTTCCTCAAGGTGCTTCAATCGCCCCTTCTCTGGTATTCTCAGAATCAGCTGACCGGATGGATCAGGGGTCAGGGTGGGCTCGGGCGGTGAATCGGTTACGCTGACGCGAACTGGTGACATGGAGTGACCAAGATATGTCACGTTCTCTGCGATATTTTGGAGCGCTGAGGCATGCCTGCCTGGGTCTTCAGGCCAGATGAACCAGACTAGAGGATCGTATGGCGTAAAGGATGGAAACCAGAGGGGTTGACGTAACCGACGTTCAGGAAGACATTGGTCCAGATGCTTCCGATCTCTAATACCAGAATCGTTCACAGGAACAAATACCTCATGAACACTCCTCCCACCTCCTTCGGGTAGGAGCGGTGGATTGGCATAGATCCTTGGTCCAGGCAGGGTTTCCAGCCATTCTAATGCATTTCGAGCGTTCTCACCAAGATCGCATTCCTCATAAGCAGCCACAAGCGCAGCGAATAGCCTGGATGGATGGGGTGGCCAATCTACGGTCAGCTTATTCTCCGGAAGGGCTGCAAAGACACGACCTAAGAGATATTCCAATTCAAGCGCTAGCATCTACTCCACCGCACTTGACTTGGCCTCGCGAGATGCTTTCACCACCTGTATTAACTGTTCATCAGGCACCAATTTCACCGCTTCATCATGCCAGGGCAAACCCAATCTCTTTGCTTCGGTGACAGCTTTTTCGAAGATCTTATCAGCCGCGTCAACATTCAGCTCAAATGTCTCTTTCTGCCCATCATTGGCAATCAGTTCTAATGGTGCCAACCCATCTGCGATCAACAGACAACGGGATCGGAGGTCATAGCCTTGCTCTTGAACATGAGCAATCGCAACTAGTCCCAATGCGGCTAGCACTGTTCTAGCAGCGTTGTTTCTCTCGGGTGTTTCTTCTCCATCGACTGGAAAACGTAGGCGCCTGATGGCAGGCAAGGAAAGAACGGTTGTTTGGACAGCATGGTCGATCGTCACGCCACCTTTCAGTTGCTCGACTGTAGGCACGATGTTTCCATGAACAAACTCGGATGGCCTAGCCCTCTCGGGCTCGCCTTTGCTGTTCTTCTTAGCTTCATCCGGCTTCAATGTCCATCTTCCTGCATCGGTTCTATAAATCTCCGCGGCTAAGGTAATACCAAGCGGATCCAGTCTGGAAAAAGTATGGACGCCGGCTTCTGCTTGGAATCCAACAATCTCAGAGGTCAATGCCCGCTGAAATTTGTTTCCAGTGCCACCTTCTGAGCTAGTGGAATCCCATAGGCCGAAGATGAGCGCGTGGGGACAATACTGAAATAAGCCCGTAGCATTACGCAAATTGGAGGTCACAAAAGCCTTCCCCACGACGGATTCACGGAAATTTTTGTCATTAAGCTTGCTATCTCTGAAAATGGCATCTGCAATCCGATGAGGTGCATCAAGTGATGTGATAATACCGATGTCAGGAAAATTTGAGCTGAAATCTAATTGAATTAATGGAAGCCTCACGTTACCCGAGAGATGCGCCTCCAGTAGCGCCTGTTCCATGCGGTTGGCCTGGGATTGGACTGAGTCAAGCAGGACTGTAGGTACTATTTTGCCGTCTGCCATGCGCCTTTGCTCTTGAGCATATACGCCGCCCGAATATGTCGGTGGAAAAACCTTGCTACCCTGCCCGCCAGCAGGAAGGAGGCGCACATTTTGGCGGAACGCTGCCGTATTGCTGGCAATTGCAGCATGCAATTTTTCAAATGTCAATTGTGTCATCATCGCTTGTACAGTTTATATGCATAAACAATTTTTGGTGCATGTGCAAGTCTGATATGAAATCTACTGCAGAAAGATCAATCACCACTTTGAAATTCATCCAGCTAGCAAAATATTTTTTACGAAATTGTACGATCTGTAGTTGGTTCATCATCTAGCAGCTTTCGTTATCAGTCTATCGCCTATATGCACCAGCTCCCTAGCATCCGCCATCTTATCTACATAGATGGATAGGTCTTCAAGTAGGCATTGCACCAAGAACTTATGGCCATCATCCCCGTGCCTTCGCTCCAGAGCGACCTGCCCCATCTTCCATGATCGAGTAAAATCGCAAGTACTTATGAAGGAGATCGGCAAGCTTCTACGATCCGAGATCTTGTGGATCAAGGGGCCAGGGCATAGACAGCATCACGTAGGAGTCGATACAGTGGGTTTAACTGACTCAACGGCCACAAGGTCTACAAATGGGATCAAAAGGGACAAGATTACTTTGTCTTCGATAAAAATGAGGTGAATTCTGCGAAACCCGTCTTGGTGGATCGGCTCGCTTAGCCCCCAGCTCTATGATAGCGCTGCCAGCTTTAAATCGTGGTCAGGAGCACACTTCCTGATACTGCGTTTTTCAGCATTCCGGGGGATGCATGTGGTCTCCCGTCAGCAGATGAAAGTCCGGAATATCCAGATAAGACACGAGAAACTCGATTCTTCTTGAACTGAAAATTGGTAATGTGCGCAGAGTTTCTGCTCTCCGCTTAGTTTGGTCTATATCATTTCTTTCCATTTTCTCAAAAATGCCATAGAACTATTTAAGGGGGGTAAGGCAATAATTGATATGTAAAGACATATAGCAATACATTAAACAGGCATTAAAAACCTATAAAATGCCTAAATGCAAAAAGGGAGTGCTTGTATTAAATTATTGATCGCGGAATAATGTAAAATTATTCCGCTCCATTATCTCCCAGCTCCCCGGCCTTAGCGAATGCAGCGTCTGCCTCTGTAGTACGACCAAGCAACTTGAGAGCATTGCCTTTGTTGTACCAGGCTTCTGCCAATTGCGGATTGATCTCTATTGCTCTGTCATAAGCTTGAATAGCTTCAGAGTATTTGCCTTGATGGTAAAGAGCAAGGCCCTTGTTGAACCAGGCCTCTGCATATTGCGAATTGATCTCGATTGCCTTGTCAGCAGCTTTAATGGCCTTATCGTATTTGCCCTGGTCCACGAGAGCATTGCTTTTGTTGAACCAGGCTTCTGCTAATTGCGGATTGATCTCTATTGCCCTGTCATAGGCTTGAATAGCTTCAGAGTATTTACCTTGATGGTAAAGAGCAAGGCCTTTGTTGTTCCAGACCTCTGCTAATTGCGGATTGATCTCTATTGCCCTGTCATAAGCTTTAATGGCCTCATCGTATTTGCCCTGGTCCACGAGAACATTGCCTTTGCCGCTCCAGGGTTCTGCCAATTGCGGATTGATCTCGATTACTTTATCGAAAGCTTGAATAGCTTCAGAGTATTTACCTTGATGGTAAAGAGCAAGGCCTTTGTTGTTCCAGGCTAATACATCTTGCGAATTTATCTCTATCGCTCTGTCATAAGCTTGAATAGCTTTATCGTATTTGCCTAGGTCTCTGAGAACACTGCCTTTGCCGCTCCAGGGTTCTGCTAATTGCGGATCAATCTCGATAACTCTATCATATGCTTGAATTGCTTCATCGTATTTGCCTTGAAGATAAAGAGCAACGCCTTTGTTGAACCAGGGTTCTGCTAATTGCGGGTTGATCTCTATTGCCCTGTCATAAGCTCTAATGGCCTCATCGTATTTGCCCTGATCCACGAGAGCATTGCCTTTGTCGTTCCAATCAATTGCTGTTGTCTGCCCGAATGCAGGTGCACATAATACACCCAATATCATCAAACAGAGAATAAGCCGTCCTCTAATGAGCATCCCTCCATATTAGTCTAGATTTGCCTAATCAAATACCTTATGCAGAATTTAAAAAATTAGTCACTAAGTAAGGCTAACCTTATCCAATATGTTCATGGCGATGATGTGGAGTGAACCCATCCGAGCGGATAAAAAAAATGTATGTGTTTAGCTCCTCTAAATAGCTCGATAGATATTGGTTTTAATCAATAAAGAGCATGACGAAAGGAATCTATGCCAAAACGAAAAACCCCACATCCCGCAGTAAGATAATATCAAATCATCCTTTATTTTGGTTGATATTGGGTTCGATAATTGATATTATGAGCATCAATGCCAGAAAACTGTCACACAGGTTTTTTCAGCTGGTTTTGGCT
>Ga0209510_1005113_pt1 | contig 11154 bp, 9 predicted proteins | sample BiotimSIPDNA_FD_185749 | JGI IMG/M metagenome (GOLD analysis project Ga0209510, IMG submission 185749) | Anaerobic biogas reactor microbial communites from Washington, USA - Biogas_R1 time_0 SIP DNA (SPAdes) (version 2) | ecosystem: Engineered > Bioreactor > Anaerobic > Unclassified | place...
GCTGAGAGCATCAGCTCTTCCTAACTAAAAGACAAAATCGGAATGCTACAACCATGCAGGGCTAAAGTAAGAGACCCCTCGGTACGGCTGGGGCTTGTCTCCAGCCGCTGAATTGGGCTGAGGTGACCTTTAGGGAGCAAGATAAGGACTGCTCGTTCAAATTTCAGATTGGATTAGACATATCTGGAGCGCATTGTACTGACTTTGAGAGCAACACGGAGTGTACGGAGTATGCGAGCAGTACAGGTCTCCCCAACAGACTCCCCTCACCCCCGTTATGAACACCAACGTGTTCCTTACACACCGATGTGAGTTGAGCTCACTCGGTCTAGTCGTTTCACTCACGGACCCTCCCCCATTGTGTGGGGGAGGGCTTAAGAGACCAGGAGACTGTGGTAATTATTCTGGGAGCGAAGCGAGCAGTACTGGCCTCCCTAAGTGCAAAAAGAAAGATGCTTTGTTCCTCAGAGGATGACATGACAGTGTAGGGGACGGCTGCCATGCCGTCCCATAAGTTAGGCATAACTAACTTTAGGAGCTACTCAAACACTGGGAGACCGTGGTCATGATGCTGGGAGCGAAGTGAGCAGTACAGGTCTCCCCAACATGCGGAACGGGACGAGCCACGTTCCCTACGAACTATGTGGTCCTGTTAAAATCTTTGGAATCCGGTCTACCAAAAAGACAAAATCGGAATGCTACTACCATGCCGGGCTATAGAAAGAAACCCTTCCGTACGGCTGGGGCTTGTCTCCAGCCGCTGAATTGGGCTGAGGTGCTGTTCAAGGAGCAACAATAACACTGCCCGTTCCGAGTCCAGACTGGAGAAGACATATCTTGAGACCATGATAGGTCACCTACTAAAATCAAAAAGCCGACTCTCATACTGTGGGCGCTAGCTTTACTGATGTCAAGTTATGAGGTCAGGCGAGCGCGGCGATCTTCTCAATGATTTCGGAGATTAGCTTTTCTCTCTTCCCCCGAAACATCCAATTGACAACACCAGAACTGCGCAGCTCCCCGCCTTTTGCCCGCAGCAGCTCTTCCATATTCGCGATCGCCTGGTTGCCTCCCATTCCAGCCGAAGGGAAAAATTCTGTCACAAACCCCGCCATCACTCTACCCTCAAGGGAGGGCAACTGCTGAAGATACGCCTGCATAACAGCCGAAAGCCTGCCGCCGTGCACAGGTGCGCCGAATACCAGCAGGTCAAACCCCGTGGTTTTGGGAAAATTGGTCATAGCTATGGCTTCAGGTTTTACTTCAGACTCATTCGCAGCTCGGATTTGTTCCAGGTGCACCGTATGCCCGCTCGTCTCCAAACGACTGCGCAATGCTTCACCAACCTGCAGCGTGTGACCGGTTTTGGAATGGATAATAATGGCAATGTTCATAATTCCTCTTTATTCAGAAGTGTTTAAATGGTATTGGAAGAGCAATTTAATAATAATACTGCAAGTTTAGCATTCTACACATTTCGATTCACGAAATATGCATCTATCACAGAAATCAAGTAGAAAGATGTAGCAAATCCAACTTGAGGCAGTGCAAATTTTCGGCTACGACAGTGTTCCTGCAACGATTTACAGCTAACAGTTTTAGGAACAGAAACTAAACCTCAACGCCAGGTAATTGAATCCCTTAGAAGAAAATTTTCACAACCTGACTGAGTGGAAGAATACCAAATCAGCCATACGGTTTGGACTTCATTAACATTTAGTTAGCACTTGACATCTAACAAAAATAGTTGTATGCTTAAGGCGAACGTTCGCTTAGATAGGTAGAAGGTGGATTATGTTCAAGTCGGTAACTCTGAAGGATGTTGCAGCCAAAGCCGGAGTCAGTTATCAGACTGTCTCCAAGGTGATCAATAATAAGGCTAATGTTTCACCAGAAACTGAAAAACGTATCTGGGATGCTATTGCTGACTTAAGGTACACCACCAACTACAGCGCCCGCAGCCTGCGGCGCCGGCGAAGTAATACCATTGGTTACACTTGGGAGCCTGCTCCACCTGATCAAAGTAATCCCATTCTTGATACTTTTTTGCAGAGTATGTTTCGTGCGGCTGAAGAAAAGGATTACTACCTGCTCTGTTTCCCCTATCATGCGGATGATAAAAACTTGCTCAAGGTCTATCGCCAGTTATATGATACGGGGCGGGTTGATGGCTTTGTAATTTCTCGGCTCAATTATAAGGACCCAACAGTCCCCTACTTGCTGGAACGAAATATGCCTTTTGTCGGGTTTGGTCGTCTGGATGAGGCGGACAAATCCTTTCCTTATGTGGATGTGGACGGCGGTGAGGGTGTTGCTCAGGCTATAGCGCATCTTGTAAGCCTCGGTCACAGAAAAATTGCTGCGCTGGCTTGGCCTGAAGACTCCCGGGTAGGCAACAACCGCATGGAGGGTTATTACCAAGGGCATGCCAAAGCAGGTCTGATGCCTGACCCCAGGCTGGTCAGTAGAGGTGAGGGCAGTTCATTAGTGGGTTTTGAGGCAACCACCCGGCTGTTAGGCTTACCAATGGAGATCCGACCAACGGCAGTTGTGTGTATGAACGATGTGATGGCAATTGGGGCGATGCAGGCAGTGCAGCAGGCTGGCATACAAGTTGGCAGGGACTTCGGAGTCACAGGCTTCGATGATACTCCCACTGCCCGATACCTGACCCCTCCCCTGACCAGTATCAGTCAGCCTATTTCCACTATTGGTGAAAATCTGATGAAGCGCTTAATTGAATACCTTGAAACTGGTGCTTATCCGGAACCAAGATGTGAGTTGGTCGCTCCTATGCTTGAGATTCGTGAATCTACAGCAGGCTATTTGCCAGCGAAGGAATGAAGGTGAAAGGAGTCTATGAAGAAAATTAATCAAATTTTAAATGGATCAGCAGTGCTTAAGAAATCTTGTCAACTATTGAAATGGTCAAAGTGACCATAAAAACTATCTTGAAAGAGGAGAATGATGAAAAAATTTAGTCTACTATCCTTACTGATCATCGTATCGATGATCCTGGCTGCTTGTGGAAGTACAGCACCAGAACCTACCCAAGCTCCTGTTGTCGAAGAACCGGCTGTTGAAGAACCAATGGCTGAGGGTTCCTGCCCCCTGGCTGTTGAAGAAGGCGCAGTGATTACCTTCTCTGGCTGGGGTGACGAATCCGAGCAGAAGGTCTATCGCGACAGCATCGAACGCTTCAAGAGCGTCTGCCCGGGTGTGACCGTGAATTACACTCCTGTTCCCTCTGATTTCCAGACCAAAATGAAAGCCCAGATGGCTGGTGGATCCGCTCCTGATGTTTTCTATGTTGACGATCAGCTGATGACCGCCTTCGCTCCCTCAGAGCAGATCATGCCCCTGGACGACCTGATGGCGGAAGCTGGTATAAGCACTGATGACTTCGTCGCCAGCCTGATGCCGATTTATCAGCTCAATGGCAATACGTATGCCCTTCCGAAAGACTGGGGCACTCTCGGTCTAGTCTATATTCCTGAGGCTTTTGCAGATGCAGGTATAGATGAACCAACTGCTGACTGGACCTGGGAAGACATGCGCGCTGCTGCCAAAACCATTGCTGAAAAGGGCAATTATGGCGGCTTCTGCATGGGCTCTGACTGGGCTCGTTTCCTGCCATTTGCGCTCTCTTATGGCGGTAGTTACGCTTCCAGTGACAACACCACAGCTCTGCTGGACAGCCCCGAAGTGCTCGCCGCGGCTACCTTTGTAGCAGAGATGTTTGAAGAAGGCAGCCTCGTTCGCCCCGTTGACCTCAGCACTGGCTGGTGCGGTGAAGCGATTGGCTTGAAGGCTGCTGCCATAACTACTGAAGGCGGTTGGATGGTCAACACCATGAAGAACACCTACCCGGATGTTGAATGGAAAGCTGTCGAAATCCCTGCTGGTCCTGTCAAGAAAGCTGACGTGATCTTCGTTAACGGTATCGGAATCAATGCTGCCACACCCTATCCTCGTGCAGCAGCGGCATTCCTGTTCTATGTGACTGGTTATGAAAACCAGGAAGAGATCGTAAAAACCGGTTTTGCTTACAGCACCCATCCCGAACAAGCTGACCTGATCATTGATGCCAATGACAAAGCGATTGCCCAGGGCGGTTTATTGCCCGATTCTGTGGTTGCCTTCTGGGGTCCGAACACTGGTAAGGTCAATGACGCCGTTTCGCAGGCTTTGGAACGTGTCTTCCTCGGTGATCAAACCGTGGAAGAAGCCTTCGCACAGGCTCAAACCGAAGCTCAGGCTGTCCTGAGTGAGTAAAAATGGTCTCTGGTTGAGAGACTGACATTTCAATCGAATAAGACCTGGGTTTCACGATCCATCGTGAGACCCAGGCACAGTTGTTCGTTGAGTTCCTGAAAAAAACAGAGGAGTGTTATGGAAAACAAACAAACCAACTCCATTCAGCAAGGAACCGTTCCCGCAATTATTGCTTTTGTTGGCATAGTCCTGGTCATTGCCGTCATTGCCTTATTAAATGCTCCAACCATGGGTGGCGCAAGGGTGATGGCTTCTCCGCAGACCTATTTCACAGAAGTTAGGGCAACAGCTCTGCCATTTATGGCCGTGGTAACAGTCCTCGCCATGATCGCTGGTTATTTCATCGCGAGAGAGGTCAAAAAAGTTTGGTCTCATACACGAAAGCGAAAAGAATTCTTAACCGGGTATGCCTTCCTTGCACCCTATTTAATCGTCACACTTACCTTTACGGTAGGTGTTATCTTGTTTGCACTGTATATCTCATTCAACAAGTACGATATCTTTACCAGACCTGAATGGATTGGTTTGGGTAATTACAAAGAAGCCTTTGCGGGTTTTACAGACTCAACAAAGCGTGATTTTTTGCAGGCTCTTTATAACGTACTTTGGTATGCAGCTATTGTTGTACCTGTGCAGACCATTTTGGCTCGACGTATGGCGCTGCTGCTGAACGCTCCAATTAAACTCAAGCAATTTTTCCGCACTGTATTCTACGCACCCAGTGTCACCTCATCAGTGGTGATCACCTTGATCTTTATCTGGCTGTATTTAAAGAATGGCTATCTTAATTTCTTTATACAGACAATCTTGGGGTGGGTTGGAATCGATTTCACACCAATCGCCTGGCTGGGAGACCCAAGAGGGTTGATTCAGCTGATTGTCGAAGCTTTTGGCGGGAAAATCCCCTCGTCTCAATGGTACTTCCGCGGTCCCAGCATCGCCTGGATGGCAATTATGTTCCAGAACATCTTCACCACGGTTCCTACCTTCATGATCATGTACCTGGCTGCGCTGCAGGATATCAATCCGGCGCTCTATGAAGCTGCCTCCATAGAAGGTGCTAACAAAAGGCAGGTGTTCAGGCAGATCACCAGACCACTATTGAGACCAATCACGATGATGATTGTCGTGTTAGGTACGATTGGCACGCTGCAGGTATTTGACCAGGTTTACCTGGCAACCGCGGGTGGACCGCTAAAGACCTCGCTGACACCGGTGTACCTGATCTTTACCGAAGCACTGGGTGTGAACGGTCCCATTACAATGGGTTATGCATCAGCCTTAGCCTTTATCCTGGCTGCGATCATTTTCGCGCTCACTTTCGTGCAGCGGCGTATCCTCACCAAGGGTACCGAGATGTACTAGGAGGATTGAAATGACTGTAACAACACAAGAAAAAATCAAACCTGTCAAGTACAAGAGCCACAGTCAGGCAGCTACTGAGAACGCGGTTCGAACCTTTTTCCGATACTTGCTGTTGATTCTTATCGGGATAATCATGCTTATGCCGTTTATCATGGCTTTCCTTGGCACGGTCAAAACCGACCAGGAAATCCTGGCATATCCCCCCAAATTTTTTCCAGAGGTTTGGCACTGGGAAAACTGGGCACGCGTCTGGAATACTGACTTGGGGGCAGGCGGCACTTTTCCGCGCTGGCTCTTTAACACTGCCTTCCTTTCAGTAACCGTGGCGGTTGCCCAGGCAATCTTCGGTTCCATGGCTGCTTACGCCTTCTCTCGCCTGAAATTTGCCGGCAGAGATTTTGTTTTTAATTTTATGCTGGCAACTATGATGATCCCGGGAGCGGTCACACTCATCCCGGCTTATGTTTTGATGACCAAGCTGCAGCTGATCAATTCCTATTGGTCTTTGATATTGCCTGGTCTGGTCAGCGCAGGCAGTATCTTCACGCTTACATCGTTCTTCCGAGCCATTCCATCAGACCTTGAAGAAGCGGCTGTCATCGATGGGGCAACCCATATGCAAATTTTCAGAACGGTGATCATGCCGCTCGCAAAACCGGCTATTCTGACGGTTTTGATCCTTCAATTCCAAGGAATGTGGAATTCATTCTTGCAGCCTTTGCTCTACTTGAATTCCCCGGATAAATATGTTTTGAACGTTGCCCTGAGCATCTTTCAACAACAATACAAGTCTCAATGGAACCTGACTTTGGTCGGTGCCATGTTCAATGCTATCCCGGTCTTGATCTTGTTCTTCATCTTCAGCAGGTATTACATCGAAGGTGTCGCTTACGCAGGTATCAAAGGCTAATGAGGAACGCGCGGTGATAAAAAAGATACCCTCCATCTATCGCCGTTCCCTCAAGGAAATATGGGAGGATCTGTGGACCATGCTGGTGGTCAACGTCCTCTGGATAATCGCCAACTTGCTGGTCATTCCAGGTCCTCCCGCAACGATCGCGCTGCATGCTTACGCGAATCGTGTCGTCCACTCCGAAGTGACCGACCAGCACGACTTCTGGCAGACCTTTAAAAGCTCGTGGGGTGTGGGCTGGCGTTGGGGGGCGGTCAACCTGGCTGTTGTGGGGTTGCTGGGAGTCAACTATTACCTGGTCAGCAACGCGCTGGATGTCAACCTGGGCTCCTTTTTACAGGGGCTCTACATAGCCGTTGGCTTGGGTTGGTTCATGCTGCAATTTTTCGCTCTACCTTTTTTGTTTGAGCAAGAGCAGATGAAAGTTGGTCAGGCATTGCGCAACGCTGCTTTGATGATTGGCAGAAACCTGGGTTTTTCCTTGCTTTTCGGTTTGTCATTATTATTTTTCATGTTTCTGGCAACCTTGGCTTTCGCGCTGGGGATCATGTTTGGCGCCGTTTTTCTTGCCCTGGCAGGTAACTTTGCGGTCAACGATCAGCTGGAACCCATTCGAGCCAGAAAAAATATCCCACACTAAAAGTATATGAACAGAAAGTAATTTCCCATGGAATTGATCAGACACACCAACAATCCCATCCTCTTACCTGACCCCACCTCAAGCTGGGAGACTTACAACGTCTTTAACCCGGCAGTGATCTTTCACCAGGGTGAATTTCACATGCTCTACCGCGCACAAGGACTCGATTGGGTCAGCCGGCTGGGTTATGCCCATTCGACGGATGGCATCCATTTCACTCGTGATCCCGAACCAGTGTTCTCTCCGCAAGACGATTTTGACGCCAGAGGCATCGAAGATCCCCGCATCACTGAGATCGACGGGGTTTTCTATATGGCTTACACTGCCTACGGCAACAGACCCCACCCTGGGTTTCCACCCACTCATCTGGGCGGCAGCGTCACCCCTATGTTTGCCAAAAGCACCAACCTGCGCGACTGGGAACGCATTGGACCGCTGGTGGTAGGTGAAGATAACAAAGATCATGTGCTCTTCCCCGAAAAAATCGACGGCAAATTTGTCAGTCTGCATCGCCGACCTCCGCAGGTTTGGCTGGCGCGCTCGAAAGACCTGAAAACCTGGTCTGAAGAGGATATGCAGCCCATTTTTGGACCACGCCCCGAAAACCGCTGGGAATCCAAACGGATCGGAAGCGGAGGTGTGCCCATCAAAACCGAGCACGGCTGGCTGATGATCTACCACGCTTATGATCAGGCGCATGTTTACAGTCTGGGATTGTGCTTGCTGGACCTGAAAGACCCTGCCAAAATCATCAGTCGTCCCCAGAGCTCAATTTTTTACCCCCGGGAGATCTGGGAGCTGCGGGGCGACGTGCCCAATGTAGTTTTTTCGGGTGCGAATGTTGTCGTAAACGAGGAAGTTTTTGTATACTATGGTGCGGCAGATCACGTGGTTGGGCTGGCAACCGCCCGGCTGGATGATCTGCTTGAGTATGTTTTGAATCATTAATCATTCCTTTTAAGGAGACCTATGACTGACCTGTGGAAAATCACCGAAACAATTTTTGATCCAAAACGCTTGCCCCATTATGAGACTGCCCTGACCCAAGGCAATGGTTATCTGGGTACGCGCGGCACTTTTGATGAGTACTACCCGGGGGAACAACGCACTACCTTTGTTCATGGAGTTTTCGATGATGTTCCGGTGGTTTTCACCCACCTGGTCAACTTCCCCGACTGGACCCAGCTGGATATCAGCCTGGTTGGTGAGCGCTTTAGCCTGGCTGAGGGTAAACTGCTCGATTATCACCGTGAGCTGGATTTGCGCTCCGCTTTGCTTACCCGAAAAGTCCGCTGGGAAAGCCCCCTGGGAAGGGTCAGCAAACTCGAATTTTTCCGCTATCCTAGCCTTGCCGACCCGCATCTGATGAGCCAGATGGTTTTGATCACCCCCGAAAATTACGAAGGCGAGATTTTGATCACCAGCCGCCTGGATGCCGGCACCGATACGATGCGCTACCAACAGTGGCAGTGGCTGGAACAGGGAGTTGCAGGCGATACCATCTATTTGCGAATGCAAACCAAAACCACCAAAATTGAAGCTGCTCTCGCCCAAAAAATGCTGGTGAATGGCAGCCCCGACTTCAAAAAAGACCTGCCCAACATCACAAAAATGCCCTCCGTCTCTGCCGCAGTCCTGGGGCAAAAGGGTGAGCAGATCCGCTTCGAATACTTCACCACCATCTATACCTCGCGTGACTGCGATAACCCCAAAGATCAGGCTTTGCAGTGCCTGGCAGGACTGCAAAACGATCCGGGTGAAGGCTTGTTTGAAGCCAACCAGCAAGCCTGGCAAAAGGAATGGGAACGATGCGATATTTTGGTCGAGGGGGATGACGAAGCCCAGCTTGCCCTGCGGTTCAGTATCTACCACCTCCTCATCGCTGCTCCCCGCCATGACGAACGGGTCAACATCGGTGCAAAAACCCTCAGCGGTTACGGCTATCACGGGCACGCATTTTGGGACACCGAGATCTTCATGCTGCCCTTCTTCACCTTCACGCGCCCCGAGATCGCCAAAAACCTGCTCTCTTACCGCTACCACAATTTACCGGGAGCCCGCGAAAAGGCGCTTGAAGGCGGCTTCCAGGGCGCGCAATTCCCCTGGGAAAGTGCCGGCGACGGTCGCGAAGTGACCCCCACCTGGGTACCGGACCCCGCGGACCGCAAGAGCCTGATCCGCATCTGGACCGGCGACATCGAGATCCACATCTCCTCAGACATCGCCTTCGCCCTGGTTCAGTATTGGCGTCTCAGTGGAGATGATGACTTCATGGTCCAACGGGGTGCCGAGGTCATCCTCGACAGCGCCAAGTTCTGGGCGTCGCGCCTGGAATGGAATCCGCAAACTCGCCAGTATCACCTCAGCGACGTCATCGGTCCGGACGAATACCACGATCACGTCGATGACAACGCCTACACCAATTACCTGACACGCTGGCACCTGCATACCGCGGTCGCGCTTGCTGAATGGCTCAAGAGCCATGACGCCCAGGCAGCCAGCCACTTGTTCGCGCAGCTGTCGATCAACGAGCAGACTCTTTCCAATTGGTTGACCATGGCAGACCAGGTCTTTTGCCCACTGGAAAACCAGGAAGGATTGATCGAACAATTCGCTGGTTATTTTGAACGCACCAACGGACTCGCTGCGGATTTTGACCCCCGCACTGAATCCATCCAGGCTATTTTGGGAATTGAAGGCGCCAACGCTTCTCAGATCTTGAAGCAGCCTGACATCATGATGCTCATGTACATGCTGCCCGAACTGTTCGACCAGGAAACCATCCAGGCAAATTATGACTACTACACCCCCCGCACCGACCTCACCTTCGGCTCGTCTCTGGGCCCGTCCATCCAGGCAATTATGGCGACCCGCTTGGGCAGCCAGGCGGATGCCTACGAGAACTTTATGCGGGCAGCCCGCGCTGATATCGAAGACGTGCGCGGCAATGCCGGCGATGGCATCCACGGTGCTTCGGCAGGTGGTTTGTGGCAGGCAGCCGTCTTTGGCTTTGGCGGACTGCGCATAGATCAAGATCGTTGGCACATTGAACCACATTTGCCGGCACACTGGCAGCGCCTTCGTTTCAAATTTATGTGGCGCGGACAGGAACAGCTGGTTGACATCCGCTCCCAGGAGAAAAAATCATGAGAATAAAAGCTTTTTTGTTTGATTTGGATGGTGTGCTGACCGATACCTCCGAACTGCATTTTCTGGGTTGGAAACGACTGGCAGAAGAAGAGGGTATCAACTTTACCCGTGAAGACAACGAAGCCCTGCGCGGCGTTTCACGGCGCGAATCGCTCAATCTGCTGCTCAAGGGCAGGCAGGTGACCGAAGAGCAAGCCCTTGAAATGATGGAGCGAAAAAACGGTTACTATATCGAATTGGTGGGTCAGATGACCCCTGCCGATCTGCTTCCAGGCGCGTTGAAGATGTTGGACGAGAACCGGCGAATTGGCATTAAGCAAGCCATCGTCAGCAGCAGCAAGAATGCCTGGTTGGTGCTGGACCGTCTGCAGATCGGGGACATGTTCGACGCCGTGATCGATGGCAATGCCCCGGCACGTTCCAAACCCTACCCTGACCTGTTTTTGCTGGCGTCTAAGGCTGTTGGTGTGCCGGTGAAAGAGTGCCTGGTGGTGGAGGATGCGGAGGCAGGGGTGCAAGCCGCCCATGCCGCCGGCATGCGCGCCCTGGGCTTGGGACCCGTCGACCGCGTCGGTGCGGCAGAGCTGGTCTACGATTCGCTGCAGCGGCATACGGCACAGGAGATTCTGAATTTCTTCAACTGATAGAGGATGGCTGATAGCTCATAGCTCATAGCTGATAGCCGTAGATACCGTCTTGAATGTCAAGGGATGAGCGTGGAATTCTGAACGTATTCAGGATCAAAAGGTATTCCATGTTTTAGGACTCCATAGACCAGATGGAGCAATTTCTTCATGGCTGCCACAATCAC
>Ga0209510_1005114_pt1 | contig 11154 bp, 9 predicted proteins | sample BiotimSIPDNA_FD_185749 | JGI IMG/M metagenome (GOLD analysis project Ga0209510, IMG submission 185749) | Anaerobic biogas reactor microbial communites from Washington, USA - Biogas_R1 time_0 SIP DNA (SPAdes) (version 2) | ecosystem: Engineered > Bioreactor > Anaerobic > Unclassified | place...
GAAGCCCAGCCATATCAAGGTGAAACGCTCGATCCAGTCGAGCTGCCAGTGGACAATGCATCGTACACAACAGTGGCAGCGGATGTGCCACAGGAAAGCCCTTCTCCTGATACGCAAGCGACAGATCCGGGGATCGAGTCACTCATCCCGGAGAGTACGGCGGCCGAGCAAATCCCCCCGATATCTGCAAATATCAGCTCGGAGCCGATCGTTCCGGAATTGATACCGGAGGCCGCTCCCTCTACCGATCCTGTGCTGGAGGAAGCCCCACGGATTTCGGCGCAGGAACTCGCCAACATGGCTCCACCAGCGGTCGATCTCCTGCGCGACTTCCAGGGATTCCTCAGGGAAGTGCCTTCCGGCGACGCGCAATCGTCCAACTTCCGCTATCAGCTGGAAACCCGCTCTGGCCGGCGAATCGTCTACCTGGATATCAAGAATCTTTTGCACACGGGCTTTGACAGCATGATCGACCAGTGGATCAGCATCAAGGGACTGCTTTCCGAGCTTCCTCCGGACAATGTCCTCTACCTTGACGCGCGCAATATCCGCAAAGACTCCTGAGCCCACAAAAGTTTCCGATATCAGAAAGATCCGATACCACAGTCACACATGGAACCCGCGATTGCGCCCAAAATCATCGATGGCAACCAAATTGCCGAAGCCATCCTTAATGAAATCAGAGAAGAAGTAGCGACGCTGCCCGGGCGTAAACCCGGGGTGGTTTTCATCCGCGTGGGAGATGATCCGGCTTCGAAGTCCTACGTTCTCAAAAAGAAAAAGGTATCCCAATCCCTTGGAATTGAGAGCGAAGTCTTCGTCTATCCGGAAGACATCACACGGGAAGAGCTTCTCTCACACGTTCGGTCCTTCAATCAGAAAGACACGGTGGATGGTATTCTGGTACAGTCCCCAATGCCGGGGCATCTGGACGAATCCGAAATCTTCAACGCAATCGATCCCATCAAGGATGTGGATGGCTTCCACCGCATCAACAGCGGAAAGTTGTTTCAGGAAGATGATGATGGTTTTGTGCCGTGCACCCCACTGGGGGTAGTTGAAATGCTCAAACGTTCGGGGATCCAGACCGCCGGCAAGCATGTTGTGGTGATTGGCCGAAGCCTGATTGTAGGCAAACCTCTCGCGATGCTTTTGTCCCGCAAACATGAGTGGGGAAACGCGACTGTCACAATCTGTCACTCCCGTTCATCCGATCTCGCGAGCATCACGCGAACTGCCGATATTCTGATCGCGGCCATTGGCCGCCCCGAGTTCGTGAAGGCATCCATGGTAAAACCGGGAGCAACGGTCATCGACGTCGGCATCAACCGCGTCCCCGATCCAGCTTCGCCGAAAGGCTACCGGCTCACGGGTGACGTCGCTTTCGGCGAAGTCGCTCCGCTCTGCAGCCACATCACCCCGGTTCCTGGAGGGGTGGGCCCCATGACAGTCGCCATGCTCATGAGCAACACGCTCAAGGCCTACCGCTTACGCTCCTCTTCCCGCTGATGCAGCCTGAAGTGGCCATAGATGGACCATGCCCGAGACCGGTTGGTTTCACCTTGAGGGCTATTGCCTTTCTATTCGACTATGTGCTGATCACGGTCTTTCTCTTCACCATCCTGACCACATGGATACTGCCGGATTTCTATCCGGGGTTCATGACCGATTTGGAGACTCTAGCCAACGAACAAGCCCGCCTATCCGAAGCCAAAGCCTCCGCAAGGGAGATTCTCGTCCTACACGGGAATTTCATGCAGAAACACAATTCCGCACTCGAAACCATCAACACCTTCTATCTTTTCACCTTTTGGATCTACTTCTCATTCAGCGAGTATTTCCTCGCAGGAACCACTCTTGGAAAGAAAATGTTTAAGCTGAGAGTCGTCGACGCCGATACTCTATCTGAACCGTCTCAGCGTGCCACTTTCATACGCAACTGTCTCAAATCAATGGCTGCCTGTATCCTGTTTCCTTTGCTTGCCATCAGTTTTCTGCTTTGCATTTTCAACCGACGCAGGCAAACTGGACATGATTGGGTAGCCCGAACAATTGTCATCCGGGATAATCCTGCATCTCATACAGCCCCCTAAAGCTCTCTTCCGATGAAAAACCCTCGCATCCTCATCGTCGACGACCAACCGATAAACATCAAGATCGTACAACGGCGCATCGAGCGGGCGGGAATGGACGTCCTGGCAGCCTACAACGGAGAAGACTGTCTGCGCGTCGTTGAGGAGCAACGGCCGGACATCATTCTTCTGGATGTGATCATGCCCGGAATGGATGGCTTCGAGACATGCCAACGACTCAAAGCAAATCCGGAAACGGCCGACATTCCGATTATTTTCATTACGGCAAAATCTGCGAAGGAAGATGTTCTTGCGGGACTCGACACCGGAGCGGTTGACTACATCACAAAGCCACTCGAACTGGATGAGACGTTAGCCCGCATCCGCACGCAACTTCGCGTGCAGGAGATGCATCGGGAAAACCTGGACCTCATCCAGCGATTGAGCGAAATGCGCAAGACTTCGACAATCGGCGCGATCACCGAAGGGATTGCCCATAACCTCAACAACCTTCTGGGTGTTGTAGTGGGCTACATCGATCTCATGAAGATCGGCAAGGGAAAACCCGAACTTGTGGAGCGCAGCATCGCGTCCATGGAAAGCGCCATCAACCGGATGGTGACCATCGTCGGCCAACTGAGCTCGATGGCTGCCAATGAGACCATGCAGTTAGCCCCGGTTTCAATCGGCATTCTCTTCGAGAACTGCGTCAAACGCTTTCAGTCCGACTATTCAGTCGATAGTGAGGTGGCGATTACCAATCCATTTCCGGAAGATTTTCACATCGAAACAAACTGCGAGATTTTTGAAGGTGCGGTCAGCAAACTGCTCATCAACGCCTTGGAATCCTACCCCGCAAATCAGGTGGAACGTCCCATCGAGCTAAGAGCCAGCCTTAATGACGAACAAACGAAGCTCTTCGTGGAAGTGATCGACCAGGGAACCGGGATCGCAAAGGAGGTCGAAGACAATTTCTTCGAGCCGTTCATCACGACGAAGACATCCGTTGGAAGAGGAATGGGGCTCACTGTCGCACGGCATTCACTTCGCAACATCAATTGCGACCTTACCGTCGAGCCAAATCCGGACCGCGGCGTATGTGCGAGGATATCAATCCCGCTGCCGCTACCGGAAGAAGAATGAGTCATCCCCGACATCCGGTTGATACCGGACGAAATCCTTCCCTCCTCGCATACTATCGAAGCACGTGCGGTGCATTGTCATGATTGCCGAATGATGCGCGAAGCGGCACAACTAGGATTTGGCAAGTGATAGACCCCCGGCTCCCCGGATGGTCGGAATAAACAGATCAACCTGAGTTCAATGTGGACTGTTTCTCGACCAACGCCATACTACCAAAAGAAGTATAACCGCCACGATGTGGACGATCATCCTTTTTGACACCACAAATCCTTCCTTCGACGCATCGGATGCAGCATTTGGACCCGAAACCGCGGACGGATTTCCTCCAGAATCCGGAGCCACCTCCACAATTGCGACCAGAGGCTTCTCCACCATCACCCGCAACTGCTCAAGATAGACCTGAGCTCCTCCTGGCTTGAAAGGCAGACGTCCAATCTCGGCATCATCCGTCCCTATCAACAACAGAACCGGAAACGCTTTCACGCCATAGGAAGATACCAACTTCGATCGTTGAGCTACCTCCCATTGCTGATCCCCGGAACCGGCATTGACTGCAACCTTCACCAAAACATAGGAAGCAACAGCCTGCTCGAGAAATGCTTTATCCGAAAGCATCTGGTCCATCGTCTTGGACGTCGGACTTGCATCCAAGAATGCTACCAATAATGGAACTCCATTATTTCTTGCAAGGTCACGGGCGGTCCCGAAGTGGGCCTTCCATGCACGATTCCTGTCATCACGAATGGCCAAACCCTCACTGTCCAAACGCAGACCATCAGAATTGCCCATTTGAATGGCAAGGCTTCCATCAGCCGCCAAGACATTGCCCTGAGCATCCTGGATCACGCTCTGTTTGTTATTGTCATATACCCCGGTCAGTCCAACAACAACTCCATCGCGGATTCTGACAGAGCCCTTCGGATAGGTGAGAATATTGACACCCTCAGAAAGCATTCGTCCGGTCGGCGTTCCCAGCTCAAGTAACACCGACTTCTCCTCATCCCCTAATTCCACAGAAAGCAGAGGCGTCGATCCTAAGGACAGAAATAATACAAACCTGAAGATCCGGATCAAGGATCGCCATTGTACGGATTTGCCAAAGGTTTTCATTGGATCAACTGCTGCTCACAGATAAGGGAATCTCATCCATCCATAGAGTTCGGGTTGTCGAAAAGGATCATGAAGCATCCCATTTTAAGGCTCAAGAGTATTGGATATCTCAGTAATGATCAAACCTCAAAACGCTCACCCGACTTCAGGTCCCGTATAAAGGCAACCACGAGACGGACTGTCGATTCGACATCCGCCATATCAACGAGTTCAACCGGGGAATGCATGTATCGCAAGGGGATCGATATGAGGGCGGATGGGATTCCACTCTTCGAAACAAACACGTTATCCGTGTCCGTGCCGGTGAAGCGGCTGCTCGCTTCATGCTGAATCTGAATGCCTTCGCGGGCCGCAACCTCCATTAGACGCTTCACAAGCACCGGATGGTTTGCGGTCCCATGGGTCAGTGATGGCCCCCCACCCAGCTTGACCATACCCACCTTCTTCGGTTCCAAACCAGGGGTATCGGTGGCGTGCGTAACATCGAAGACAAGCGCCACATCCGGAGACAAGCGGTAGCTGATCATGGTCGCACCATTGCCGCCCACTTCTTCCTGAACCGCATTCACAGCCAATACCGTGGCAGGATTCCGTCCGGAATCCTTTTTCAGCTCTTCAAAAACCCGAGCCAAAATGTATCCCGAAATCCTGTTATCGATCGCCCGCGCATTGAGTCGGCTGTTTTGAAGCAGAACTGGCTCCTGAGAGTAGACCGCAAAATGCCCAACCCTCAAACCCAATGCTTCCACCTCCTCCCGCTTCGAAGCACCCACATCCACATAGATTTCGTGCCATTTCGGGGCTTTTTCGTCTCCGGAGGTATCCTTCCGCAAATGAATCGCCGTATTGGCAATCACGCCACACACCTCACCCTTGTCACCCATCAGCCGGAGTCTCTTGCCACGGGTGATCGCGACATCCGATCCTCCAACAGGCGTCAGATACAAAAAGCCATCGTCACTCACGTAGCGCACCATGAATCCGATCTCATCCGCATGCGCCTCCAGCATCAGTCTTGGCCCATCTTTCGATGATCCATCGATTGTAGCCCAGGTATTGCCATAAGCATCCTTCTCCACCCGGTCCGAATCGCCGCCGATGCGCCGGGCCCAAACAACCTGCCCAGGCTGTTCGCCTCCGGTTGGACTTGGGGTGCTCAGCAATTCAAAAAGGAAATCTTGGTCATGCATGGAATCATGCTTACCACATTTCCTCCAAAACGCCACTGAATCTTGATTTTTGCATCAGTTTCCCAGCGACAGACTTTCCCTTCGAAAGGAATCACCGGCCCTACCCACACCATTTACAGTCTTTGATTACGGAACTGCCTCTCCATGCCTTTGGGAGAAAACAATCATCTTCAATCCAAACAATCACAGACGACGCTCAAGCCATCACATCCGGAAGCATCACATGGAATAACGCATCGGAATATGCCTCCAGATCAAACATTTGGTAACCATATCCCATGTTGATCCGCAAGATACAGGCGGAGCAGATTGTATTCTTTGGGATTGGCCCGGATATCCGTCTCCGCGATTCCTAATGTTCCCCCGTCTGGCAAGGGAATCCGAAGGCATCCCCGCTTGAACTCGATCGGCTTCTGTTGCGCGGCTCGCGCAATTGCTGCATAGGAATACCCGCGGGCGGTGAAACGTACAACGTACATTCTCTCCTCCCCAAAATAGTACCCTGCATTCGCAATGAATCGGACGAGATACGTCATGGTGAATGAGACAAACATCGCGAGGACCACCACTCCGAGCCCATCGAGAAACTCCCGAAAGTCCCGATCCCCGAGCAAATTGATCAACAACACCCCGATGGCACACAGCCAAATCGCAACAACCATGAAATTCCTCAAACCAAAAAGCATCCGGAGGCTATCGTCCGATTGTCTCCCCAGCGTGAACAGAACCCCCTTCCGATAATGCGGAAGAGCTAACGGGTTTTCCTTTCGGACCTTGTGAAGCAACCACTCCCCGCCGACGCCAAGAAGCATCACCAGGATCAGGATCACCAGTTTCACACCGGCGAATATCAATTTGTCTGCTACCGATTCTGTCATATAACACTAACATGTGATGTCTCAGTCGCAGTAATCCATGAACGGAGGATCCCTCGTGCGAGTTATTGGAAAAGCCTGATTGACGTTCCAACCTTCACGGGTCTCTTCCGCTCATTCAACATCTTCTTTTTTTGAGAACCGTGCTGCTGCGGTCATCCGAAAGCCATTTCGTGCATCGGTGTTTCAAAAAAGCGTCGGCCCCCGCTGTCATGAGCTTCCTGAAATCATCGCCCTGAAACATATTTGTGAACGATGTGGTGAACCATTTTCTCGTCGGGGTAACAGAACAGCGAGACCCTGTCAGTATCCAGGATAGTTTCTTTCTTCATATTTCTCGTATTAAGGAAGGTTAATCTGGAAGGAAATGATCCGGAACAATACCATGATCGAACCAAAACAAAGTCCAATCGAGGATTTCCTCGATCATACTCCGCGAATGACTCTGCACGTTATTGTTTTTGCACCGACAACACAAGCTCCATCAGCTCACGATCATGATGCTTCACGATCCTGCAAGCGGAATCGAAGATCATGGTTGCTCCGTTTTCCCTCGTATCGGCATCCCAAAGCGGCAGCTTGTCAGCGACATTCGGGTTGCCGGATCTCGCGAAATTCAGCCAGGCCGAACTCATTATGTCAGCGAGCGCATGGGCTTCATCGGAATCACCCGTCCAGTGCTTCCTGATGAGCATATAGGAATAGACGGGAGCGGCTCTCCTCGATGCAGCATCTGCAACACGGATGGTAACGGGCCGAAACATCGTATCAATCGAAAGGAGATCCTGAGGAGAGCCGTCAGGATACGCCGCTTTGAACAGCGCGATGAACGCCTCTGTCTGGTCCCCATACTGAACCTCGAGTCTTTCCCTAGCCCCATCAAAGGTAAGAGCATTCTCGCCGTAGCAGGTTTTCATCAGCTCATTGAAGGTGGTTCCGATCATCAAAGGAACGTCTTTGCTGATACCCGCAAAGCCGGGAGTAAAGGGTTGCTGCAACAAATCGATCCCATCCGGAACAGGACCGAACCCGAACATCGTGCGGGTTCCCGGCGTCCGGCGACCAACTGTCCTTTCCAAAGCACGCTCACCCGCTGCGACCAGATCCCGATACAGGATCCCATCCAGTTCATGCACATCCTCTTTGGAAATCCCGAGAACGTCCAGCAAAGCGAGGCCCACCTCAGCCTCCCCCATGCAGCCAGACCATCACCGGTCGTTTCTTTCCATCATTTACGCCGGGAGTCCAGATGTTCACAGTGAACAAGTCCCGTTCATCCATGTCCGACTCCTTGGACCAGCTGTTCACTTGCATTGCAATCGGCCCATACTCGCGGCATTCCCGGACACCCTCCCACTTCCCAGGCGCCGTCGGCGGCATAAACCGCCCAGCCTTTGCGTATGGAACCCCTTTGAAAGTATAGATTCCATCTTCCACATACCCGGAGATCTCTCCGCTGCAGGTAGCCACAACCGGTTTTGGCGCTGCCTGATCAGCTAGCAGCCATGAACCCAAGACCAGACTGGCGGCAACCAAGCACAATTTCGACACATACGGTATCCTCTTCATCCTTTTCGAGATCATCATGCGTCGATACGAAACCAAATCCACCTCATGATGACATCCAACAGACCCATTGACGACTAGGGTGAACTCGCCCGCGGTGTCCCGGCTGCTGCAGCAATCCTCGACCGCTTCATGAACCGTGCTATCATTTTAAAGATAAAGGGCAAAAGTCACCGCATGAAGGATAGAATCCTTACCGGGGAGACTCTCTGCAAGGACTCATCGCCATCCTCACTCTCCTGCTAAGGAAAACAATCCAGAATCAGTAGTTTTCCATTGATCCAAAAACATCACAAACCTACGACAGAAATCACCCAAAGGGTGGAATATATTGAAGTGCTGTTTGACACATTAGGTCCGATATAAGGAGTTTGATACCCAATAGAGGCATGACGATTGAGGGTTATATCTCTGATCATCGGAGCGATTACACATCCGCAAATTTAAAACAACCGCCTTTCCTCGCCTTTTCCGATCATCCCCGCTGTTTGACATAAACACAAACCTATCGGATTACGCCTGCATCATCTCACGGTATTTTGAAATCATCCACACATCCGGAAAGAATACGATCCCAAGGTTGCTCCCGAACCCCCTCACGTTCATTTGTTATGGTTAAAAAAGCCTCACGAGCCAAGGAATGGCTTTCTGATATAGAAAGCAGCCGTTCTGAGGCACGAAATGTATCTCCCATCTTGAATTCATAGATTGCGAAAGCAAACTCAGCAGCAGGAGACCGATCCTCGATGTGGTTGATGCGATCCAGCTCCTCACTGATTTCCTCACACGAAAGGGATGCATGTTCGTCAAAAAACCAAGAATTGAAGCGCGAAACAAATCTCAAACCCTGAATGTCATTCCGCCATGGCATTGTTTCCAAAGCCAAATCAGCCCAGCGAACAGCAGAAACATCATCACCTGAAAGGTGGCATGCTCTTGCAAGAAGGCAATAATCAGCATCTCTTGACCCATCCCCTTTCACCCCCCAAAAAGGAGCAAAAACTACGACCGCCAGCACACACATAAACGACGGGAATAACCAACCCAAACGCCGCCCGAAACCAAAGTTCGATGCCGGATTCGCCACCCAAGATGAAAGAACAGCCAGCAAAGGCACCAAAGGCACCCGATATCGGTTTGCAGTGAATGTCGCAAGGATTACGCCCGAGTAGAGGACAAAAACAATAAACAAAAACCACGCATTCTCATCCTTGCGTCGAACTAAAACCCACATGCCAGCTACCCCAAAAACTAATAACAAACCCCATCCGATCGGATTCCATCTGAGCCACGGTGAGATTTGTTTATGAAACTCATAAGTCTTATTGTCAAATTGCTCATGGTTATGGATCAAACTATGCAGCTTTTTCGCCATTAACAACACCCACCTGACGGGATCACCCAAAACAACGCGCGCAGCCTCCCTAAGGAAAAACCTGTTCATTTCACGCTCATCATAGGGCTCTTTCTTATCGCTCAGCTCAGCATAAACCAACTCAGACTCCACAATCATTGGATTCTCCCATGCCTCAAGATCCATCAATTCAACCCTCTGGGTGTAGAATCGGCCGTTCGACTCTGGCCCATTACCCCACCATACCGTGTATCCGCTGCCTCTTTGCTGGAAATACAACTCATCTGCCCATTTTAAGTTCGCCCAGGCATTCAAAGCATATGAACCTAGGACTCCTATCGAAGCGAGAAACCCGTTAAGAAGAAAGGTTTTCGATGATCCTACCGGATGTCGCGCCTTCCAAGATCTGATCAATGCATAGATGGGCCAAAACCATCCCATAAACAAAAACATCGGCCGGAGCGCGATTCCAAACCCCAGCGCAAGCCCACCCAACAGCCAATCCTTCCATCCGATATATCCGTCTTTGATTGCCCGCACGCTCACCCAGAGAAACACTGCCATGCAGCACGAAGCCATGGATATATCCAACGGATCGCCCGCAAAAAACAAAACAACCGGATTCAATCCAACCAAAGCCACTCCAACGACAAGAGCACGTTTTGAACCCCAAAGAATACTCGAAGTCAAGCCGACCATACAGGCGCTCGCGATCACAGCGAAAACATTCAGAAGACGTGCCATTATTAAGACTGATATGCCTGTTGCGTTCTCCGCTCCATACATCCAAGAAAGCATAATTGAATAGAGGGGGGATCTCTGGAATATCCCACCTTCATACATACCATTCCAAAGCAATCGAGCTGTCTCCAGATTCTGAGCCCCATCAAGTGCCGGGAACAAACCAAGAGGGGTATTTCCATACCATATCATGTACCCGCTTATGTACATCAAGAGAATCAAAGCTCCGCCAATCCAGAGTCTTACAATCAAATTATCCCTGCAGTCAGACATATCCCATCAATCCTCAGATCGTTCAGAGACATAACAGATGCCAACTTTCGAGCTGAATCGAGATCTCTTTTTCCAAGAACTCATATAATCTTTAATCCCCATATCACATAAAATCAAAGAGGAGAAGAATAATGCCCTTTTATGCAGTAACCCCAACTTGAGCTGGCAGAATCCCCATGACTGTCGAAAATCAAGGTGGAGTCCTTTTGAGCGACTCACCAGACTCACAGGAATAAGAACGTGGACAAAATGGAACCATTACGATGGGTCCGAAAGCGATCCTGTCCAAAACACCGTTGATTCAAGCGACGGGAAACACGGGTCCACTACGAAAACGCCTCGATACTTTTTCGCTGTAACCGATTTTGTCCACGCCACTCAAACATTCGCACCCCTGTGCACTTCCTGCCACCGGTCTTATTCCGAATGCAAGTTCGTGGATTGCCCTTCCGGGGATTTTCCGTCTCCTCGTTATTTCTGCAATACCTCTTGATCAGAGCTTTGCATGAGACATCCCGGCTCCCAATACAGCAAGAATTCGCTCAGACCTTGCAGAGCGGCTTGAAGTTGGGGCATTCGCAGGCAATATGCGTAGGCATGGGAAAAATACTTGTGCTGTATCATTCAAAGGACGGTGCAACCGCCCAAATGGCCGAACTCGTGGCCGAAGGGGCTCGATCGATTGATGGAATGGAAGTATCCTGCAAATCGATCGCCGAAGCCACCCGGCTGGATGTTGTCGCATGCGATGGGCTCGCACTCGGAAGCCCCACCCACATGGGCGGAATCGCATGGGAAATGAAAAGATTCTGGGATGTGGAGATGGCCAA
>Ga0209510_1005118_pt1 | contig 11148 bp, 23 predicted proteins | sample BiotimSIPDNA_FD_185749 | JGI IMG/M metagenome (GOLD analysis project Ga0209510, IMG submission 185749) | Anaerobic biogas reactor microbial communites from Washington, USA - Biogas_R1 time_0 SIP DNA (SPAdes) (version 2) | ecosystem: Engineered > Bioreactor > Anaerobic > Unclassified | place...
CTGCGGAGCCCCCGCGATCATCGGCGGCGGGGGGCGGGTGACCTGCGGGAACTGCCTCCTCGCCCAGGCCGCGGCGAAGGCCCGGGTCGGGGACAAGGCGATCCGGGAGTGGCAGGGAACCGTCGCGGTCGCTCCGGTGCCCGCGGGAGGCTGCGGGGCCGATCCCGATGACGTCGAGGACGAAGAGGAGGCCCTCTGATGGCGCTCCAGATCTACACGGACGGCGGGTTCCGGGCGACGGCCGGCGGGGTCGGCGGCTGGGCGTATCTGTTTGTGGACGACCGGCAGGGCCAGATCGGGTCCGACGCCGGGGTCCTGGTCACCGATACTCCCGCCGGAGGCGAGTACCTCGCGATCATCAAGGCCCTCCGGGCGGCCCGGGATGCCGGGTACCGGGAGGTCGCGGTCTACAGCGACTGCACCGGGGTCGTCAACCACCTGGCGGGCCGGGCGGGTGTCTCCTCCCCCCGGATCCTCCCGCACTACCAGCGGGCGGCCGAGCTGCTCGCGGACTTCGACGCCGCGACCGTCGCCTACGTCTCCCGCGACCACCCCCACATCCAGGCCGCCGACGCCCTCGGCTGCGAGGCGGTCGCCCGGCGCACCGGGGCCGGGTTCCCGGTCAGGTGGTGGCACCGGAGCAACGCCGGGGCCCCGCAGGGCTGGCGGGCGGCCCGGGCGGTGCCGGCGGCGGAGGGGTGGGCGTGACCATCGAGCTCACCCCGACCGAGGCCGGGATCTGTCTCCTCGCGATCATCAAGGCTGAGTTCGCCGCACAGTGGGGAGGGGCTCCACGCCCCTGGGGCCACGACCAGCGCGAGGTGATCTCCGGGCTCCTCGCGAAGTTCGGCATCCCCGACACCGAGACCCTCACGCTCGCCTGCCCGGTCTGCGGGAGGGTCCAACGGGTGGACCGGACGGCCTATCTCGACAACATCGCGATCGGCGGCCACCCCTACACCTGCGGGGGAGCGGCCTGCCCGGGCCATACCGTGATGCAGGTGGTGACGGGGGAGGGACCCGCATGATCTCCTGGTGGCCGCGGATCTGGCACTGCGGGATCAAGCTCTGGTGGAACCGGCTCTGGGTCCGGGCCGACGAGTTCCATCCCTCGCTCGACATCGATCCGATGGTTCTAAAGACGATGATCCCTGCCGAGCGGGCCGCCTACCTCAACGACCTCGCCCGCCGGCGGGAGATCGCGCACCGGAGGTCCCGATGACCAGCGTCCCCGAGACCCTCGCGGCCCTCGAGCACGAGCAATGGGCCCACTGGACCAAGCACCTGCTCGACACCCTCTGCGACCGCTACGCCCTCCCGGCCGACGACCCGGAGATCCGGCGGTGGCGGCAGCAGATCCAGACCCCCTACGCGGACCTCTCCGAACACTCCAAAGCCTCCGACCGGGTCTGGGCGCAGAAGGCCCTCACGGCCGTGGCGGAACCCCTGGAGACCGCCCTCACCCTCGAATACCGGGAGTGCTGCCGCCGTCTCGCAGATCCGACCATCGCCAACCCCCTCTGGTGGCTCGGCTACCGCTGCGCTATTGAGACCCTTGTCGCCCGGCTCGCGGAGATGGGGATCATGATCATGCTCGACCCCCCAGCACCGAGGAGGGCGCCCTGATGGTCACCTGGCGGCAGGTCATCGAGCGGTACGGGGAGGAGATGGCCGAGAAGATGATCGCGACCGGGCTCCTGGACGCGATCACCTGCGTTATGCTCCCCTCCGGGGAGGCCGACATCCCGGAGTGCGACATCGCCCGGGCGCTCCGGGCGGTGCGGGGGTTGCCGGTCCACGACTGGGACTAAAAAACCTGCATGTGCAGAAAACAAAGGAAACTACAGAAATGTCACTGTATAATGCCATCAACGGGCGGTACCCGAAGAGCACAGAGATCATCGCCCTCCTCGACCTGACCGAGGAGGAGATCGAGCGGTACCGCGACTGCCGGATCCATCCTGAGAAGAGGACCATCGAGATCCTCGCCCGAACGGGCGGGGGGAACCGCGAAGACCATCCCAACACGGCGCTCACCACCCATCCCGACTACATTCGCGACCGGGACTGGGATTTCGACGGAACGTATGCGGTCTACACCTTCCGGGTTCCCGATGCGGTCCCGGCGACTGTCCTCCAATCTCTGGACGAAGGAACCCGCTGGGGGGAGGGGTAGCCATGTGCCGGAACGCGATCATCCATCACCGCGACGAGTCCGAGACCGTCTGCCGGTGCCAGGCCGACCTCCGGGCTGCGATGCCCCGGGGGGTCTGGTTCTTCCCCCCGGCCGGGGAGCCCGACCTCGAGGAGGACGGCTTCGAGCCGGGGGTCTGCCTCTGCCCGGTCGATCTCGACCGCACGGCCCGGGAGAACGGCTACCGCCTCTCGCGGCAGGGGCCGGACGGGGTCGAGGACGTCTTCGACGACCACTTCTACCCCCGCTAACCCCTCCCTTTTTTCTCCTCCCCGCCCCCACCCTTCTTGTACCTATGTACTACAGAATGGTGCTGGAAGACAAGGTGCGGGTTCCCCCTCACCGCCTCGGGGAAGACATCGAGCAGGTCGTCCTCAACGTCCTGCAGGAGCAGCTCGAAGGCAGCATCGCCAGGGAGATCGGGATCTTCGTCGCGGTCACGAAGATCCTCAATGTCGGGGAGGGCGAACTGATCCCAGGCGACGGGGCCGTCTACTACGACGTCCGGTTCGAGGCGGCGGTGCTCCGGCTGGCGCTGCAGGAGGTGATCGAGGGCGAGGTCGTGGAGACGACGAGTTTCGGGGCGTTCATCAGCCTGGGGCCGATCGATGCCATGCTCCACGTGAGCCAGATCTCCGACGAGTACATCACCTACGATGAGAAGAACGGCCGGCTCGTCTGCCAGACCTCCGGACGAGCGATCTCGGTGGGGGACCTTGTCCGGGCCCGGGTCGTCGCCCTCTCCCTGAATGAGCGCGAGCCGAGGGAGAGCAAGATCGGGCTCACGATGCGGCAGTCCGGCCTCGGCACCACGGTCTGGCTGGCCGAGGACCTCGCCCGCAGCAAGGGGGTGGTGTAGCGTGGTCACCAAAAAGAAGACAGCCCGGGTGTGCCGCGAGTGCCACCGGGTCGTTGAAGGGGATTCGTGCGTCATCTGCGGCACGGGGAACCTGAGCGAGGACTGGGCGGGCTACGTGGTGATCATCGATCCCGAACATTCGGACATCGCAAAGAAGATGGGGATCACGGTCTCCGGCCGGTATGCGCTGAAAGTCCGCTGATCCCCCGCCCGCTCTTTTTTCCCGACCTGCACATGCAGATTCTGCGCGTCACCCCCGCAGAACTCCCCGACCCCGCAGAATCCTCCGGCAGAACAACGGCGCGTTCCCGTTCCTTCGGACTGCAAACCAGCATAGAATATATACCAGAAACAAAAGAAACATTAGTAAGCACTGTTTCCTAAAATGGGTGTGGTAAAATGTGTCGAATGAAAAATGTGGGTAGGGGAAACCTTTTCTTCGGGGGCGCCGGGTGGACGTCGTAAGACCGATCCAGATCTTCCCGGTCGCCGGGAACCAGATCGAGATCAGAGGGAGCCAGGGGCTTACCCTGGCTGTCGTGGACCGGGGCCGGGCGGGGTTCATCCTCGCGGTCGGTGGCCGCCACCTCTCCCTCCGGCCGGACGGCGTCGTGGAGGTGCCGGCGGCGAACGGGCTCGAGGTCCGGGCCGAAGGGGGCGGGGCCCCATGACGCGGAAGGACGTGGTCGTGGCCCTCGGGGGCGCCACGATCCTTGCCCTCAGCGCCTGGGGGCTCCGGTTCGGGGCCTTCACGCCCTGGATGCGGGCCCTCTGGATGATCGACGCCCTTCTGGGCCTCGTTGCCCTTGCAAAGGCCACCGAGAACCTCTTGGCGGCCCGGCTCCCGCCGCCCCGCCCCGTGCCCGAACCCCCCTCCCTCTGGGAGGACGAGGACGACGACGAGGAGGAGACCCCATGAACCCCCGGGTTCTCGTCATTGCTGGGGCCGCCGCCGCTGTCACTGCCTACTACCTCGCCTTCGGGGGGACAAACTTCCTGCTGGACATTGCCCTCTTCGGGGGCTTCCTGGGGTTTGCCTGCGGCATCGCCACCGCCTCCGGCAAACCCCAGGAAGAGACCCCGCACCAGGCCCTCCTCCGGGAAGAGGCCGCGTGGTGGCAAGACCGCCAGCTCGCCCGCAAGGAGAAAAAGCCATGATCCCCCCGGCGCAGAACGCCCTGCGGGTTCGGTGCGACCCCGTGCTCGGCAAGATCCACGACCGCCTCCTCACTATAGGGGGAACCGCAGTCGTTCTGGGGGCAGACGCCCCCTCCACCGTCCGCCGCCTCAACCGGGATGGCCAGCTCTTTGCCCGGGACGGGGCGGTCATCATCCCCCTCGACCCCCGGGCAAGCGCCACGAACGTCGCCCGGCTCTGCCAGCTCTCCCCCGGCGGCATCGAGGCCGCCACGGGCTACGCTCTAGACCGGGACGGCTGCTGGCGGCCGCACACCTGGGGGGTTCTCGACGGGGCCACGGTGGTCGAGACCACCGCCCGCCGGGACGGGTACTATGGCTACCTCCTCTCCCCGGCAGAGGCGGCTCGGTTCTGCTGGCGGGAGCCCGCTCCCGCAGTTGCCCCCCCGCTCCCGGCCAGCCTTGCGGCGGCTGCCCATGCCGGGCGAGTCAGGAGGATGCTCGAGGATGAAGAACACTTTTTGAAAAAATGAGGATGTAAAATGCAGTATAACCAGATTAACCCGGAATTAATGCAGCTCGTTGCCGACTACGTCGTTGAACAGGGTCTTCCAGTTCGGTGCCGTCCGCTCTGGATCGCCCGTGACCTCGCAGACGACCACGGCGAAGATCACCTCGACCGGCTCCGAACCACGCAGACGCTCAAGACGTCGGTCCAGCTCTGCCTTCAGGCGCTCGGTTACGTCAGCGAAGGGGTCGGCGGGGATCGGGTCTGGATCCGGGAAGATCATCTCCTTCGGCAGGGGGCCCCGGGGGCGCTGGCATGAGCAAGGGCAATTTCGTCTGCCCCGCCTGTGGCAGCCCCTCGATCTACGTGCGGAAGCGGGACGGGGAGCTCTGCTGCAAGACCTGCGGCTACGGGGTCAAGCGCCGGGGGGGGCCCGAGGCCGTCCAGCACGAGTGCCCGCTCTGCCGGAGCAAGCAGGTCTATTACCGGTCGAAGACCGGGACGTATGCCTGCCGCCGGTGTGGTCTCGGCCAGGACAACGGGATCAAGCCCGAGTTCCTCGCGGAGATGGCGGATCGGGTCCGGGCCGAGTGCCGGGAGACCGGGGCGGTGGCACACTGCCCGGTCTGCGGGGGGTCTCTTGCACATCTTCAGGGAGGTAATGTGCTCCACTGTTCCACCTGCGGGTTCAATACCGGGCTGCACCCTGCCCTTCGCCCCTCCTTCCTCGCCTCGCTCCCGCCCTTCCGGGAGATCCGGCGGGACCGGCCTGCCGCCGACACCCGGGTTCCCCTGCCCCCGGCAGCGACCCCGGCCAGCCCGACCCTCACGATCAACGGCCACCCCCTCGCCCTCAAGCAGGAGGCCGGGACGATCTGGGTCGTCGTGGAAGCCCCGGACGGCGGGTTCCCCTTCGCGGGCTCAGACCCGTACCTGATCCCGGTCTATGACGAGACGGAGTTCCTGAAACCCATCGACCTCACCTCTCCCGTTGCCGTCGCGGAGGCGTGGAAGACCGTCCTGACCCGGGCCAAGATCGGGCGGGACGACTTCCTGAAGGAGTTCCCCGCGAAGCTCGACGGGCTGACCCCGGCCCAGGTCACCGACCTGCAGGCGAAGGGGATGCTCTCGCAGCGGGCCCTGGACCGGGTGGTGCTCGCGTTCCTGAACGAGAAACTGCCCGGCACCACGCCAAGCATCGGCTACGCCGCGATGTTCTTCGAGATCGGCCTTCTGGACCGGCTGGACGAGGAACTCGAGGCGGTGCGGGAGACCCTGACCCGGCTCCAGCAGGACGACGACGGGATCCCGGTCTGGACCGAGGAGAAACAGTATCGCCCCGTCCCGGTCCCGGACGACCTGCCGCCCGTTGAGGAGGTCCAGCTAAGCTTCGACGGCGGGAAGACCCGCTGGGTCTTCGTCGCGAGCCACCCGGTTCAGGACGGTGAGGCGTGACCCCCCCGGCGAAGGCCCCGCGGGGCCGCCCCCCGGGGCCGGTCTCGGAGAAGCGGGTGCATGATGCCATCGCCCTCCTGAAGCGGTCGGACCTCCCCCCCGTGGAGATCGCCCGCCACTTCTCCGTGGACCCGACCCCCGAAGACCTCCTCGCGGCCCTGAAAGCGAAAGGCTGCTGCGCCGCCGAGGTCACCCTCCCCGATATCGCGGCACTCCGGCCCGGGCAGGTGATCCGGGTCGAGTTCGTTCCCCTCGAAGATGGGGTCAACCCGGTTGAGACGCTGATCTATCTTCCCGACCTCCTGAAGGACTGCGTTAAGGAACTTGCCGGGATCCGAAAACAGATCCAGGCCCTCGCGTCCCCGAGGCAACCATGACTCCCGACCCGACCGGCTACGTCATCCGGCCCGGCTCCCCGGAGGGGAAAGACCTCGGCCTGACCCTCGACCGGGTCTGCCCCGGGAGTTACTTCTGGCGGAACGGGACCCTCCTCTGGTTCTCGGCGGTCGAGGCCCGGGGGATGCACCCCAAAAAAGTGCTCCACGACCTCGTGGTTCGGGCAAACGTCCGGGGCTACGTTGCCGTCATCCCGGCTCCGTCCGAACTGATCGATCAGGAACTCCTCGAATGGGGGTTCACGCTCCGGACGTTCGACTGCAAGGACGGCCGGAAGGTGCCGGTCTACCTCCGGGGGCCGATCGGGATCCCGGTCGTGGACGCGACGTTCCAGCAGTTCGGGGTCAAGGTCACGGTCACCGACGAGGGGGTCGCTACCGGGTTCGTGGTTCGGGTCGAGACCCACGGCGGGGGCGCCGCCACCCTGACGGCCACGCGGGGCGGGATCGCCTTCCACCGCTCGTCGGCAGAGGGGAGGGCGTGACCCGGATCGTCAGAGTCGAGACCTGCGACCGCTGCCCCTACGCCTCCGGCTCAAGAGGGTGTCGGCATTCCGATGCGCTCGTGGATGACCGGGGGGTTCAGACGATCCGCGTGTTCGATGATTATTTCGTGATCCCGGAGTGGTGTCCGCTGGAACAGGCCGGGCCAGACTGGCGACCGACCGACCCCTCCCGGCAAGGAATGGGGGCTGGCTCCGGCCCGTGGCCGCGGCCCGGGCAGAAACCGGCGAGGCGGGAGCGGGGATGATCTTCTCCACCTTCCCCCGCCCCTTTGAGGACTTCCAGCAGCCCTACCGGTGGATCGTCGCGGACCCGCCCTGGCCCTACCGGAACAAGAACACGGGCGGGTCGATGACCTCCGGGTCGGCGGCGCAGTACGACGTCATGACGCTGGACGAGATCCTGAACCTCCCGGTGCCGGAGATCGCCGCGAAAGATAGTTGTATCTTCCTCTGGACGACGACCCCCCTTCTGCCGCAAGGGCTCGCGGTGCTGGATCGGTGGGGGTTCGAGTTCAAATCGGCCCTCTACTGGGATAAAAAGAACTATCCGCTCGGGTTCTGGTTCCGGGGCCGGGTGGAGCCCTGCCTGATTGGGATCCGGGGCAAGGTCAAGGCGTTCCGGAGCTCTGCGGTCAACCTGATCCAGGACACTCCAACTGAGGAGTACCTCTGCGATGCCATTGTCCTCGAGGAGAAGGCCCGGGGGCACTCGGTCAAGCCCGAAGCGTTCTGGGACCTCATCGATCCGGTCGTGGACCGTGCCGGCACCGGCCCGGCGGTTGAGCTCTTCTCCCGGAGGGAGCGGCCGGGCTGGGACGCCTTCGGCAACCAGGTCGTGCCGATGGAGGAGGGCCCATGATGGAGTACGCCTACCCCCCCTTCCGCACCCTCGCCCGGATCGCCGCCCGGATCCGGGAGGATCGCGTCCAGATCCTCACCTGCGCTCTGGGGATCGCCGGTGCGGCGCTCGTGGCGCAGACCCGGACCCCGGCCCTGATGCTCGCCGGGTTCGGGTGCTGGGTCGTGAGCAACATTGTCCTTATCGGGATCGAGTGGCGGGCCGGGCACCCCTGGCTGGCCGCGATGTTCGCGGTCTATGAGGTGACGGCGCTCGCGGGGATCGCGAACACCCTTGGCTGGATCGGGGGGTGACTCCCGGGCCCGCCCCTCCGGAACCCTTATGCCGGTGAGAACCAAACGAATTAGATAGATCTCCTGCAGGTGCTGTTTGAGCAGACCTGCACATGCAGAAAAAATGAGTGTGATAAAATGTGCTTAAAATACGGTATCGGTTACGGCTTCTGGCACCCCCTCTCCCGTAGGGAGAGCCTCACCATCTGAGGGGGCGACGGCGTGTGGATCCTTCCTCCCCCACTCTCATCAGTTTTTGCACAGGATACGCCGGGCTCGAACTTGGCATCGAGCGAGCTCTTGGCCGACCGTGCCGCGTCCTCGCTTACTCAGAGGTCGAAGCTTTCGCCATCGAAAACCTGGCTGCAAAGGTTCAAGCGGGGTTCCTTCCCCCTGCTCCGATCTGGAGCGATCTGCGAAGCTTCCCGGGAAAAGCGTTTCACGGAATGGTGGACATCCTCTGTGGCGGGTACCCCTGTACTCCCTTCAGTTCCGCCGGGAAACGGGCCGGAAAAGCCGATCCCCGGCACCTCTGGCCCTACTTCCGGGCGCAGATCCGAGCAATCCACCCTCGCGTCGTTTTCTTCGAGAACGTCGAAGGCCACATCTCGCTTGGACTCTCAACAGTCCTCAGCGACCTGGAAGAAGATGGTTACCAAGCGACGTGGGGATTATTCTCTGCGGAAGAAGTTGGCGCCCCTCACCGGCGGAAACGGGTCTTCATCCTGGGGTACGCCAAGGGTGACGACGAACGGGGGTTCCCCTTCCCCCCAGTGTACCGGGAACGGGTCGCGGCTGGAGGATCAGGTGGCGATGGTCTGGCCGACCCCCACAGCGCCGAGGCCCCACGACACCGAAAACACCGCGGGGCAGTACTTTCCGTCGCAGAACCAGAAGGATCTGGTGTGGGCGGCATGTATGTGGCCGACCCCGGCGGCGAGGGACTACCGAACCCCCTACGCGGAGACCGGGCTGGTTCGGGCGGACGGGAAACCTCGGCTGGATCTCCTGCCGGACGCGGTGCGGTACGAAGTCCTCTTCTGCCGGAAGGCTGCCTGGAGGGGATTGAGATCCTCATCCCCGCATGGCCCTCCCGGCCCGGAGAGCCCCAGTGGGAATGGGAACCCCCCCGGACAGTGGCCGACGCCGCGAGCCCACTCCTTTGCGGAGTCGCACACCCCGGAGCTGACGCCGCTGGATATCCGGGTTCGGGGGATGTATCAGGACAACCCGCGGTACTGGGCGTCCCCCCACGCGAACTGCACGACCGGGGCGGGGAACCAGGGGCGGCAGGGGGGCGAGAACCTCCAGACGCAGGCGAAGGGGAAGCTGAACCCCCGCTGGGTGGAGACCCTGATGGGGCTCCCGGTCGGCTGGACTATGCCCTCCTGTGCCGATCTGGGGATAGTCGTATCGACGAGCTCCGGCTCCTCGGCAACGGAGTCGTGCCCGCAACCGCAGAACGGGCCTTCCGGGTCCTCTCCGCCGAGCTCTGCGGGCTCAACGTGAGCGATCCCGCCGTGCTCCGCGAGATCCTTGAACCATAGACAACCTTTTTGGGGTGCCTCCGGCAACCCTTCCCCCATGCCTACGAAACGCCTCTCCACCCGCGACCTGCAGGCTTTTGTCGCAGAAAAGGGCATCCCCTTCGGCAACCATGTGATCCACGACGACATCTCCGACGACTGGAAGTACAACGACTACGGGATGCGGGTCGGGCAACCCTTCGCGGTCTGGACCCATTCCGACGACAGCGAGCCGGTGACCCTCACCACCTTCTTCGAGGTCCTGGTCGAGCGGATGGAGCTCGTTGCCGAAGACGATCCCGAATACTTCCGGCGGATGGTTCCTCCCCGCGGACTCGAGAACCTCACGGTTGCCATCAAGCGGCACGCGGCGAAGAACCGGCAGGCCAGGATCCTCACGGCCCTGAACCGAGCGCTCAAGACCGCCCGGGCCTGAACCCCCCCGGGGGCTATTCTTTATGCCGGGGGAGCGCCTACCTCTCCTCTAACAACCCTGCACCCGCCGCCGGGAGCCCGGCTGCACATGCAGGTATCTAAAATGGGTGATAAAATGCGTCGCAAACAGCCCTCGGCCCAGAAGCTCCGCCACTACCAGGAGTGCCTCCTCTTCCCGCACAGCCTCTCGGTCTACATCTATCTGAACCCCGCTCCGGCCAGAGCCTTCGCCGCCCGGGACGCGATCGAGGCGGCCTGGTGCCGCACCGGGAACTGGGTCGGGCACGGTACCTCCCTCGCCCCGGGGGGCGAGTGCGATGTGCAGGTGATGTTCCGCACCCCCGACGAGGTCGCCGCCGCCAGACGGGCCGCGGTCGAGATCCTGCGGGCGGCCGGGATCGGCCGGTTCCGGTTCGGGGAGCACACCCGCGCCCCCGAAGACTGCGCCAACCTCTACGGGATCCGGGCCGAGGACCTTCTGGACCCCGGCACGATCCTGCCCCCGAACCCTGTATTCCCAAACGCCCCATCGAGGCGGGACCCTTCGTTCCGGTGATACCTTAATGCCGAAGGAGCGCCCACCTTTCCCCTAGATCCCCTGCGTCAGCAGCCCGTTCCCGGCTGCACATGCAGGTCACAAAAATGGGTGATAAAATGAGCGAAACCATACCCGAGGCCCCCCTCCCCCTCTTCTGCGCCAACTGCGGGTGTCCCCGGCAGGTGCGGACCCGTGCCCTCCTGCAGGACCCCGACCCGGCGGCGAAGACCCGGTACACCTACCTCCAGACCGTCTGCCCGGCCTGCGGCAGCGAGACCGAGTACCTGGTCTTCCTCGAGCCCGGCTGGACCGTGCAGGACGGCGACCGGCAGGCGATCGCCTGCCCCTGCGGCGGCACCCTCTTCCGGGACCCCGACCGCGACACCCCGGCCGAACGGATCGAGCGGGGAACCTTGGTCGCCTACCATGATCTGACCTGTTCTGCGTGCGGCCGGGCGGGACTC
>Ga0209510_1005125_pt1 | contig 11135 bp, 5 predicted proteins | sample BiotimSIPDNA_FD_185749 | JGI IMG/M metagenome (GOLD analysis project Ga0209510, IMG submission 185749) | Anaerobic biogas reactor microbial communites from Washington, USA - Biogas_R1 time_0 SIP DNA (SPAdes) (version 2) | ecosystem: Engineered > Bioreactor > Anaerobic > Unclassified | place...
AGATCGAGGCCGAGCAACGGGAGAACATCGAGAAAGCGGCCGACTTGATGGTCGGCGCAATCGCCGCCGACCGGCTGATCCACGTCTACGGCGGCGGCGGGCATACGACGCTGGTCATGGGCGAGATGTTCTTCCGTGCCGGCGGACTGGCCAACATCAACCCGATCATGGAAACCGGCCTGTCCGTCTTCAACCAGGCGCTGAAGTACCTGGAGCTGGAACGCTGCGTGAACTACGGCCGCAGCATCGTCAAGTACTACCGCCTGGAGCCGGACGACGTGCTGATCATCTTCCACAACATCGGCATCAATCCGGCCACGATCGACGCCGCGCTGGAGGCCAAGGAACACGGGGTGAAGATCATCGCCGTCAGTTCGTCGCGCTGGCAGGAGCAGATGCCGCCCGATCACTTCATCCGGCATCCGAGCAAGAAGAACCTCTTCGAGTTGGCCGACGTGTGCATCGACGATTACAACGAGGTCGGCGACTGCGTGGTCCGCGTGCCCGGTTTCGACACGCCAATCGCGCCGAACTCGAACGTCATCGATTTCTTCATCGCTCACCGCCTGGAGATCGAGACCGTCAAGCGCTGCGTGGCCCGCGGCATCGAGCCGCCCGTGTGGCGCAGCGCCAACGCGCCCGGGGGTGACGAGTTCAACGCCCAGTACGTGGCCAAGTACTGGCCGCGGGTCAAGTGCTTGTGACCGGTCGGTGTTGAAAGCCGGCTGACCATGCTAGAATAGTTAAGTGCCTTTGCAGAACCGGCGACAAAGTCAGATGTTTCGTACGGCGCTGAGTTGCGGGGGGGCCTATGACGGTACAGACGATTTCGATCAACGTTGACGCCGATGCTGCCCGCAGCTTTCATGCGGCGCCGCCGGAAGACCGTCGCAAGGTTGAACTGCTGCTTAGCCTTCGCCTGCGCGAACTGGTTCAGCGTCCTGCGCGGTCCTTGCGGGGAATTATGGACGAGGTCGGTGCCGAGGCCGCGGCGAAAGGTCTAACGCCCGAAATCCTGGAGTCTCTACTCCGTGACGAGTGACCTGCGATGCGTCATCGACACGGGCGTAGTCGTCAGCGCCCTGCTGCTTCCACGCTCTGTGCCGCGGCAGGCGTTCGACGCGGCTGCACGGGGGCGACTGCTCGTGTCGGACGCGACGATTGGCGAGTTGGATGACGTGCTTCGCTGCCCAAAGTTCGACGTGTATCTGTCGGAGGAACGACGTCTGACCTTCCTGGCGGCGTTGCTTCGGGAAGCGGAAATGGTCGATGTGGTCAATGTCGTAACGGCTTGCCGTGACCCCAAAGACAACAAGTTCCTGGAACTAGCGGTAAGCGGCCGGGCGACCCACATCGTTAGCGGGGATACGGACTTGCTCGTACTCCATCCGTTTCGCGGGATTGCCGAGGTGAACCCGAGAGCATTCCTTACAATAGCGGCAGACAGAACGCGCTACGAACGCGAATCGCCGACATAGGTCCGCCTGCACGAGTCTGGTTGTGCGTCTTGAAATACTTGCCCTTCTTATCGCGATTCAACGATGACTGACGAAAGGACCGCCTCATGCGACGCCACTTGAGAAGCCGCGCGTTCTTTACGCTTGTGCTGATGTTTGCGATGGCCGTGCCCTGTTGGTCGAATGCCGGATCGGAGCCGTTTTGTCCGCTGGTGCCCGTCCCGAAGTCGTACCGCGACCACGGCCGCACGTGGCAATTGTTCGAGCCCGATCAGGCGGCGATCGTGCTCGGTGCCCAAGCCAGCACACCGGAACGGTACGCCGCCGAGCGGTTGCAGACGCACATCGAGCGGCGATTCAAGCGGCGGGTTCCCATCGTTGCAGAAGCGGCCTTGCCGGAATCCGTGCGACAGGTTTTTCTGCTCGGCCAGCCAAGCACGAACTCCTGGCTCGACCGGCTGTGCCGCGAGCAGAAGATCGAGGTCGACCACCGTAGTCCGCACGCTCCGCGGGCGGATTCCGGCCCACGGAGTGTGCCGCCTACGAGGGAAGACGGTTTTGTGATCGAGTGCCTGGAAGACCAGGGCCGGCAAGTCGTGCTCGTCGCCGGCGGCAATCCGCCGGGCGTGATCTACGGCCAGAACGCGCTGTTCGATTTGATGCGGACCGAGGCCGATCGGGTGGTCTGGCCCGTGGTTTCGATTCGCGATTGGCCCAGCCTTCGCTGGCGGGGCCGACCGCATTGGCGGATGCGGGTGCATCTGATTCCGGGCGTGTTCGACTGCTACACGCGCTATCGGCTGAACTTTACCGACGTGCGCGATGCGGACACGCCGGACGGCTACGCCGCGATGGGCTTTCCGCCGGGGTTCAAGATCGACGTGCCGGCCACCAGGCAGGTGCTGGACGAAGCGCATCGGCGCGGCATGTTCGTGTACGGCACGGTGTCCTGCGGCGTCAAATCGGACCGCTACGAGGCGGCGCTGGGCACCTTTGCCGAACTGATCGACCTGGGAGTCGACGGGATGTGGATCTCCCTGGACGACAGCGGCGCGGGCGAAGACGCCCCGCAAATCGTCCGTCGCGCGCTGAAGTTGGGCGCGGAGCGCGGGATGACGGGCCGCCGCACGGCAATTACGCAGCCGGTCGGCTCGTACAACATCATCGACACGGAGTTCAACCGGCTCACGGCCGCGATCCCCGAATACGCGGCCGCCCAATGGTTCCTGACGCGGCCGCCGTGCCGGGAAGACCTGGAGGCGACGCGCCGGTTGGGCCTGCAGCTGCCGCCGGCCTGGTGGCACAACCTGTTTTCGATCCGCGGCGGGTTCTTGCACAACGCCTTCGCGATCCAGTCGGTGCGTGGCGACGGCAAGCCGGCCTATTTGGACATGCAGCCGCTGAGCGAAGGCTGGGGCCGCCCCGATTACGAACAACTCCGCGACGCGGACCAGTACACCGACACCGCGATGCTGTGGGCCCTGTATGACGGCTGGCCTGAGGAATACGAAGTCGGGGCGATGGGCATCTGGGCCTGGAATCCGGCCGGGCACGACTGGGCCCGCACCCGGCGCGCCGTGTACGCTGACGTGTACGGTCCCGCCCAGGCGGACAAGGCGGCGGAGTTCGACGATGCGCTGAGCGAACTGAAAAGCCTGTTCGAGATGCCGATCCGGCATTACACGCCCAACAAAGGCTGGCCGCCGCGGCTGAAGCAGCTTCGCGACCGGCCGCGGGCGCTGGAACTGCTCGACCGGCTGGAGCCGTTGTGCGCGGTGCTCCAGGACCGGGCCCCGGCCGAAACACTGCTCGACCCGGCGCGTTTGAACTCCGTCTACCTGGAGCCCATGCAGGCGACGTTGGCTTACGCCCGCAAGATGGCGCAACTCGATTACCCGGAGTACACGCTGGGAACGGGGATCGAGGAAAAAATGATCGAACTGTACGCAGACCGCGGGCTGGCCGAAGTCGAGAAGGAGGTCGCCGCGGTTCGGGAGCAAGTCAAGACGCAGCTGGCCGCGGTCGCGGAGGCTTTGCGCGGGCTCCAGGGCGTCGACGAATACGTGGCCTACTGGAACAGGCAGATCGTGGAAGACAAGGACTGGCCGCAACGCGTGGCGCATCGGCAGAACCAGATGAAGACCGCGTTCCAGGCCTTGGTGCGGGATGGCTTTAGCCGCTGCCTGGTGGACGAGCGGCTGGACGACGACGGCTACGCCGCGTGGCTGGACAAGCTCGCTGCCCCGCCGCCCGGCGGCCCCGCGCTGGGCGAACTGCCGGCCAGCCAGTGGCTCAGCCAGCCGCCCCGCTGGCGCGGGACGTGGTGCCTGGGATTGCTCGACTGGCGGGAGCAGAAGCTGACGGCGATCGCGTTCCCGCGGCGAACGGCGTCCGAGGTCGGCCAGTATGCCGAGGTCCGCTGCGAGTTGCCGAGCCCCGCCTTCCAGCGCCGGCTGCAGCTGGACTTGTTCGTCAACGACACGAAGATCGACCCGCAGTATCCCCACTACCGCTACCTGGAACTTTGGATCAACGACCGGCTGGCGTGGGAAGAGGACATCACGCTGGCACGCGCCGGCCGGGAGTGGCTTTCGATCGACGTGACCGAAGCAGCCAAGTCCGCCCCCAAGCTGGCGATCCGCTTCCGCGTGGTCGACCGCCGGCCCGTCAGCAGCTACGGCAGCGTGACGTTCCTGGGGCCGCTGCGGCTGCGCGAGGCGCCCTAGCCGGGCTCTGCCAGCCGCGAGGTTCCGGCTGGCGCCCGGTGCGGGCCGGAGCGGCAACCGCCCGTTTTCGATCTCGCCGGCGGCGAACGCCGTCCCGCTTACTTGCGGGAATCCCAGTTGCTGGACGTCAGACGGCGTCAGGGTTTGCTGCCAGACGAGTCGCGGGCCGTTCGGGCGGTGCCTTTGCGATAGGCGTCGAACTGCTCGCTGTAGGCTGCCGGCGGCTGGCTTTGACCGCCCACGTTGCGTGCGGCGCGGCGCGGGTCTTGCCGCGTGTCGGTGCGCCGCGGATCGCGTGCGGCGGGCCGCAGGCCCAGGCTGTGCAAGGCTTCGTCCAGTTCCTGCCCGGCTCGCTGGTCCTCGCGCGCCGTCCGTTTCAGTTCGGACCAGCGGCGGACGAAGTCCTGCAGATCTTCCTTAGTCCAGCCCAGTTTCTTCAGCAATTCCTCATCGGGATTCGCTTGCTGGTCCCGCAGGTACTCCAGGACCAGGTCGGTGGCTTTCCTGGCATGTTCCAGATTGGGCTGGTCGCCGTCCGGGACTTCGCCGCTGGAACCGCTGCCCCGCAAGCCGGCGGACTGGGGATCGCCGCCGCCCATCGGCAGGCCCTGGCCGCCCTGGGAGGGCGCGTTGCCGGAAGGCGTTTGAGGAGGCGACGTGGAGGGACCGGTCTGGGGCGACGCGCCTTGTTCTCCCGAACCGGCCGTTCCGTCCGCGGTCGGCTTCGCCTGGCTGCCGCTGCCGGGCTTGGTGCCCGACTGGCCCGTTTGTCCGTCCGCCGGCTGCCGGTCGCCGGGGCGTTGCGCGAGGTCGCCGCTGCCGGACTCCTGAGACTTGCCGGCCCCTTGGTCAGCGGAGCTCGAATTCCCCGGATTCTCCTGGCCGGGTTGGTTTCCGCCCTGGCCGCCGCCCTTCTTGCCGCCGCCGCTTCGGTCGCCACCCGCGTCGCCCTGAGCCCCCGACGGCTTGCGGCTCATGCTGGGTGTTTGCGGCTCTTCGCCGGGCCGCGGCTGACCGCCGGACGAGGCCTGTTTCTGGCTTGTCCCCTCCGGATTCTGACCGCCGCCCGAACCGCCGCGGCTCTCATTGGGTTTTCCCGATCGCGATTGGCCGCCGTCGCTCTGGCCCGGCTCCGGTTTTTGCCCGCCGCCCGACGGGCTCTTCTGGGACTGGTTCTCTTGTTGCATCGCGCCCTGCTGTTCGCCGCCGGAACCGGAGGATGCTTGCTGGTTCTGGCCAGCGCCTTGATTCCTGTCCGGCTGCGGTTGTCCCGCAGCTTGTTTGGGCGTGGCGTCTTGCTGGCCGCCGGCGCCCGACGGGGCCTCGTCTGGTTTGGGCGACTTGGATTCAGTGCCCGGGCCCGTCTGCCCGGCGTCTGTCGCCGCCTGGGGCCGGCCGCCCGCCTGGGATTTCGACTGCTGGCCGCCGGTTGGCGAGCCGCCTTGCTGGGCAGGGTCCTTGCGAGTCGCGTCCGAGGGCGTCTCCTGCGCGCCTTGATCCGGCGTCTGCGAAGGACTGCCCGCCGACTCGGATGCGTCCTGCCCGGAGCGGTCAGCCGCCTGCTGCATGTGATCCAGGGCCTTCTCGAAAGCCTCGCCGTCGTGAAGCGACTCGCCCGGCTGATCGGCTCCGCTGTCGGCGTCGGCGTTCGAGTCGGCTCCGCGACCGCTGGCGCTCGGAGTCCCCGTGCCGTCCGGCTGGCCCGGCGAGGCGCCGCCGCCTTGGCTGCCGGAGCCGCCGCTGCTGGCCGAGTCTCCGCCGCCGGGCATGTTGCCGCTGGAGGCCTGGTTTTCCGAGCCGCCTTGGCCGGAGGGCGAATCCTCGCCCGCACCGCCGCCGGCTTGCGGCGTCTGGCTGGTGTCGCCCGCTGGAGGGCCCGTGCCGGATTCACCCGCGGAACCGCCGGGCGACTGCTTGGATTCCTTTCCCGGCGGCTGATTGCCGGTGTCGGGGGTGGGTTCGCTGGGGGCCTCCGACGGCGAAGTCCCGTCCGGCGGCGTCGCTTCCGGCTGAGCGGCTTGGTTGCCGGACTGCGCGTTGTCCGCCGGCTTGGCCGCCGCGGCCGCTGGCGGCTGGCCGTCGGCTTCGTCCGGCGCTGTAGTTGCGGCGGGCTTGGTGACAACCAGCGTGATCTCCCGCGACTTGGCGACGTTCGGCTCCGGCGAACCAGTCGCCGCCGCGCGGTTGTCCTCAGCGACCGCCCAGCACGTGGCCTGCGAGCCGGCTCGCAGGCCGACGGCTCGCGGAGCGAAATCCAAGGTCACGACTTCCTGGCCTGGGCGGCCCGCCGGGTCCTGAAGCAGATCCCGAGCCAGCACCGGCCGCCCGCCGGCGGCGGCGTGCAGGCGGATCGCCGCCAGCCCGTAGTCCGGATCGACCGCGCGGATTTCGATCTTTTGCCAGCCGTCTTCCGCGACCTCCACCCGGTCTGGCGACGGCGTCAGGATCTCGATCTCCGGAGGCAGATCGCGAAGCACGTCGATGCGATGCAGCACCGGCTTCGGATTGCGCTGGCCTCCGGCCGTCGAGAACCGCAACTGGTACGAGCGGTGCTTCGGCTCCAGACGCGGGTCGTCCAACGCGCAGGAGAACGAACACCAGGCCTCCTGGCCGCGGAACTGCATTTCGATCCAGTGGGGCGACGAGGCCAAGGCTCCCTGAGCCTGGCTCCGGCTGGACGCGACAACCGCCTGCCCGGCGGCTTTCGGCGGCGGGTCGAATTCCAGGACGGCGGCGGCAATCGGCTGGTTCGCGCGGGCCCGCACCGTGACGCAAGTGCCTTCCGGCGCCTTGATGTCCCCTTGCCGCTCGATGACCCGCTTGGGCAGCCGGGTGTACGCCGGATAGTCGTACTCGATGCTCTCCACGAGAATCACCGGAGCCGGAACCACGCGCACCTGATAGGCCGCAGTCCGCGCGTCGCCCGCCTCGATCCAGTACGTCAGATCCCGCTGGAAACCTTGTTCCTCGGCAGGCCATCGGCACTCGTGGCGCAGGTGTCCGGCCCCGGCCTGCATGGTCCCCGTCTGCACGCCCAACGGATTGTCAAGAGCAGAGGAACGGATCGTTACCGGCTCGCCGGGACGCAAGTCGTAGCAGTCGGCGGTGACCACGATCTGCTCGCCCTGGAACACCTCCACGTTTCCCGGCTGCACGTCCTCGATCCTTACGCGGCTCGGTCTGGCGATGTCGGCCCACGGCGCCAAGATCCGCGAGATGCTTTGGAACGGACTCTTGGGGGCCAGAATCGTGTACGCGGCGCACATGGCCAGCACGCCGGCCAGCAAGTACCCGATGCGGATCAGCCGCGACCGATCCACCGCGGTATCGATGGGGACGTGTTTCAGGTCGGTCGCCGCCCGCTGTTCGAGGGCTTGATAGACCACGGAACGTACGCCGGCCCGATCCGCACGAAACAGCAGGAAATTGATCAGGCTGTTCTTCAGCCTCGGCTCGCTTCTCTCGATCGTCCGGGCCGCGAACAGCGGATTCACCCGGCCCCACAACAACGGCAGCACCACGAGGACCAGGTAGCAGCCGGAGCCGGCGGCCAGGAGCACCAACGCTGTCCACCGCCCCCCGCCGCCCAGAGACACGACCCAGTGGTCCAGCACCGTCACAATCAGCAGAAAGCTCAGGACCCCGGCTCCCAACACCATCAACGAACCGCACAGATCGAACCATTTCAGCTGTGTGGCAGTCCTTTCGACCTGTTGATCGACAAAACGATCGTAGCCCGCGCTGTCGCCCGGCGCGAGGGGGGTTCGCAGTGATGAAGCGGTGGAGTTGCTGGGGGACATGGGGCTCGGTTTTCGTTTCCCGGCAAACGCCTGCTGGGTTGGCCGTCATTCACTTCGTTCATTATAGCCGAACAGCGGCTGGAAAGGGCGAGTTCCGCAGTTGCCACGTCCACTTGGATCGTCCCGCAGGGGCGGTCGGCTCCAGCTTGACAGGACCGCCGAGTCCGGAGCGGTTGTTCGGAAAAGTCGGGCTTCTCCCCGCTTTGCGTCCCGCACGTCTTGTTTCAGAACAGATGCGGTGCGGGGTCGAAGCCCAGTTCGCGCACTCGCTGACGATCTGCGTCCGCTTCCTTTGTCATGCCCAGCGCATCGTAGACCAAGGCCCGATGATAGCGAATCACCGCGAGGCTCTTGCGGGATTTCTTGAGTTGCCGCGCGAATTCACGCTGATCCGTGTACTGACGCGTCTGCTCGAATTGCTTGTGTTGCAATTCCATCCCCGTGACGGCCAGATTCAGATCGGCCTCGGCGGCCTTCAGATCGCCGCGCCGGTATTGGATGTAGCCGCGAGTGTCCAGAATGGCCGCGTCCTGCCCGGCCAGATTGAGCGCCTGGCTGGCGTTCCCCAGAGCCTCGTCCAATTCGGGGTCTTTCGCGGTGTCCAGCGATTGCGCGTAAGCTAGGCCGTTCAGAAAGACGGCCCGCTGATCGGCCGACGCCGAGGCTTGGCGATCCACCAGTTTTTTCCAGTCCCGAATCGCTTCGGCGTGTCTTCCCAAGTGCTGCAGGACCTCGCTTCGCTGAATCAAAGCCCACAGGTTGGTGGGCTCCAACGTCAGGGCCATGTCGTAATCCGCCAGGGCCCTGTCGAACTGCTCATCCTCCAGCATCCAGTCGGCCCGGCAGGCATAGGTCGCGGCGCTGTCCTCCGCCCACTGGAGAGCCCGCTCCAGTCTGGCCAGTGCTTCCGGCTTCTTTCCGTCCAGCCACATCTCGGTCGCGGCAGCCACATGCCAGCGGGCCACCTCGGCCGGCAAGCCAAAATACAGCACGGGCCCCAGCGTGATCGCCAAGGCGATCGAGATTGCCAAACGGCCGGCCCAGCGGCCACTGGGCGGCGAGACAGGGGACTCCGCCGGATTCGTCGGTACGGCAGGCTCATCCCGCTTGTCCGGAGCAGAACAATTGCGGTCGTATGCCATCTGGATGGCCACCCTTCCAGGTTCGCTGCATTACCAGCCTGGGATGGAAACGGACAACATCATGCAACGAATTCTGACATTGACTTGCCGATACTGCAAACCTACTATTCGCCCCCTTGAAGTCCGCCGAGAACGCAGCGCGGTTGTATCGAGTCTGCCGGCTGGAGAAGATTTCCCGGTTTTCCCTGATTTATCGGTCTTTCTCCTGCCGAATAATGGGTTGACGGAATTGTCGTACGATCACGACTGACAGGTGTTCGGCGGATCAGCCTTTTCTCTTGGGAAGCAAAAGCTGTCATCTGTGGTGTTGCGCGGGCGGTATCGGCACCGAGCTGACTTCCGGTGCGGTCACTTCTTTCGTGGGCCTACTGTAAGGACGCATAAGCCATGCGAAAAACCCTTTGGCGAACGACGCTCGGTTCAGCGGTCGTTCTCTTGATCAGTGCCGTTTCTGTGCCGGGATGCTCCACCAGCAGCGGCTTCAAGATGCCCGAAAGCACTTGGTTCAGCTGGGGCAAGAAGAAGCCGGACAACACGGCCTTGGCGTCCAAGCCGACCACGGGACTGCCAGCTCCTCCATCGACCTTGACTTCCCCCAACACGGCCCCCAGCTATGTTCCGGGCACAGGCGGGACGTCGACGTACGCCAACAACCAGTACCGCGGGACGCCTGCCGGCGGCACGACGCCCGGAGCGGCCGCATACGGCTCTCAGCCAGGAGGCGCAAACTACTATTCAGCAGCAAGTTATGGCACCGCAGCCGGTGCCAATCGCGGCGTTGGATCGGCGAACCAAGCCTATGGCGGCACGGGATCGTCCCAGGGATTCTATTCGCCCGATTATCGCGGCGCTCCAACTCCTGCTGCCGGCGGAACCAGTGCTTACGCTAGGCCTTCTGCTCCGGCCAGCTATCCCGCCGAATCAGGCGGCTATCCCGCTGGTTCTGGCGGTGATGCCTATGGCTCGTACAATCAGAGCGGTCGAGTGGCCACGCCAAGTGCGGCCAGCCAGCCGTGGGGACAACCTGCCGCCACTTCTGCGACTCCCTATGCCGGCACGGCTGGCAGCAGCTACGGCGGCGCAGCAGCGTACGGGCAAACGCCCGCGACCAACGCCGCACCCGCCTACGACGCTTCCGGTGCCAACCGTGGGACGACCGGCTACGCGGGAAGCACAGGTGCTTACAGCGGAAGCACTTACGGCGGAAGTCTGTACGGCAACGCACAGCCTGCGGCTCCTCAGGCGTCAGGCCAGGATTCGCTGTCACCGGTGGTCGCGGCTGGCGGGTATCGGCCGGGCAGCACTGGCAGAAACACCCAGTTTGGAACCAGTGACAACTTGAGCGTTCCGTCTGGCGAAGCGGTTCAGCCGGCGTCGTTTGCGGGCGCAGGGCAAGCAGCTGGCGGCAGTTCCCTGTCCGCTCCGAGCCCGATTGGTGGCAACGCCCAGAATCCGGACGGAGGATCCTCGCCAGCGCAAACGGCGACGGGCGGATCAAACACGTATCCCAGCACTTATCAGCGCTAGTTGGGGTTTCGCCGGAGTGTTTTGAAATCGTCGGGAAGAGACTTCAAACGCGGGCTGTTTCTGGCCCGCGTTTTTTCGTGGAAATGCGATCTGCCGGGTTCTGAGTCATTCGAGGGCGCGTGCAACCAGGCCTGGGGCACGTTTTTTTCAAGTTGCTTCGGATTCCGTTTCCCGCCGTCCTATTGCGAATAGGGCCAGTATTCCTTAAACTTGCCGCGTGGCCTTCATCTGTGCCAGCGTAGCTTCAATCGGCAGAGCACCGCATTCGTAATGCGGGGGTTGCGGGTTCGACTCCCGCCGCTGGCTCTTTCTCTGCTTGAAATATTTTCGGAGAGCCGGTATGACGGCAGGTGCGCAAGTAACGACGGTTGACGTTCGCGAGGTGGTTCTGTCCAACAGCTCCTTTGGGCCTCAAGAGATCCAGGGCATCATTCGAGTGATCGCCGAGGATGCCTCGCGGTATGCGGTGCTGCGCGACGCGGT
>Ga0209510_1005128_pt1 | contig 11130 bp, 11 predicted proteins | sample BiotimSIPDNA_FD_185749 | JGI IMG/M metagenome (GOLD analysis project Ga0209510, IMG submission 185749) | Anaerobic biogas reactor microbial communites from Washington, USA - Biogas_R1 time_0 SIP DNA (SPAdes) (version 2) | ecosystem: Engineered > Bioreactor > Anaerobic > Unclassified | place...
GCTCCAGTGCTTCGCCGCGCTGCTTGGCGGCCTGGATCTGGATCAGCAGGTTGTCTTTGACACCCTGCTGCCCGATCAATTCGTCAAGGGTCGTTGGCCTCAAAGCCAAATCAACGGAATCTTCACTTCGTTTAGAGGCTAGAATGCTGTCGTCTTCTTTTGCTATCATCGCAAAAATTATACCCGACAATAAGTCTATGTCTTAGGTGTTTCCCCTTTGAGTATAATGAATAGGATTATTTTCTCTTTGGAGCCAGCATGAAACTATCGATAGTTGTACCCGTCTATAACGAAGAACAAAATTTGCCAGAATTACTCGACCAGGTTCTGACCGCCCTTTTAGGTGTGAATTATGACTGGGACATAACTTTCGTAGACGATGGAAGCAAAGATAACAGCGCACAGCTAATCAAACAGCTTCAATCACAACATCCTGAACGAATACGAAGTGTTATTTTTCGGCGAAATTACGGTCAAACCGCAGCAATTGCAGCTGGGATCGACCATAGTGACGGCGATATAGTAATTTTGATGGATGCTGACTTGCAAAATGACCCGGCTGACATCCCCGTTTTATTAGCTGAAATGGATAAAGGATACGACGTTGTCAGCGGATGGCGCAAAGACCGGCAGGATAATACCCTAACTCGAACCATCCCCTCTCGTTTTGCCAACCAATTGATCTCATCCACGACAGGCGTTCATTTGCATGATTACGGATGCACTCTAAAGGCCTACCGCCGGCATGTGCTGGATTCGATCAACCTCTACGGTGAAATGCACCGCTTTATCCCGGTTTATGCCGATGAAGCCGGCGCAAAGATAAGCGAAGTTGTCGTAAGACACCATCCCCGCAAACACGGCAAAGCAAACTACGGGCTTGAACGGACGCTCAAGGTCGTGCTAGATCTTATTACAGTCAAATTTTTGATGAAGTTTTCAAAAAAGCCGATTTACCTCTTCGGGGGTGTTGGTTTTGGCATGATGCTTCTGGGGTTTGGATTGTTCTTATGGTTGGCTATTCGCCGGATAACAGCTCAAATTGGCGTTCTGACTTCTCCCTGGTTCCAAATCGCGGTAATGTTGTTTTTGTTGGGGTTTATTGCAATCCTGATGGGACTGATCGCGGAGCTGCTTATGCGGACCTACTTTGAATCACAGAAGAAGAAAACATATTCAGTTCGTGAAGTTGTGGAACCGGTCAAGAAAAAACTTCCTGAAGCTATAGAGGCTTAAGGTTCACTTAAGCTTTGTAAACCTTGCAGTAGTTCCGATTCACCATTCGGAATCAACAGATTTATTTCTCCGTCATCCCAACTTAAGGCAAGTTGATAATCCATAAGCAACGGTAGGATCACATTGCGAACGTAGGCATTATTCTCTTCCGCAAAACTCTTCCAGGTCTGTTGGATGCTTGTGTTAATCGGCTCCATGACTATGGCTTTGTAATAATGCTGATCCAGCAAGTCATAAAAGTGCTGAAGATATTGCTGGTTATTGCCCATGGCCATTTCCATTAAAAAAACTTTTTCATATTCAGGCTGAATCGTGACCCCTTCAAGCGCACCTAGGGTGAGCAATTGTCTTTCTGTAATGAAGAGGATTTCTCCGGGTTCCTGATTAACCATATCGATGGCATTTTGTAAGGATTGCAGTCTGGAATACGTTTCGTTTTTGTCTTGAATTCTCCAGTTGCCTGAACGCATAAAGGCAAACCAAACCGGGACAAAGCAGATCAGCAGCAGTAGAAAATGAGGCGCAAGGCTTATTGAAAATGGTGGTACAGAATTCTTATCGCCCTCTGCCGTTAGCTTGCCGGAAAGCAAACTGAGGCTTATCACTGCAAAAAAGACCAGGAAAGCATCCAGGTTATGCAGATCGCCCCCACCTCCGATCTTGAGGCTTACCAGGACTCCACCTGCAAAAAAAACCGACAAAGTACCTATCAATCCCAAACAGCGCAACCAGTGAATATTCAACTCTTTATTTTTTCGAATGTATAACAAGGTCAGAACCAACAACGGCAGAACGGTGATCAAGATAGCCGGCAGAATGCCCAAGACAAATGTGCTGTTAGGGAATAGTCTTGACCAGAGCAGCTGTGAACTGAAGGCCGAATCAAAAAAGGAAGCATCTTCTCCTGAAACTAGCACGTAACCCTGCTTGGCAAACCATCCCGCTGCAATACCAATCACAGACCAGATTATTGGAAATCTTAAGTAATGAAACCAGTTTTGGTTCTTAAGTGGTTCATCAATAAGATAAAAAGAAACAGCCAACAAGCCTGGAACAGGTATCCAGTTAATTCTGCTAATGCCAGCCCATATCGAAGCGATAAAGACAAAGAACAAAGTCCGCCAGGGTTGCCCTTTCCGATAACCAATCAGCATGATAATAACGCAGACCATCAGGTGATAGTAAACTGCCCCTTGCATAAAGAATAAAAACAGAAAAGCGCTCAACCAAAAAATCGGTACCTTCAAGCCCTTACCAAGTTTTTTAGCCAATAACCATGCTCCCCAAGCAGTCATTCCAATCCACAACAGCGCCTGCCATAAGCGATGAATGAAAATTGAATCAGTTCCAAAAAAGAATGGTATTGATTGCATTAAATAGCGACTGGGATGTAAGACTGGTAATGGTAATTTTTGCCCATAAACCTTCTCAGAAAAGAACAAGGAGGCATTGTATATTCGGCTGCCTTCCGACCATCCTAAAGAAAAAGGCGAGCTCTGCACTTCTGGAACGAAGGCAGCTATTCGATAAAATACCCCAAGTGAAGTGAAAATTAGAATAAAAGCTAGATATGGTGCAGTTTTCTCATCCTGAAAAGTGAACAGAAAGGCAAAAAAACCTGCAAAAAGTAACGAACTCATTAGTCTCATTGAGCCAGTCAGAAAAAGACCAGTCGGAAAAACAAAAAAAGCCACCACAAGCCCTGACATTAATAGGGCAGTAATCAAGACAAGAATGCCTTTTGGAAGTGTGAAAGTGACTCTTTCCAAACAAGAGAACCTGATTTTTTTTAATAACACGAACAAAAGCCCGGCAACAAAAGTCAGGATAAGATAGAACTTGTACCAGATGTTTATCTCATGACGGTTATCAAAAAGTAGCCACAATCCAGCCAAAACAACCAACAATAAATAATGGCGTAGGAATTCAGTACGTTTGTGTTTAGGGTCTAACACTGATCACTCCCATTGCTTCATAGCAGGCTGTTGCTCTTCTTCTGCCAGCTCAAGACTTTCTTTTCCAATTCCCTTACCGGCCATGAGGTCACCGATGAAAAACGCTCCAGGCAGACTTACTACCATCCACAAAATGCGCAGGAATATTGCCAAGGAGATGCTGGTCTGGATCGAGATACCTCCAAAGGCAGAAAATAAATTTGTCACTGTCACTTCCTGCAAACCCAAGCCGTTGATCGAAATCGGAAGTAATGTGATGAAATAAGTAAGACTCCAAATCCCAGCAATGGTTAAAAACGGAAGATCCTCTCCCATTCCGTTGATAAACAACTTGATAATCAAGTAGATACAAGTTTGGTGAATCAAAGTAAAAGCTAATGCCTGGAGTAAAATGCCAGGCTCACGCGTCCAAGTACGCAGACTTTGCACCACTTGCTCAAAATACTTTTTTATCGATTTGCCGACTTTTGATAGGAAACCTGAAGGAATTACAGCCAAAGCAAATCGATTCTCGATCAAGGTAGTCCCCATAAACTTCTGAAGAAAGCTTACCGAAAAAGGCAGAGCTAAGGTCATTCCAAACATACCCACCAGTCGGTCCATAACCAGAGAGGCTGTCGCAATTGGAGATGATATACCAACGCGCAGGGCACCCCCTAATCGAACCAAATCCCCTCCAATTGTTGTTGGCAGCACATTTGAAGAAAAAAGCCCCGCAAAGGTCAATCTTAGGCTATCTTTTGCATCAACCGGTGTTTGGCTCACTTTGAGCAAGCTGTGCCAGCGGCCGAAAGTGGATAACCTTGAAATCACAGCCAACAATCCAATCAAAACAAATGTCAATAGTGGGATTTCACCAAAGTTAGCAAGAGCATCCTGCCAACCAACTTTCGACAAAAGAAAAATCATCACCGCAATCGAAAGCAAGGTGCCCAACCAACGAATCAGAACTGCAGACTTTTTTTCTTTAATTTTAACAAGAGGCTCCATAACTGATTATTATACAAGGGTTCGGTCTGGTATTTGTTACAATAGGTTAAATCTATAATGTAGGAAGAAGATTATGAAAAAAACCAGCATTGACACAATTGACCTTTTAGTTCAACCCCATCATCTCTTTTACCGTCAAGCCTTATTGTTGGCTGTTGGTGATTTCAGCAAGGGTCATTTCAACACGATGACCATTGGTTGGGGCAGCATCGGAACAATGTGGCAGTATCCTTATGTTTCCGTAGTTGTACGACCTACCCGCTACTCCTATGAATTTATGGAAAAATATCCGGATTTCTCTGTTTCAGCCTTTCCTGCTGAGTTCAACCGTGCGTTGAGCTACCTTGGAACGCGTTCTGGCCGCGATGGGGACAAGTTGGCAGCAACAAATCTTACGCCAACAGTCTCAGTTAAGGTTCAATCCCCCAGTTTTGAAGAGTCGGAGTTGACAATCGAATGCCGCAAAATTTACACGTCTGATTTTGATCCCAGCCGTTTTATCGAACAAAAAATTGAAAATCAATATCCCAATAAGGATTATCATCGCGTTTACTACGGTGAAATCCTTCAAATATTCGGTACCGAAAAGTATATAAAAGGCAATTAACCCTGCTCAGAATCAAGCAGCCAAGTTATAATCCAAGAAAGATTTGGAGAGAAAATGAGCGAACAAAAAATCCGAGTACTTATCGCCAAACCTGGCCTTGATGGTCACGACCGCGGTGCCAAAGTCATCGCCCGGGCTTTACGGGATGATGGCATGGAAGTCATTTATACCGGCTTGCGTCAGACCCCCGAAATGATCAGCGAAGCAGCCTTGCAGGAAGACGTCAATGTGATTGGGCTGTCCATCCTCTCAGGCGCGCACAACGCCCTTATCCCGCAGGTGATGAAAAAACTGCAGGAAAACGGCCAACAAAATGTGCTCGTCTTTCTGGGCGGGATCATCCCGGAGGATGACATCCAGGATATGCTTAATCAAGGTGTTTACAAGGTTTATGGACCTGGAACAGACACCCGACAGGTTTGCAAAGACATCCGTGAAGCTGTTTTGGCAAAATTGGCGGAATAATGTCGGAGATTGAAAAATTGAGAAAGGGCAGTCGTATTGCCCTTTCTCGTGTTTTAAGCCAGGTTGAGAACGGCACTGAAACGGGCAAACTCGCCCTGAACGAACTCTTCCCCTTTACCGGAAAGGCTCACAAAATCGGAATCACCGGTCCGCCCGGATCTGGAAAAAGCACACTCGTTAATGCTTTAGCCCACAAATTGAGAAAATTGGAAGGCGAGCCGCGGGTTGCCATTATCGCGGTTGACCCGACCAGCCCCTTCACTGGCGGCGCGATTTTGGGCGATCGCGTGCGCATGCTGGATTTGCAGAGCGATCCTGGCATTTTTATCCGCTCGATGGCCTCGCGCGGGGCTTTGGGTGGGCTTTCCAGTCAGACAGAAGCCTTCAGCCAGGTCTTTGATGCCGCAGGTTATGAATATGTCTTAATCGAAACCGTCGGAGCAGGCCAGTCAGAAGTTGATATCGTCAACCTTGCACACACCACTGTCGTGGTAGACGTTCCCGGACTTGGAGATGACATTCAATCGATCAAAGCTGGCATCCTGGAAATTGCCGACATTTTGGTGGTAAACAAGGCCGACCTTCCAGGTGCGGACTTGAGTGTGCGCTATCTGAAAACGATGATTGAAATGGGCTACAGACCACTGGCGAGTTCAGCTGGCAAACACCGTTTAGGAGAAACTACAGCAAATAATCTTTCAAGCACAGTTGAAGATAGCGAAAGTCTCTGGCTGCCTCCTATTATTAAAACGATCGCGCGCGATGCTACTGGAGTAGATGAGTTGGTTGAAGAAGTGCTCAAGCACAAAAACTATCTGATTCAGACAGGGAAATGGCAATCAAAAGAAATCCTGACTTTACGCGAACTTGTCCGGAAACAAATTGCCTCAAACCTCATTCAAAATTTTTATGACCAAGTGCCTGAAGATCTCCTGGAAGAACAAATAAAGCTTGTTGTAGAGAGAAATATAACGCCAGCAGCAGCCGCTGAGATATTATTGGCGTATAATCAAAAGAGAAATAATTCACATTTATCGGAGTAAGCAAAATGGAACGAACCTCAATCAAAGACCTGAAAGACAAAATCGGTCAGCAGGTCACCCTCAAAGGCTGGCTGCAAACCTTGCGGGACCAAAAAAGCATGCAATTTCTGATTTTACGGGACAAAACTGGCTTGGCCCAGGTTGCCCACTGGAAAAAAGGAAATCTTGAATTAGCAGAGCTTATATCAGGTCTGGGGACAGAATCCGCACTGACAGTTACTGGAAAGGTTGTTGCCAATGAAGTTGTCAAGCTTGGCGGGATCGAAATTCAACTTGAAAGCTTAAAAGTTGAAAACAACGCAGAATTACCGCTGCCCTTTGAACCCTTCAATGAGACATTGCCAGATCAGGATTACCGCCTGGATTGGCGGTACCTTGACCTCCGCCGTGAGCGCAATCGTTTGATTTTTGAGATTCAAACCACCCTTGAACAAGCCATGCGGGAATACTGGCTGGCGAATGGTTTTATTGAAGTTCATTCCCCCAAGATCATGGGGACACCCAGCGAAAGTGGAGCAGAACTCTTCAAAGTTGACTATTTTGAGCGTGAAGCGTACTTAGCGCAATCGCCCCAGTTCTACAAGCAAATGGCGCAAGCGGCTGGCTTTGAACGCATTTTCGAAATCGGGCCGGTCTTCAGAGCTGACCCATCGTTTACATCCCGGCATATGACCGAATTCACAGGCATCGATTTTGAAATGTCCTGGATCGACAGCCATGAAGATGTGATGACTTTCGCCGAAAATTGGCTGGCATATTCTTATCGAGCTGTTGATGAAAAATATCATGGCGCCATTGCTGAAACCTTCGGTGTTGAATTGGAGGTTCCTGCCACACCCTTCCCCCGGCTCACTATGGCAGAAGCTTACAAAATCCTGAAATCCATGGATTACAAACTTCCTCCAGAGAAAAAGGGTGACCTTGATCCTGGAGCTGAACGTGCCTTGGGAGAGTATGTCAAACAAACCTATGGAAACGACTTTGTCTATGTCACGGACTGGCCCTTTACTGTCCGTCCCTTTTACCATATGCTGCACGAAAATGATGCGAGCCTGACCAAGAGTTTTGACCTTTTAGGAAAGGGCCTTGAAATCACCACTGGTGCTCAACGTGAACACCGTTATGAAGTTTTGGCCAAACAAGCCCTCGATAAAGGGCTGACCTTGGAACCGATTCAGACCTATTTGAACTACTTCCGTTATGGTTGCCCGCCCCATGGTGGCTTGGGAATGGGCTTGAGCCGCTTGTTGATGGTCATGTTGGATCTGCCTTCTATTCGTGAGGCTGTTTTCTTATTCAGAGGACCAAACCGCCTGGAACCGTAGGAGAAAATCATGCCGACGCTTTATGGAGAAAAAATCCGTTTAAGGGCACCAGAAAGGGAAGATATCCCGCTCTTCCTGAAGTGGATCAACGATCCTGATGTGTGTGAATTCCTGGAGCATGTGACTGTTTTCAACCAGATCATGGAAGAAAATTGGTTCGAGGCAAGATCAAAGTGTCCAGCCGTCGAGCTGCCACTGGTAATCGAAATTATCGACCCTTCAAAGTCCAAAGAAGAGGACAGTTGGATCCCGATCGGAAACATTGCCTTCCTGAACTACCATCAATTCAACCGTTCAGCTGAAATTGGCATCATGATCGGTGAGAAAGCCTATTGGGATAAAGGCTACGGGACGGACGCCATGCGACGCATGTGCGACTATGGTTTCAACACGCTGAATTTATACAGGATTTTCCTGCGGGTTTTTGAGGGCAACGAAAGAGGAAAAAACGCTTACCGAAAAGTTGGTTTTGTTCATGAAGGCACCATGCGCCAGGCCCGCTACCATCGCGGTCGTTACTGGAACGTGGATTTCATGAGCATTTTAAAACCTGATTGGCAGAAATAAAAAAGGAAAAGAGGAGATCGATGACGCCGAAGAAACATAAATCCAACATGCTTTATGGGGATATCCGCCTGTTCGCAGGAACAGCTTCGCCTGAATTGGCAAAGGAGATTGCAGATTACCTTGGGTTGGAGCTTTGTGGGATCGATATCCATGAATTCACCAATGAAAACCTCTTTGTCCAACTCCATTCTTCAGTCAGAGGTCAGGATTGTTACGTCATCCAAACCACCTCGATGCCTGTTCACCGGAATCTAATGGAACTATTAATCATAAGCCAAACGCTTATGCTTGATTCCGCAGGGAGGGTCACGCTGGTTTTCCCATACATGTGCTACGGGCGATCTGACCGTAAAGACCAACCCCGTGTGCCCATCACAGCCAAGCTTGTGGCAGATATGATGGTGGTGGCAGGAGCAGACCGCTACATGACCATGGACTTGCACGCTGGTCAAATCCAAGGTTTCTTCTCTGTCCCTGGTGACGTGCTTTCAGCCTATCACATCCTGCGGCCATATCTTAAAGAGAAAATCACGACCATGAACAGCCCGGTACTGTTAACTGCAGACCTTGGATTTGCTAAACATGGCCGTCGCTACGCGCAAGCGCTTGGAATTCCGCTGGCTTTCATTGAAAAACGCCGGCTTGACAACGAGGATCACACCCAAGCGCTGAACCTGATTGGTGACGTGCGCGACAGGGATGTCCTGATCATTGATGATGAGATCGATACCGGTGGTTCTGTTTGCGAAGCGGTCCTGACCGCGAAAGAATTCGGCGCTCACGATGTCTATGTGGCTTTCATCCATCCGGTCCTTTCATCGAACGCGGCCGAACGCCTGGCGGAGTTACCAGTCAAGCATTTCACCACCACAAACACCATCCCCATTCCTGAGGAAAAGAAAAAACTATTCGGAGACCGGCTGACGATCCTTAGTGTGGGACCACTCCTGGGTGAAGTGATCAAACGCGCGAATGAAGGTACCAGCGTTGGGGCAATGTTCAACGAATAGAATCGAATGCCCGAACTACCTGAAGTTGAAACCATCCGCCAAAGGCTGCTCAAAGGCTTTTGTGATAATCCTTCCCTGACAGATCAAAGCATCAGGCAGGTTAGTTTGCTTTGGTCGGGTTCACTTGCCACTCCTGATCCACTGACCTTCACGAATTTCCTTCCCAGGCAAAAGGTGGTTTCAGTTGAAAGAAGGGCAAAATTCATTTACCTGGTCCTGAGTGAGGCCTTTTTGGTGTTTCACCTGCGGATGAGCGGTGATTTGTACTTGCTTCCCACCTGGGCTGATGGGAAAGAGCCCGCCCGAAATAAAATTCACGACCGACTTTGGATTGATTTTGAGTCAGGCTGGCGTTTGGTTTTCAACGACGTCCGAAAATTCGGTCGGATTTGGCTGCTGAACGATTTAAATGATCTGTTTTCAAAATTAGGTCCTGAACCACTGGACGCAAGCTTAACAAACAAGAAGTTTCAAGCCATGCTCCAGCAGAAATCCAGACTGCTGAAACCGCTTTTACTGGACCAATCTTTCATTGCTGGTATCGGAAACATTTATTCGGATGAAGCCCTTTTCATGGCTGGTTTGCACCCGCTCCGAAAAAGCGACAGTCTCACTAAAAACGAAACCAAGCGCTTGCTGGAAGCGATTCGAACCGTTCTGAGCAAAGGTATCGATCAGAAAGGCGCAAGTATCGATTGGGTTTATCGCGGAGGAGATTTTCAAAACCACTTTCAGGTCTATCAACAAACTGGAAACCCGTGCCCAAAGTGCGGGCGACCAATTGAAAAAATCAGGGTTGGTCAACGCGGGACGCACCTTTGTACCCGTTGTCAAAAATTATCTTAAGCTTTTTTTGCTATAGCCAGCACATTCCTCAAACTTGGTTTGACAGTTAATTCATTTGCCTTCCACCAGTGAACAGAATCGTGGACAGTTTCTTCGATAGGTCTGATTTTATGCCCAAGTTCAGTTGCCGCCTTGGTAGAACAGATCACGGAATTGCTTGAAAGAGTGTCAAGAGCATAGATGGTCAAACGAGGACGTTTCTTGGCAATCTTATAGTAAAGTTCAGCGACTGGGGCAAAGAACCGAACCAGTTTTATTGGAAAGTGGACGGCTTTTCCACGGGCTCCCGCTGCCTCTTGCACCAGTTTACGGAACTCACGCACAGTTACGTGATGCCCGTTCAAGATATAAGATTCCCCCGGCTTTCCGTGCTCGATTGCCTGCACGTGGGTATGGACAACATCCCGCACATCCACAAAATCGTATGCTCCATCCAAAGTTACCGTAGGTGATTTCTTCATCCAGTAAAGAAGCATCTCTCCCATTTCTGAGCGTTTGAAATCGTGAGGGCCTATGACACCGGTTGGGTGAAGAAGGATCGCGTTCAAGCCTTCCTTTGCGGCTTGCCGTACAAGTACGGAGGCTTCCGCTTTGGTTTGGTCATAGGTGCCGCGCTGACATTCAGTGTCAAAGGGGAGACATTCATCGATCAGCAAGCCTTTTTCAGGCCGGCCGTAGGCGTGGATTGAGCTGGTGTAAATCAACCTTTTGATGCCCAATTCCTGGCAGGCTCGGATGACATTGGCAGTTCCTTCGATGTTAACCTTTCTCATCAGTTCAAACTGCTGCGGCACAATTGCCACCAAAGACGCCAGGTGAAAAACGACATCGACCCCTTCCATCGCCTTTTTGAGGGCTGGATAGTCAAGGATGTTGGCTTCCACAATCTCAGGCTTTGAATCCGATAAGGAATGCGTATCTTCGCCTGGTAAGACCAAAGCTCTGACTTGTTTATGTTTTCGGGTCAATTCTCTGACCAGGACATTCCCGATATGCCCTGCTGCTCCGGTGACTAAAATCATTTTTCCTTCTACTGCCTTTTCTATTCCTGCAAAAAATTATACTGTTCCACTTATTTCTACTTGA
>Ga0209510_1005130_pt1 | contig 11128 bp, 7 predicted proteins | sample BiotimSIPDNA_FD_185749 | JGI IMG/M metagenome (GOLD analysis project Ga0209510, IMG submission 185749) | Anaerobic biogas reactor microbial communites from Washington, USA - Biogas_R1 time_0 SIP DNA (SPAdes) (version 2) | ecosystem: Engineered > Bioreactor > Anaerobic > Unclassified | place...
ACCTCGTCCGGGTCCAGCAGCTCGCCTTTGATCTCGTGGAAGATGAACTCACCGTCTGAGGAGGTGGAGGGCCAGTACATGAGCCGGGAGGGCTCATAGGTGGTGTCGTCGAAGAGCTCGATGCCAATGTCCGCGGCAACCCGCCTGCCAATGGCGATGTACTCATCCGGGCTCACCGGGCGTGACAGTGGGATGATCAGGCGCAGGCGCGGCTTATCCGGCTTGTGCTTGTGGGTGGAGTAGAACCAGCAGTGGTAGGAGAAGAGGATCTCGACAGTCTCGATGATGTTGGGGGTGGCGTAGTCCATGTCCAGGGTCAAACCGCAGCGGTCGATGACGCAGTCCTTCTTGCGCCTGCCACCCTTGAGGCTGCCCATGACGAAGCCGCCGACATCCTTGATATCGTCCTGCTGGGCCTTGGACATCTTCGCGTACTGGCTGACGGTCTCCGCGGTATAGCGCGTGCTGGCGATGCGCGCTTTGAAATCCTCCAGGCTTAAGTCCACCTGGTTCCAGCGTTTGTCCATGCGTGAGTTGCCAATTGAGATGTTGAGCTTCATGATGTGACCTCCATGGATTTGAACATGGCGATGTTCTGGCTGAGCAAGCGGTACATGCGCCTTAGCTGGGAAAGCTCCCGCCTGTGGTAGTCGGTGTGGTTGGGCAGGGCCTCCAGGCGGAGGATGCGCCCTTGCATCATCTTGGCCTTGGTGGTAAGGAAGGACTGGAAGCGGATCTGGTCGTCCAGGGGGCAGTAGTTGGCCACCAGGCTCAGGAGTGACTTGGCGACCTCCTGCTGGCAAGGGAAGAAGGCACTGAGGTTGATGTCCATGACCCCGCGGGTGTAATGGATGTGGTGGCGCGAGACATTGTGCAGGGCCTCATAGGCTGTGTTGTCGCGGTAGCCTTCCGCGTTGTATTTTCCTGACATGTGGTTACTCCTTTTTGTAGAATGCACACTGATAGCCATCAGCGTTCAGGGGCAGGCCGTCAGCCCAGGGTGGGGCGATGGCCATGAGCCGGCAGACCTCCGCCACCGAGCCTTGGTGGTTGGGTGCCTCGATGACCACCTCGTCGTGGCAGTGCATGACGATCCAGTAGCCGGCCTGGTCCAGGCGCAGCATGGCCTCTGCGAGCAGGTCGCGCGCGGTGGCCTGGACGATGTTCTCCACGAGCTTGGGGCCATAGGTGTCCATGCGCAGCCACTTGCGGCTCTCACCCACACCCTGGTAGGTCAGGCCCTCCCGGCCAAACTGGTTCTGAGCAAAGCGCGGTCTGGCGTAGGCCAGCCTCCGGCCGGAGGGCAGGGTGATGAAGAGGAAGCCCGCGCTGTACTGGAAGCGCACACGGCCCACCTGGGTGGTGGTCTGCTCGCGAACGGCCTTCATGGCAGCGGCGTCACAGTCCCACCAGAACTGCACGATGCGGGGGTTCGCGGCGCGCCATTGCTTGATCAGGGGTTCCAGGTCCTCCTCGTTGAGACCCATCTCCAGGGCACCCATGGCCTTCAAGGCGCCGACGGATCCGCCGTAGCCACAGTTGTGGACGAGCCTGCCCGATACGGTGAACCGGTGCCGGGGGCCTGCGTTCTTGATGTCATACACCCGGGCTTTTCCTGAGGCGGGGGTGAGGGGTTCTTGCTGTGAGGGCTGACCGGACTGTTGAAGCGCAGCGCCTAACTGAGCGGCCTTCCCAAGCTGTACTGGCCAGGGTTCCCCTTTGAGGTACACGAGGTGGTCGGCTGTGGCGCAGAGTCCGTCATAGGTCATGACCTCCTTGATTCCTTGGTCGATGACGCCTTCATGGTTCACCCAGTCATCGCCATCCCACAGCTTCATGTGTGTGGTGACCTGCTCGATGGGCACCAGGCCTTTGTCGGTGAGCACCAGGCTGCCTTCTGCGATGCAGGCGAGCTCTGCCACCTTGCCCTTCTGCCGTAGCGGGCTGCCCTTGGTGATCTCGTCAATGGCGACACCGAACATGGCAGAGGCGGAGGCTTCGTAGATCTTGCCGTGGGTCTGGAACACCTCCAGGCGCCAGGACTCTCCTGCCAGCCAGGCAATGACCCGGGCTTCGATGGCAGAGAAGTCGGCTACAATGAACCGGGATCCGGGTTTGGGGATGAAGGCGGTGCGGATGAGCTCTGAGAGCACGTTGGGGATGGAAGGGTAGAGAATGTCGAGGGCTTCGTACTGGCCTTGCCTGACAAACTGCCGGGCGCTGTCCAGGTCGGGCATGTGGTTGGCCGGCAGGTTTTGGACTTGCACCAGCCTGCCTGCCCACCTGCCAGTGCGGTTGGCGCCGTAGAACTGCAGGAGCCCATGCACCCTGCCGTCTGCGCACACCGAGCGCTGGATGGCCTCATACTTGCGAACCGAGGTCTTGGCCATGAGCAGGCGGAGTTTCAGCATCTCCAACACCTCACCGGCCGACTCCTGGATCAAGGAGTTCACGGCCTTCTTGTCCAGGGAGCCAGTGGTGACACCCATGTCTGACAGCCACTCCTTCATCTGGCTGACTGAGTTGGGGTTATGAAGGCCCGTCAGCGCATAGGCCTTTGCACTCGCCTCCACCTGGAAGCGTTTGTCGATGTGGATGGCCTCTTGGACCAGTACCGGGTCCACCAGGATGCCGCGGTCGTTGATCTCCTGGTCCAGGCAGTAGAGCGCTTGCTCTTTTTCGTTGACAGGGTGCTTGGCCAGCCGCTGCCGGATCTCGCGCTCAGCCTCAACGTCACGCTGGCAATAGGCCTTGAAGCTGGACCATTTATCAGGCGCGTGCTGGGGCAGGTTCCTGCGTCTGCCGCCGTTTACCTTGGTGGGCTTGCAGGGGATGCAGAAGTACCGGACCAGATCGCTGCCTTCCTTGAGTTTCTTGCGCTTGATGTTCAGGACCTCGCCTACGCCCTCCAGGGATTGGGGGAGTGCGAGCATGGCCGCCTGCACCGCGGTACAGTGCCAGGACAGGGGTGAAAGGGGCACGCCCAAGTGCCGGGACAGGCACACCCGTTCAAAGGCTGAGTTGAAGGCTGCCTTGGGCACCTGGTCGCTGAGCAGGGCGTCATTGACGCGTGCTGGCAGGGGCTCGCCTGAGAGCAGGTCGATGACCTGGACCGGCTCCTCGTCAAAGGCGAAGGCCAAGAGGAGGACTTGGAAGGTCGGGCTGTCCGCGTAGGCGTACACACCGGACTTTGAGAGGTTGACCTCTGAGTAGGTCTCGATATCCAGGGACAACATGTGGGGATCACCTCCGATGGGATGAAGGGAAGGGGCGGCAGCGAACCACCGCCCCTGTGTGGCTTAGTTCAAGAGGTCCTCGTCATCCTCGCTGGTGAACTCGTCCCGGGCATTGGAGCGTCCACCCAGGGGCTCGCCGTCACTCAGCTTCTGGATGTTCCCAAGGCCGGCTGCGATCCCGCGGTTGCCGTTGGAGTTGTAGCCAAAGAAGGTGCAGGAGATGCGGCCGAAGCAACCGGAGTACACCTCGCTCTGGTCGAGGATGGTCTGCACCGCGGCGTCCACGATCTGCGGCTGCTGGCGACTGTTGGCGTTGATGAAGTAGGCATCCTGGTACGCCGGGTCATCCGGGCGGTCGATGTCGCCATCCCGCAGCGGGGACTTGAGGTTGGCTGGGATCTTGCCGCCCCACTTGGACAGGGCGTCCTGCTTGGCCTGCTCGATGGCGGCCTTGATGAGGCTCAGGGTGTGCTTGTCGGACTTGGGGATGATGGCAGAGACGGAGTACTTGGGCTCGCCGCCGTTGACCGAGCTGGGCTCCCAGCAGTAGAGGTAGGAGAAGCGGCAGGGGATGATGACCTTGGTGGGGTTCTTTTTCATTTTGATTCCTCCATAAATTCCGCCTGGGCGGTGGTGATGTTGATGGGCTCGCGCTTGTCTGTCTCAGGCACGAGGGTGATCTTGCCCTGGGGCTTGTAGACCAGGGCGCCTAAGATGTCCTGAAAGTTTGTCTTGCCCATGAGCTTCTCCATGTCGGAGATGCCCAGCAGGCTGTGCTTGTAGATCTCGCTGTAGCCGGCAGCCTTGGCGGTCTGCTCGACCTCTTCCTCGCTGGTGTACTTGCGGTTGCTGCGACCTTCCACCAGCTTGAAACCGGGCCAGGCCTTGCCGTGGATGATGGCCTCGTCCTGGGCGAAGGAGTAGATGTCCTGTGCCCAGCGGGAGAGCTCATCAGCCTTACAAAGGACCTGGGCGACCTCCTCGTCGCTGAGCAGCGCTGGGGCACGGAAGTCCATGCGTGTGAGGGAGAGGAACTCCTCGGCCCTGGCGCGGCACTGCTTGCGGGCTTTGCAGAAGCGGCACCAACTGCCGGCTGCGAACTCGCCAGCGCCCAGGAGCGCCATGGCACCGCGAGGCTTGAGCACCTCGTTTCCCCATTGGCGGAGGGCTTCAGGGGACAGAGTGTAGGTAGAGACATTGCTGAGACGCGGCTGGAACACAGTCATTCGGACGGTCTTGATGTCATAGAGCAGCTCTGCCATGGAGAGCAGGCCCAGGCCGTAGATCATGAGCTGTGGGTTCTCGGTGGCGCTCACCTCGATGCCCTTGCCCAGCTTCAGGTCGATGACGTGCAGGTCATGGTCGGTGATGATCACCAGGTCAGCGGTACCAAAGCACTCGGCGACATAGTCCGAGACATCCACGCGCTGTTCCACCAGGACGAGCGATGAGGCACAGGACCTCTTGGCGTCCTCGATCTCGGTGGTGGCGAAGGCTACGTAGTCATCCACGGCCTCCAGCAGCTCGTCTGAGTAGTAGTCAGAGACAGGGCGTTTGCCGGGTATCCCCAGGTGCTTGCGGATTAGGTGCTCTGCCAGCTTGTGCCCGGCAGTACCCTCGGCTGCAAAGACGCTCTCGCCTTCTTCGGCAAACTGCTCCTCTAGGACCAGGGAGGGCGGGCAGGCCAGGCGGCGGTAGGCAGCGGAGGGGGAGTAACGTGCGTGTGCTGTCATAGGTCCTGTGCCTCACGCAGGAACGCCTCGAAGTCCTTTTCCTGGACTTCTGAGAGCTTGCCTGCGTTGTACTTGAGAAACAGTGCTTTGACTTCCGGGTGCCGATTGTCCAGGAGCAAGGGTTTGATGGCGTTGTGCAGGTCGTCTTTGGTGAGCTTGCGCTTGCCCCTGGCCTTCTTGACAACCGGGGCTGGGGTGGCGGCGGACTCGGGCTGAGGCTCGGGGCTGGGTGCAGCCTTTTCCTCTGTCTTGGGCTCTGCAACGGGGGCTTCGGCCGCCTCCAGCGTTTCAGAGGTGGGTATTGGGTCATGGGCAGCCACTGGGGCTTCAGCAGGTGTGGGCTCGATGCCTTCCATCGCCTCTGCCATGTCTGTTATGCTGTCAGCAAGGTCATGCAGGTTATCCACTACCTTGCGTAAGCGTTTCATGTGGCTCATGCGGTCTTTCCTTTCTTGCCTTCGGGTTTCAACCCGTATTTGATAGATGCTGCAGCTTTCTATTCCGAGGCGGCCAACCTCGTGAGACAAGAATAGGTTTGGTCGCAGAAGGAGACCACGACATTAAATGTCGGGTTGCGATTTTAAGAAGTGAGTATTCTCAAGGAGTTTCAGATGGCGGGTTTTAGGGGCGCTTGAGAAGCGTTGATTTGCCTAGAAAGTAACACGACATTTTTTGTCGTGTTGGGTGAGAAGAAATTTTTAAACTAGTGATTCTATATTTTCAAAGCCTACCTCGTCTATATAAGTGAAGGGGGTACGAGCGTGGCAGTATTAAGGGATTACGTGATGAACCGACAGGAACGGTTGTCCTACATGGTTGAGCGGTATCAGACAACGATACTCAAGGTTTGCTATGCCTATCTGTGCAACCTGGAGGACGCGAAGGACGCTGTTCAGGAGACCTTCCTCAAGGCGTATAACAACCTGGGTAGTTTCCGTGGTGAATGCAGTGAGAAGAGCTGGCTCATCCGAATTGCCCGTAATACTTGCCTGGATATGCGTAGATCCGCTTGGTACCGGCGGGTTGATCAACCCCGCGGTTTCTTTGTGGTCATGGACGCACATACCGGCGAAGTGCTGAAGGTGACTGAAAGGAATGTGGGCACCGGGATACAGGATTTGGTGTAGAAGACAGGAAAGCCTTTAAATAGCCATATATGTCCTATCCAGTACTCTGGGGCATTCCATCAGGAGTGCCCCTCTTTCCTCTATCAGTATGCGAGGAACGGAAACAACTCGCTCATGACCTTTGACTGAAGAAAGGAGAACCTCTATCAACCGAATGATGCGTTTTTGGGTTACTTGAACTTGGCTGAAAATGGTCTGATTCTGGGATTAAAAACAAGAAAAAAACAAAAGAAAAGTGGAAATGGTACTTTAGTACTATATCAATTTGATTTGCGGATGGTTATTATTTCATTATAGACAGGTGAGCCTGTATGGTTTATGTGTCTTAAGATGTGAATAGTATACACCGCCTCGCCCAGCTCTGATATAAGGAGGAAGCCAAATGAAATCTTATCGTAAAATCAACCTTTCCGTTTTGCTACTGGCTGTTTGCCTGGTGTGTGTCTTTGTGGCGCCGCCTGTCATTTCACGCGCAGCGGACCTGAAAACAGCAAAAGTTGGCGCCTTGAGCAGCGAAAATCCGCCGTATCTGTATTCAGCGGCGGATTTTAATTCCTCAAAGGTCGCCAAACTCGCCAATGATGACGTTGCTACCATCATCAGCGAGACCATCTCCTGGGTCAGGGTAAGCGTGAACGGCCAGGCGGGTTATCTGCCCCTGGTCAGCCGCCCGGCGCCTGAACCGGAGGCGGAAGCGGAAGAACCCGCTCCAAAGCCTGCTGAAGAGCCCAAGCCCGCGGCTACAGAGATACCTGCTGCTGAGGAAGAGCCGGCGGTAAAAGAGGAGCCTGTTATTGAAAAGCCGGATCCGGTTATTTCTGAGGAGCCTCCGGTAAAAGAGGAACCTGTTGCAAAAGAAGAACCAAAAGCTGAGGAACCCGCGGTTGAGGAGCCTGAGGCAGAAGAGCCTGCAGCTGAGGAACCCGCGGTTGAGGAGCCTGCTGCTGAGGAGCCCGTGGTTGAGGAGCCTGAGGTAGAAGAGCCTGCAGCTGAGGAACCCGCGGTTGAGGAGCCTGAGGTAGAAGAGCCTGCAGCTGAGGAGCCCGTGGTTGAGGAGCCTGAGGTAGAAGAGCCTGCTGCTGAGGAACCCGCGGTTGAGGAGCCTGAGGTAGAAGAGCCTGAGGCAGAAGAACCCGTGGTTGAGGAGCCTGAGGTAGAAGAGCCTGCAGCTGAGGAACCCGTGGTTGAGGAGCCTGAGGTAGAAGAGCCTGAGGCAGAAGAACCCGTGGTTGAGGAGCCTGAGGTAGAAGAGCCTGCAGCTGAGGAACCCGTGGTTGAGGAGCCTGAGGCAGAAGAGCCTGCTGCTGAGGAACTCGTGGTTGAGGAGCCTGAGGCAGAAGAGCCTGCCGCTGAGGAACCCGCGGTCGAGGAAACCGATGTTGCTGAGAATCCTGCAGTTGAGGATCCAGAAGTATCCTGGGTCGAAATGCTATTGGCAGAGGAACTTGCGGCTGATGAGTCGGTAGTGAAAGAAGAACCCGCAGCCGAAGAACCGGAAGCGCCTGCTATAGAGGAGGATTTTGTATCAGATATAGAGGGTCAGGAATTGACCGGCGATGACATCATTACTGAAGATCAATTGCCGGATAATGCGAAACTCATCGCAGAGATTCTTGACGAAATGACTAAGGGGCGCACCATCAGCATATATGCCAGTTACGATGGAGATGAGCTATGCTTTGGGGATATGGTCACACTGATTGCTGTGCTGAAAGGATATGAAAATTGCACCTTTACTGCACAGTGGCAGCAAAGCAAGGATGATGCAACCTGGTTTGATATGGTTGGTGAAAACAGCCTGTCCTGCAGCTTTGAAGTGACCGAAGAAAACTACATGGATTACTGGCGCATCATGATTCATATTTCTGCTGTAGAAATTGATGACGAGTTGCTGCAAAGCACAGTTAATGATTGACGCTCCCCAGACACGATCAATCTTTGGGGGGCGCATTCGCCCACAGAAAGGAAAGGGAGACCATGAGGCATAGCATGAAACGTTTTACGGCGCTTGCGCTCGCACTGGCTCTGACATTGAGTCTGTTACCATTCAATGCGCTTGCAATTCTAATTCCTACAGATCAGTTTGTTCCCAGCGGCTCTTTTCAGCTTTTTCGCTTAATTGGTCCAACAACCCCTACCCACACCTATATCTTTGAGGTTGATGGTACCGAAAAAGGCAGGCAAATTGTCAAAAATGGAGAGAAACTCATTGAGCCTGCTGCGCCGGAAATGGCGGACCATAAGTTTATAGGATGGTATGTGGGTGGGAACCAAATTGACTTTACGCAGCCAGTCGAAGTTTTTAGCACGGAAACCATCACCGCAATAGCCAATTTTGAAAAAATCTACTATGTCTTCTTTATGGATGGCACAGGAGCTGACGCCCGTGTCTTTGTAACCAAAGAAGGTACAACAGGGGATTCTGTTTCTACAGATGTTACCCTGCCAATAGGGTCAACCCAGGCTGTAACCGGTTGGTACAAGGACCAGGGTCTATCAGATGGACCGGTTGGAAACACCTATACAATCGGTGCTGCTAATCAAGCCCTATGGCCCAAGATTGAAGAAGGTCATTATCTGTATTTTGCTTCCGGAGAAAACGGAAGCTATATTGAACCCCAATTCGTTTTACCGATTACTGGGGTTACAGTGGAACCAAATCCACCGACCAGACCGGGTTATACTTTCAGCCACTGGTCAGAAACTGAAGGGGGAGCAACACCTTATACCTTTGGCCAATCTATAACTGAAGACCTAACCCTATATGCGGTATGGACTGCCAACACAGACACCCAGTACACAGTTGTCTTCTGGAAGCAGTCAGTGAATGATGATAAAAATGCAGCTGATGTTGATAAGACCTATGATTTTGCCGGTTCTCAAGTCAGAACGGCAGCATCCGGAGTTACCGTATCCCCTTCAGGAACCGATACTTCGATGCCTTATGATAACTTCCATTACAATTCTACAAAATCAATCGGAGTAGAAGTAAAGGGTGATGGAACTACCATATTAAATGTCTACTATGATAGAAATTTAATGACAATTGATTTCTATAGACAATCAGGATGGTCATGGACAATAGATCAAACCATGACCGGTCTTTATGGTCAGACCCTTTCTCAAAATGGGTATACCTGGCCAAGTAATTCTCGCTGGTCCAAATGGAATGCTTCCACCAGTACATTAACATTTCTCGACTCATTTATCTTTGATCCAATCCAAGATTATCTGGATCCAAACAAAACAGATACGATTCGTTTACAACGAAGAACCTTAGATGATGATGCGACCATTAGACATTACAAAGAAAATCTCGATGGGACCTGGAGTGAAGCCAATGTAATCTATAGTGGTGGAGGAACGTTTTATTTAGGAGATAAATACACGGGCTTTACAGTTGCTTACTATAGCACCGATGGCACCACTTGGAACCCTGGCACCAGTGGTGATGGTGTATCGTATTCGACTAGATTGTATATCCGTCATACACGGAACAGTTACGACTTCGCTTTCTATAATCACAATACTGTTGTCAACACAGAGACCTTAAAATTTGAAACCCCCTTATCGGGTCAATCCAGCTATGTGCCTCCCAGGCCGACCGGATTGCCGGATGAATATGCTTTCCAAGGCTGGTATAAGGACAAAGCATATTCCGAGCCCTTTAACTTTGCCACAGAAACCATGCCAGCTAATGATCTGATAATCTATGCCAAATGGGCGCCTCCTGTGGTATCTGGGACCATATATCTGAATATAGAGGGTAGCGATTCTATAATAAAGACATTAACCTATGGCCAGCCCATTGATCCAGCGATTATGCCGACGGTAAAGGACCATCAAGGCAATGTCCTATCCCCAGGCAGTTCCACTATCGTTGAGGTTCCGGAAAATCATGAATGGGTAGGCTGGTCTACCAAGGTAGGGAACAGCTATGACACCTATAACTTCAATACCTTGGTATTGAGTGATATAAAGCTTTATCCATACTATGTGGACAATTCACGCTATACAGTAACCTATGAAACCGGAGATGGAAGCGGAACTCCTCCCACGGATAGTAAAAAATATGCTGAGGGTGCCTATGCAGACGTCATGTCTTCTGCGGGCTTGACAGCACCGGATGGAAAAGTCTTCTTAGGCTGGGAAAGTGGAGGAACATTTTACCAACCCGGCGACAAAATTAAAGTAACGGGCAACATGACGCTTACCGCTGAGTTTGGGAATATCCCACAACCAACTAAACTTACATATCGCTATAATCACGGTGGAGGGGGAACTGTTGAAGAATCGTATCCCGTCAACAGCACTGTCACGATTAAAACGCTGTCTGGCCTTGGATGGTCAGCTCCTGAAAATTACAAGTTTTTAGGCTGGAACACAATTGCAGATGGATCGGGTGAATCATTTGATCCCGAAGACCTTGCGATAGTTGATGCGGATGGTTCTAATGATCTATATGCTATATGGGCTCCGGTTCTGACGGTGACATCTGGTACCAGCTCCTGGACATATGATGGCAACAGTCACACCTATCAGCAGTACAACCTGGTTTATGGCGATCAAACCATCACCGGAACCGAAGGCCAGATCTCCTTTACACTGAACGACGGTAAAACTGTAACGATTACGCCGACGGGAAAAGGTGCCAGCGGAGTTAAGACGGTTAGCGACAACGCTGCCAATAACAATACTTTTACTGTTGGAGTAGATGCTTCTGTTGTACAGGGAGAGCACGTGTTCGGCACACTGACAATAACACCAGTGACCGATAAGGTAACCGTGACAATCACGGAGAACAGCGGTACCGAGCTGTATGATGGCACTGTGAAGACTGTGACAGGCTACACGGTAACCTCCATCAGCAACCCGCTGTACAAGGAAACTGACTTCAGCTTTACTGGCACCGCGAGCGTGAGCGGCACGAACGCCGGCACGTACAACATGGAACTGGTGCCGGGAGACTTCACCAATGACAATACCAACTTCACGAATGTCACCTTTGTGATTGTGGATGGAACGCTTGAGA
>Ga0209510_1005133_pt1 | contig 11116 bp, 18 predicted proteins | sample BiotimSIPDNA_FD_185749 | JGI IMG/M metagenome (GOLD analysis project Ga0209510, IMG submission 185749) | Anaerobic biogas reactor microbial communites from Washington, USA - Biogas_R1 time_0 SIP DNA (SPAdes) (version 2) | ecosystem: Engineered > Bioreactor > Anaerobic > Unclassified | place...
CTCGCCGATAACCCATGGAGTTGTACTCCTTACGTATCCGGTGGAGAAACCCTTCCGGCAGTCCAGAAGAGTTCAGAGTCGTACAACGGGAAGGTCATCTATGAGAACAACGATGGAAAGACCGTTGGAACCATTACTGTAAAGGCACCGTCTTCCGGAGCATTTGACACTGATATTTCAACCATTCTGGCAGACAACACTCTCGCAACCGCAATGGGTGGAACCGCTTCCCATGACAGTTCCGAAGATAGCTTCACCGTCACCATCAAGGGGCATATGGCGAATGGTGAACTCTTCAACGTCCGGTTCACCCGTGACACGGTCACCGTCTCAAGCTACGAATCTGATTCGATTCTCACGACCGTTGAGACCTGGGCGGACACCGTTTCAGAACTCGCATAATACAATTCTCTCATTTTTCCGAGGTGATGGGATGAATTGGGATTATGTTATTGTAGGATGTGCCTGTATTCTCATCGCCGGTTTTGTCGGTGCTGATTCAGTATCATCCACCATCGTCTGTGACGGAGCAACCTGGGTATCCTCTTCCGTGATCGGACAGGGGCAGACATACGCGGCCAGTCTCTTCACCACTGATATGGGAATTCTCATGAGAAATCTCAATGTCGGAAGCGATGGAAAGGTAAAGACATCGACCAATGCCAGGTCTACCGGTCCGATAGGAGTTGATGAATATACAGCTCAGGGAACGAACCAGACCGAATCATCAGGTACATGTATCTTCACTCTCCCGGAGAATGGGACGCCAAGCCGGGACGAGATCAATTACATAGGACTGATGCAGACCGGGCAGTATGTATCAACCAGGACTCTTGACCCATCACAGACCGGGGCGGTCACCATGATCAATGGGTCTGGTATGATACTCGTACGAGCGAAGTCTTCCGATGGGACGAATGAAACCACTCATACCAGCGATGTAGCGGGTACCATGAATATGACTGAACAGATCGTATTCGGAGGGGATGAATGACTCTTGACTTCATTTTCGTTTTGATTTCAATCGGGATGGCGATCGTCAACTCAATTGCTGTCACCGGAGTATACCTGAAATACATCAGGGATGCTCGGAATGTCATATGTACAATTCGGGCAAACGAGAAGGGCGAAATTTCGATCCTTGACCCTCTTTCCCTGATAAAGTAAAGCCCCCATTATTACGGATGGGACAAGATAGTATGTGCCGTTTTTCGGGACGGCAGGGGCGAGATGGAAGGGGTCAACTCCCTCCCTCTCATTGTAACCGGGTGATTATCACCTCGGACATCCGGTTATGATAGGAAGTAAACCATCAATCAATGTACACGTCTCCATATAATTCGTAAGACTTCACCCGTCTAGTAAATTATAAGGGTTTTCAACTTTCCCTTTTTAAAAAGTGAGGCAATTTTATAACCTGTTCGGGGTATAGGGGTTTTGATCATTTTACCCTACACCTTCTTAAAAAAGAATCATGCCTGTATCCATGCGATAGCATCAGCGCGTTGAATTCTACATTCTTTTCCTGGCAGACCGTTTGATGGTAACTTCCCGGAGGAGATCGCACGGCTGACTCGTGAAGAACGAGTTCCCCGGGGAAGGTCTTCCGGGAGCATGGCCACTACTTCAGCACTCGTTAACCATTCATGACGTTCAGTATTTGAAATAACAACGGGTTCTGTAACAATGGTTGGTTCAACGATAACAGGAACCGGCTGGATTTTACTCATTTCTTCCCGAACAATCGACCGGATCATGTCAGCAATTTCACTGAGTCCTGGCATGACAGGTTGTAGAATAGGATTAGTAGGATTGATAGGATTGGTAGGATTTGTAATACTAGTAGCATCAGGTAAATGAGTAGCATTAGTAAGATGAGTAGTATTAGTAGTATTTGTAGCATCAGCAATATCAGCACTATCAATATCCAAACCTTTTCGAACAAGTTTTGCGATAGCCGTAGAAAATGGACTGTCAGGATATCGGTCAGAAATTTCTCTCGCGAGTTCTTCAGTCATTGAGATAGAATATTTCGGCATAGATACCACCCATACTACCTTTACTACTAATACTACTTATACTACCAATGCTACCAGTAGTAATTATACCACCCAGATGATTATTTTAAACAGATGAACAAATGTAATTTTTGAGAAGAAAAGATGAATGAGAAAGCGGCCCTGCCTGGGAGCCCAGGCTAGGCGCGAACGTGAAGCCGCCGGGAAATGGAGAGGGAGATTCAGCCCCAACATCTAAAATGGAAGGCACGGGGCACGACAGAATATGGCCGTTGAGTTATGGCAGTTGATCCAGATTTTTTTATTTTTCACTAATCAGACCGTCCTCCATCCGGACCATCGTACATCAGGAAGTGCCGGACGATGTAAAACTCATGCTCATACGATTCCCCCCAAACCCCCCAGGGGGAATTACTGCTCCTAATAACGCACTCCGGCCAAAAGGCCTTCGTTAGCGGTCGCAGAGGTCTGGATCGGGCAGACCCGACCAGCCCCACCGGATACGTGCCGGTAAAGACAACAACAACATATGACACCGGGGGGAGGAGCGGACCCGCAGGGGCCGCGACGACCGCGAAGCCCCGTTTTCATATGTTTTTGGGCGGGTGGGCGGGTGTCTTTAAATGCGAAAAGACGCCAATTTAGCCTTATTTTACACCGGACCTTCCCAGGTTTATATAGAAGGGTTACAGCCGGGGGAAGAGGTAGGCGATATATTCACAGCCTCCCCCAGAGATCCACTATTTAAACCACCTTCACAGCGAGGGTTTAGATCCCCCCCTCCGAAAAAAAGATAGCCCTGGGCCTCGGATACACCTCGGCCCAATCCGTTTACTTGTTTAGACCAGCCGAACCGGAAACGGCTCGTAATTAGCCGGGCAGCCGTTCATGTTTCGCAATTGTGGCAGATCCAGCCAGTAATTTTCAAAACCCAGTTAAATAGGGGAGCAACCACTCAGGTATCCGGCCCGTTAGGCCTCACGGAGTGAGGCCGGCTAATTTTTTCCACTAGAAGCAGAGGTATTTCCTTTGGAGCGTTTTAGAGTTTTTCAGCATACTTTAGAGTACTTTGATGTACTTTAGATAACTTTATAATCCTTTAAAGCCAATAATATATAGGTGACAAGTATGACACCACAAACCACGCCAAAAAAAGTTGAGCCTAAGCTGTCCGGCTACGCATGGACAACCGAAAAACTCGCGGTACATATCACCGCAATGGTCGCGGGAGAAGAGAGACATTATATCTTACCCTCCCGGCAGTTTGATCAATTCGTTGCCGGTCAGAATGTTACCGGAGTAAACCGGGATGAACTATCACTGAAACATGAGGAAGAGTGTTTTACTGTCCGGTGTTTGTGGGAATGTGGGATCCCATACCTACATGATACCCTAAACGACCCATTAGGAGAATACCGGATCCAGTTCCCGATTGACGAACTCGCCGACCTGTTCACAATGAACAGAACGATCACATTTCTGAAAGGCCGGGAAGGTCTGAAGTCATCCAAGCGGGTTGAAGAAGAGATCACCCGCCAGGTATGGATCGAGACTTATATGGGATATACCCCTGTTTCCCGAATAATGGCGGAGGCTTAAACAATGTTAACCATATCCGCCGAATCTTCATTTAATGTCTGTGATGAAAAGAAATTCGCAAAATTAATGTCTCGTTTGGTCCCGGAGTGGGACCGATATTTAGCGAATGATTCACCGATTTCGTATTCACCAGAAGAACGGGAAGAAGTCGCTATTAGACAAGCAACCGCCCAGGTAGCACGGGAACACCCAGAGGTTTTAGAGTTCCGTGTTATGTGCTCCCGGACAATTCACAGAAGCGGACGGCCATATTATACTGACAGTTCACGCGGGAACGAGAATTTCCGGGCAATGTTTGCGGAGGTCTGAATATGTTAAGTGCTATCAGTTCAGCCTCTTACAAATCCTCTTTAGAACCGGAGGGAATCCCACGGGATGAGGAGGAGATCCGGGAAGAGATACGCAAAACAGAGCAAAAAATCGAAGATTTACTCGAAAAATTTGGAGATTATACGAACGAAGAAGCAGGCCGGTTAAACCTTGAAATATTCTTCGAGGAGATGGACCGACTGAAGTTGATTCTGCCCCCGCTTTTTGATGATCTTGAAAATCTCGAAGAGGAATTAAAATGGGCGACTTATGAACCGGATTTCGATCTCATGGCAAAGGAGGAGGATCTATAATGTCCTCCCTTTCCGCTCAGGTTGCCCGTGCTCACGCCCGCTGGTTAGAACCGGGAGACCTCTTATATTACTCCAGTGAGGAAATAGAGGAGAAATGTAAGTCGATAACCCGTGTACTCGAAAACTTCGCTGAGGAATATTGTGGGGAGATCGAAGAATCATACCAGGTTAAAGAGACCATCAAGGCAACGGAAGACCTGATCAAGACTCTTCGTTCTGAACTTTCTGAACTTACCGAGATGGAAAACAACCGGGAATATGAGGGGGATTATCTATGATCCTTCTCCGGTTAACGACCAGTATAAATGAAATCTCGGTTGAGGTTGAGGGAGAAGCGAACACACTTGACGAAATCCGGGAAGCATGGGAATCATTTATCCTCAGTACATATCAGGTCGAGAATGGAACAAAACCAAATAGCTTTCGCGAACTGGAAATCCACCGGCAAAACCTAACCCGGCCCCCGGTCAGTGAAATTATGGAGGTGCTGTAATGGTCACCCCCACCATTCCCCCAGCTGATTACATCTGCCGGTGTGGGTCGGTCTGCACGGTTGAACGCTCCCATTCCTGGATCTTTGTTACCTGTAATAATCCAAAGTGCCCGGAATATGGGGTTCGCCAGTTAGCCACCAGGGGCATACATACAGTCAGACAGAAGGAGGCGAGCCAATGAGCACGAGCGCGTCACCCTTCGGGGAGTTGATCTATAGTTACACCCGGGAGCAGGCTATCAGTGATGGGGTATTAGTCCCTGTCCCGGAGGACCTCGTTAAGGAAGCAGGGATTAAGCTCCCGGTTGCGGTATCGGATCATCTTTACAGCATTGTTGACCCGGTAAACCTGGACGAGATGAACGCCGGGCAAACCGCAACCGGCAGACTCTGGGATCTTCTCTGGATGTTTCGGACCACGATATCGGACCCGAAAAATCAACACACTGACCGGGTGATGTTTAAAGTCCTCTTCCTCATGAAGCGCCCCGGTTGCCCGGCCCGGCTTGAACAATTCGAAGTCCTCGGAGTGTGTGGACCGGGTGATATGGGCGAACCGGTTCTTACGCTGATGTTTCCGGAGGATGATTAATGTCTGAACACTACCGGAGTGAACCAGGGTATTGTATGAAGCGTGATACCCCATACTGCCGGGATTGTGTATACTCAGACGGCCCCCGTGATTGTGCCGGGATCCTATACCGGCCGGGACACTGGCAACCTGGAGATAGGAAGGAAATATGATCCCTCCCTTCTTTCGATGCCCCCATACCGGCGCACGATGTAGCCCAAAATATCCGGACAGTTGCCGGGATTGCGCACTCTACAAGATAGCCCAGAGGATAAAATATGGGACTTCTCACAACTGACGCGGCCGGGCAATATTTGGCAGTATCAAAAGTCACGATAAGGCGGATGATAGCCAGAGGAGATCTACCGGCAATAAAGATCGGCACAGAGTACCGGATTGATGAGGCTGATATTCAGGCTCTGATTAATCGGTTGAAGATCGAGGAGGTGTAATGTGGATATCTCCCATTTATCAGACGAGCCAGAGGGATTGACCATATTAGAAATGTATTATGAAGAGATGTACCGGGCATGGTTAAGCGTGCCTCCGGAACACGAATCTCCATAAACTCTACACGTCCCATTTTTGCTACAAATACTGCCAGTAGTACAAGTAGCATTAGTAATACCAATATTTCCACTGGAAAAATTTTTGCGGCCTCGCTCCGCGAGGCTTACAGGCTGATATACAGGTTCTCGCTGTCCCCCCACTCAACCAGGAACAGAGTATCCCGGCTGTCTATCCTCTCCGACCTCCGAACCATTCCCGGCTCCCCCAGACTGGCCGACCAATGAGGGTTCCCGGTGTGATCTTCCTGGGTGGAAAAGTTCGGGCATAAGTTGACTCTCCCGGTCGGCTCCTCCCGTTGGTCGTCGTCCAGCCCGGTAGGTCAACCGATGCCCTCGCCCCACTTGGAAGCCGGGCAGGGACTCACATTACAAGTACCAAACCTCATCTTTTTGCGCTTCATGTTTGAAGTACCGGTACAACAAACCGACGTGCCGCGAGATGGATTCGAGCGGCCGATGACATCTTTCTTTTTCGTAGAGTGCCAGAAGAGATTGAGTTGCGAAATTTTCGATGGATATAGGAAACGTTCCTGGCTGTTATTGCATAGCACGAAATTAAAAATGGGGGGGCTGGAATTGAGTTGCGCCTTCAAATAAACTGGCTGGTGGTATTATCTTCCAGAGAGTTTAGAGTATTGAGGGCAGGGATCAACTATCTTGGGTATTGGCGTGCCCTGTGGTGTCTGATCCCTGCCTCTGTTTTTCAAGAAAAGTCTTAATGTCCTCTTCTGTGAACCGAAAAATCCTATTTAGACGTATACAGGGAAGTAAACCCTTGTCAACATACCCACGAACAGTCTTTGGAGTGACCTTCAACATCTCGGCGACCTCTTCCGTTGAGTACACTATCATATACTATAGTTAACTTGAGCATTCTTAATGGGAATCATGCGCCCATATGTTCACAGCGTGAATAATGAGACGTTTGACTGCGGCACCAGGTCGAGGAAGATCAACCGACCGCAGCCGGTCACACGCCGGACTGAACGAAGTGAGGGAGGAGTGTGCCCCCAGAGGGCTCACCGGCGAGGTATCCCCCAAGCGGGTTTGGCGCTGGGGGATGGTGCCCGGCTCCGGGCACCAAGGGGGTTGGGTGGTCGCAGGGGCGAACAAAATTCCCGCGTTCTATCAGCTAACGATGACCCACCGGCACCCTTTTTATAAATTTCATCAAAATTATAGGATACACGGCTGGAAAAATACGCCCAATATACATCAATAGTAAAAAAATACAGCAGGGATCCACACCGATTGATTTTAGAGGCAGAGATCCGGACAAAACCGCCGGATCCCGTCAACAGCATCAGGACAACGTGTCCGGATCTTTTACACCCCTTTTTTTAAAGAGCCAGTTTATACATTCAGCTATGCCCCTGACTCCTTTCGCAAGCGACAATGATCGCTTTCACGCCATGAAAAGTGACTATCCGGACCGTTCACTTTCACGCGCAATTGAGAGCGGGACCATCACTGAGCAGGACAAAAAACTCATTCTCGAATTCATTGCTGAAGGGAAGATCACCAATGAGATCAAATCCAGCCGGGTTCTCAAAAATATCTCAAACCTGATCACCTGCAGGCGATTCGTCGGACCGTATTTTTAGAATACACACTTTGACATCTATCAGGGGATTGATGGGATCATGAACGGCGGTCCGGTAAATGGCGGTCAGTTCACCCGGAGGGCAAACCGGATCTCCCGGCAGGGGAAGAATGATGTCACGACGGCTGACGGAGATATCATCCGGAGATGATGATTCCCGATTGATATTGATCCAAAACGGCCCTCCGTGATCTCCTGCACTGATGAGGAGCATGAAGTGGCACTCTCAAAAGCCCGTAAGATCCAGGGATTTCTCTCGTACGCCTATCAGATATCAAAGATGACGAGGAGTGAATCAGAACTCCTGACCGCTATCCAGGACAGTGGCCAGTCTGATATGTCTATCGCAGACATGCAGGTTATCACAGGACGGTCAAACTCGACGATCTACAATATGATCCATGGATACAACAGTCACGGGAATCACTGCTCCTCACTCCTGGAGAGATGTCCGGCATGAAACATCTTCCGCAATCTAAAATTGAACCGGAACGGATACCGCTCTCATCGGTTGACCCTGATGAGTACTCCCCGATCAATGGAGTCTGGTCCGGTCCGTGCGCCGTCTGTGTTGGGAAGTATGTGCAGTATACCGAGAAGTTCTCTCCAAAGATGAAAGAGGAGGGGCGTTTCTCCCATAAGATCTGCCAGAAATGTTATTCGAAGGCGGTTGCCCGTGTCTGTCGGTCCTTCACAACTCTTCCAGGAATGATTAACACCCTGGCTATGGTTTCGGCTGACAAGGACTATGGCCGATGCCGGATCTGCAACCAGGGAGAAATGACCAGGTATGACCATTAGACAAAGACCGGAATCTGACTATTTAATTATCATTCAAATTGTTTTCATCCGGGCTGAAACTGTACTATCGTCTGTGATGAAGCGACCTTGTGTTTCATCCTCCGTATTAGGTCAGGGGCAGACCAAAAGAACAAGAAATATTTTTATTCGAATTCACTTCTTGGAATTCCGGATTGACGAATAATAGATTGAAGAGTACCAATACGTACTTCTGGATGATTCGGAACCGGAACGGTGATGGTTGAATCTGTCAACTGTTTTTGCATAACAATATGACTCCCCCGCTGATGCACCTCAAAAAAACCATGATTCGCTAGAATCGAACATACCTCTTTTCCGGAGAGGACACGCAATTTACCCAACCGCCACCTCAAGCCGGGTTATGTAGATCTCCTCATGTAACCGGTTTTGTATCTCCGATGATGAAGCAAATTCAAAAAAAAGTTCTATAGCTTCACGGAGATTATCACGTGCCTCTTCAATACTATCCCCCTGGCTGGCAATATCCAGTTCAGGACAGAGTGAAATATATCCATTATTTTCTCTTTCAATGATAGCTGTAAGTTGCTTTCTCATACCTGTGATTCTCATATGTCTTGCATGATTAAAAACACGTTCATTGTGACGGCCAGTGATTCATCCAAATGATAGGGAGGTTACCTGAAATTATACAGATTCAAACAAACAAAACTGGCTAATATTCGTGTGGAGTAATTCTGCAGCTTTTGACGTAGATATTTATCCCTCGGCATGGGAACGAAGCACCAATGCCTCCATATGAACTGGGGATTCGCAGGAGCGGGTTGCATCATGGTACTCATCGCCTGTTTCTACGGGACTGATTCTATCTCATCCATCATTGTCTGTGATGGAGCAACCTTGTGTTTCATCCTTCGTATTAGGTCAGGGGCAGACCTATGCGGCCAGTTTGTTTACGACCAATTTCGCATATTTCATGCGGGATCTCACCGTAAACAATGACGGACAGGTGAAATCGAGTAACCGTAGAATACTTGCTGATGGAAGTATCATTCTATCATCTAATATTGATATGTCGCAATGCGATGGGGTCGAAGAGGTGAGGAAATCCATACCTCCTTATTTGAATCGGCCTGGTACCCAATACCTCGGAGAAAATCAGACCTTTTTCGGTGATTCTTTTCTCTTTTCTTTCCAGTCTAAAAAAGAAGAGAGAAATACATCAGAATCCTTTTCGAGCCATTGGGATCGTTCCTTGGTATAATCACCATGGCCCTTATCGTATAATTGCAAAAATTTCACCGCATCAACAGGCCCTAACTCACGAAAAAGTATATCAAGACCTTTTTGATGGATCTGTGCAAGAGTATCTTCAGACATGTTCACCCCTGGTCAGCCAGAAGACAGGAATATGCATGTGCATTATGACAGATAACCAGGATATATGGGCCTGAGATCGGATCTCCTTGGCAGAATCCCTGAACATCTCGTAAAACAGATCCCTGAAGGATATGAAGTACTTGGAAATATCGCAATCATCTCAGTCCCCCCAGAAATAATCCCATATCATAACGAAATCATCAAAGCTCTTCTTACAAAAAGACCGTCTCTGGTAACAATACTCAATAAAGTAACACATATCCAGGGACAAGAGCGCACCGCCGAATTTTTTCCCATATTTGGCAACCAGTTTATCACTACAGTCAGGGAGTTCGGACTCATTTTCCAGCTTGATGTCCGGGATGTATATTTTTCAACAAAGATGGCATCCGAAAGAAACCGCATCCGCTCACTTATCAAACCTGGAGAAACTATTTTTGTGCCTTTTGCAGGTGCCGGACCCTATGCAATTACTGCGGCTGCTGCAGGTGCAGGTACCATAGCTATTGAGATAAGTGAGCCTGCGTGCTACTGGATGAATTACAATGCAACAATCAATCATGTTGCGTCGAACCTACACATAATCAGGGGTGATGCATTACAGGCAATACATTTCCTCAAAAGGTATTTCTCCCGGATAATTATCCCCACCCCATATGGACTTTTAAAAAAACCTGATATCTACTTATCAAAATTAGAGAAAAATGGAATTGCTCATTGGATTACATTCTGTAATACAGATCAGATCAATAACCACGTAAAAGATTTTTCAGACCGGGGCTACGAGGTCATGCGCTGTCACCGGTGTGGGAATGTCGCCCCTTCAGTATCCAGGTGGATTCTGGATATTAGAAAGCCATAAAATATCCATACCAGCACAAAAATCCAGGCAATGTTAAGGTTTTTTAAAAAATATTTACCTAAAATCCTGAATGACTGCATAGTGAACAGGTTCATCATTTTTTAAAGAGACGCTACGAATCAGAGAATATCCAATTCTTACAGATATTAATACGAAAATGCCAGTTAAAGACTATCCTTAAATATCTCCCAGACAAAGGAAATCTGAGGTATTATATGGCATCTTTACGGTTTGGTATATCTATTGTGTTTCTTTTAACACTATTTGCATCTTTAATTTGTTTTTCAACAGCGGATGATGAAATTTATCCTGGCGGCATGACGATTACTTCGTTTAACAGTTCTGATATTGGAACCATGCAGGGTTCACTGAGCTTTAATACTTCCGAAATCGGTACAATGCAGGGCTCAAAGGCATTCAACGCATCTGAAATAGGAACCATGCAGAATGCTGGATCTTTTAATGCTTCCGATATTAGCACAATGCAAAATTCAAAGGCATTCAACGCATCTGAAATAGGAACCATGCAGAATGCTGGATCTTTTAATGCTTCCGATATTAGCACAATGCAAAATTCAAAGGCATTCAACGCATCTGAAATAGGAACCATGCAGAATG
>Ga0209510_1005135_pt1 | contig 11113 bp, 7 predicted proteins | sample BiotimSIPDNA_FD_185749 | JGI IMG/M metagenome (GOLD analysis project Ga0209510, IMG submission 185749) | Anaerobic biogas reactor microbial communites from Washington, USA - Biogas_R1 time_0 SIP DNA (SPAdes) (version 2) | ecosystem: Engineered > Bioreactor > Anaerobic > Unclassified | place...
GAACGATCGCCTTGACTCCTTCATAGCCCATCTTGAACGGGTTCTGGATGATCAGGCTGTCGAGGTCGCCTTTCTCCAGCCCATCGACGACCATCGGCCAGGCGTCGAAGCCGATCATCTTGATCTTCTTCTGGCCCTGGTCGGCGTTGCGTAGGGCGGTCAGGGCGCCCCCTGCGGTGGTGGCGTTGCAGGCGAAAATCCCGTCGACGTCGGGGTTCCTCGTCAGCATGTCGTCGGTGACATCGCGAGCCTTGTCCGTCGTGGGGGGGCTGGGATACTGCGCGTCGACGATCTGGATGTCGGGGTATTCCTTGGCGAGCGTCTCGCTGAAGCCAGCCAGACGGGCGTCGGTCGAGCCCGAATTGGGGGTCCAGCGGACGATGATGATCTTGCCTTTGCCTTCGAGGATCTGGCCCATGCGCTGGGCAGCCAGCACACCGCCTTTGTAGTTGTCGGTGGCCATGTAAGAGAGGATGTTCTCGGTATCGACGCCCGAATCGACGATCACGCAGGGGATGCCGCGCTCGTGGACCTTATCGACCACGGGGACCAGCGCCTTGCTGTCGCTGGGCGCCAGGACGATGCCCGCGACCTTCTGGGCCATCATGTCCTCGACGATCTGGACCTGCCGCTCGCGATCGGTTTCCACCTCCGGCCCGTTCCAGAGGATCTCGTAGCCCTCTTCCTCGCCGGCCTTCAACGCACCCTGGCGAACGCCTTCCCAGTAGACCGAGACTGTCTCTTTGGGGATGACCCCAATCTTCTTCGACCCGTCCGTACCGCCCTTGCGAAGCACCCCGACGGTGATGAGAACCCCCGCTACGGCAACCAGAACGACAATCCATATCGCATTCTTCATGATCTGCGCTCCCATCGAATCCTGTCACGTGCTCGTCGCGTGGGCTGGCCGAATCCGCCGACGACTGACGTCCCAGGATAGTGTTTCGCGAGGTCTCGTGCAACCGTTTTGCGCAAGCCCACCGCCCAGTTGAGTGAACGCGGTCCGTTCCGTTCGCTGAACGGCACGGGGGAAATGCCGTCTGCCGGCGGTAGGCTCTTGACGCCCACAGTTCCAGACGCCATTCTATAGTGATTCACACGGGCCCGGGACGCCGTCGCGACCGAGCCCGGACCGCCCAGAACACTACTTAAAGACGAGGTCCTACCCATGGCAGACCGATCGGACGCATTGACCGATGGCGAGGCAACTACCACCACGTCGGATTCCCGTGCTACCGGCAAAGAAGGCTCCGCTCTGATTCCGCCCGGAATCGTCTTCCCCTTCATTCTTCTGGCCAGTTGCTTCATGTGGTGGGGGATCGCCAACAACATCACGGACCCGCTGGTCCGGGTCTTCAAAGCCGTGTTCGGAGAACTGACTACCTTCCAGGCGTCGCTGATTCAGTTCGCCTTCTACGGCGGTTACTTCTGCATGGCGATTCCCGGAGCCATCATCTCACGCAAGTTCTCGTACAAGACCGGCGTGCTAGTCGGACTCGGACTGTACGCGGTCGGCTGCTTCCTGCTGTATCCGTCGACCCTTCTGCAACGGTTTGTGTTCTTCTGTATCTCCTACTACGTTCTGGCCTGCGGACTGGGAATTCTCGAAACGAACGCCAATCCCTACATCCTGGCGATCGGACCGATGAAGACCGCCACGCGGCGCCTCAATTTCGCCCAGTCATTCAACCCCATCGGCTCGGTCATTGGCATTCTTCTGTGCCAGATCCTGATCATGGCGCGTCTGCCGCAGGACGCCGAAGGCAATCTTTCGATCGCACCGGAGCAGATCTCCGAAGCACTCAATATCGTCATCTTTCCTTACCTGTCGGTCGCCGGGATACTGGTGGTCGTCTGGATTCTCATCGCCGTCACCAAGATGCCTCGCATGGCGGATTCCGACGGCAGTGTCCATCTGCTGCATACGGTCAAGCAACTTTCAAGGAACGCCAACTACGTATTTGCGGTGGTGGCTCAGTTCTTCTATGTGGGCGCCCAGATCACGGTATGGACCTACACCAACTTCTACATTCCCGAACAGATGCATGTCACGCAGGAAACCGCCCTCAAGTATCACACGGGAGCGTTGATTCTGTTCGGGGCCTCTCGATGGGTGTTTACCGGATTGATGAAGCGGTTCAAAGCGCACACTCTGTTGCTTGGCGCAGCCGTATTGGCGGGACTATTGACGCTCAGTGTTATTTTCGTCGGTGGCCTGGTGGGCGTGTGCTCGCTGATCGGTATTTCGGCATTCATGTCGCTGATGTTCCCCACCATCTTCGGATTGGGATGTGAGGGTCTGGATGATGAGCAGACCAAGGTCGGAGCTTCCGGCTTGATTATGGCCATCCTGGGTGGGGCACTCATCACCCCCTCGCAAGGTTGGTTGATTGATACGTTCAACGCTCGTCTCCTGGCCAAGTACAGCGCCGCCATGCCGCAGGAAGCCGCAGAGGAACTGGCAACACAAGTCGCCGTCAGTTGGTCCTATGGTTTGCCGCTTATCTGCTTCGTGGTCATCGCAATCTATGCGATGTACAATCGTAGATGGGAAGCACAGAAGCTGACGTGATCTGCTTCGTGGTCATCGCGATCTTCGGCTTCCGCACCTCCCGCGTCCACGGCCACACGTATTGACGGTATTGCAGCGCCGGACCGGACCATATAGCCTGCAAGAGACCGGCAGACGCCGGTCCGGCACAGGGTCTCTGCGCCGGACCGGGCGGTTGCCAGATGTGGTTCGGTCGGCCGCAGCGGCTACAGATGGTAATCGCCTGCGGCTTCCGGCTGATAGAGCAGCGCGTCCACGCGGATGCTCTTTTCGATCCGCTCGCCCACGTGACGGCCGAGCAGCGAGGCGCCCATCGGACTCAACACCGAGACATTTGCCTCGTCCATGTCGCCGTCCGAGGCGCCGTCGGCCGGAAAGACGAGCGACAGGACCATCGATTCGTTGCTCCGGTTGTCGAGCAGGCGGACCTTCGAGTTCAACGTGACCACGTCGTCCGGAATGTCGCGAGAGGGGACGACGTTGGCCTTGGCCAGCACCGTCTGGAGTTGGGCGGCCTCGGCCTGCCGGGCGGCGTCGTGGCCGTCCAGTTGGTTCAAGAAGGCCTGCAGGCGGGACATGTCGAAGTCCGTGATTTGCAGTCCTCTTTCTGCGGCCGGCGCCTTCGCCTTCGGCTTCTGCCGCGCCCGCGTCAACCGAATGCCCCGCCGGCTGCAGAACGCCTGCGCACGCTCTGCGATCAGGTCGATCTGCCGCTGCGACAGCCCCGTCTCGAGAACGTCGTCCTGGGCCATGAAGAAGATCTCGTGCTTCTCCTGGGTGTGCTGCGTTGGCAGGCAACGGAGTCGGTCGCCCCACCAGCACAGGTGGTAGTAATGCCGACCGTCTCTGGGGCGATCGGCGATGGCCTCTGTAATGATCTCATGCAGTGTTTCCGAAGTCATGATCCATATCCTTACTAACAATGGGTGTCATACACGCGGACCCTGCAGGGACGGCGTACAGACGCCGAACGGTCACGGGGTCGTTCTTGTCTCGGTTTCAGGCGCGTCGCCGTTTCCCCTGAGACCCATGAGCAACGCGGCGAAGGCGGGGACGTGCCGGAAAACAACAGGAGCGGGTGGTGGTACAGGCCTTTGGACCATTCCGTCGGATCGGATGATAGGCTGTCCCAACGATGGAAAACGGAGGGTTTGTTGCCTTTTGTCGATGTGCTCAGGAGCACGAAACGCGCTGGGGTATGTGCGGCGGTCATTGGGCAGTCCTCCGGACCTTAGAAGAAATACCAATCCAGCGATCTGGCGTTCCTCAGGCACGGCGCCATCGTCCTGGGATGCGACGTCTGTAGCGATGTGTCATGAACGGAGATCGGTGATATCGTCACTTCCATCGATGATTCCTTTCCCATGATGCCGCCAAAAAAAAAGCCGGCGTCAGCGGCCGGCTTGTACCTGCACAGGTATCGCCGACCGTCAGAAGAGCCGCCCGTAGAATGGGCAGGCGCAGATTATCCACCGGCATACGCCTGCCGATGCGCTGTCCGAACCGGATGTTCTCGTCCGGGTCGGTCGAAAGACGGTCTTGGACGAATTGCTTGTCATTTCCACCTTCACTGTCTTAAGGAAACTGGCTCACCTGCATAGACTATAGCGTTCGGGACCGGTTCGGTCAACGGACAACTTTACGCCGTGCCCCATTCCCCAGGAACCGTCGAGGTCGTCTGGAAGGCCTTGGGTGATGTTATCGGGCCAGGGGCCGGCCGGAATCTCTGGGGTTCGACCGGCCCCGTGGCCTTCCATGCTCTGCTAAAAGGTCATACCGGCGCTGAAGATGTACTTGACGTCGGTGCTGCTTCGGCCGTTGGCCGGTGTGGCGTCATAGTTGAAGATCGTCTTGAAGCTGGCGAACATGCTTTTGGTCAGGCTGGCCCGAATCTCGGCTGTAGTGGTCAGATAGTAGTCGGAGAATTTGTCGAGGGCCGGGTAGTACGTCAGATCGTGGAGGAACTTGACGTTGTCGTTCAGTTGGTGGTCGAAGTTGTAGCCGGCCTGAGCGGACAGCTCGCTGTTGCTGTCGGTATCCCCGTCGAACTTCTCATAAAGCGACGCGAGACCGGCCGTCGTGGAGAAATTCGTCCTCGCCGATTCGATCCACTGGTAACCGGCACCACCACCGACCACGATGCGTCGATCCAGATCGGCGATCGCGTCCTTTTCGTAGCTGCCGTTGATGAACCCGAAGAACTTCCTTGAGAAGAAGTAGTCGTACTGGGCCTTGGCGCGCCACCAGTCTTCGGTGGTCCTGTCCTCTCCGGTGTCAGGGTCTTCCTGCTTTCCTCTACCGTAGTTGGCGCTGGCGGTTGTGCGGTCCTTATCGCTGCGTCGTGCGACGTTGATGTTGGCGTTGACGGCCTCGGTCGAGGTGTTGCCACTGGTGGCTGTGAAGCCGGCCGAGATGCTCCCTGTCCACTTCACCGGCGGTTTGGCCGGGGGGTTCATGGAGGCCAGGTCGGTCAGTTGGAAGGTCTGGGGCCGCAGGGCCGTGCCGGTGTCAATGGCGAAGGTGCCCGCATCGGCGGCCAGGACGGGCTGATTCAGGACCGTGCCGTCTTTGAGGTGCACCTCCACGGGCGCCACCGTGCCAAAGGTCAGGACGTCTGCCAGGGCGACGGTCACCTCACCAGCGGCGTCCGCCTTGAGGACGAGCTTGCCGTCCGTAAGACGGACCAGCGTGCCGGTGAGCCGGTCGCCGTTCCGCAGGTAGACTTCGTCGGCCTGCGCCACGGCGGCGAACAGGCAAAGACACAATGCGGCTGATACAAGGAAACGATTCATTCTCGGGCCTCCTTTCAATAGGTCCGCCCAGGCACAGGCCGAACGCTCTGCCCGCCGGGCTGTTGTTTCTCCCCACGATTCTCTCACTTGGCCGCGCCTGCAAGCGTGCCTTCCTTGACATACACATCGCGCTGCGGGAACGGTATGGTCAGGCCGTTTTCCTCCAGTGCCGTCTTGATGGTGGCTGTGAAGTCGAAGTAGGTTCCCCAATAATCAGAGGACTTGACCCAGGGCCGGACGACGAAATTCACACTGCTGTCGGCCAGTTCCGAAACGGCCACGACGGGTGCTGGATCCGACAGGATTCGCTCGTCTTTTGCCAGGACGCCCTCAATGATCTTCTTGGCCTTCTGCAAATCGTCGCCGTAGGAGACGCCGACGACCATGTCCACGCGTCGTGTCCCGTTGACCGTATAGTTGCTGATGGTGTTTCCCATGACCTGCCCGTTGGGGACGATGATCCGCACGTTGTCCGGCGAACTCAGGACGGTGGTGAAGATGCTGATCTCTTTGACCGTGCCCTTGGCGCCACCGACTTCGACGAAGTCGCCGACGTGGATCGGCTTGAAGATGAGCATCAGGACACCCGCCGCGAAGTTAGCCAGGCCGCCCTGAAGCGCCAGGCCGACGGCCAGACCGGCGGCGCCAAGCACGGCGATGAACGAGGTGGTCTGCACCCCCATGTTGGCCAACGCCGCTACAATCACGAAGACGAGCATGGCGGTGTAGGACAGGTCCTTGATGAACTGCACGAGCATCAGTTCCATCTTGGCCTTGGTCATGGCGCTGGCGGCCAGGTTCGAGAGCAGCCTCGCCACCCATCGGCCGACGACGAAGATGACGATCGCGCCCAGGATCTTCAGCCCGTACTGGGCCAGATAGGCATAGAGCTGGTGGAGAACCTCCTGGGCCTTGCTCACGCTGAAGTCACTGATGTCCAGCCCTTCCGCCGTCCCCGTATTCGGGTCACCTGAGGCCGCAGCGGACGCCGTCGTCGCCGCAAGCATGACGACCGCGAGTACCGTCCAACCGACCCTTGTTGCCGTTGTCCTGTGACCTCTCATACGCGGTCCTTTCAGAGCCATGATAGGAGCCTTCAACCAAATCTGTGAAAAGAACCGTCCGAGCGGGAAGGGCGACGGCAGGCGCCCGGTCCTCCTTCCGAAGGGGCTGCGGTCGTACTCACGAGGATCTGTGTCGCCGTGCGAGCGCAGACCGCCACTGTCGTCCGAACCCAGCAGGTATGGACCGTGCAAGTGGGTATGAAGACATGACAAACTCGTATTTTTCTTCCCCTTTTTCATTCAGCGATCTTCAGCGCCTGGCGCAGACATTATACTACAGACAGTTGTGAGGGGAAGTTTGATAATTCGTAGGATTTTCGACAGGTTTTCGGTCGTTCGGTCCTTCTTCGCGGGAATCGAGGCGGCAAATTGGCGGTCCGCAACCCGGGTCGGATCGTTGGTGCGGCGACAATAAGGGTTTCTCTCCTCCGCGGCGTCCCTTATAATAGGCTGCTACTATGGAAAAGGGGTTATGGGGCACACATTTGACAGACTGAAGGATTCCGAGCTCCTCCAGCGCTATATGGAGGGCGACGAGGCTGCCTTTCGCGAGATCGTCTATCGGTACAAGAACAGCCTTTATGCGTTCCTGCGTCAGTTCCTCAACCGGATGGACCTGGTCGAAGACGTCTTTCAGGAGACCTTTCTCCAACTGTTCACCAGCCGGGAGAGCTTCGATCCGGACCGGCCGCTGAGGCCCTGGCTGTTCACCATCGCCGCCAATAAGGCCAAGGATGCCTTGCGGAAGGTGCAGCGGACCAATGCGATACCGATCGGTGCGATCTCCGACGAGCAGGACATGTCGTTCGACGAGATGCTCAATACGCTTTCGTCCAATAATAGTATTCCCCTCGACGAACTGGAGAAGAGCGAGACCTGCGCCCGTGTGGACGAGGTCATTGCGAACATGCCGGACAACCTGCGGGAAATCCTGATCTTGGCCTATTTCCAGAAACTTTCGTACAAACAAATGGCCGATGCGCTCAGTATACCGATTGGGACTGTGAAGAGTCGTTTGCACACAGCCGTCGGCAGGTTTGCCAAAGATTGGAACGCACTTGCAGGGAGTCAAGAGGTCAAATGACGCCGTTCAGTGATCAGCATCGAGAGCTGCTGTTTGATTACTCCTTGGGACTGACATCCGAGAGCGAGACGGCAGAGGCCGAGAGGTTACTGGCGGAATCTCAGGAAGCCGAAGGGCTGTATGAGGCCCTTCGAAGCGTTCTATCTCCGCTCGATGCGTTGGAGGTGGAACCCTGTCCGGATGAGTTGGCCGAGAGAACGGTCCTGCGTCTGAAGGCCACATCGCACGCGGTCTCGCCGTCCAATCGTCCGAAGGAGTTGTTCCCGCCCGAGCAGGTTGCCGCGACGATCCGGATTCCTTTCTGGCGCAATTGGGGCGACATTGCGGCCGTGGCGGCGGTCCTGGTGCTGTTCGTGGGGGTGGGCCTGCCGACATTGGGTTTCGCCAGGCAGAAATACTGGCAAGCGCGATGCCAAGCGAATCAGGCGGCCGTTCATGAAGGACTGGCCAACTATGCGGCCGAGCATGAGGGGCGGCTTCCCGGCCTGGCGGTGGATGCAGGATCGCCTTGGTGGAAGGTCGGGTACCAGGGGCCGGAGGATTACTCCAACACGCGCCAGGGCTGGCGCTTCGTCAGGGAAGGCTACGTGTCCCCGGAGAAGTTCCTCTGTCCGGCCAGGCGGGTCGAAGGCAGGGTCTCGTTCGATCGGTTGAAGGTCGAGGACTACAGCGATTTCCCTCACCGAGAGTTCATCGGGTTCAGCATCCGCATCAATTGCCCCCAGTCCCGTGAGGTTGGTCTGACGCCCCGAAAGGTGTTCATGGCCGATCGGAATCCCATCGCGGAGAGGTTGCCCACCGACTATTCGGCGGAGTTCAGGCTGCGTATTGACCAGGAGTTGCTCAGGGCAAACAGTCGAAACCACCATGGGCGGGGACAGAACGTCTTGTTCAGCGATGGTTCGGTCCAGTTCTTCCGCACGCGGCTTGTCAATTCTCCCAGTGACGATATCTATACGCTGGCGGAGATGTCGGACGGTTGTGAGGTTCGTGGCTACGAGAGACCGTGTTCCGAGAAGGATGCATTCGTTGCCCCATAGGTCTGTAGCGATTCTTCCCGATATTTGAAGGCAACCCGACCGGTTGCCTTTTTCATTGTTGGTTGCTTCAGGGCCCGCCCTGCATCACGTCGCGAGACGGTCGTGAGCATTGGCCATACAGATCCGCACATTGCGTTGGAGCGTTGCCAGGCCGGCCCGGCGGATCGGCGAGCCGGCAAATCGGCTCCCGAATGATTCCGCTGTCAAGCGAAGCATTTCTTCCGTGTCCAGCCGCATGTTGTTCGGGCACGGCCTGAGCCGTGCATAGGTGCAAACCGGCGCGTCGTGCTGATAGGGACATGCCAGGACGCAGGCGTCGCAGCCGAAGACCCGGTCGCCCATTCTCGTCGCCAGTTCCAGTGGGATCTCTCCCTGGTGTTCGATGGTCAGGTAGCTGATGCACCTCCGTGCGTCAAACTCACCGTTGGCCTGAAGCGCTCCGGTGGGGCAGGCCCGGACGCAGCGGCCGCAAGTGGCGCACTGCGCCGTCCACCGGCAGGGGCCGTCCGGTTCCAGCGCAGCGGTAGTCACCAGCTCGCCGAGAAAGACCTGTGGCCCGAGGGTCGGATGGATCAGCATGTGATTGGTCCCGACGGCGCCCAGGCCCGCTCGGACAGCCAAGGCCCGCTCGGCCAGGGGGGCCGAATCCACACATACCTTGAACCGATGTCTTCGATCGATCCGCTTGCCAATGAAATCGGCCAGTTCAAAGAGCAGCGGCTTCATGAAGTCGTGATAGTCGTCATGCCATGCGTATTGGGCCACCGCCCCGGTCTGTTGCGGGCGCTGTTCGGTTCCGGCTGAACCATCCGGCTTGTAGTTCAGGGCCACAACGATCACCGATTGAGCCCCTTTCAGCAGAGTTGCCGGATCGATGCGCTTCTCTACGTTGCGATGCATGTAGCCCATCTGGCCGGCGCGGCCGGCCCGAAGCCACGCGTTCAGCCGGGCGATATCGTCGTCCGCAATCGGCGAGGCATCGGTGATGCCCACGGCATCGAAGCCGAGCGAGAGCGCGCGGCCTTTAATCTCCTGTTCGAGAGTCATGGACGTCATTATACTACGGTCAGTTCGCAGTCCGAAATGACAGATGAGAATCGGAGGTCGATCATGAGAAGTCTCCATCGGATATCAGGCTTGCCCTCACACAGGCACATGGCATGGTTCACCGTTCCGGCGTGCATATTCCTGGTCTGCCTTTCAGCGCCGCTGCAGGCGGAGACGATTGTGACATGGGACTTCACGCAGGGGGACCACGGCTGGACGGGAAACAACTTCGTCAGGGACCTGGCCGCCGGCCCCGAGGGCCTGGCCTTCGTCTCAACCGGGATCGATCCCTGGATCGAAGGGCCGCCGGTGGATCTGTCGCAAGACGGCATGACGCGCATCGCCGTGAGGATGAAGTCCGACGCCGATGCCGGGGCCGAACTCTTCTACGGGCGGCATTTCGAGGCTGGCCGCTCCGTTCGCTTCATGGTCACCAACGACGGGCAGTGGCATGACTACGCACTGACGATCCGCCAGCCGCTCGGATTGGGCACCCGGTTTCGCCTCGATCCGGCTACGGGACCGGGTTCGATCGTTGTCCGCTCCATCCGCGTCGAATCGCTGCCCGGCGTGGCGCGGCCGCCGCTGAACAGGCCGCGCCGACTCGATGTAGCCCAGGCCGGATTGGTTTCGATTCGGTCGGGTGAGGTGCTCCTGACGCACTCGCCAGATCAATGGGGCGACTTCCTGATTGAGTCTTCATGTGTTCAGATGGCGGCAGGGCATGCGTCCGACGTCATCGGCGTTGTGCTGGACGGGCAGGCTCGATGGCTCGATCTCTCGTCCGCTCGTGCCGCCTGCGACGAGGCCGCCGGCGCCCTTGTTTGCGTGGCGACGCTGACCGATCCCGATGGCGGGCAGTGGCGGCTGACGCGGCGATTCTCGCCCGGCCGGACTCCCGAGACGCTCGTGGTTGACAGCGAATTTGCCACCGACCGTGACCGCGAGGTTGTCTACCTGCCCTGGCTGACACTGTTTCCGGGCCTGGAGACCTTCGGCCCGCGCAAGACCCAGGGACTGCTGGCGGGCCTGGAGTACCTCGCCGATGAGCCCAGCAGCAGTCAGGCCGACATCACCACGCCCGAGCACGTTCGCCGGGTACCCGACCCGGTCAAGATCACGTTTCCGCTGATGGCGATCGCCCATAGGGATCGCTATATCGGTTTGATCTGGGAGCCGTCGGACCTGGTGGCCCCCGTCTTCGATTCGCCTGACACGATCTACGGCAGCGGCGCCCATGTAATGGCGCTGACCGCGCCAGCGGTGGGGGACCTCCGATTTGAGAACGATCTGGCGGCGCACACGCCATTCCGGCTTCTCGCGGGCCGCCCGGTTCGGTCACGCGTTGTGATCGTGGCCGGGCAGGGCAAGACGATCGTTCCCGCCGTCGAGAAGTACGTCCAGGTTCGAGGGCTTCTGCCCATCCCCATGTTCGAGGGCGGATTCGATGCGGCCGTGACCTTGCTGACGCGTGGTTGGCTTGACTCGGCAATTAACGAGGGTGGCCTGATCCGCCACGCGGTCTGGGGGACCAG
>Ga0209510_1005136_pt1 | contig 11109 bp, 8 predicted proteins | sample BiotimSIPDNA_FD_185749 | JGI IMG/M metagenome (GOLD analysis project Ga0209510, IMG submission 185749) | Anaerobic biogas reactor microbial communites from Washington, USA - Biogas_R1 time_0 SIP DNA (SPAdes) (version 2) | ecosystem: Engineered > Bioreactor > Anaerobic > Unclassified | place...
AGCTCGCTTTCGGGCGCTTCTATTGACAAAGCGATATCCGTAAAAAAGGTCGTCCTTGCTTTGGCCGCGGCGGCCGTAATTGTCGGCGGTGCGCTCTCGCTTCTGGCATCCTCAAATCCGGACGGCCTTGAGTGGGCTATAGAGAAGACAGCGGAAACCGCGGAGCTTGAAGCCATGGGTGACGTTCATGACAGCGCCGCTTCGGTGCAGGGTTCGACCGCGTTTTTACCCGACTACAATTTTTCGAATGCCGATGAAGATTCCGCCGCCGGCACGGCAGTCTCGGGGATAGTCGGCGGCGCTCTGACCTTTGCCCTTGCAGGTGTCACAGGCGTTATTATATCTACAGTTAAGAAAAAGAAAAAGTCGGCAATCGCCCGTGCGGACGATTAAGCTCCGGCCGGAAAGTTAAATCCGAATAAAGCCGCCGCGCCTGACAAGACCGGCGGTTTTAAGCGTACCCGGCATTGCCGATTTATACAGGGAGGTGGACTGGTGGCCAATATAAGAAGCAAAACACAGGATATCTACTCGCTTGAACAGCTCTCTTCGAAAAGCAGCCGGGTTCATGCCCTTCATCCTATGGTTAAACTGATCTCGACGCTGCTTTTCGTTGTTATTATCGTCTCTTTTAATCGTTATGAGTTCGTTCGGTTGATTCCGTTCGTGTTCTATCCCGTCATCCTCATGGCGCTGTCCGAAACACCGTGGTCCATCATGCTCAGGCGAGCGGCCCTGGCGCTGCCTTTTGCGCTGCTCGCCGGGATATCCAACATACTTTTCGATACGGATACCGCGTTTGTTATCGGATATCTGCCCGTAAGCTTCGGCCTCGTCTCTTTTATTTCGATCCTTTTTCGCACTTTTCTTTGTGTCGCGGCGGTACTTATTCTCGTCGCCGTAACCCCGTTTAATCAGCTTACCAATCAGCTGCGCCGTCTGCATGCGCCCGATATCTTTGTGACGCTTTTTGAAATGATATACCGCTATATCGGCGTGCTGCTCGATGAGGCATCCGCCATGTACACGGCGTATATACTGCGCAGCACCGAGCATAAGGGCCTGCAGATGCGCCATATGGGAAGCTTTGCCGGACAGCTGCTCATCCGCAGCTACGACAGAGCCGAACGGGTCTATAACGCAATGAAGTGCCGCGGATATAACAGTCTTGCTTCCCGCAGCAAGGTTATTCCTCTGACCGGCAGTGATATCTTCTATCTTGCCGCGGTGAGCCTGCCTGTCATCCTGCTGCGTGTATTCGACATAAACAAGCTTTTTACGGCTGTATTTTAGCTGTCTGCCGGCATAAGGCCGGGAATGGAGTAACAATGATAGCGGTAAATAACATTTCGGTCACCTATCCCGACGGAACCAAGGCAATAAGGGACGTGAGCTTCACCATAAACGACGGGGAAAGCGTCGCTTTGATCGGCGCCAACGGCGCGGGCAAAACAACGCTTCTTCTCAGTCTGGTAGGAGTATTGAAGCCGTATACCGGTACAATTTCCGTGGATGGCATAACACTTGAAAGGCAAACGCTCAATGAAGTACGCCGCCGTGTGGGAATGGTATTCCAAAACCCTGACGATCAGCTGTTTATGCCCATGATCAATGACGACATCGCCTTCGGTCCCAGAAATCTCGGATTGTCCGAGGACATAGTCGAAGACAGGGTCAATTCAGCCCTTTCGGAACTGGGAATCGGGCATCTTCGCGGGCGTTCATCCTTAAGACTATCAAGCGGCGAAAAGCGAATCGCCGCCATTGCCACCGTTTTGTCCATGAACCCGACCATGATGATATTCGACGAGCCCACGGCCTTCCTGGACCCGAAGTCCAGACGCGGCCTTATAAAACTATTATCGAAGCTTCCTCACGGCAGGCTTATCGCCACGCACGATCTGGCTTTCGCCGATGAAGTTTGCCCGAGGACGATTCTGATGAAAAACGGAACGATTTTCGCCGACGGCAAAACGCGTGAGCTTATATACGACGCCCGGATAATGGATGAATGCGGGATCGCGGACACGCTTTAAAGCTTAAGATATCGGCTAAGCCGATTCATGTAATATAGAATATTGCATTTCTTTCCATATGTAATATAATTATATGGATTTCCGTATATTGCCTTACATATGTTTTATCCGCGCCCCGCTGAAACCGCCCGGATCATTTTGCCTAACGGCACAGGAAAGAGGATGATCATGAACATACCCGATCGCTTTCTGCAAAACCAGACATTTGACACCCGGGCGCTGGCCTTCAACCGTCAGCTGACCCCCAACTACACCGCCGACCCATTCGCTCACGTGGACAAGCCGCTCGGCACGCAGGTGCGCTCCGACGGCAGCGTGTTTGTGCGTTTCTACGGTCCGTGCGCACAAAAGGTAACCGTTTCCCACGAGGACGTGAGCGTTGAGCTTAAAAAGCAGGAGGACGGCATGTGGACCGGTGTCCTGCCATATGACGAGCCCGGGTTTAAGCAGCTGGCCTTTATGGTAGACGGCGTGAAGGTCATAAACCCCCTGGCACCCATCGGATGGGGCAGCGGCGCGGCGATTAACTATATCGAAATACCGGACGAGGAGCAGGATTTCCTGCTCATGCGGGATGTGCCCCACGGCACGGTCTCAATGGAGTATTTTCCATCCTCCGTCACGGGTGAGACGGAATGCTGCTATGTCTACACTCCGCCGCGTTATCGGGACGAGCTCGCTTCCGACTACCCCGTTCTGTACCTGCAGCACGGAGGCGGCGAGAATGAGGGCTGCTGGGTACATCTGGGCAAGGTCAACATGATCATGGATAATATGCTGGCCGATGGAACCTGTGTCCCCTTCATCATCGTTATGAACAACGTGATGCTGCAGGTTAAAAAGGACGGCAAGTGGGAGGAAGACGTAAGTCAGTTCGGCGACATGCTCATCCGCGACTGTATTCCCTTCATAGAAAAGCACTACCGGGTCAGACCCGGGAAGAAAAACCGGGCAATCGCCGGCCTGTCGCTCGGTTCACTGCTTTCCGGACAGATCGTTATGGAGCACACCGACCTGTTCGGCGCGGCCGGACTGTTCACAGGCTATACCTGGCCCATTATGCCCGGACGGCCTGTCAAGGAGCAGCCCTGGCTGGAGGCGCTAAACGACGCGGAAACATTTAACCGGGAGGTCAATCCCTTCTTCGGCGCCATCGGTGACCGGGAGGTAAGCTTGCCGCTGTTCGAGAACGAGCGCGTATTCTGTCGGGAAAAGGGCGTGAATTACATCCAGAAGATTTATCCGGGCACACACGAATGGCGCGTATGGCGCGCCGCCGCCCATGATTTCTTCAGGATGCTGTTCCGATGATTGAAAGGAGGAACTGCCATACTTCGCAAAGTTTTAACCGAAAGCGGCTGGGTTCAGGGCATCCCCGCCGCGGATCCCCGTGTAACCGCCTTTAAGGGAATCCCCTTCGCCGCGAGCGCCGCGGGAGAAAACCGCTGGCGCGCGCCCCAACCAGCCCCGCCGTGGGATGGCATCCGCAAATGTTTCGAATTCGGCCCTATCGCCATGCAGGAGATCCCGGGCGGGAACCCGAACGACATCTATACCCGTGAATGGCATGTCGACGGAACCGTTCCCATGAGCGAGGACTGCCTGCAGCTCAACATCTGGACTAACGCAAAGAGCGCCGACGAAAAGCTGCCGGTTATGATCTGGATCTACGGCGGCGGTCTGATGGTGGGCTATCCCTCCGAAATGGAGATGGACGGAGAGCGCATTGCCAGACGCGGCGTTATCCTCGTGAGCATCAACTACCGTGTGAATGTCTTCGGCTTTCTCGCCCATCCCGCGCTAACCGCCGAGGCGCCGGACGCCCCCACAAACTTCGGGCATCTGGATCAGCAGGCGGGCATCCGGTGGGTAAAACGCAACATAGCTGCCTTCGGCGGCGACCCGGATAACATCACCATCTTCGGCCAATCAGCCGGCGGCGGCAGCTGCGAGATTCAGCTGTGCTCACCTCAGAACGCGGGTTTGTTCCGGCGCGCCGTTATCCACTCCGGCGGAGGACTTCTGCCTCCCTCCAGTTTAAGCCCGCGCCTGTCCGAAGCGGAAAAGCAGGGAGAGCGTCTCTTCAAAGCACTGGGCGTGAAAACGCTTGAGGAAGCCAGGCGCGTAGACGCGCAGACCCTGTGGAACGTCGCCGTCGCCTCCGGTTCTTTCGAGTGGGGCACCGTCATCGGCGATGCTTTCCTGCCCGACACACCTGCAAACATCATCGGCCGCGGCGAGGAAAACGACGCGGATCTTGTTATCGGAAATACCGGGGATGAATTTCTGTTTTCCCCCTCGGTGGACTCCGAGGAGGCTTTGGAAGAGTATGCCCGCCGCAAATTCGCAGACTGCGCCGACGAATATCTCGCTATCGTACGCAAAGGCGCGAAGTCACCGGACGACATAAAGAAAAACGCCACATACAACAACTTCGAGATGGGAAACATACTCTGGCTTGACCTGAACGCCCGCAAACCGAAGCACACCATGTATTTCTACCGCTTCGACCCCGATATCCCCGGCTGGGACGATCCCGGCGCCTTCCACTCCTCAGATCTGTGGTTTGCCTTCGAGACTCTGGCTAAATGCTGGCGGCCTTTTACCGGAAAACATTACGACCTCGCGCGGCAGATGTGCAATTACTGGACGAACTTCGCCCGAAGCGGAGATCCCAACGGAGACGACGCGGATGGGACTCCCATGGAAAAATGGGAACCATACACCGCCGATACCCGTAAAGTCATGCTCTTTTCGGACAGACCGCGGCTGCAGACCGCGGAGCAAAGCGAGTTCTTCCGCTTCCTCCAGCAAAGCTGTGAGAGCGGACGCATATCCTTCCGGTCGCTTAACGCCTTCAATTCGGAAAAGGAACTTCGCTGAGCTGACGGCGCAAAAACTTTGATAACGTAAATACGAAAAATAAGGAGTGAATTAAGTATGGCAGATATCGTTTATAACACGGACGGAGAATACGGCAAATACATAGTTCAGGAGCTCAAAACACCTAATCTGTCTCCGAAGTTTGTCGAGTTTTACAAGACTTATGCACGGCGTCTTTTATGGATGGACAGCAATAATGTGCCCGGAGCGTTCCAGATGAACACCACATGGTACATGAACGCCTCGGAAGTCAGGCCGCTTTTCGCGCATGATGAGCACACCCACGATTTTGACGAAATGATTGGTTTTATCGGGTCTGACCCGGAAAATCCCTATGATCTGGGCGGCGAAATCGAAATCGGCATCGGCGGCGAGCTGCATCGGCTTACCAAAAGCAGCATCATTTTTATGCCGGGCGGAGTCAAGCACCTGCCGCTTTCGATTATTGAGCTGCACAGGCCGATTTTCCACTTTTCAATCTCAATGAATCCCACTTATTCCGCAAAGAAGACCGAGGGCGAGGTAACCCTGGCTTCGGAGCAGTAATACTTTCCGAATACATACAGACGCAAAAGCCCGGAGTATCCCGGGCTTTTGCGTCTCGTTAACGGCATTGTATCAAAGTGACAAAGATGGCAGATTATCTTACCTCACACGCGGCTCTTATAAAATCGCGGAACAGAGGATGCGATCTGTTCGGACGGCTCTTGAATTCGGGATGAAACTGAACGCCGACATACCACGGATGATTCGTGAGCTCGATTATTTCAACCAAACGTCCGTTCGGCGAAATACCGGCCATCTTCATACCGCAATCCTCAAAAAGGCTCCGATAGTCGTTATTAAATTCATATCTGTGCCTGTGCCGCTCGGATATCTCAACGGCGTCGTAGCATTTATAAACCCGCGTGTCCTCCCGAAGCATGCAGGGGTATTTCCCGAGCCTCATAGTGCCGCCCTTTTTTGTTACACTCGTCTGATCGGGCATGATGTCTATGACAGGATTTTTTACGTCGGGGCGAATCTCTGTTGTGTGCGCTCCCTCAAGCCCCGCCACATGACGGGCAAACTCAATAACGGCCATATGCATGCCGTAGCAGATACCGAAATAGGGCACATTGTTTTCGCGGGCGTATCTCGCGGCGGATATCATGCCCTCTATTCCCCTGTCCCCGAATCCCCCGGGAACAAGCACTCCGTTGCAGCCTTTTAAAAGCTCCGCCGCGTTATCGTCCGCAACAAGCTCGGAGTCGACCCATTCGACATCGACGATCGCGTCGTTTGCGGTGCCCGCGTGGCTCAATGCCTCCACTACACTTAAATAAGCATCGTGAAGCGATGTATATTTCCCCACCAGGGCAATCTTGACCCTCTTTTTCGCGTTCTTGCCCTTGTCTACCATCTGGCGCCATTCATCAAGGTCTGCCTCCGGCGTGTCAAGTCCGAGTTTTCTGCACACAACCCTGTCCAGACCCTCCGCGGCAAGCAGCAGCGGGACCTCGTACAAAGACCGGGCGGTGGTGTTCTGTATAACGCAGTCGGGTTCTATGTTGCAAAACAATGATATCTTGCGGCGCATCTCCTCCGGTATGGGCTCATCCGTGCGGCACACGAGTATATCCGGCTGAATCCCGATGCCGAGCAGCTCCTTGACAGAGTGCTGCACGGGTTTTGACTTCAGTTCACCCGAGCCGGGGATCGTCACAATAAGCGGAACATGTATAAACAGCACGTTGCCGCGCCCCTGCTCGTTGGCTACCTGGCGTATACTTTCAAGAAACGGCTGGCTTTCGATGTCGCCGACGGTGCCGCCTATCTCGGAAATGACGACATCCGCTCCGTCATCCGAAAGCGCGTAGATATGCGCTTTAATCTCGTTTGTTATGTGGGGGATTATCTGAACCGTAGCACCCAGGTAATCGCCGCAGCGCTCGCGGTTGAGGACGTCCCAGTAGAGGCGGCCGGAGCTGACGCTTGAATGACAGGTCAGGGATACGTCTACAAACCTCTCGTAGTGACCCAGGTCAAGATCCGTTTCCGCTCCGTCATCCGTTACAAATACCTCTCCGTGCTGAAATGGGCTCATTGTTCCCGGATCCACATTGAAATACGGGTCGAATTTCTGTATGGTCACCTTTAAGCCCCGCTGCTTGAGCAGCCTTCCGAGAGAAGCCGCGCATATACCCTTTCCAAGCCCGGATACAACGCCACCCGTTACGAAAATATACTTTGCCATGATACTCCCGTCCCCCTATTCGACAGTTACTGATTTTGCTAGATTTTTAGGTTTATCTATATCGCAGCCGTTATTTCTGGCAATATAATAGGCGAAAAGCTGAAGCGGAACAATCTCGACCGCCGCTATGAAAAGCGGTTCGGCGCGGGGAACGAATATCACATCGTCCGCCTCCGCGACTATTTTCTTCGTGCCCTCCTGGGCAACAGCGAGGACCGTTGCGCCTCTTGCTTTCACTTCCTGGATATTGCCGGTCATTTTGTCCAGAAGCGCCTCATGGCAGGCAAGAGCCACGACCAGACGATCCGGGTCTATGAGCGCTATAGTCCCATGCTTGAGTTCGCCCGCGGGATAGGCCTCCGAATGCAGATAGGATATCTCCTTGAGCTTTAAAGAGCCCTCCAGTCCTACGGCGCAGTCGATATTGCGGCCGATGAAGAACACGGTTCTGTTTTTATGATAGCGCCCCGCAAGAGCCGGAATATTAGAGCTGAAGTCCAATGCCCGCTGAACAAGCATCGGCAGCTTCATTATCTGACCGAGGAGCTGCCGGTATCTTTCGGCGCCGATACGTCCGAGCTCATCCGCCGCGTAGAGCGCGAACAGGTCCAGCACCGCCAGCTGAGTTGTGTAGCCCTTAGTGGTCGCGACGGCTATCTCCGGGCCCGCCCATGTGTATATGACGTTGTCGGCGAGCTTCGCTATGGTGCTGCCCACAACATTGACTATCGCGAGCACCGAAGCGCCCCTTGACCTGCATTCTTTGATCGCGCCTATGGTGTCCGCCGTTTCACCCGACTGTGAAATGGCGATAAGCAGTGTGTGCTCGTCCGCTATCGGATTCCTGTAGCGAAGCTCGCTTGCGAGCTCTACCTCGACAGGCAGGCGGCAAAGCTCCTCAATAACGTATCTGCCCACACAGCCCGCGTAATACGCCGAACCGCAGGCCGTGATGATTATCTTCCGCACACGGCTCAAATCCAGCTCAAGACCCTCGAATTCAACCCGGCCCTGCTTGACGCGCGGCTCTATAGTCGATTTCAGAGCTCTGGGCTGCTCCATTATCTCCTTGAGCATAAAATGTTCGTAGCCGCCCTTTTCGGCCGCTTCCACATCCCACGCCACGCGCGTCACCGTCTTATCGACTTTCCTGCCGATGCAGTCATAAACCGTTACGCCGCAGGGCGTGAGCTCGGCGAATTCACCGTCCTCAAGATATATGACGTTTCTTGTATTCTCAACCAAAGCGGTGACATCGGAGGCGAAGTAGTTTTCCCCCGCTCCAACACCGATTATAAGCGGGCTGGACTCGCGAATAGCAAAAATTTTACCCGGCGCGTCCGTGCAAATAATCCCCAGCGCGTATGAGCCTGCAAGCCGGGAGGCCGTTTTCATAATGGCGGCCTTAAAATCGCCGTTAAAGCCGTAATAGTACTCCAGAAGGTGAACTATGACCTCGGTATCGGTCTGACTGTAAAAGTCAAATCCCTTTTCTTTTAGTTCCTCACGCAAAGACTCATAGTTTTCTATAATGCCGTTATGTACAATGCTGAACTTGCCGTTATTGGAAATGTGGGGATGGGCGTTCGTCTCGGTCGGCGCGCCGTGCGTCGCCCAGCGAGTATGTCCTATGCCCGAGTTTCCCGTCAGGTTCGCGCTGTCGCGTATCTTTTCGCGCAGATTTGACAGCTGTCCGGCTGCCTTTGACATGCAAATCTTTCCGTCGTTAAATACCGCAACTCCCGCCGAGTCATATCCTCTGTACTCAAGCCTTTTAAGGCCGTCAAGCAGTATCGGAACCGCGCTGCGTTCGCCGGTAAAACCAATAATTCCGCACATAATAAGCTCCCTTGCTATAATTTGATATACGCCTCGCGGTCCGCGCCCACCGAAATATAGCTAAGTCGGCACCCGACTTCTTTTTCGATGAAGCGCACATAATCCCGGGCCGCCTGCGGCAGTTCGCCGAAGGTGCGGCATCCGGAAATATCTCCCGAGAAGCCCTCGAAGTATTTATATACCGGTTTGGCGATGTTTAACCTTTCGTCCGCCGGGAAATCGGTCGTGAGCTCCCCGTTTATATCATACGCCGTACAAACGGCAAGCCTTTTCATACCCGAGAGCGTGTCGAGCTTTGTAAGAGCGAGCTCGGTGGCTCCCTGCACCATAACCCCGTATCGTGAGGCAACCGCGTCAAATGCACCCACGCGCCTGGGTCTTCCGGTCGCGGCGCCGTATTCGCTGCCCGCCTCGCGCAAAGCGTCACCCTCCGGTCCGAAATATTCGCAGACAAAGGGCCCCTCGCCGACACAGCTCGAATAGGCTTTCATAATGCCTATGACCTTTTCCGTACGTCTTGCCGGAACACCCGCGCCTATCGGCGCGTAGGCTGCGATAGCGGAGGAGGATGTGGTGTACGGGTATATACCGAAATCTATATCGCGCAAAGCGCCGAGCTGCGCTTCGAATAAAACCGATCTGCCCTCTTCGACAGACTTATTGAGATAAGCCGTGGTGTCGCAGATGAAGGGCACAAAGGGCATGCCGTATTTTATGAGCCATTCGTATATTTCGTCTGCAGATATATCACTTCGGCCGTAGCCCCGAATCGTGATGTTCTTCCATTCCACAAGGCCATATACTTTTTGCCTGAGCGTGTCAGGGAAAAGCAGGTCTCCGGTGCGGATGACCTTTTTCATGTACTTGTCGGCGTATACGGGCGCGATGCCTCTTCTCGTGGAGCCGAATTTTTTATCCGCGAGCCTATCCTCCTCAAGCACATCCAGCATCTTGTGGTATGGCATGCAGATGGCAGCCTTATCGCTTATTTTAAGGCGTTCCGGCGTTATGGAAAGACCTCTTTCGGTGAGCGATCTGACCTCATGGACGAGATGCTCAACGTCAATAACCATGCCCGGGCCCATCACGTTCACTTTTCCGGACCTGATTATTCCGGAGGGCAGGAGGTTTAAAATAAACTTTCCCAGGTCGTTTACGACCGTGTGTCCGGCATTATTCCCGCCCTGGTATCTGATTATTATGTCGTATTCCGAGCTCAGAAGGTCGACCATACGTCCCTTGCCCTCGTCACCCCAGTTTATTCCTACTACGGCAGTTAACATAATTGTCTCCTTTCAAACTCTGATGTTTATATCCCGCTCGTCGGCCATTTGCGCTCCCCGAAGAACGGGACGAACATATTCCTCCAGAAAGCTTTCCGTTTGCTCGGGCGCGCAGCCTATGAAATTGCCGGCGCTGACGATATCGGAGAGCTCCCGCTCGCTGAGGCCGAACCGCTCGTCGGCAAGGATCCGGGCCAAAAGGTCGTTATCCGCGCCCTCTTCCTTAATCAGCCTCGCGGTTTCAACGGAATGCCGGCGGATAGCCTCGTGCAGTTCCTGCCGGTCGCCCCCCTTTTTGACGCAGTGCATAAGGATGTTCTCGGTCGCCATAAAAGGCAGCTCGTTTTCGAGATTCTTCGCCATAACCTTTGGGTAAACACGCATACCGGATATGATATTAATATACAAAGACAAGATCGCGTCGACGGCGAGAAAGGCCTCCGGAATACTTATGCGTCTGTTCGCGGAATCGTCTAGCGTTCTCTCAAACCACTGGGACGCGGCCGTTATCGCCGGATTTAGCGCGTCGCATATGACATAGCGCGCCAGAGAGCATATGCGCTCGCTGCGCATCGGGTTTCGCTTATAGGCCATCGCCGAAGAACCGACCTGCTTTTCCTCAAACGGCTCATCGACCTCTTTAAGGTGCGATAGCAAACGCACGTCGGTTGCAAACTTTGACGCGCTCTGCGCTATCGCGCTTAAAACGCTGAGTATATTATAATCTATCTTCCTTGAATAGGTCTGCCCGGAGACGGGATAAACACCGGAAAAGCCCATCTTTTCGGATATCAGCTTTTCAAGGCGGGTGACCTTATCCATATCTCCCCCG
>Ga0209510_1005139_pt1 | contig 11107 bp, 12 predicted proteins | sample BiotimSIPDNA_FD_185749 | JGI IMG/M metagenome (GOLD analysis project Ga0209510, IMG submission 185749) | Anaerobic biogas reactor microbial communites from Washington, USA - Biogas_R1 time_0 SIP DNA (SPAdes) (version 2) | ecosystem: Engineered > Bioreactor > Anaerobic > Unclassified | place...
CACCTCGTTGTCATCCCGCTGAAGCGAACCGGTAATCAAGATCCGCAAAGGCCGCGATTCGAGTCGATTGTTCAGATTCTCACCACTCACTCGTTCTGCGAACCCAATGGATGCGCCACCACAGAGAGCGTCTCAATGGGGCCGCATTGTCACAACGAGTCGAAGACATGCCACCTCGGAAGCCATACACCCCAACACACAGGACAACCTATGCCTACCCTCTCTGAATCCGCAACAACATGTGCCACAGACCCGACGCTTGGCAGAGAGCCTTGTACACCCCAGCAGCATCACTGATGCCAATACATGGCAGCGCGAAGCGATCCGAGTCGGGTGTGACCCAGCCGAAATCGATAGTTCTCGCATTCGAATAGCCAGCGTGCACTACTTCATCCCTGACGCGTTCATCCCAGAAGCCGCCAGGGTATGCGAAACACTCGACCTTATGCCCAGTCCTCTCTTCCAGATCTTGCTTGGATCCCGACACCTCCGTATGCAGGACAATGTCCGTGCATTTGGTGAGGTCCCTCTGTGTCAGAATGAGTGAGACAATTCCTTGCCACCAATTAGTCGACCGGTATCTTATCCGTACCGAATTGCCGCCGCAACGGATAGGTATAGACCAACAGCATCATCAGAACGAGAACAGTCATCTTGCCAGTGTACGATACTATCGCCAGATCCTGCAAGAGGATATATGCGACGGCAATCCGAACCCATTGCCGTACGGCTTCTGGCATATGCCTTGAATGTACCAGCACTATACAGTGCATGCAGTAGTATAAGACAATCGCGAGAACACCACCATTGACGGCAAGCTCACAGTAGTTGTTATGAGCATACATGCCCATACCCGAAACATGAGCAAACATACCCAGCCCGTACCCCAGAACAGGCCGCCGCCAGAACAACTCAGAGCCCACCCGCATCAATTCGAGGCGTAGCATCGCAGATTCTTCGCGCCCTTCCAGCGCCCTTTGAGCCCGCCTTATTACGGGCACATCACCAGCGCTAGCCAACAACACCTCCATCGCTAGCGGAATGCCGGCCATAACAACAAGGGCCAGTATCAACACATAGGCGTAGCGGAACCGTCCACCTTTGAGTATCGTAGAAAGGAGCACGTAAGACACAAGACACAAAGCCAGCACCAATCCCTTCCGCGAGGCACTGATAATAGCCCCATACACCGATAGAATCAACGAGAACACCTTCACACCAACAGAAAATTCTCGCGGCACCATGAGGATCAGAAACGCAGGCATGCCCAAGCATATGGCCAGTGTGTTGGCATTTCCCATCAGGCCCGTCGCTCGCCGCAGGGAGGCTTCTCCTTCATAATTGACAGACCACACAATGGAATTGATGCCCATGAGATGCGCCCCGACAGATGTAAGCCCTGCCAGCAGCATCGCATATACAGGAATTCGCCATGATACTCCATGTCGAAGCGCGATCCCCACGGCAATGCTTCCCCCCCATGTGGACAGAAAAGCATATAGTGTGTCGACGGGAAACACGCGGGGACGCAATGCAGTTAGTATGATATAGAGGCAAAAGCCGAGAGGAAATACCAGCCACGGCTCCAAAACGATCCTGCCACTCCTGACGCCCTCCAGCAGCGCCAGCATCAGACACACACCACACAGCACAGCCGAGCGAGAGAGTGTGGGCACACCTTGAAAGCCAATGGCGCAGTACGTATACGCGAATGACAACACGCTCAGCAGTACGCCGTATCCCCAACCTGCCTCCTCACCACATACATGATGCCTCCGATCAACCACACCGACTCCACAACTCTCCGCCTGGCGCCAGCTTCCTGCCTGTACACAATCCATATCATTGCTGAACATCATCGCAGTCCACCCTCTGCTAATCCGCTCACACTCCCATCTCTCGGCCGTTCACGGCGTCACGCGCGGCGCGAGGACCTTCGCTCAAGTGCGTCAATCAACTGCTCGTACTGCCCGACGAACCTCTCTGGAGAGAGCAATCTCTCAGCTCGCTGTCGGCCGGCATTTCCCATTGCGACGCGCTCTTGATGAGACAACTTAGCGAACCCACAGATGGCACTGGCGATATCATCCGGCCGCATTGGATCAAACAGAAAGCCGTTCACTCCGTCTTCAACGAGAACCGGATTGTCACCTACACGGCTTGCCAGAACTGGTCTTCCGCAAGCCATTGCCTCACAGACCACGTTCGGACATCCCTCCCACAGTGACGGCAAGCAGAGCACATCCGCCTGCTGATACAAGGTCACGACATCCCGGACAGGATCATGCAGGTGAAACCTCGCACCCACCGAACTCCGCTTGAGGACATCCTGCAACTTCAGAAACTCCCCAGATAATGCACTCGGCTTACCATCAACGAAGTAGTTGCATCCGTAGACGTCAACCTCTACGTTCATTTCAGGATGCCAGCGACTGACAATCTCCGCCGCCTCCACAAGTCGCAGGTAGTTTTTTTGCACATCGAAACGGCCCACGCAGAGAATTCGCACTGGCCCATGGGAATGGTTGCTCGTCATGGGGAGAGGTCGAAACTGGTGCAAGTCCACACAGTTCAAAATAGTTGTAACGCGGGGAGCCAGCTTCGGGGCAATCTTTCGGATATTGACCTCCTGGGCACGAGAATTGGTAACAACAGCATCCGCAAGCCTGTGCAAAAACAGTGACACACCCCGCATGCGTTCAGCACACATGGGATGGTCCTGGTTCCTCTCTGAGACGATCAGAGCATAGTCACAGCGGGGCAAGCTGGCAAGTTCCGCAATTATGCTCGGTGTCTGCAAGTAGGCGATCACGACTTGCGGTCTGCCGGCGCGAATCGCCTTGCGCATCGCCCAGATCCGGTGCAGCTTGCCTCGATGTGGGACATACTCCACGGGCACACCCGCCTTATCCAGCGACGGCTTGTAGAAATCATGCGGATAGTAGGTCAGCAGACGCACAATATGCCCCCGTGCCTTGAGCAGAGTCGCCAACATGGCCATCTGCCGCTGGGCACCACCAGAATCCAGATTGTCAATGACACAGGTGATTCGCATTCACAGGACCTCGTATCATGTTCACCCGGATTGGATGCCTATGCCTGCAGGAAGCCGATGTACCTTGTCCTGTCCCCGAGCCGACCCCGATCCAATCTGCGCGAGAACATCCTCCAGAATTGCATCCTGGGGCCAAAAGAACTCTGTATTGAGATTCAAGCCATGGTCCCACCAGTGGGATGATTCCCCCATATCCAAGCCATAGCAATAACTCATCTCAATTATCTGAGGACCATTGTCGCCTACGAGAAAGTCGAATGCGACGGATTGCAGGCTCAGCATCTGCGCAACATCTCGAGCGATGCGAAGCATCTCCACAGGGATCTCATCGGGACAGAAGTCCAGTTGGCCACTGCCAGAAGCTCTGAAATCACCAGGGCGGACCAAACGTCTAAATGCCCAGATTTTCCTTCCTACGACTTTTACCCGGTAATCGCATTCCATGCCTGGAATGAAGTCTTGAAAGTACAGATAGCCTCTCTCACGAGGTACTTCACGACGCAGGACACGGTTGCTCCATACCGTCCTGGGTGCTCGGCGGAGTTTCTCCCAGAACTGTGTTGACGTCTTCGTCTTACGAAGACGTGTCCGCATGTCCGTCCAATAGCCAGGCACGGCAGGAAAGCCCCGTCCCAATGCCTGCCGACAGAGAGCTCTGGCCTCCGTGCGCGACCGCACCAGTCGTACATTGCGCGAGCCGGCCCCAACGCGCAACTTGAAGACCTTGGGGAACGCGGCCTGTTCGATCCAGTTCAACGCGCTTTCCTCGTCATAGAACACGTAGGATGGAACCAGCGGAGCGCCAACCGATTCCAGCAGATACTTCTGGCCGACCTTGTCGTCGTAGTGCCAACACGTATGGATATTGGGGAAAACGCAGATGTTCATGTTCTGCAAGGACGCGGTCAACTGCCTGGCACACAGAGCGGCCTGGGTACTATTCAGATCCCAGTGCCAGAGCAGTGCATCAAATGATTTCAGTCTCATCACGATGTCACTATCGAAGCAATTCACCAGTTCATGGCAAATGCCCTTTTCATTGCAGTACGCAATCCATCGGTCTGAGAAACTCCCAGTGCAATCATGGATGGCGATTCTGATCCGGCCCAATTCTTCCGTCCTTTCCTCGCATGACTTCAGATCAGCAGCAGCTTCCGCCTGATCACAGTTCATCCCTGTCCCCTTTGCAGAACGATGAGGATACCGCCGAGTTGGATCATGCCCGGGAGGTTGTCCAGCTCACACCGATCCGGCACAACGAACCGAAGGAAATTCGGAAGCCGAGCGAACGGCCATAGGACTCCGAAGTCCGGCATAGGCATGCTCTCCTCACGACGCCGAGTCACACCACAGCGACACAACCTTGAACAACAGCCCCACAACAGCAATTATATCATGGGGTGACGTTGTCTGTTCCTCTGAAGGCCGTCTCGGACAGGATGGTCAGAATCGCCTCTCTGATTGATTTACACTGAACTGCACTCAAGCTCAGAAGGCGCTTTCGATCAGTGTAAAGACAGTCAGGAAGCGGCGTCCTGGCCAAGATGCGATGCACCAACAAGTCATGCCCATAGAGAAAACGAAGAAGCCACCTTCGATTGCTCATGCAGAATTCGCGCCATAGTCGTTCCATTGCCTCGTCATCGCCCAACACCTGCGATCGCATATCAAACCCATGGCAGAACTCCGCTCTTTCCTCAGCCGTCATCTTCTTGACTCCAGGGCGGCCATGAACCTGCTTGAATGGTGTCAGCCGTGCTTGGATCCGATCACCGTCCATATCCAGCGACACTAACATGCCTTCGTAGAACGCACTCGGTACCTTCTCCGCGTCGAAGAGCACATTGCCCTGTCCATAGATGATCGGGCGTGACTCGTATATCTCCCGCAATCATTATCGTCGGCATAGTCCCCTCTCTGACGCGGTATGCACCCAGTCCAGGGGTATGTCTGTTTGCCCACACACCTCGTCAAGGATAGTTGCGAGTTGCCGTGTCTGGATCTTTCGAGAATACTTCTCGATCGCGGATGCCTTCCCCCTGAAAGGAACGCGGCCCGTGTTCTTCCAGGCATGATACGCGGACTCAAGCCATGCCGCCACGCAAGCGGGCTTATCCGAGGAGATGCCCGCCCCTGTTTCTCGCAGGATACGATCAGAACCCCGCCCATCTCCTGGAACGTTCAGAACCGGGCGTTGCGAAGCAAGGTAACCGTACAGCTTGGCCGGTATCGCTCCACCCTGTTGATGCCCGGTAATTAATAACAGTACCTGACTACTTCGCTGGCGGGCAATCATCGCGTGATAGTCCAATCGATCCGGAATCTTCACCTGGGAGACACATCTATAACCCTGGGCAAAAGTACTGACCGTCCCGGCGTGCTCGCCGTAGAACCCAATCTGAATGTCTGTGAGATCAATGACTCCTCGCTCAGCCAGAGTGTCCAATGCCTGGAAGAGAACTGCAGGGTTTCGATACGAATGAAGTACGCCAAAGTGGTTGATGGTGAACCTCTGGTCGAGTTCGGGATGCCGCTTCTTGTCGGCGTAGTCGTCGGGATCAAAGCCATTTAGGATCGTGTACACGGGTGCCCTGTGTCGCTGCCTTAGTTTGGCCGACAGATCTTCCGTGCTGCCAACCACGGCCTTTGCATGTAAACATACCCGCTTCTCCTGCTGGACTATGTGTCGAGTATTCCTATTCTGCCAAGATTGGTCGGGCAGGTCCCTGAAGTCGGCAATCCATGGGACATTGTACCTGCGGCTGAGATAGCTAGCGATGGCGTGATCCAGACCGGGCGAAAACGTAGACCACAACGCATCGACTTGTCGGCGGCGTATTATCTGCTCCGCCACCTGCTTCATGCGGACATACAGAACGAACGGATTGCGGTAGTCGTTGCGCCCACCGCCAAGTAGGCCCCACGCATAGTCTTGAAGTCGCTTCCCAAACCGGCCCTGAATACTATGGACGCGGACTACTTCGCAGACATCTCGCGTCGCCGCCAACGCGAGATCGTACGTTTGGGGATCTCCTTTAGAAGTATACGCCTTGCAGACCACCACGGGAGTCCACCCATAGAGCGGAAGATACTTTGAGAATGCCACGGGGCGATGGGCTCCGGAAGCATTGGCTGGATAGTACGGATACGTAATCATCAGGACCGTTTTCTGCAATCCTTCTCCTCGCATAGTTTCCAGTCCCCTGTAGGTTGTAGGAATCATGTTGGGCTGCTCCCTCAACAACTGTATTCCCTCCGTTGATACAAAGCCAGTAACCACTTATTCATTTTCGACTTGCTGCTTATCAGCCTCTTGCCTTTGGCCACCAGCCCTCCAACAACGCGCCCTTTGCCCGGCACTGTTGCCACAGCAGCAAATCTCTGCAAGGAGCTCTGGTGGTATCCACACTGCGGACAGATCGTGTTGGGTGGCATTGCTGGGCGCCGATATAGAAGGGAAGCTCCCTTGATAGCGGGGTGGTATACGAAACGTTCGCTAACTGGCCCAATTGGCCTGCACTCAATCAACTCAAACTCTGGAAAGAGATTTCTCATATCCTGGCTGCCAAAGGAACGCACATGGTACCACGGATTGAAACAACAGAAGCACTCTCGACATATGACCAGATGTTGACACAGATCTTCCTTGTTAGGCACCGTCACAAGCACGTACTTGCGAGCTACCCGTACGATTTCTTTCAAGACCCGAGCGAAATCTCCCGAGGCAATATGCTCAAGTACTTCAAGACTGGTGACTAGATCGAATTCGTGATCCACAAAGGGCAGGTCGGTTCCTGTGCAATGGTACTTCTCCGTGCTTACAGACTTCAGCGCCTCAGTCGAAATATCCACACCTACAATCCTGCGAAATGCCCGATTGCTATGATCCTTACAAGCATTCACAAAGATGCCGCTTCCACATCCAACGTCGAGAAGTGTTTGCACTTCGATGGGTATCTGCTGTAACACCTCTTCAAAACGCTGTCGCTCGCTATTAGTATCCCGACACTCTTCCTCCCACACTGCCGGCTGCTCAAAATAACTGCGGCAAACTGAGGTCGTATTCATAGATTCTCCATACAGGTCTTTGTGCTAATTGCAGTTTGCACACTGTGCCCCCTCTCATCGTCCAGACATTTATATGCCTTGGACCGGTGCTCTTGGATCAGGCTGAACATATACATTGCTGCCAGGAGGAACTGAAAGGAGTACGCGATTAGAATGGCCCAAGCCAATCCTAAAGCCTTTAGCTCAACCAACAAGATTGTGCTGAGCATATATACCAAAGCCCAGGCAGCATTGAATAGGGCGTTCCACCAGACTTTGCCTATACATCGGTTGAGTGTACCCACGACGGTGGTTAGCTGCATGGGAACTGTGCTTATCATGATTGGAACCAACACGGGATAGTCTGCTGCGAACTCTGAGCCGTAGGCGCGCATGATTGGCTTGGACAGAAGTGATACTGACAGTGCTCCTCCAACGGCGATAGCACCATTGAGGCAGAACTGAGCAGTGAGCATCTTCTTCAGAGATCGCATTCTGCCTTCAGCGTAGAGCTGTGACATGATCGGCAGATTCGCTTGTGCGATCATAGTACACAGGAAAAGCGGGATTATGCGCCAGCTTTCAGCCACGGCAAGAGTGCCCAAGGCTGAATATCCATCGGGTTGGTGCGCCAGAAGACTCCTGCAACTCCACATGACCGGGCCAGTGAGGATGCCGCTAATAACAACAGGTAGGCTAAAAGACCATAAGATAGGCAACTCCGAAGCACACCCCGAAATCCTGAGTGGTACGCCCTGGCGATGTGCTTCCGTACGCAATGCGAGATGGTTGAGTAGCCAGTGAATACCCAAGTTAGCAACAAGTGCCCAAAGCGCGCCGCCAAGATTACCGATCCACGCCCCGAACGCAAGTAGCGGAAATCCTGCAATCCCCACGCAGAAATTCACCACAGCAATTGTGCGAAATGCCTCAAACCCTGATAAGGCGCCTGTTTGTGCCCCATTAAGCGCGTTAAGGAACACGATCCCAGCACCGATCTGAAGCATAGGTGCAAGGTGCGGTGCATTAAGGGTGTGTTTGGCCAGCCATGGCCCAAGCAGCACCAGGACCACAGCCATAGTACCACCCGTGACGGCCGAAACAGTCCAAGATAGAGCAATGATTCGACCAGCGCGCTCAGGATCCTTCTTCTTGAACTCAGCCACGTGTTTAGTGGCGGTCAGTCCAAGGGAAAACCCAGCGAAGAGCCCCAACATGCCGACCGTAGCACGGACCATTCCCAGTTCACCAAAGACCGACTTCCCCAGGAGTCGAGCTACGACAACCATCGCCAACAGATTCAGCATGCGCGAGGTTGCCGTGCCTATCATCACCCAGAAGGTCCCGCTGGCCAAACGCAACCCGAGCGGGGAAGCCCCTAATCTGGCAAGGAAGGGACGCAACAGACTGGGGCAGTACATTCTGGCAACGCAGTGAACGTTCATCACAATATACGTCCCGGAATGGATGCAGATGTAGAGACACCAATGCTGTACTTGATGACACCCTGCTGCAACGATTGCTCCAATTGGTCGACTGACATCAGCAAGGACCAGATCAGGACATAGACGCCGTACCCAGCCTCTCCGATCGTCCGGATCAGATACGGCACAAGAATCACCTGGGGCACCATCTGGAGCACCTGGCTGGCCCAGATAATCAGAGCATTGGAAAGAATCAAATGGGACTGACGCATGGAATTACAGTCGAAGAACAATCTGTGTGATCGCCTCACGCCGGGTACCGAAGATGACGGAGATTCTCTTCAAGTTCTCACTTCCCAACTATCCGTAGGGCAGGTCAGTTCCGTTCAACGAGATACGAGCGACCAGCGACAAGTCCTGGCCTGCGGCCGCCAAGCCAACGTCGTCCGCCTCTTCAGGACAGCCCCGGCTTCTCTCTCCCTCTGCCATCACCCGCCCGGGCCAGAGGATCGAAGGCCAGCCTCCTTCACCTGCCTCCGTCCTGGGGCCGCCAATGCAGATCGGCCGGGTGTTATCGGCGAAGCGGCCGGTCGGATCGGCGGTTTCGGGCGTTTGATCCGGGGCATATCAAGCTTGATTCGAGTCATATGAAGCTTGATCCGTGTCATATGAAGCTTGATTTATGCCTTATGAAGCTTGATTTGCTCCATATGAGGGTTGATTCAGGCCATATGAAGCTTGATCCGGCAGATATCAAGCTTGATCTGCCTCATATGAAGCTTCAGATGCGGCGTATGAAGCTTCGAATGCTCCATTTGAAGCTTGCTTTGGCTTACTCGAAGTCGAGTTTGGCTTGTTCCCAACTTGGCGGTCAGCCACCGAGGTTTTGAGTTTTGCGTTTCAGGCCTTGAATCTTGGGTTTGAAGTTCCATGCTTGCCGCTCCACCCTTTACGCTTCATGAGATGCCGCATGCGGCCCGTTCCGTCTTATCCTACGCACCATGTCTGCGCGGACTCCGTCCTCGTGGGTGTACAGGGTCACCGACGCCGGATGAATGCCGTTGGCCGAAAGCGGCCGAACGAGCATTCGCTATGTTCTGTTCTCTTGTTCTTCGCGACCTGGGTCGCGCGTCCCGTCTACGGCACGGGGCGGGGCTGGCCGGCGATGCGCGGATCGACCGACAATCGGTCGATCAATCGCTTGGCCGCCGTGTGCTCGGGACGCAGACGCAGGCAGGTTTCGGCCTCACGAATCGCGTCCGCCAGGGCGCCCATCTGCTCCAGCAGGCGCGCCCGACTGAACCGCCACTCCACCCTGCCATAGTCCAGATCAAGGGCCTGCCGGTAATAGTCGGCGGCTTCGGCAACGCTGCCGTCGCGCGCGTACATTCCCGCCAGCGAAGCCAAGACCCAGGCGGGCGGATTCGGTTCGCGACACCGTTGTTCGAGGAGCGCCACAATCTTCCGCCGTGTCTGTTCGACGGATTCGGTGCTCTGGCCCGTCGCCTCAAGGACACTGACCATGACGTTGAGCCGATGGAGATCGTCACCGGCGATCCGGAGGGCCAGGTCAGGTCGATCCGACTGGTCTGTCAGGAGCATCGCGATCTCTCGAAACAGCCGCCCGTCGAGCGCCGCAGCGCGGTCGAGATGAGCGAAGGCCACGTCCACATCACCCTCCTCCAGCGCCAACGTCCCCGCGACAAGACGTGCGGTGGCATCACACGGCGCGAGCTTGACGCCTTCGCGGATGTGATGGGCGCCTTCGTCAATCCGGCCCAGCACAGAGCGTTCCAACTGGCCGAGAACGCACCACGTCGCGCCGAACGTCGGACACGCTGCGCGGGCGCGGTTCAACTCCTCCGCAATCCGCTCGGCAAACTCCAACGCCTCCACCGGCAGCAGGAGCAGGCCGGTGTTCGGATCGGTCGTGCGGCTCAGCGAATGCCATCGGTACACATTCAACCAGTGTCGATACATAACGTTGTCCGGCTGGCGATCCACCGCTTTGCCGGCATGTCCCAGCAGTTGGACGTACTCGTCATCCGTGCCTTGCCAGCCGTTTTCCATCAGCCCGCGCTCGGCCGCCAGCACCTGTTTCCAATGCGCCTCGGCGAGACGGGCACTGTTGGCACCGAGCAGCCCCCAGGCCCACACGATGAAGACAACCGCCAACCCTGCCATCCAGAACGGCCGGGAACGCGCGGTGACGCAGACCGCCTCATGCGATTCGTCGGCCTGCCCTTTCCCAAGACGCGACAGGCAGATCAGGAGGGCACAGAACACCGCCGTCAGGACGGCATTGGCCGGCAGGTGCTGCCCGAAATCGCTCAAGCTGTGCAGCAGAATGGCCACCAGTCCGAACCCGAGGCCATAGGCCACCGAACCAATGGGAACGTGGTTGCCTTTGACGGCGCGAACGTAGTGAATCCCGATGAGTCCTGCGAATGCCAACAGCGCCGCCAGACCGAGGATGCCCGTCTCCTCCACAGCCTGGGCATATTCGTTCTCCGCGTGCGACGCCAGCGCCGGCACGGTGGACCGGTCGAACTCGGGGTAAACCACCTCGTGGGTCCCGAGG